>ERZ1026800.1669-NODE-1669-length-13531-cov-4.068189_pt1 | contig 13531 bp, 8 predicted proteins | sample MGYA00520873_ERZ1026800 | MGnify/ENA primary metagenome ERZ1026800 (study PRJEB33270, sample SAMEA104284475) | anaerobic digester metagenome | biome: Anaerobic digester microbiome; feature: mesophilic sludge digester; material: Anaerobic digester biomass | place...
TAATCATCCCGCCCAATGTAAAGGTGGACACATAATTTGTCTGAACTGTTATCAGTGTCATTTAAATTGTCCTGATCAAGTTTATAATCCGACTCAGGATTTGGCTTCTGTAATAGATGCTACAGTTTTAAAAGCAGAAACTAGTAAAGAAGATATAAAAGAACTTTGTAAAACAGCAAATAAATATAAAACTGCCGCGGTTTGTGTTAATTCACATTTTATCCCTTTGGTGAAAGAGCTTCTGGAAAAACCGGTTAAAAGCTGCACCGTTATCAATTTCCCCTTGGGTGCATCTCTTCAAAAAGCAATAGTTAATGAAGCAAAAGCGGTTTTAACAATCGGTACAGAAGAAGTGGATTTGGTTCAGAACTTAAGTGCTTTTTTAAGTGGTGATTACAAAAGTAATTTGCAATGTATGCAAGAAGTGGTTAAATTATGTAAGCAGCATAAGGCATTGTTGAAAGTTATTTTGGAGACCTGCTATCTTACAGAAGAACAGATAATTATCAGTTGTCTGCTAGCTAAAAAAGCAGGAGCCGATTTTGTTAAGACCTCAACCGGTTTTGGAACTGCAGGTGCCACTATTGATAATATTAAATTAATGCGTAAAATTGTAGGACCTAAAATTGGTGTAAAAGCTGCAGGCGGAATTAAAACTAAAGAACAGGCACTGGCAATGCTTGCTGCAGGTGCCAATAGAATCGGAGCTTCCAGCGTGAAAACAATTTTACAATAAGGATGATCCAATATGATAGTGAATATTGCAGGATTTAACATTGAGAAAGGACTTATTGATAAACTGAATAGTCCTTTGGCTACTCCGGAATTGATTTCTGCCTCTTATGCCCGTATCAGCAGAAGCAATAAAAGCATTGATGACCTGAGAAAAGAAGCGATGCAAGAACTGGAAAAGGCAAGAAAAACCAATACCAATATCATCTTTGAGATGGGTCATAGCTCTGTTGCAGAACATTCGGTTTTTAATATTGATATAATCGGAATTTCCAGAGCATTAACAGAATTGGTTCAACGCAGCAGAATTGCTTCCTTCACAGAAAAATCTCAACGCTATGTAACTTTTGGCAAGGATTATGTTATTCCTAAAGAATTCACCAATCGCCCCAAACTGAAACAGCCCTACAAGAAACTGATGGACGAACTTTTTGCTGAATATGAATTCAGTTTCAATGCGTTAAATGAACTGTATAAAAAACAGAAACCGCAACTCAGAACCCGTGAAAGGGAATGCCTTGCCAAAGAAGATGCGCGTTACATTTTACCTCTTTCCACAAAAACCCAAATGGGAATGACTATTAATGCCCGCTCCCTGGAAAATCTCTTGCGGCGTTTAAATAAAAGTCCCTTAAAAGAAGCCGCTGAACTAAAGGAATTATTATATACCAAGGTCTCGGCAATTGCCCCTTCTTTAATTCGTTACCTGGATACTAATGAATACACTGGAAAAGTGGATTTGGAAAAAGTTGGTTTTTCCGGTTTTCTACAACAGGAATTGCCTTGGGTGAAAGAATTGGATATGGAAAATAAAGTGAAGGTGCTTAATATTCCTGCTAACGCTGATGACACTATTTTAGCAAGTATAATCTACCAGCAGGGAGAATTGGACTGGAATGAAACAAAGGAAACAGTGGCGCATTTACCCAGGATAATTAAACAACAACTCTGGAATCAAGTTTTTAAAAATTTAAAGCCCTGGAACAAAGTTCCCCGTGCTTTTGAGACAGTTGATTTCTGCTTTGAACTGACAATGAGCGAAAGTTGCTGGGCTCAATTTAAGCGACATCGCTATTGTACTATTTTGCGCAAAGCGGGAAGTTCTTTAGCTGTAAAAATCCCTCCTGCCATAAAAGCTATTAAAAGAGAAGATATATGGACGGAACTGAATAATAATATTATTAGATTGGGTAGTTTACTTCCCCCTAAACTGGCATATCTAAATCCTTATTTTAGAACTAATGCCTCTCTTGTTACCATTTTTGGGAAGATGAATTTGCGGGAAATTTACCATTTTGTCCGCCTGCGTAGTGACGAAAATGCCCAATGGGAAATACGAGAACTATCACAATTATTGGCAAAACAAGTGAAAAAAGTTGCCCCTCAGGCAGCTGCCTTCCTTTGTGGAAAAAGTGAAATGAATAGGGATGTTTTGCCTCCCAATTTTCAACTGCCTTCAAGGTAACCATATATCATAGTTTTTTTTCACTTACAACCCCTCTTTTGTTTATCTACAAACTGAAAAATTGTAAGTCATCATAAAAGCAAACTAAAATAATTCGCTAACTCAAAACACGGCAAGAAATTAACCAATAGAATCAATATCCTAACCACAGAAAACCCGTAATTTTTTTTCATAACAATCCCATATCCAGCTCTTATGATTCCCATATCGGATATGGGAATCATATGGGAATCTTATAATCTGCATAACGCGGAAAAGCAGGAATTATCACCCAACTATTTTGGGAAAGAAAAAGAGCAATTTCTCCGAATAGTGTTATAATGCTTTACGGAGTTGCTTTTTTTTTAACTTACAATTTTTCGGTTTGTAGATAAGCTAAAAAGCAGTGGAAAGTGAAAAAGAATAATAGATGTGGTTACCTTAAAGCCAGATAAAAAATAGTGGGTCAAAACATCTTTCAGAACGGTTGTATGTGTGCATACTTTATGTTTGAAATCATATTTTTTTGTTTTTTAGACCGGTTGTAGAGCGGTTGCAAGTGAAAAAGAATGATAGATGTGGTTACATTAAAGGCAGGTGAAAATTATGAATCAAAACTTCCCACCGTTTAAATCGTGAATTTTACGAGTGACTTACGCCACTATCTCTCCCAGCCAATTACCCTCCTCAGGGATAGCTTCCGTATAAAAATATTCAAAAATGAATAAATGTATCATTTTACTCTGCCATTCTGTATCATTTTAGATTACCATTGACTGGCTACTGTTAAAAGACGAGGATATCGTTCTTCCGGAATAAAAAAGCCCAAAAGGTAATATTACAATAACGATGGTAGCGTAAGCCCATCGGGGAATGAGGAAGGAAAAAAAGGTAGATGCTTTTTCTATACAGGGGAAAGATTTTTCTTGTCTTTTTTCAGGATTGTAAATTATAGGTATTAGAAGAAAAAGATAATGTTAAAGTATTGGGAATTTGTGAAGGAACAGCATCCTCCGACTACACAGAAATAAAATTAAAAAATATAAAGGAATCTAAAATGGAACTCTCTAAACGAGCCCGAGAAATTCAGGCATCACCTATCCGTAAATTGAATCCTTATGCCAATTCCGCGAAAAAAAGAGGAATAAAGGTATATCATCTTAATATTGGACAACCCGATTTACCTACTCCCAAAGAAATGTTGAAAGCATATCACGAATTTTCTGATGAAGTTTTAGCTTACGGACCTTCCCAAGGTCTTGATCTTTATCGTGAGGGCTTAGTTAACTATTATGGAAATTTAGGCATTAAACTGAATGTAGAAGATATAATTGTAACAACCGGCGGTAGCGAAGCAATTACTTTCGCGATGATGGTTGTTGGGGAAGTTGGAGACGAAATAATTGTTCCTGAACCGTTTTATACAAACTATAACGGTTTTGCTACTATGGCAGGTATAACTTTAATACCTTTAACAACTTACGCAGAAGATGGTTTTGCTTTACCGGATAACCAGGCAATAGAAAAGAAAATCACTTCTAAAACCAAAGCCATAATGCTTTGCAATCCGGGAAATCCAACGGGAACTGTTTACAGTAAAGAAGAAATTTTTCGCACTGCTGATTTGGCAAAACGCAAGGGCTTGTATTTTATTTCCGATGAGGTCTATCGGGAGTTTATTTATGATGGATTAAGCCATACCAGCGTTCTTGAAGTTCCTGATTTTGAGGAAAACGCTATTTTAGTAGATAGTGTTTCTAAACGCTACAGTGCTTGTGGAGCCAGAATTGGTTGTATTGTAAGCAAAAACAGGGAAATAATGTCCGCTTTGTTAAAATTTGCTCAGGCGCGTTTATGCCCTCCAACTGTAGATCAATTAGCTGCGAATGCAGGAATTTACTTACCTGAAACCTACTTTGAACAGTTAAGACAAGAATATCAATCCCGGCGTGATTTGGTATTAAATGAACTGGAAAAAATTCCCGGTGTTATTTGTAAAAAGCCGGAAGGAGCTTTTTATATCTTTGCCAAGCTTCCTGTTGACGATGCCGAAGATTTTATTATCTGGATGCTGAAGGAATTTCAAATTGATAATGAAACCATTATGGCTGCTCCAGGTGACGGATTTTATGCTACACCTGGCTTAGGAAAAAATGAACTTCGCCTGGCTTATATTCTCTGTAAAGAAGACCTGCAAAAAGCAATGCACATCTTTAAAAAAGGACTTGCTGTTTATCAGGAAATGCATTTGGCAAAAGCAAGTTCAAAATGTTAAAAGGAAAAAATAACGAAAATAGAAGAAGATTTTCATAATGCCAAGGCAAACAGGAAACTGAGAAATCCCGAATAAGGAGAAATAAAGGGAAAATAGTATGAAAACAAAATGGAAAATCTCTCCCTATCTCTATATCCTGCCAGCTTTGTTTTTGCTGGTTGCTTTTCGTTTAATACCAATCGTAATGAGCTTTGTGCTCAGCTTTTTTGATTGGTCAATTAGAGGTACAGGGAAATTCATCGGCTTGCTTAATTATGCTAATATGCTGAAAGATAGTGTCTTTTGGCAGTCAATGGGTAATACTTTCTGGGTGGTAATTTTTATTGTCCCCTTAAGTATAATTTTTTCTTTGCTTTTTGCTGTTCTCCTAAATAATATTAAAGCTATTAAAGGACTCTTTCGCACTGTCTATTTTATGCCTTATGTAACTTCTTTGGTTGCTGTTTCTATTGTGTGGAAACTGATGTTCAATGAACAAACCGGCTTAATAAATACCTTAATAGGTTATATTGGAATCCCGCCTCAAAAATGGTTATCCGAATCCAGAGGTATATTTGAATTGCTTTTTGCCCAAACGGGAGTTACTTTTCCCCGATTTTTAGGAGGACCTTCTCAAGCTCTTTTTGCCATTATTATTATGACTGTTTGGAAGGGTTTGGGTTATAATACTATTATTTATCTTGCCGGTTTGCAAAATATTTCCAAGGTCTATTATGAAGCAGCGGAAATTGATGGCGCCAGTAAAATAAAACAGTTCTTCAAAATAACCCTGCCCTTGGTTTCCCCCACTACTTTTTATGTATTATTAATGACTACCATTGTCACCTTTCAGACCTTTTCTCAGGTCTATTTAATGACGGATAAAGGCGGACCGCTAAATACTACAAAGCTGATTGTGTATTACATTTATGAAAAGGGCTTTGACACTCTGGAAATGGGTTATGCCAGTGCTGTTGCCTTAGCTCTTTTCCTTATTATCCTTACTTTAACTGTTTTTCAGAGACGCCTGGAAAAATATGTTAATTATTAAAGAAGGAGAAAGAAAATGCAAGAACAATTTCGTATGACTATTATCTATGCAGTTCTTATTATCTGTGGAATAGGTATGGTTCTTCCTTTCCTCTGGATGCTTTCCACTTCTTTAATGACCCAATCTGAATTCAATAAACAGGAACGCATTTTCATACCCAAAGAAACATATTTTGAATGGGATAACGGAACTCAAAAACAAAAAGTAATATTTGTACAGAACAGAGGAAAAACCAGTATTATCCACTTGTTGAATAGCGAGGATAAAATAATTGAAGAATATAAGGAAGTCCCCACTGCTCAAGTAAAAAAGATTACAAAAACTCCCAGTTTTCACTGGCAAAATTATGTTAAAGCATTCAACAAAGTTCCTTTTATTATTTACTTTAAAAATACCCTGCTGGTGAGTTTCTTCACTTTAATCGGAGTGCTGATAACTTCTACCCTTGCTGCTTATGCTTTTGCCCGTATGGAATTTTTCGGAAGGGACTTTTTGTTCTATCTGTTTTTAAGTATGATGATGGTGCCGGAACCAATTTATCTGGTTTCTTCTTATGTTTTGCTGGATAAAATAAATTGGCTGAATACCTATCAGGCATTAATCATTCCCTGGTGTGTAAATATTTTTACCATCTTTCTTTTCCGCCAGCATTTTAAATCGCTGCCCCAGGAACTTTTTGATGCTGCTGCAATTGACGGTTGCAGCACTTTTGGAATGCTGTGGAGAATTATGCTGCCTCTGTCCAAATCGGTAATTGCTACAGCTTCTATTTTTTCTCTCATTGGAAGCTGGAACAGTTTTATGTGGCCCCTGGTGATGACGGACAGTCCCGGTCTCAGAGTATTGCAAGTAGGGCTTAGCTATTTTAATCAGGAAGCATCAACTCAAACAACACTATTGATGGCTGCTTCTACTTTCACCATTGTCCCGATTTTGATTCTGTTCTTTATGGCACAAAAACAAATTATAGCCAGTTATGCTAAAGCAGGACTAAAAGATTAAAAGGAGAAAACAGTGAATGCCAAAGAAATAAAGAAAAAAGCACAACTACAAAAAGCCAGACAGGCACAAAAATTACCTCCCGAATATCAAAAACCGGTTCCGCATACAATAATTGATGACGAATCATTACGCCCCCAAAATATTGTTCCGGTAAAATTGAATCGCTGGATTGCTTTCGGGGTATTTCTTGCGGTTCTTGTTGTGTATATGCTTACTCAAGCACGCACAATGAGCTTTTGGGATAGCGGAGAATATGCAACCTGCATTAGCATTTTAGGAGTTCCCCATCCTCCTGGAAATCCTTTTTATATCTTGCTCGGTAGAGCTATAGTAGCTATTTTTGGTGGTATTTTCCCCCATGCTATGATTGCTGCCTTCATTTCTGCTTTATTCAGTGCGCTGGCTGTGATGTTTACTTACCTGATAACTATCCAGCTTACCAGTATGCTGAAAATTAAGTCCCGGGAGGCAATTTTTGCCGGAATTATTGCTGCTATCTATACTGCTTTTTCTTTCACTTTCTGGATGAATGCAGTTGAAGCAGAGGTCTATTCCGGTTTGGTCTTTTTTGTGAACTTAATTATCTGGCTTACATTAATCTGGGTGCAAAAAAGTCGGAATTTTTCTCATCAGAATATCCTGCTTTTAATTGCTTACCTTTTTTTCCTGGGCTTCTGTGTTCATCAGACAGCTTTGCAAATAGCTCCGGCGATGCTGTTTATTGTTTGCTATCCTCTTTTAAAACAAGGAATTAAAAGTGGTAGTTTTTTGCCCAAACTGATTGTTTATTCTATCTTTTTATTGATCGGCTATTTTCTTTTAGGAGTGATAGGTAAACAGCTGCAGATAGATGATTTAGATAAAATGGGTTTTGCTCTTGTTGCCGTTATTATTATGTTTATAGAATTGAGAAAAGTGCTTGACCGCCGAATATGGCTTTTGGGTATTGCGTTAGTTGTTGTTGGTCTTTCCTCTCATATATATTTAATGGTGCGAGCTGCAGATAGACCTTTTATCAATGAAGGCAATCCCAGTAACTGGAAAATGTTTCAGGAATATGTGTTAAGAAAACAATACGGTAATACAAGTTTTGTGCAAAGAAGGGGAAATTTCTTTCAAGACCAGTTAAATTATCACTTTTTACGCTATTTCGGTATGCAATGGTTAAATGAACCGTTTTTCACAAAATTCTTAGGAGTTACTTCCGGTATGTTAAAGCCAATTGCAAATATCTTTATTGCCTTTTTAGGGATAGCGGGAGCTGTTTTACAATTCAGAAAGAATAAACACAGTTTTTGGTATTTCTTCTCTATTATTTTGCTAACTACAATTGTGATGGTTTTCGTGATGAATCTTTCCAATGCCGAAGTGCGTGATAGAGATTACTTTTTTGTAGTTGCCTATAATATGTGGGCAATCTGGATGGGAATGGGTGCCTTGGCATTAGTTACTTTGTGGAATAGTAAACCTGTAAGAGTTGCTTTACTTCTTATTATGTGCCTTTTGCCTGTTAGTAACTTTATTTCTCAGTATAAAATCCACGACCGTTCTCAGGAATTTATCGCTCTGGATTATGGCTTGAATTTCCTTAATTCGGTTGAGGAAAATGCTATTATATTCACTAATGGAGATAATGATACTTTTCCGCTCTGGTATGCTCAAGCGGTTAAAGACCCCTATGCCAAAGAGAATATCTATCCTGCCAGAGATGTTTATCCCACGCAGGAAAGTAAAACAGCAATCGCTAAGGCAATTGACTATAAAAGTAAATGCCTGAAGGGTATCCGGAAAGATGTTTCAGTTGCCAATCTGTCTCTTTTAAATACACCCTGGTATATCAGGCAACTCAGAGACCAGGAAGGAATTCTGTTTAATATCCCTGATGACCAGTTAGATGATCTTTACCCCCAAAAAGTGAAAGAACCCTTAGTTATTCCCGGGCCTCCGGATCATCCTGAAATGGGCTTTACAATGACCATACCGGAATCTGCTGAATGGAGAGAAAATGAACCTTTTTATCGTATTTCCGATCTTGCTGTAATGCAAATTGTGAAAGATAATTATGGCAAACGCCCTATTTATTTTGCTGTAACCTGTGAAAGCTATATCAATTTTAATGATTATATCCGTAATGAAGGTATGGTAGGCAGAATTGTATCCACTCCTAAAGACGGTCAGATTGACCCTGAACGCTTGTTACATAATATTGATGTGGTCTATAATTACCGCTCTATTGATAATAAAAAGGTCTATAAAGATGAAAATATGAAACGCCTCGTAATGAATTACGGTTCCGGCTTTGTGCGTGCTGCCAATTATTTTGTGGATAACGGAAATTATCCTGAGGCATTGGAATATATTAATAAAGCAAAGAAATTCGTAGATGATGAATTAAAACTGACCGAATTCTATACTAACTATTACAGCAAAACGGGTCAGTGGAACAAACTGGATGAATTTATTGACCAACATATAGCTCAGCATCCAGAGGGCTGGAAGATTTATTTAAGCTATATCATAGCTCATTTGGTAGATAATTATCCCGATAAAATCCTCACTTACCTCAAAAAAGGATTCCTGCTTTTTCCGGAACAGGAATATTTTGCCCAATTAGCTGTCGGTTATGCTCAAGAATATAAAGAATTTGATGCAATTCAAAAACTGCTTAATGAAGTCCGTCCAAAACTCCAATATGATATAAGCGGATACCAGTCAGACCTGGAAGAACTCTCTAAACAAAAAATGAGTGAATGAATTAATTGAGATGGTGAGAGATTTTTCCGGAAAAACGATGTCCTCATCGTTTATATTGGTTGACCAGGAGGTCAACCTTCCGGAAAAACGATGTCCCCATCGTTTATAATCACCGGAAAAACGACAATACCACTTTCCCGTTATAGTAAAAGAAAATAAATATAGGAAACAGCTAAAATGAGTAAAGAAAGCAAAAGGCAAATCCTCAGACACACAATCCAACTGCTTTTTTTGCTGTTATCCCTGGCTTTTTTTGCAGGGCTTATCTTCTTTGCTTTGCCCTATACTATTCATAATGTTTGTCCTTATACTATAGTTTGTTTCGGCTTAAGCAAAAACATCCTTATTCAATATCTTGGAAATCCTTTCGCTTTAACAATTGCCTTTAGTTTCTTAATTTTGGTGTTAACGATTTTTTGCGGACGCCTTTTCTGTTCCTTTGTTTGCCCCCTGGGAACTATGCAGGAAATTATCTATACCCTTTTCGGCAAAAAGAGAAGAAACAGAAAACAAATTCTTCTCTATCAGGAAAGGCGTTTTGCCTCCATTAAGTATCTTGTATTAATAATAACTATCCTCTTATCTCTTGTCGGTGGGAACTATATCTTTATTCGCTTATGCCCTGTTTATGCTCTTTCTCTTCTGCCTGATATAGCTTTTTCAGGTTTAATCGTTACTCTCTTGATAATTATAGCAGGTATTTTTCTGGAACGATTCTGGTGTCGTTTCCTCTGTCCTTATGCCGCTTTAATGAATTTATTTATGCGCTTGGGTCAACTGGTTCATTTTCCCCGCTGCAAAATTCACCGTAATCTGGAACGCTGCAACGATTGCGAAATCTGTTCTCTATCCTGTCCGATGAATATTAACATTACGGAAGAAGAATATGTGCAGAACCTGAATTGTATTCTTTGTTTCAAGTGTGCGGAAAAATGTCCTAAACCCGATACCCTTAAAGGCAAGATGGATAAATAAATGAGAACCATTCTGCAAATATTGGTATTACTGCTTTTGGGAAGCATTCTTAGTTTCCTGTTCTATAATGCTTTCCTGCCTTCAAAAACTGTTCCTGTGAACTCAATAAAAGAAGTTGTTCCTGAACCGGATAGCTTAAAAGAGAAATCTTCTTTTCTAAAAACCCAATCCAATCCTGCAAAAGAAGAAACTGCCTCTGCTAATAAATATCAGGATAAAAAGAAGATAGATAAACTGCCAGAGGAGAAAAGACCTGAAACACCTGAACCTGCTGAAACAACAATACTCTCCCCTAAAACAACTTACCGAATAAATCCAGACCTTTGTATTGGCTGTAAACTCTGTCTCCGCTATTGCCCTGAAGGAGCTATTTCCCTGAAAAACGGTAAAGCTGTAATTGATACTACTAAATGCAATGCCTGTGGAATTTGCTCTGAAGGCAATAAGAAAAACTTTTCAGGTTGCCCGGTTGGCGCGGTGTTTTATTAAAAGTGAGGGAGTGCAGGAGTTCAAAGTGCGGGAGTTCAAAGTGCAGGAGTTCTGGAGTTCAAAGTTAGTTCTTTTTCGGTGGCTTCGGTGTTCTCGGTGGCTAATAATAATAAATCCTGTTCATCCCGGACCTATTAAATCTGCGTAATCTGCGTGAGATTTTTTCTGAGATAAAAAAATAACTTGACACAATCCTTGTTTAGATTATCATATCTTTATGATGAAAATTCCAAAATGATGTTTAAATAACTTAATTCATTAGGAGGAAAAATGAAAAAGTTACTTTTCGTATTTACACTAACCATACTGACCATCGGTATGGCTTGGGCACAAACTGCAACAGTAACATTAAGACCATCACATATTGATCTTAGTTTAGCAACAACTGAAAGTGCAGTTTTAATGACACTTTCCAATTATAGTTCTGATGATGCACGATACCGTCTCTATAATTCAAGTTACCAATATAATTGTTGGAATGAAGATAACGATTCTTGGGTAACAAACAATTCTTATGCAAGCGGTCCCAAAGTTCCAGGAACACCTTCTACTTCCACAACATTTTGGATTATATTCCAAAGGGGTAATAATAACAACACAGCTGCATCTTATAGAGATAGGTTAGGTCCTGGATATGGCACCAATTATAAAACAGCAGCTTTACCTACTGCAACAAGTATAACAAGTCCTTTTACTTTATCCGGGACTTATACTGGCAGCAATTCTGTGAAGAATGTTGTTTTGGGCTTTGCAGGATCAACCCTTGTGACTGCTGCATCAACAACTATAGGAACAGGTGTTTTTAGTTTATCTACACCCACAGGTACTACAATAGATAAACTTGAAATTCGCCAGGTAGATAATACTGTTCTGGCAAGTTTATCAGGTACCTGGTCTTCAACAACTAGTAATATAACAGTTTCTCCAGCTACTAATACTCCGCCTACAATTTCAAATATAATTCAAAGTCCTTCCAGGGATATAATGTCAACCACTACAGTTTCTGTTAATGCAGATGTTACTGATGATGATACTGTGGAATTAGTTCAATTGAAATGGGGTACTACAAGTGAAGAATATACTAATGTAATTAATATGATAATACCCGAAAAAGGAACTTATCAGACAGAAACTGATATACCTTCTCAAGCAAATGGAACCACCGTTTATTATATTATATATGCAGAAGATAACGATAGTGATTTTGCAACATCTCCTCAACTAAGCTATACCGTAAGAGACCCTGCTACAACTACGTTGCCTTATACACAGGATTTTTCTACTGGATGGGCTGATATATATACTTATGATGTTTTCGGTACAAAGTCCTGGTATATATATAGTAACGACAATGCATCCTGTAATGGATACGGCGGTTCCTTGGAAGAACATTGGCTCGTACTTCCTGGAATCAATTTTGATAATTATACCAGCGAAAAAATGACTTTCAATACTATAGCCACTTATGGAATAATAGACGGAAATAATTATCTGAAACTTCTTTACTCCCCTAATTATTTAGGAATGGGAAATCCTTATGCAACAGGTGTAACTTGGACTGAAATACCTTTTACTACTGGAGCTATTGGAGGAGGTGAAACATCCTCAGGAATTTTAAACTTATCAGGAATAAGCGGAACTAAAGTTTATCTTGCTTTCAAATATTACTCAACAGATAATGCTACGCGTTGGGAAGTAGATGATATTAATATATTTCTATATGATATCCCGGAAGGCAATCCTGTAACCATCGGTTCAGATGTAGTAGAAATTACGGGTGGTGGTGCAAATATAGTTACGGGTGAAATTCCTCCGGTAAATAATAATGCTTTTGTTGCCTCCAACAATTTCATTCTGGAACTCTTTGGTGAAGGACCCTGGCAAATTGAAATTCAAACAGATGCCTTATGGGGAGCATATTATCATCAGGGTGTTTGGAATTCCGTTGCTAATATTAATGGAACTATAACTTTGCAAATTCCTATTGCTAAAAATGTTCAAGTTCCGATTGTTTTAGGAGAACAGGATCCTACTTTGCCGGTAGAATTGAGCAGTTTTACCGCAGTTCTTACATCCGATATGTATGTGCTGATTAAATGGATAGCGGAATCCGAGACCAATCATTCCGGTTACAACATTTTACGAGCCGAAAAGAAAGACCTTTCTACCGCTCAAAGAATAAATGCTCAGATAATTGACGAGGGAGTTGAAACAGGAACTCAGATCAGCTATTCTTACACCGATTTTGAAGCATATACCAATATGGTATATTATTACTGGCTGGAAAGTGTTTCTCTGGATGGAGTCAGTTCCTACTATGGTCCTTCAATTGTTACTATTGGCGACCCCAATCAGGAACCGCGTCCTCCTGAAGTTTCAATGGTTACCAAACTGCTAAATGCATATCCTAATCCTTTCAATCCCAATACTAATATTCGTTATTCGCTTAAGGATGCAGGAAAAGTAAGGATTGATATATATAATATGAAGGGACAAGTTATCCAGACCTTAACTGCTGAACATAATATCCCCGGTTTTTATCAGCTTGCCTGGAATGGTTGTGATGCAAACGGTAAACCTGTTGCCAGTGGAATTTATATGTATCGGATGACCAGTGGAAATTATAGCAGTGTCAAAAAGATGGTTCTGGCAAAGTAAGTTAACTGGTTAACAAGTGAATTTAAAAGTCGGAGCTAAGTAATAAGCTCCGACTTTTTTATTTTCGGAAAATTAGTGCAGGAGTTCAAAGTGCAGGAGTTCAAAGTGCGGGAGTTCAAAGTGCTGGAGTTCAAAGTGCAGGAGTTCAAAGTGCGGGAGTTCAAAGTGCGGG
>ERZ1026800.1670-NODE-1670-length-13529-cov-2.696090_pt1 | contig 13529 bp, 10 predicted proteins | sample MGYA00520873_ERZ1026800 | MGnify/ENA primary metagenome ERZ1026800 (study PRJEB33270, sample SAMEA104284475) | anaerobic digester metagenome | biome: Anaerobic digester microbiome; feature: mesophilic sludge digester; material: Anaerobic digester biomass...
GGTATCAAGTGGCTGCGCGACGAGATCTCGTGGGGCGCCTGCGAGCGGGAGAAGGGCAAGATCGTCATCCCCGAGTGGGCCGATCGGTACATGCGCGCGGCGGTGGAGCACGGGATAACTCCGCTCATCATCTTCGACTACGGGAACGCTCTCTACGACGAGGGCAACGCTCCCACAAGCCCGGAGGCGCAGGAGGCCTTCGGGCGCTACTGCTACGCCCTGGTGGACCACTTCAAGGACATCTGCAAGCACTGGGAGGTGTACAACGAGCCGAACATCGGGTTCTGGCGGCCGAAGCCCGATCCGGAGGCGTATGCGCGACTCATGAGAGTAGCGTATGCGGCGGCGAAGAGTGCCGATCCGAGCTGCACGGTGGTGGGCGTGTGCACGGCTGGGACGGACCTGGGGTTCATCGCGAAGGCAATCTCGACCGACCACGGCGCGACCTTCGGCAAGCCCGAGCCGATCGAGGGCCTTGTCTCGCCCAGCTCGCCGGCGAGCATCGCCCGTATCCCGCAGACCGGCGACCTCCTGCTCATCTGGAACAGGAGCAAGACCGCCCGCAACCCGCTGAACTCAGCGATCTCCAGAGACGACGGGGCCACCTGGGAGAACGTCCGCGTCGTCGACCGGGGCCCCGCTGCATACTGCTACACCAGCATCACCCCTGTCGGCGAGCAGGTCCTTCTCACCTACTACGGCAGGGGCGGGTTCGTCCTCACCAGCGCCGGCGACCTCAGCACCTGGGACACACTCTCATTGCTCGTGCGTCAATGGGACGCGCTCGAACGGCACCTCGCGCAGCACCCGACCGGGCCATGGCTCGCCGCGCTCACGAGCCAAGGCGTGCGCCCGCTGCGCATCCGCGGCTCAGCCAACATCGGCGAGCTCTGAGCGATCATCACCAGAAGCCCACCGCAGCAGCACTGCCTTGATCCCACTCGCAGCCGAGAGCTTGAGCAGCCATCACGGCCGGCAGTCGCGTGAGTAGTCGCGTTGGCGACGCGACTGCTCACGCGATCGTGATACCGGCGAGCCGACTACGGCCCCGCCTCGGAGGTACAGAGTGGGGCATGCCTAGGCGCGGTCCGAGTCACGCGCGTGGAGGAACACCGAGCGCTGCGAGGGCCGCTTCCAACACCGCTGCTGGGTCGGCCGGGATGAGGGTGACCGCACGGTTCTCCTCAACGAGGCTCGAAATCACCGATAGGCATGCGCCCGCTGCAACGCCATATGCCTCGGCGACGGCCAGCAATGAGGCCACTTCGCACTCGACAACAGCAACGCCGTCCGCCGCAAGTTGCTCGACTTCCTCGGCCGTGGACCGATATGGCGTTGGCACCGTCCACGTCGAACCGAGCGTGGGGCCAACCCCCTGACCCCTCAAGGCCGAAGCAAGCGCTCCCACCAGGGCCACATCGGCGTCAACGTAGGTATCGGGCGGAAGGTAATGCTGCGAGATCCCGTCATCACGAACTGCACTCGTGACAACCACGACATCACCGGGCCGCACGTCAGATCGAATCGATCCGGCGGTTCCGACGATGACGAACCGGTTGGCACCGCCGAGTGCGATCTGATTCTCAACCTGTCCGACCATCGCCGTAGCCCCGGGGCTCAGACACGTCACGCCGACCCTCGGGCAGTCGGCGATAGTGGTGAACATCGTCGAGTTGCTCGGAGCGAGCCGCATGTTGCGTTCGAATCGGCTGTCGTTGGCGAGGAGGTGGGCGTAGATCCCGTGAAACGTGAACACGAGCGAATCTGGAAGCGGACCAGGTTCCCAACCCGCGTTCATCGCGCCCTCGATGAACACGTTGGCCGTGAACAGCGCATGGCCAACGGTCTTGTTGCGAAACACCGGCTGGGCCGCGCCGAAGCCCGTGTGCGCTTGGCTGAGTTCGGCGACCGCACTGCGGAATTTCGGCCAACTGGCGAAGCCGTGCTCTCTCGCGAGAACGGTGTGTGCATCGCTCAGCGTTGCAACGGTCGCATCGGGGGCCACATGTGCTAGCCGCTGGACCGCAGGCAGGTCGCCAGACTTCGCGTCACGAAGTAGCTCCTTCGCTCGACGACGAAGCTGCGCGATGTCGGGCTTCGCGGGAAGTACAGAAGTCATTTCATCTCCTCTTGTTCCCGTGGCCTGCAGACGGGAGAGGTAGACGAGGTGACTCGCTGTCTTCTCTCAGATTGAGGTGGACTCAGTCCTTCCCGCAGGCCCGGAAGCACCCTCAAAAGCTGCTCCCAGCATACCACCTGTCGACAGCGTGCATGAACCCTTGGTGCATGTGTGTGGTGTCGCTGAAATTGCATCGCTTTGTTCGGCCCTTGTGGGCTCCGAAGCACGCTGTCAGGGACTCTCGTTGGCACTCCGTTGGCACTTTTCGTCGGTCACTGGCGGTTGATGACGGACGAGAGCGGTCACTGGCGGGCACTTCGAAGCATCGACGAACGGCACATCCCCCCAGCTCAGTGACCATGCAACGCGCCGGGCGTGCTAATTTACGTTGCGGCTTCGACCTTCCCAGTACGGCGCACGCAGATCTTTCTTCAGGATCTTTCCGCTGGGGTTGCGGGGCAGCACGTCGGCCCAGTCGACGGTGGTGGGGCACTTGAACCTGGCCAGGCGTTCGCGGGCGTAGTCGATGATCTCCTGCTCGGTCACCTCCGCGCCGGGCTTCTTCACCACCACTGCCTTCGCGGTCTCGCCCCACTTCTCGTGCGGCACCCCGATCACTGCCACGTCGGCGATCGCGGGGTGGCCCATCAGCACGTTCTCCACCTCGGCGGGGTACACGTTCTCGCCGCCGGAAACGATCATGTCCTTCACGCGGTCGTGGATGTACAGGTAGCCGTCGGCGTCGAGGTAGCCGACGTCGCCACTCTTGAACCAGCCGTCGGCGGTGATGGCCTTCTCGGTCTCCTCGGGCATGTTCCAGTAGCCGATCATCACCTGCGGCGACTGGATCCAGATCTCGCCCACCTCGCCCGTCTCGCACGTGCGCGGGTCGTCATCGGCGCTGTCGATGTCGACGATGCGCACCTCCACACCGGGGCCCGGTACGCCGCAGCTGCGCAGGCGATGACGATTGGGGCTGTCGAGCGCATGATCGGCGGGCGGCAGGTTCACCACTGCGCCCGTGGTCTCGGTGAGGCCGTAGGCCTGCCAGAACTTGCACTTGAACACCTTCACGCTGTTGGCCAGCACGTCTTCACTGATCGGCGATGCGCCGTAGACCAGCACCTGCAGGCTGGAGTAGTCGGCCTCCGCTGCGCCGGGCACCATCAGCACGAACTGCAGCACGGCCGGCACCACGAACCCGTGCGTGATGCGCTCTTCGCCGATCAGGCGGATGAGGCCCGCCGGATCGAGCTCGCGCAGGATGATGCTGGTGGCGCCCTCGTACTGGCCCGCCACCGCCCATCCGCCGCCGCCGATGTGGAACAGCGGCATGGCCACCAGGTTCACCGACTCGGGGCTGAGCTCCCAGATCTCCTTCGCCAGCGGCAGCAGCCCGAAGAAGTTGGCGTTGGCCAGCATCACACCCTTCGGGCGGCCGGTGGTACCGCTGGAGTAGAGCTGGAACGCAACGTCGGCAGACGTGCTGGCGATGCCGGGGTCGGTGTCGGGTTGCGCCGCGAGCTCGGTCTCGTAGTCGGCGTACGAACCGTCGCCGTCGATGACGAGGATCTTGGTGACGGTGGTGAGGTTGGCAGCGATCGCATCCAGGATGGGCACGAACTCGCGACCGACGACGAACACCTTCGACTGGGCGTCGTTGACGATGTACTCGACCTCGGGTGCGGCGAGGCGCCAGTTCACATCCACGCAGACGGCGTTGAGCAGCGCCGCGCCGTAGAACACCTCGAAGTGTTCGATGCCGTTCTTGTCGAGGAACGCCACACGATCCTGCGGGCCGACACCATTGGCAGCCAACAGGTTGGCCATCTGCCGGGCTCGCGCGTACAGCTCGGCCCAGGTGAGCCGGCGCTCGCCCTGCACCAGCGCCGTTCGATCCGCGCGCTCCACACCGTGCACGCGAATGATGTCCGAGACCGTGTTGATGTTCCCCATGGCGGCGCAGAGTAGTGCGCGCCGCGCCGCTCAGCGAACGCTGTAGCCGAGCCGGAAGCTGCGCACCGCGCGGGCGAAGATGTTCGGCTCCACGTCGGGCTCGGTGACCACTCGCAGATCCGTGATGCGTTGCGACAGCTGGCCGAACACGGCAGCGAGCGTGGTGCGCGCGACATGCGTTCCCACGCAGAGATGGGTACCGAAGCCGAACGCGATCTGCGGGTTCGGGTCGCGACGGATGTCGAAGGTGAACGGGTGGTCGAACACCGCCTCGTCGCGATTGGCGGAGGGGTACAGCATGATGATGCGGTCACCGCGACCAATTGCCTGACCGCCCACCTCCGTGTCGGCGCCGGCTCGTCGGAACATGTTGTTCAACGGGGTGACCCAGCGCAGCACCTCCTCCACCGCCGCGGGCACCAGCGACGGGTCGGCAGCAATGGCCTCCCACTGCTCGGGGTGGTCGACGAACGCGCGCAGGCCATGACTGATGGCCGTGCGCGTGGTCTCCGCCCCGCCGCTGATGAACAGGCCCACCTCGTGCACGATCGCTGCCGGTGGCAGCGGTTGATCGTCGATCTTGGCGTGCACCCACGTGCTGATCAGGTCGTGCGCCGGGCAGCCCGCGCGCTCCTGCGCGATCGGCACCAGCGCCTGCACGAACTCCATGTTGGCGTCGATGAAGTCGGTGAACGTGGCGCCGTCGCGCTCGCGCATGTCGATGCGCATCAGCCGCTCGCTCCAGCTCTTCATCTCCGGCCACATCGTCTCCGGGAAGCCGAGCAGCTGGCAGGTGAGCCGCGCCGGCAGCTGACCGGAGAGTGCATGCACGACTTCCATCTCGGTGGTGGCGAGCGCAGCATCGATCAGTTCTGCGGTGAGCGCTTCGATGGCGGGCTTGCGCGCCGCGATCGCAGCACCGGTGAGGTCGCCTTGCACCAACATGCGCTGCTGACGGTGACGCGGATCGTCCTGGGCGATCATGTTGATCTCGTCGGGCGCCCAGATGGCGCGGTAGCCCTGCCCGCTGAGGAACACCGAGCTGCGCCGTTCCACCTCCTGCAGGTCGGCGTGACGGGTGATGCCCCACAGGCCGTTGCGCTGGTCGCGGTACACCGGCTCGTTCGCGCGCATCCATGTGAACGCGGCATGCATGCGGTCGCGATCCTGGTACAACGCCGGGTCGAGCAGGTCGAATGCCAGTCGTTCGGTCGACGGTCGATCATCGGTTGCGGTCATGCCACCATCGAAACACGCACTCGCTTGGGGCCCGTCATCGTGCACGATGAGCCGGTGCCGGGCGAACCCGTCGCCCGGGCGCACTTCGGTCACCACATGAAGGGGGCGTCACCCTCTTGCGGTGACGAAAGCCGACCCGAGCGCCTCCCGAACCGTCGCGATCACGTCGTCGGGGGTGTCGACCACCTCTCTGTACGTGAACTGCAGCACGACGAAACCAGCGAGCTGCAGACGATTCATCCGTTGCGCGTCGATCAGCATCTGACCGACGGTGCGATGCCACCGATACCCCAGCAGCTCGACGACCAGCATTGCGTCGGGAAAGCGGGCATCGACCCGGATGAGCGTCGTGCCGCGACGCCCGAGCACCTGCTGCGTCAGTGGCCGCGGAAGACCCTCCGCACCGACGAGCCTCAGGAACTCGCGCTCCAACCAGCTGGCACCTCCCCGAGCGATCTCGCTCGTCTCGAGTGCCGCCAGCATCGGCCGAACCCCGTTCCGGCCGGACGCTCGCAGACTGGAGACCCGACGGTGCAGGAAGTCGTCGGTGGTGAGGCCGTCGCGCACGGCACTGTCGAGCGCTGCCACGGTGACCTCCGGTGAGGCAGTGGCCGCGATGTGGATCAAGGACCGCGATGGAGACAGCACCGGAAGGCCATGCGCCCAGGCGCGGTCGATGAGCTCGATGGAGTTGGTGGTGTGGATGTGGTGGCCGGCCCGGCTGACGTTGTGGCCGCGTTCGACCGTGAGATGAAACGGCCCTTTGAGTCGGAAACCGTCGAAGCCGTGCAGCGCCGCGGCGGTGGTGCCAGAGGCCCAGCAGGGCACGTCGACGGTGGCGATCAGCGAACGAAGCTCGGCAAGTGGAGCAATAGGGAGGCCGCTCGAGACTCGGCCACGAAACTCGATGTCGAGTTGACCTGTCGCAACCGCCTCGCGGCGGGCCTGATCGGTCATTCGTCGGAGTCAAGCGCCAGCGGGCCACCGACGCAACCTCGGTGACGCGCGGCGAACGACCCCGCGCGGATCCGTCGTGCGGCCCATCGCCGCGGTGAGCGAGCTCTGGTCACCACCAAAGCCGAGCGTCCCGCTTTGGTGGTGACCAGAGTGTGTCCGAGACGCCTGCAATGGCGAGCGCGTCGACCGCGCTCAGCGGCGCTTGTTGCCCCAGGTGTTCCAGTGGGTGACTGCTGCGGCAGGCTTGCGGGGGGCGACGCCGAACTTGCCCACCGGGTACCCGACGGGGAGGAGCGCGGCGATCTCGAAGCGCGGGCTGCCATCGTCGCGACTGGGCACGCCCAACAGTTCCAGCACCTCTTCCGAGTGGATGCGGATCACCGTCGTGAGCGCGGTGCCCAGGCCCAGCGAGCGAGCGGCGATGCAGAAGTTCTGCACCGCCGGGTACACGCTGGCATCGAGGCGGCCGATGTCCATCGTGCCCGCTTCGTCGCGCGAGCCCCACGGAATCAGCGGCTGCAAGAAGAGCACCAACGCCGGCACCTCGCCGAGATGGTCGGCAAGGTGGCGGCTGGCATCGCGAGTGCGACGCCACGCTGCGGCCTGCGCCTCGTCGGGGAATGCAGTCGGTTCCGGCAGCGACTGCTCGTAGCGGTGGTACGCACGCTGGTAGAGGGCACCGACCTGCGCTCGCACGGCAGGGTCGGTGACCACCACGTACTGCTGCGGCTGCACGTTGCCGCCGCTCGGCCCCTGCTGTGCCGCCTTCAGGCAGGTCTCGATGTCGGCGTCGGCGACCGGCTGGTGGCTGAAGCGCCGCATGGCGCGGGTGGTCATGATGGTTTCGATTGCGATGTTGTCGTGCACGGCAGTCATCTCCCCTCATAGATCGGCGGGCGCTTCTCTTGTAACGCGTCGATCGCTTCCTTGTGGTCGTGCGACAGGAAGCACGGGATCTCCAGCGCGATCGACAGGTCGAAGCTGGTGAGCAGCGCCTGCTTCAGCTGCGCGTTGACCGCCTGCTTGGTGCCCTTGACGGCCAGCGGTGGCTGCGCGGCGAGGCGCCCGGCCCACGCAAGCGCCCGTTCGCGAACCGCCTCCGGCGCACACACCTCACTGGCGACGCCCAGTCGCAGCGCTTCGGCGGCCGAGAGCGGCTCGCCCAGCAGCAGGTGCCGCTTCGCGGCGAGCGGCCCGAGCAGCAGCGGCCAAACCGCCGCGCCACCGTCGCCGGCCACGAGACCCACGTTCACGTGTGGGTCGATGATCACGGCTCGCTCGCTCATCACGATCACGTCGCAGAGCAACGCGATCGAGGCGCCGAGCCCGGCAGCTGCACCGTTGAGGCCGCACACGATGGGCACCTCCACGTCGAGCAGATCCCAGATCATCTGCTTCGCGTCACGACGAAGCTCGTCGAGCGCAGCGGTATCCCGCAGCGCAGGGAACCACCCGAAGTCGCCCCCGGCACTGAACGCCTTGCCCTCACCGGTGAGCACGATCACGCGAGCCTCGCGCTCGCGCTTCAACAACCGGAACAGCTCACCGAACTCGTGGTGCAGCAGTGCGTCGACAGCGTTCATCGGCGACGTGGGGTGCTTGACCGTGGCCGTCAGCACGAGGCCCTGACGTTCGAGGTGGATGGCGTGCACAACGCGACCGTAGTGCTCACGAACGGCCGTCGGCCTCTTGCGCCCCGCCGCGGACTGAATGCACCGTGACGATGCAGGAGGAAGTGAGAGAAGGTGGTCGCCGTGATGGTGCTGGCGGTGCTGCTGTTGATCACGCTGGTCGTCGGGGTCGTCGGGGCGGCCAGTCGCTCCGCGAGGAGGCGAACACGCCCCGCGCTGCTGATGTCGCCCGCTGCGACGCTGTCGCCGACGGAGCAAGCTCCCGTGCACGGAGTCGTCACCGCGGATCGCACGGCCACTGCGTCGGCAGCCGCAGCCGCCAACCTGCGGGCCGCGCTCGACCGTTGGCGCACGGCCGGGCTGATCACCGACGCACAGGCCGCATCGATCGAGCAGCACGAGTTGACGTTGCTGCAAGCGGCTCGCCCAGTACCCGCACACGACACCCGTCGCGGCATCCCGCTGGTGGCCGAGGCGCTCGGTTACCTGGGAGGCACGTTGGGCATCGTGGGCCTGACGCTGCTGGTGTCGCGGTACTGGCCCGACATGGCCACCGCCGGTCGACTCGGTCTCAGTGGAGGTGCCGCGGTGCTGCTGGCAGGCGCCGGCTACTCGGTGCACGAAGGCGCCGACCCTGCGTTCACTCGTCTGCGCTGGTTCCTCTGGCTCGTCTCCAGTGCTGCCGGGGCCTTGTTCGCCGGTGTGCTGGCAACTCAGACCTTCGGAGCCGACGCGCCGGCGACGATCGCACTCGCCTGCGCGACGATGATCGCCGCACAGAACGCTGTCTTCTGGGCCGGCGCCCGGCGACCACTCCAGCAGCTGCTCACCTTGACCGCCTCGATGGTCGCAGCTGGTGCGTTCGTCGCTCAGTTCGCCGGCTCCGTCACCGTGGGCACCGCGCTGTGGGCCGTTGGCGCAGGGCTGCTCGCGGCCGGCCTGCTCCACCGCACGACGTTCCCACCACTGACCGTCGGCGTCGGCGCGGCCACGATGATCGTCGGCACGGCGATGGCCGCCGAATCACTGCAAGGCCCCGGCTTCGTGATGATGGTGCTGACCGCACTCGGCCTGCTGACGCTCGCGTCGGTGCCGATCGACATCGGCGACCCGGCGGATCGCGTCGTGCTCACTGTCATCGGCGCCGTCGGCAGTGCCCAAGCGCTGCCGATGACGATCGGCTACTTCGCCGAACACGCGGCAGTCGCCACAGGGTTGGTCGTGTGGTCGGTCGCTGGTGGCCTCGTGTTCGTCGCCAGCCGAAGGTTGGTCCGTTCGCCCATCGCCACGGAGATCATCGGTGGTGTGGCGCTGGTTGCCGGCGCGGCGATCACCGGGGTGCAATCGGTGGCGTTCGCCACGCTGTTCGGCACCGCCACCGCCGCCGCCTTGATCGCACTCGGCACGCAGCCAGGGCGAGTGTTGCTGTCACTGTTCGGCTCGCTCGGTCTGCTGGTCAACGTGCCGTGGGCAATTCGCCACTTCTTCCCCGGCGAAGGTCGCGTGCCGCTGCTCATCCTGGCGTCCGGAGCGGTGATCGTGCTCGTCGCCGTCTGGCTCGCTCGGATGAGTGGACGGTTGCGTCGCGAACTGCGGCACTGATGCTCCGCGATGCTGCACTGAATCGGCGTCGGCCGGCCGGCCACGGCGCTCGGTAGGTCAGATCATCGCGGCATCGATGTCGATGCCGAAGTGCAACTTGCCAAGTGTTTCGTACAGGCGGGGGGCCACCATGATGTGCTGCGTGACCACATGGGCGTCGCGCAGGCAGCGCTGCAGCGGGCTGTGCTCGAAGATGGAGGTGCCGCCACCCAGCGTGTACGCCGTGTCGGCGGCCTTCACGCACGCCTCGGCGGCGTTGGCGCCGGCCAACCGCATGCGAGCGCGAGCCGCGACATCCACGCGACCCCCGGCAACGGCGGTGTCCCACGCCTGCGACACCTCGTCGAGCAGGAACGCTCGCGCACTGCGCAGTGTGGCTTCCGCACGAGCCAGTTCGTTCTGCGCGACACCGGACTGGCTGATCGTGCGCGCGCTGAACTGCGGCCTCTTCTCCGTGCCCAGTTCGACGATCGCATTCAATGCGTGGCGGCCGATGCCGAGGCCGGCCGCGGCCACGCCGACTGCGAGCAGCGTCATGTCGGGGAACGCGCCAAGTGGCGAATCGACCTGCGAACCGGTGACCTGCGGCTGAGTGGCCAGACCCTCCGGCACGAACACGTCGTCCACGTGGAAGTCGGTGCTGCCCGTGCCACGCAGACCGGAGGTGTGCCACGTGTCGTCGAACACCACCTGATCGGGGGAGAACCACATCGACCCGCTGAACCCGTCGCCGGTGGCACCGCCGGTGATCCACTGGCAGTGCTGGGTGCCGCTTCCCCACATCCATGCGCCGCTGACCCGGTAGCCACCGTCGACCTTGGTGGCCGTGGCGTTGCGGGCGAACACTCCCCCGGTGAAGTTGGCGGGGTCGCCCCAGATCTGTCGCGCGTGGTCGGGCTCGACGTAGTGGCTGAGCAGCGAGGTGGTGGTCGCGATCATCGTGCACCAACCGGCCGCGCCATCGGCGGTGGCGATGCGCTCGATCACCTGCAGGATCGTCGGCGGATCCACTTCCGGCCCGCCATAGGCGGCCGGCACGCACAGTCGCTGCACGCCTTCGGCGCGCATGGCATCGACCACCGGCATCGGCAAGCGGCGCAGGCGCTCGCCATGCACGGCGTGTTCGGCGGCGACTGCAGCAACACGATCGGCGGCGGCCAGCCAATCGGTCATGACCTGCCCACCACCCGCTGCGCCTCGGCCCAGCTGAGGCCCTTGCTGACGTCGGGTTCGCGAGGCAGGCCCAACACCCACTCGCCGATGATGTTGCGCTGCACGGCGAACGTGCCGCCGCCGATGGTGAGCGCCTGGCTGAACATGAAGCCGTCGTACCAACCGGCATGCATCAGCCCGCCGTCGGGCTTCTCCGGCCCCAGGCTCTTCGTGTCGGTGCCGGGCACGAACGTCTCGCCGTCACCGCCGGCCAGCATGCCCGCCGCACCGATGTAATCGCGAGCGAGGCTCATCACGTGCTGCCCGTGCTCGTCGGCGAGCAGCTTGCGAATGCTCGCCTCCGGCCCTGGCTGCTGGCCCTTCAGCGTGGCCGTGAGCGTGCGCATGCGGATGAGGTCGAGCAGCATGTGCTCGATGTAGACGCCGGCGATCCGTTGGCGCATGTGCGGATCGGTGACCGGGCCCATGTCGCGGATGCTGTCGATCAACTCGACGGCGGTGGGGCCGTTCCCCCACAGCACACCCCCGGTGCTGAGCGACACGCGCTCGTTCCCCAGCGTGACCTTGGCGAGACGCCAGCCATCGTTGAGATCGCCCACCAGGTTCTCGGCGGGAATGCGCACATCGGTGAAGAAGACCTCGTTGAAGGTGTGGCCGCCGGTCATCTCGGTGATCGGGCGGATCTCGATGCCAGGCAGATCCATCGGGCACACGAAGTAGCTGACGCCCTTGTGCTTGGGCAGGTCGGGGTCGGTGCGCGCGATGAGGATGCCGTACTTCGCGTACTGGGCGCCGCTGGTCCAGATCTTCTGGCCGTTGACCACGAACTCGTCACCATCGCGCACTGCTCTGGTACCCAGGTTGGCCAGGTCGCTACCGGCGCCGGGCTCGCTGAACAGCTGGCACCAGAACTCCTCGCCCGACAGCAGCGGGAACAGGTAGCGCGCGTGCTGCTCGGGCGTGCCGGCGAACAGCAACGTCGGCCCCGCCCAACCGATGCCGATCGGGTTGGTGGGGCGACGCACCTTGGCCCGGTGCAGTTCGTCGTCGATGATCAGCTGGTGGATCGCATCGGCCCCCAGGCCCCACGGCGCGGGCCAGTGGGGGGCCACGTACCCGGCCTCTGCGAGCTGCCGCCCGGTGGGGTCGGGGTTGGCGGCAAGCCACTCGCGGATCGCAAGTCGGCGCGGGTCGTCCTCGGCGGGCAGCTGGAAGTCCATACGCCCGCGACCCTATTCGCCCCTCGCGAGCGCCTCGTCATCGACGATTGCGTGTGGGCGGGTTTCGACCACGCAGACGATCGATGCGGCGGTCCCACGAGCCTCCGGCGTCGAGCAACCACCCGACGGCGGAGGCGAGACGCTCGGGCGTCGCCCGGTAGCGCACCTCGCGACCCACGCGCTCGGGCGTCGCCAGACCGGCCGCCTCCAACGCCTGCAGATGCTTCACCACGGCCTGGCGGCTGCACGACAACGGCTCGGCCAACACGGTCGCGGTGGCCGGGCCATTGGCCAGCAGGCGCTGCAGCAGTTGACGCCGCGTCGGGTCGGCCAGTGCGCCGAACAACACGTCCAGCGCATCACCCGCGACCGGCTCGGCACTCACACCCGTGCGCGGGCGTGCACCGACAGTGCCAGCAGGCAGGCGCGCACCTCCCACATCGACTGCTGCGTGCTGCGCGCGAACGCGAGCGGTTGCAGCGGTCGTTCGACGATGTGCACACGGCAGCCACCGCCGGGAAGGCCGACGAGCCCGATGACCACCTCGGAGACCGACGAAGGATCGTCATGCTCCCACCAGTGGAACGTGAGCGATCGCTCCGGCTCCACCTGCACGACACGCACGTGGCGGTGCACGGTGTCGTCGACGACCTCGCCGACCCCACCGACCTCGATCTCGATCGCAGCGTCGTCGACGAGCCACTGCCGCCAGGCATCATCGGTGATGTCGGTGCCGAGGCGGGCCTCGATCCAGTCACCCTCGTCGATGCGCACTTCCACGCGCTTGATGCCGCGGTGTTGGGCCCACGCCACACCCGCGATCGCCTGCCTGCCCGCCGCGAGCGTGGATCCTCCGCGGGGGACATCGATGCGTGACTGGGTCTTGATCGGCGCGTCCTGTGCCCAACCGAGGGGCACCCAGTAGCCCTGCTCGCGCCATGTGGTGAGTCGGATCTCCGACAACCATTTGGTGGCGCTCACATAGCCGTAGAGGCCGGGGACCACGAGACGGGCAGGGAAGCCGTGTTCGAGGGGCAGCGTGTCGCCATTCATGCCCAGCACCACCATCGCATCGCGGCCATCGAGTGCGGCTGAGACGGGAAAGCCACACGTCCAGCCATCGAGGCTGGTGCTGAACACCTGCTCTGCGTCGGCGTGCACTCCGGCCTCAGCGAGCAGGTCGCTCAGCATCACGCCGCGCCACTTGCCTGCTTTGAAGGCCATGGCGTAGGCCAACGGGTAGGCCAAGATGAAGGCCAGCAGCGTGGCGAGGCCACCTGCATCGAGGTTCGACTTCTTCTGCACCTGGCCGAGCTGGCCGAGGTGTTCGCCGGGGATCCAACCCCGTCGGTGCTCTCCGACGTGGCGTCGCGCGTGTCGTTCGTCCGCGGTTCGGTGGCCGAGGGGCCGCAGCGGCCCCGGGTCGAGACCTGGATTCGAAACACGTTCCGTCCCGTCCTCGACCAGATCGGCGTCGATATTCGCGCCACGCCGATGGATGGGCCGGTTCTGTTCGTCATTGGCCGGGTGGTGTCGCTCTATCAACACGCCAGCGCGCAGGAGGCTGCGGATGGGTGCCAGTTGGCGGTGATGGCGGGTGAATAAGCTAGCATTTTTCCTGCTTTGCTGTGC
>ERZ1026800.1672-NODE-1672-length-13507-cov-3.060389_pt1 | contig 13507 bp, 9 predicted proteins | sample MGYA00520873_ERZ1026800 | MGnify/ENA primary metagenome ERZ1026800 (study PRJEB33270, sample SAMEA104284475) | anaerobic digester metagenome | biome: Anaerobic digester microbiome; feature: mesophilic sludge digester; material: Anaerobic digester biomass | place...
GCACCCCAGCGGCAACAGGAAACGGGCATGGACATGGCGCGTCGGGTGGTCGACGCTGCGATCGGCGAGGACGCCGATGGTGGTCGCGGCGAGCATCACACCGGCCAACACGCACGCCGTGGCCGCGAGCACTGCGCTGCGAATCGCGTGCGTCTCCAAGAGCGCTGAAGGGCCGAAGTGGGTGACGGTCAGCCACGCCGACGCGAACCCGAGCACACCCGCCGGCAGCGCGGCAGCCAGCAGGCTGGGAGTGAACGCGAGCGCGATGCGCGCCGGGTGCTCGCCGCGCATCGCCAGCAATCGCAGCTCGCGTCGCCGCTCACGGCCCAGCAGCACCGTCGCCGCGATCAACACGCACGCGATGCTGAGCAGGCTGGCCACCCTCACCGGCGCCAACGACCGAGCCACCGTGTCGCGCACGGCGGTGCCCCGCGACAGCACTGTGTCGAGCTCGGTCTCCAAGGTCATCCGGTACGGCGCGTCGGCAAATGCCGTGTTCCACCCGGCGACGGCGCGTTCGAAGGCGGCATGAGTGGCCGCGACATCGGTGAGCGTGACCGAGTCCGTGGTGAGTCGGTACTCGACGAACTCGTACAGGTTGGGATCGTCGCCGGCGACCAAGCGCACCGTCTCGCGTGAGGCCAGCGCCGATGGCGGCGGCGGGTCACCCGCCGGGTTCGGCGCGATCAGGTACTCGAGGCCGCACCACGCGTCGGGAATCGGAGCCAGCGCGATGTCGTCGTAGACGCGGCCCACGACGAGTGCGCCGCCGGCGGCGAGCGTGATCTCATCGCCGACGGCGAGGTGCAGCAGTTCGGCGTTGGTCGCCGACAGGGCCACCTCTCCCAGCGCCAGTGCCGCGAACGGGGCGGTCACGTGTTCGCCCAACCCATCCAACTGCATCAGTCGCAGGCGGCGGGGAGTGCCCTGCTCGTCGATGAGCTCCGTGCTGGCGGTTGCACCGCTGCGCGGAACGTCGACGAACGGCAGCGAGGCCCCCAGCCCGGCCACGATGGCCTCGGCGTCGCTGCTGTCGCGGAGCACTGGCAGCGTCAGCCCGGTGGTGCTGCGGCAGCTCTCGGCAAGCTGCTCGCCGATCGACGCCGAGCCGGCCGACGACACGTACAACGCAGCCCCGGCGGCGCAGAAGACCGCGAGCATGACGGTGAGCGCGAATGGCAGCATCCCCAACCAGGAACGTCGATCCCGCAGCACGTGGCCCATTTGAGCACGTGGTTCGACGGCGCGCAGCCGGCGCATGACGAAGTCGGCCGCTGCCGGGGCTGCGGACCGAACGTGCGGGGTCGAGGTGCTCGCGCTTCCTCCCGCGTTGCTTCACAACGTTGTCGAAATCGGGAAAGCTGGTTCGTCGGAGTAGTGACATCCGAGCCCGGATGGCACCGACCCAAGGAGGATCCCATGCCCCGCTATGCCGCACTCATCTACGGTCCGGAAGAGACCGACAGCTCCGCCCCGCCCGAGGTGTGGGCAGCGATCATGGCCGAGTACAACGACTTCGGTGCAACGGCCGGCGCAGCCGGTGTGCTGGTGGGCGGCGAGGCGCTGCAGGACACTGCCACCGCCACCACCGTGCACGTGCAGGGTGGCGCCAAGGGTGGCGAAGTGGTCACCACCGATGGGCCGTTCGCCGAGACGAAGGAGGTGCTCGGCGGGTTCTACCTGCTCGACTGCGCCAACCTCGACGACGCGTTGCACTGGGCCGCGCAGATCCCCGGCGCATGGCACGGCCGGGTGGAGGTGCGCCCGGTGATCGACTTCAGCCAAGGCCAGTGAACCCGCCGACGTGATCGACCCGTTGGAGCAGATGATCCGACACGAGGGTGGCCGCGTGCTGGCCACCCTCGTGCGGCTCACCGGCGACATCACCCTCGCTGAAGACGCCGTGCAGGACGCGGTGGTGGAAGCACTGAAGCGGTGGCCCCGTGACGGCACGCCGCACAACCCGGCCGCCTGGCTCACCACCGTTGCGCGCAACCGGGCGCTCGACGTGCTGCGGCGCGAGGCCAGGCGCACGACCAAGGAGACCGATGCGCGCCTGCTCGATCAGGTGGTGCTGGCCGTCGGCGAGCACACCACCGATTCGATGGTGCGCGACGACCAGCTGCGGCTGCTCTTCACCTGCTGCCACCCGGCGCTCTCCTTCGAGGCGCGCACTGCGCTCGCGTTGCGAACCTTGTGCGGTATGACCACCGGCGAGATCGCAGCTGCCTACCTGGTGCCGGAAGCGACGATGGGGCAGCGGATCAGCCGCGCGAAGAAGAAGATCGTGACGGCCCGCATCCCGTACCGCGTGCCGGCCGACCACGAGCTGCCCGATCGCTTGCCGGCGGTGTTGGCGGTCGTCCACGCCGTTGTCACCACCGGTCACCACTCGCCGGCGGGCAGCCTCGATGCTCGCCACGATCTGGCGGTGGAAGGGATCCGCCTCGCTCGCTTGCTGCACATGCTCATGCCCGACGAGCCCGAGTGCACCGGGCTGTTGGCGCTCTCGCTGGCCGCGCATGCTCGTCGTGACGCTCGCCTCGACGATGCCGGTGAGGTGGTGCTGATGGCCGACCAGGATCGCTCACGCTGGCGTCATGAGGAGATCGCCGAGGCGGCGGCGTTGCTCGACCACGCCGTCCACCTGCATCGGCCCGGGCAGTACCAGGTGCAGGCTGCCATCGCGTGCCTGCACGGGCTGGCGCCCACCTTCGCCGACACCGAGTGGTCGCAGATCGCCAGCCTCTACGCCACGCTCGAACGGTTCACACCCACGCCTGTGGTGCGCGTGAACCGCGCCGTGGCCGTTGCGCAAGAGCAGGGCGCCGAGCAGGCGTTGCGCCTGCTCGATCAACTCGTGCCGGCCACCGTGGATCGATGGCACCTGTACTGGAGCACGCGCGGCGAGCTGCTCGAGCGCCTCGGCCGGAAGGATGACGCGGTGCATGCGTTCGACCAGGCGCTCGGATGCTCACCCAACGAGAGCGATCGCCGCTTCCTACTTCGCCGCCGTCGCCTGATTGCCGGTGAAGGCGAGCACCCGACGTGACAGCTCGTCGCGGTACGCCCCGGCCCGCTCCAGCTTGAGGTGCTCGTACCCGCGCACTCTGTCGGGCAGGGAGGCAATCGCAACCGCCTCGGTGAGGTTGTCGTCGGTGAGGTTGTCGCCGGTGAGGTGCGAGAGCAACGAACCGATGGCGGCCGTGTACTCCGGGATCATCGCCCGCTCGACTCGACGCACGGCCGCCCAACCGAACGCATCGAACCAGTGGCCGCGCAGCCGGCGCATGGCGCGCAGCGTGCGGAACGCCGGCCGCGACCAGCGGCCGAAGTGGATCTTGCTGCGCCGACCGAGTGAACGCAGCGCGGGCGGGTGCAGCAGCCACGTCACCTTCGTCCGCCTGCCGCCCACGGCCTCGGCCTGTGCCTGCGACTCGGGCAGCAGCAGCAGCCGGGCCACTTCGTACTCGTCCTTGTAGGCCATCAGCTTGTGCAGGTTGACCATCACTGCGTCGGTGAGCTGGTCGTGGCCCAACGCGGCCACCTGGTCGACCAGCGCGGTGAAGCGGGCGGCGTAACGTGCGGATTGGTAGTCGACGAGATCGGCTGTCAACCGCTCGCGCAGCGGCACCTCGTCGATGGTCGTGCCGAGACCCGCCGCCTCGTTGACTGCGGCAGGGTTGGCCACCCAGGCCCGCCCCCACGCGAAGGCGGCGAGGTTCTTGTGCACCGCGACGCCGTTGAGCGTGATCGCACGCTCGATCAGCTCGGGTGCCACGGGTACGTGACCGGCCTGCAACGCCACCCCGAGCATGAACACGTTCACCGTGCTGTCGTCGTCGAGCAGGCCGACGACCATTCGTTGCGCGTCGACGCGAAGGTGCTCGCGGCTGCTCGAGCCCAACCGGTCGTCGAGTTCGGCGACCGGGTACGGACGGTCGGGGTGGATGACCATCGAGCCGGTGGCCACCTCGGCAGAGTTGGCCACCACCACGGTGCGGTTCGACGACAACGTGCGCAGCGTGGCGTCGTTGCCGCCCACCAGCTGATCGAACGCGATCAGCACGTCGACGGAGCCGGCGGTGGCCTTGTTGGACGGCTGGGGCACGTCGCGCGACAGCCGGATGTCGCTGACCACCGGGCCGGCCTTCTGCGACAGGCCGGTCTGGTCGAGGCCGCGCACGTGGTAGCCGCCGAGCATCGCCGCCGTGCCCAGGATCTGGCTGACGGTGACCACCCCGGTGCCGCCGATGCCCGACAGGCGGATGGTGCACTCCTCGGCGCTGGCTGCCGGCGGTGCCGGGATTCGATCGGGTGGCGTGTGGGTGGGGCGGGCGGCGGCGGGTGCTGCCGAGGGCGATGGCACGCTGACCTTCATGAACGCCGGGCAGTCGCCCTGCATGCACGACAGGTCGAAGTTGCACGAGCTCTGATCGATGCGTGTCTTGCGACCGAAGGTGGTGTGCACCGGCTGCACCGACAGGCAGTTGCTCTTGTCGCCGCAATCGCCGCACCCTTCGCAGACGCGCTCGTTGATGACCACCCGGAACGACGGTGTGGCGATCCGGTCGCGCTTGCGATCACGGCGCTTCTCGGCGGCGCAACGCTGGTCGTGGATCAGCACTGTGCAGCCGGGCACCGTGGCCAACAGCTGCTGTGCCTCGATCAGCCGGTCGCGACCCCACACCTTCACGCCCACCGGCAGCTCGATGGAGCGGTAGCGGGCCAGCTCGTCGGTGGTGACGATGATCTGCCGGGCGCCTTCCGCCTGCAGCACCTTGCACAGCGTGGGCACGTCGAGCTGACCGAACGGATCCTGGCCGCCGGTCATTGCCACCGCACCGTTGTAGAGGATCTTGTACGTGATGTTGGCGCCGTTGGCGATGGCGCCGCGAATCGCAGTCATGCCGCTGTGGAAGAGCGTGCCATCGCCCAGGTTCTGGATGAGGTGCTGGTCGTCGACGAACGGCGCCATGCCGAACCACTGCGCGCCTTCGTTGCCCATGGCGGTGAGGCCCACGATGTTGCCCGCTCGGCCGGGTTCCATCATCATCACCATGCTGTGGCAGCCGATGCCGGCGCCCACCAGCGCGCCGTCGGGCACTTTGGTGGACGAGTTGTGCGGGCAGCCCGAACAGAAGAAGGGGGTGCGCGAGACCGACAACGGGATCAGCTCTCGTCGTGCGGGTGGCTCGGGGAGCATGCGTGCCGCCAGGCGCTGGGCCAATCGGCTGCGCAGCAGAGGGGCGATGGTGTCGGCTTCCAGCGTGCCCGTCATCGGGAACAGGGTGGCGTCGTTGGGGGCGTGCTTCCCGTACACCATCGGCGCGTCGGTGCGGCCGTAGAGCGCGTCCTTCACCAACCACTCCAGGTTCTGCGCTTTCTCCTCGACGACGACCACCTCGACCAGGCCCTCGGCGAACTCGCGCACCTGCCCGGCATCCAGTGGTACCGGCATGGTGAGCTTGAACAGGCGAACGCCCGCGGCGCGCAGGTCGTCGGGCGTACGCAGCCCCAGGATGCGCAGCGCCTCCAGCGTCTCGTGGTAGGTGTGGCCGCTGGCCACGATGCCCATCCAGTCGCCGGGGCCACGAACCGGAATGGTGTTGAGGTGGTTGAGCACGCCGTACTGGCGGGCCAGCTGCAGGCGCACCTCGTGGAACTCGCGCTCGAGATCGAGCGTGAACGGCGTGATCACCTGGCCGCTGGGGCGCGGAACCCAACGCTTGCCGTTCACCTCCATCGTGGGGACGACCGGTGTGATCCGCTCGGGGTGCAGCTCCACCGAGCCGGTGCCGTCGGCCACGGCCTCGACGATCTTGATGCTGGCCCACACGCCGCACGCTCTCGAAAGCGCAATGGCGTGGCGCCCCAGGTCGATGGCTTCCTGCACGTCGCCCGGGTAGATGATGGGCATGTTGAGATCGACCAACGTGGCCCCGCTGGACGATGGCAGCGTGCTGCTCTTCGCGTTGGGGTCGTCGCCCACCAGTGCCACCGCGCCGCCGTTGGCGGAGGTGCCGGCGAACACCGCATGGCGCAGCGCGTCGCTGGCCCGGTCGAGCCCTGGCGCCTTGCCGTACCAGATGCCGATGATGCCGTCGTAGCGGCACGAGTCGAGCGTGACCGCCAGTTGCGAACCCATCACCGCGGTGGCCGCGAGCTCTTCGTTCATGCCCGGTTGGAACACCATCTGCAACCCGTCGGCGATGGCCAACTTGGCTGCTGCGGCCACATCACGGTCGTACCCCGCCAGCGGGCTGCCCGGATAGCCGGTGATGTAGGCGGCAGTGGTGAGCCCGGCGCGCCGATCGGCCCGCAGCTGCTCGTACGGCAGCCGGGCGAGCGCCTGTGCGCCACTGAGGAAGGCGCGACCGTCGTCGAGGCGGTATCGGTCGGTTAGCTCGTACGAGTCGATGACGGCCACGTCGCCCATGTTGCCATCTTCCGATGGCCCCGTTGAGCGGGTTCCGTGCGGAGGTGGGACTACTTCCCCTGCAACTTCAACCACGCCTCGCGTGCTTCGCGATGGCCCTTGGCTCCGGAGCCGACGAGGCCACCGGTACGTACCTTGCCCACCGTGTCCTCCAGGTCTTTCAGCAGGGCGCTGATGTCGTCGGCGGGGCCGGCCTGGCTGACGCGCTCGAGCTTCTCGTAGATCTTGCCCAGGCTGTCGCGGAACTGGGTGAACTCCTGGTCGAGTTCCTTGCGGGCTGCTTCCAAGTCGGTGCTCATGGCTGCACGGTAGCCGCGTCGCGTCGGGCACTGGTCGTGGCGCCCGACCCGGCAGAATGTGCCCCATGGCCAAGGGGGCGACACCGGCGATCGTGATGCTCGAGGCGGCCGGTGTGGCGTTCGCGGTCACCGAGTTCCATCACGAACCCGGCGAACGCAACTACGGGCAGGTGGCGGCCGAGGCCTTGGGCATCGACCCGGATCGTGTGTTCAAGACGCTGGTGGCCAACCTCGCCACCGACGCCGGCATCGAACAGGTGGTGGGCATCGTGCCGGTCAGCGGGCAGCTGTCGCTGCGCGAACTGGCAGCCGCGCTCGGCGGCAAGCGGGCCGAGATGTGCCCAGTGGATCTTGCGCAGCGCCTCACCGGCTACGTGGTCGGCGGCATCAGCCCGTTCGGTCAGAAGAAGCGGCTGCGCACGGCCATCGACGAGACGTGCATCCTGTTCGACACCGTCTTCGTCAGCGGTGGCAAGCGCGGGCTCGACATCGAGATCGCGCCCGATGCGCTGGTCGCCGTGCTCGATGCCGTCGTGGCGCCCATCGGCAGCACCGGCTGATCGGCGTGCCGCCGCAGTGTGTGCGCTACTTGCGCAGCAGCGAGTCGACCCGGCGTGCGGCCACCACCAACGCCACCGCTGACAACCCGACGAGCACGGCGACGTGACCCACGACCGACGCGGTCCACACGCCCGCATTGGCAGCGCGCACCAGCGCCACGCCGTGGTACAGCGGTGAGAGCTGCACCACCCACGCCCACGAGCCGTAGCTCGAGGTGGGGAAGAAGGTGGCCGAGAACAGGAACAGTGGCATCGTCGCAGTCGTCACGATCTCCAGGTCGGCCCAGCCACGCATGTAGGTGGTGCACACGAACCCGATGCTCGCGAACGTCAGCCCGATCAATGCGCACGCCGGCAGCGCGAGCAGGCTCCACCAGGTGTCGACCAGCCCGAGTGCCGCCATCACGCCGAGAAAGCTGATGGCGTACATCTGCCCGCGGATCAGTGCCCAGCTGATCTCGCCGACGGCCACGTCGCCCGGCCCCATCGGGGTGGCCAACGCAGCGTCGTAGATGCGTGCGTACTTCAGGCGATGCATCACGTTGCCGGTGGAGTCGAAGATGGCGCCGTTCATCGCCGAAGAGGCCATCAGCGCCGGTGCCACGAACGCGTCGTAGGGCACTGCCTTCCCGGCCACCGTCACCGTGCCGACGAGGCTGCCCAACCCGGCGCGCATGGAGAGCAGGTAGAGCAGTGGCTCGAAGAACCCACTGACGATGATGAGCCACTGCCGGCGGTACGCGACAACGTGGCGCTCGATCATCCGATGCGGGCGACGCACCACCATCGCCGGCGGCAGGATGCGCAGGAAGATGGTGCTCACGTGTACAACTTCCCGCGCATACGGCGAGTGGCGATGGCCGTGCCGGCAACGACCCACAACGCCACGTAGCCCAGGTGGCCGGCGACACCCGGCCAGTCGACCTGCCCGGTGGTGAACCCGCGCGCGACCACCACGCCGTGCCACAGCGGCGCGATCTTGGCCACCCACTGCACGCCCACCGGCAGCTGCGACAGCGGGTAGAACGCGCCGCCGAACAGGAACAGCGGGATGACCACGAACCGTTGGATCGCCGGGAACATGCCGTCGCGTTCGGCGCCGATGGACAGCGCCATGATCGGCATCGCGAACGAGACGCCGACCAACATGGCGACCAGCACGCTGGGAGCAAGGCCCCATGAGCGAGTGTCGTGGAACAGGGTGAGCACGATGGCCACCGCGCTGGCGGCGATGGCGCAGCGGATGGCGATCCAGGTGGCATGACCCAGCACGATGTCGCGCGCGTCGAGCGGCGTGGCGGCGATGCCGTGATAACCGCGCTGCCACTTCAGGCCGCCCATCACCGGCCACATGCTCTCGCCTGCCCCCAGGCCCATCGCGGTGGTGACCAGTAGGCCCGGCACCACGAACGCGACGTACGAGCTGGTGCCCAGCACCGCGCCCGAACCGGTGTTGCGATCGACCAGTGAGCCGACGCCCACTCCCAACCCGAGCAGGTACAGCAGTGGCTGCACCAGCGAGGAGAGCACGTTCATCTTCCACAGGCGCCGAAAGGCGGCAAGGTGCCAGCTGGTGACGCGCAACGCGCCGGGGGTGGTGCTGTGCTGCGCCACGTCAATCCGCCAGGCTGCGACCGGTGAGCAGCAGGAACACATCTTCCAGGCTGGCGCGCCGCACCAGCGCGCTCTCGGGCTGCAGCCCGCGTGCGTGCGCCTCCACCAACGCTGCCTCGCCGTCGTGCGCGTACACCAGCACGCGGTCGGGCAGCAGCTCCTGGCGTTCACCGATGCCTGCCAGCTGCGCGGCGTTGGTGTCGTTCGTGCCGGCGGGGAAGCGCAGCTCGAGCACCTCGCGAGTGGAGTACTGCTCGATCAGCGAGCGCGGCGAACCTTCGGCCACGATGCGGCCCTGATCCATCACCACCAGCCGGTCGCACAGCTGCTCGGCCTCGTCCATGTAGTGCGTGGTGAGCACCTGTGTGACGCCTTCTTGCTTCAGCCGGTACAGGCGGTCCCACAGCACGTGCCGCGCCTGCGGGTCGAGGCCGGTGGTTGGCTCGTCGAGCAGCAGCAGCTCGGGGTTGTTGATCAGCGAGCGGGCGATGGAGAGCCGGCGCTTCATGCCGCCGCTGAGGTTGTCGACCACGCTGTCGGCACGGTCGCTGAGCTGTGCGAACTCGAGCAGTTCGACAGCCCGCCGCTTGGCCTCGGCGCGCGGCAGGTCGAAGAAGCGACCGTAGAGCCACAGGTTCTCCTGCACGCTCAGCTCGGTGTCGAGCGTGTCGAGCTGCGGCACCACGCCGATGCGGGCGCGGATCTTGGCGCCATGGGTGGCCGGGTCGAGGCCGAACAGGCGCAAGCTGCCGGACGTGACCGGGCTGACGCAGCCGATCATGCGCATCGTGCTGCTCTTGCCGGCGCCGTTGGGGCCGAGGAAGCCGAACACCTCGCCGGGCTGCACCTCCACGTCGATGCCGTCGACGGCGGTGAAGTCGCCGAAGCGCTTGACCAGTTGGTGGGCGACGATGAGCGGCTCGGACATGACCGCTCGACACTAGCGCCGGGTACTTCGGACCCGAACCGTGAATTCAATGGTCGCGACGTGCGGGGCGGATTCAAGGGGTGAGCGCGACAGCGACCCTTGGAGGTGTGTGGTGGGGCTACGTGGTCCGGCGAGGATGCCGCTGTCGGTGTTGTTTCCAGGTCTTCGGGCCTTGGCTCGGGGAGCGACGTTGGACGAGGCGGCAGCAGCTGCGGGGGTGTCGCGGACGCTGTTGTGGATGCGGGCCAACGAGCAGGCTGTGTGCGTGCTACGTGACCGCAAGCCGCGCTCGGGTGCTGTGACGCTCGAGGAACGTGAGGAGATCCGGGTCGGCATTGAGCGAGGCGAGTCCGATAGCGATATCGCCCGCCGGTTGGGCCGCCATCGGGGCACGATCGGTCGGGAGATCGCTGCCGGTGGTGGGCGTGCCGGCTATCGGGCGTTTCGAGGGCAGGGCCGAGCTGATGCTGCGGCGAGGCGCCCCAAGCAGCCCTGGACCCAGGAGCGCCCGTGGTTGTGGGAGCAGGTACAGGAACTGTTACGCACCAAGGTGTGGTCGCCGGAACAGATCGCTCATCGGCTCCGCAAAGACCATCCTGATCAGCCAGAGTGGTGGGTGTCGCACGAAGCGATCTACCAAGCGATCTTCGTCCAGGCCAAGGGCGAGCTACGCAAAGAACTGGCGGCCTGTCTGCGCAGCGGCAGAACCGCCCGCCGTCCCCACGGTCGGGCCAAGCCCGGAGGAGGCCGCATCGTGGGGATGGTCAACATCTCTGAACGGCCCGCTGAGGCCAATGACCGGGCAGTGAAAGGACACTGGGAAGGCGATCTGGTCGTCGGCGCCCACGGTCGCAGCGCCGTGGCCACGCTGGTCGAGCGAAGCACACGGATGGGGATGCTGATCAAGCTCGATGACCGCACCAGCGAGCACGTCACCGAACGAATCGCTGCCAACATCGTCCGGCTTCCCGAGCAGCTCGCCAGGTCACTGACCTGGGACCAAGGCACCGAGATGGCCAACCATGCCAACTTCACGATCGCGACCGGTGTCGACGTCTACTTCTGCGACCCACACTCACCGTGGCAGCGCGGCAGCAACGAGAACTGGAACGGCCTCGTGCGCCAGTTCCTCCCCAAAGGCACCGACCTCTCCATCTACACCCAAGATGACCTCGACCGCATCGCCGCGCTCCTCAACCAACGCCCACGCAAGACCCTCGCGTGGGATACTCCAGCCGAACGATTCAACCAACTTGTCGCGACCACCGCTTGAACCCGCCCGGTTCCGTGCATTCACGGTTCGGGCCCGAAGGATCGTGGGCAAGCTCTGACATGGGTGCAGACGCGAAAGAGCCCCGCCCGGAGGCGGGGCTCTGTGCGTTGTTGTCGCTTGCCTCAGCCCATCGGGGGCGGGGGCGGGGGCGGCCAGCAGGAAAACGAGCACGACGGCGGCCACCCAGGGGACTCTGGTACCGGCGGGGACGGCGGTCATCCCGGCAAGACCGGCCCGTGCTGGTAATTTTTTGCAAGAAGAGAGGAGAAACGACCCATGTCAACCGTACTACGAAACATTCCCCATGCCCGATTTATCAGGCAGGCACGCTCGCCGAAAATGGCGCTGGTGTCCACGCAAGCGGCGCTCGACCAGGCGATTGAATCGCTCAAAACCGCCCCGTGGCAACGCGCGAGGCCGGGACTGACCGTCACCATGCCGGCCAGCGACCCCACGCAGACCGCATCGTCAGAAGCCTACGACGCTTACAAGTTTTCTGGCGACTGCATCCCGCAGAGCGGCGAGCAAGCCGCGTTTGTCGGCATGGTCGCGTACAGGTTCAAAATCCCGTCCGGTGCGCTCGGCAATACACCGGTCACGCAGGTGGAACCTACGACCAGCGTGCGCTTGTACGCCAATAAGTTTTTGAGTGCCGGACTGCGTATCGCCGCATTTACGAGCAATGATGCCGACCCTAACATGCTCGGCTCGTGGGAACACATGCGCGGCGAGGTTGCAGGAAGCGGCGTGGGGTTTGTTGCCGGCCTGTTTGCTAACGAAGACGCTGGCACCAAGCGCGCCTCGAACCAGAGCGCCATCGTCTGCCCGCTACCATCCGGCGCGCCAGCCGCGCAATATCTCTGGATCATCGTGCAGCTCGAGGATTGGGCAGAAATTAAATGGGAGTATTGGATCGAGGGGGCCGGATTTCTGGAAGCGGATACCCTCTCTCTCGTACTCTCGAAAGACGGCGTCGAGCTGGACGAAGAGGGCGAGGAGTTTGTCTTCCCCGTCGCGCCGCAGGACTTCCATGAGCCATCACGGGTGTATGGTTTGGCGGCGTTGCCCCATGCTGGATTTGTCGGCCAGCTGTGGGGGGCATCAGGCGCACAGTTCGGTCGTGCGGTTGTGGATATTGCACGGATCGACTACTACAAAATCATGGTGCTGGATGCCTTCGGCCACCTCAGCGTCTTCGACATCAACACACAAAAATACACTGAGCCGGACAGCCGCTTCATTCGCGATGATGCGAGGCCGGTCAAGGTCTGGGGTGAGATGGGAATCGACAACACCTTCGCCGTGCTGGTGCTCTACGACGATGGCAGCGTGCGCGCGAGAAAAAACAACTACACCGAATTTGCTGCAACCGCCGCATCACTCTCCGGCGTGGTTGACGTAGCCACGGATGGATGCAACGTGATCGTCAAGCTATCCAACGGCGAATATCAATCATTCAGCTATAATTCCCCCAGCTTGACTGCGGCGTTCTCATTCGCACCAACCTCGCCCGTCATCAAGGCCAGTATCTTTTCGGTCAATGAATCCACCTGGGTGGCGTGGTTTTTATGCGCGGACGGGAAGGTGCTCGCGAGCACCGGAACAGTCCTGCGCGCGAACGTGGTAGACATCGCCGCCTGGCGCAGAGGTGCGGCGATGCTGTCGGCCACCGGCACGGTATACGCTCAGGGAAACGACGACATGGGGATCGTCACCGACTGCGCCTCCCTGTCCGGCATCACACGCATCTGGGCAGGTATCGACGGGCTGGCCGCGCTCGGTGCAGACGGCACACTGACCGTCCTCGGCCTCAATAAATCTGAGGCCATGTCAAACCGTCCGGGCATTGATTTCCGCAACGCGGCCAAGATCACATTCGGGGGCGAGGGCGAAGATCCGCCAGCCCATCTGCCGCAGGTGTTGCATGATTCCCCGCAACTCCGCTACCGCTGGGATCGCTCAGAGTACCTCTCGGCTCCCCGTGATTTTTCGGCGGACGGCATGTTCGACAGCGACGCCTCGCGCGATACGCTTGTGCGCCTCGCAGTGTCCGGCGACGGCACTCTAAGGCACGCGCCCTACGCAGGCACCGGCGCATACGGGATCGCCGCCAACCCGCAGACCGGCGGGCTGAGCATCACGGCATCTGCCGTTGGACTGAGGTTCAGCCGCCGCGCGACCGATTTGACGCCGACCAAGTTGCACTACTCATTGCCCGCGTTGCCGCACGGAGCAGGATCGCAATCGCGCTACATCCGCGTGGTCGCGCTGCTCGATCAGCATCCTGCTCCCGTCAACCCCATCGCAACGGCGGATGGATTCCGCACTATCTGGAGCGGTGCCGTGCCCGAGGGCTACCAGATACTGGGTTCAGAATACCTAGAGCACAAAGGG
>ERZ1026800.1683-NODE-1683-length-13464-cov-3.403539_pt1 | contig 13464 bp, 14 predicted proteins | sample MGYA00520873_ERZ1026800 | MGnify/ENA primary metagenome ERZ1026800 (study PRJEB33270, sample SAMEA104284475) | anaerobic digester metagenome | biome: Anaerobic digester microbiome; feature: mesophilic sludge digester; material: Anaerobic digester biomass...
CGGTCATTCCCACCAAAAAGGCTATTTCTCCCAGTGTCCAGCCAACCACTGTGTTAAACCGCTGTAATATTAATGCAAAGCTGACAAAATATATGCCTGAAAATATTGTGGTTGTTAATACTTCCGACAGGAAAGAAAATCGATATTGGGTTTGGGATCGGATTTGAACCTGAATTAGTTTCCAGAAAATCAAGAGAGAATGGCGCATTTTATCCCCCCTGGATGATCAATTGGCGGATTCCGCGATTATAAACAAATAGTGCCGTCCCAATCATAACAAGCAGCCATATCGATTGGGTTCCAATCGCTTGCAGATGATTATTGGGCGATGAAATTCCAAGATAAATTTCTATGGGGGTATTTACCATCCCCGGGAAGGGGGTAAATTGGCAAAGTTTATTAAACCAATCCGGCATAAGACGAAGGGGCAGGATAAATCCTGAAAATAATTGGGATGAAGCAAATGCCATCCGGGCAAATCCTTGAATATCAGGCGACCAAAAAGCAATTAAATTAACCAGCATGCGCCAGAAGAAATTAACCAACCAGCATATTCCCAAACTGACAGCAAATAACAGACCCTGTTGTGGGTTTGAAGGAAGTGTAATGGAGTAAAAAAGTGAAAAGATTAACATAAAAACAATGCCGCGCGTGAATAAATTCACAAGTGATCGTCCCAAATCACGCCCCATCCAGATAATGAAAAAATGGGTGGGCTTGAGTAAATCAGCGGTAACAGATCCATCATATACCGTGCGGGCGATATCAAGGGATCCGAAGATTGATAAGAAAGCAATCATCGCCTGGGAAATAGCCACATAGGCGATTGCACCTTGTAGATCCATGCCATTTACCACCCCCTGATCCTGATACAGCGCAATCAACAAAGCAGCCCGAAGGATGCCAAAAAATATATTGGTCACCAAGCCGGCTGTCATGGCGGTTCGATATGTCATTTGTTGACGCACAGAAACGCGCACAACCTGCCAGAACGCACGCATCAAGCCCACCCTCTACAATTTTTTTGATAACAGTTAGAAGGATTTATTTTACCGCGTTTAATGATTCTTTTAAGGCGACCAACGTTGGAATTGGTGTGGGATCCACTCCGTAGAGCATCGCCAGGTAATATGCCGCATAATCACCAAATTGCAATGCACTCCACATTTGCGCCAATGCGGAATGTCCCGGTGCCATATAAACATCCGTGCCCATTCCTTGTTCCAACATCATTCCACGTGTTAATTTTGCCCGCAATGTATTCCGGGGATGATTACTCTCCGCCTGAAGGAACATAACCGTGGTTTGCATGAGGATCGTCTCCGGATTGAAAACACCAGCCAGTGTGTTATGATCAGCTTCCGGTAAAGCCTCAAATTGTGCCCAGGCTTTGGCTAATTCACTGATCTGACCCTTCCATCTTCGGGCAATTGGAACCAGGTAATCAGATCCCAGAACCATAACCCACCGGTTCATCCATTGCCCAGCCTGACGTTTTGCGGGATTCTTAAACACCGGCACGGATGGTGATAATTCATCCCTCTGTTTTTCCATGACTTTCCACGCTTCAGATATTTCGTCCTCTGGATTTGGAATGATATTCAACTGCGTTAATGCTGCCAGGAGCAGTCCAAATGAATATGGCACAGCAGCCCGGGGTTGACCTTCGTGTTTGAATCTCCATACAGGTGCTCCTTCTGCGTCTGCCAGTTCAGCTAATTTCCCACCGGTGCAAACAGCCATCCGTCTGCATCCGCGCTTCCCGGCTTCATGGAAACTACTGAGAGTTTCTTCGGTGTTCCCCGAGTGCGATGATGCTATAACCAGGGTTTCAGCTCCCTTAACCCATTCAGGGAGGTTGTAATCCCTGTGTACCATGACAGGTACACATCCTTTATAAGAAGCATAAGTTGCCGCCATGTCTGCTCCAATTGCCGATCCACCCATTCCACAGATCAAAACCCGGGTGATATTGTCCCACTTGGGGAGGGCGAGGTGTAAACCCATCTGCCAGGCAAGTTGCAGATCCTTTGGCATGGAGTGAAGATAACCCATCATATTTTGAGTATCCAATATGTCCATTTGTTTAGCGTCGTTAAGAATGTTCATTTCTCCTCCTCAAGGGACAATCCAGGTTTTAAATTTAATTAATATCCCGGAATTTTCTCCGGAGTGAAATTCCAGAAATGTAAAATATCCTGTCAATCCCAGGTCGGTTTTATAACACCAACTTGATTTAAGTTCTTCTTCTGTCAATTCAACAGGTGTGGATGTAAATTCAACGCCTGTACTCAAATCAAGAGTTGGTTCCTGTTTCCCAACAGGAGATGTAAGGATATTCAATAAAGGATAAATGATGAATCCATTGCCATTCTTCTCATCCAGAATGATATCCCCTCCATCATCTGGATTTACCAAGCCATGATCCAAATCAATCCGATCCAGTAATTTTATAAATATCTCATCATCCATAGTATTTTCAGTGGATGAAAACGTCGGTTCCATGGTTGGGTTGGGGGTTGCATAATTCTCATCAATGACTTCAATATTCACCCAAATGGGAGCATCAGCACCAGGTCCTATGCCAAATTCAATATCATCAGGGCTTTTTATTTTCCAATAACTCCAAAAAATACCAGGCTCATCGGGGGCTTGCATGTCCACCGCGATGTCAATCACATCTCCAGGGGCTACTGGTTTAAGGGATATTTGTTTCTCCAAAACTCCCATGTGAAAACCGCTAAACCAGACTAATAAATATTCCGGAGTCCATATGCATGTTCCATTATTTTCCAAACGCCATATTTTCGTAAATACTTCCCCGGATTTCAATCGAGTTCCATCCGGTATGGTCACGTCCATTGGAATGCCCGCAGAGGCTGAAAGGCAGAGTGATTCGATTGGTTCCGTCGCAACCATTTCCATTGGTAAATCCGGGCTAATGGGGGTCAGTGTCTGGGTAAATGGAATATCATTTTTCTTGAGATCAGGATCAATGGGATTTATAACTTCCCCACCGCCCGTCTGGGAATTTATCGTAGCATTAATATCAACAGCAATTGGGCTGATTAATGGTTTCCATTGGGTCGATTGACATCCACTCATAAAAAGAAACACCATACTCAGCCCGAGAAAAAGGACTTTCCGTAAAATCATTTTTTCTGGTAGCCTGCCGCCCTCTATTCTACTCCGAATTCCATTTCCTGGTGAACTGATCTCATCCATTTCAAATGCTGCATCAATTATTTATTTAGCATTTGTTGATTCTTCAACCCCACTTATTATTAAACTACCAAGGGGATCGCAGTTAAAACGATCCCCTTTTGATAATCTACTAATTAAGTGGTTAATTTAATTACCCTTGTAACAAACCATCCACGAGGGTTAAAAATTCTTTCCATTCCTCTTCAAAAAAATGAACGGTCAGGTTATTGAGTTCCAGATGATAAGTGGTCTCACCATCCGGCTCTTCTGCACGCCATGCCATATAATTTTCAGTTTCTGAAAGTGTTTCGGTTTTTGGTTCGGTTGAGTCCATATTTTTTTCCTTTTTACTGGTGAATCAAACTGATTGAATTATCCCATAAACTAATATGTCCCGCTAGACTATTGCCCCAACTATTTCAATTGTATGCCGGATTTTAGTTTATTCCATAATAATTTTAACCAGGCATAGAATTTTTCCCATCGCAAACATAAACCTCTCCAAAATTTATATAACATTCGCCCGGTCGCAACCAGATACTTTGGAATCGGTTTCCTGGAAGGTACTGTTTTTAAATCATGCCATGGATCTTGATCGAATAATTTTCGAACAATATATCTTCCCACCAATTGTAATGTGGCAAGAACAGGCGCAGCCAAAAGGACTCCAATTAACCCGAATAGTTGTGCAGAAATCAATGCTGCAACCATCACTGCCGCGGGATGAACAGCCAGGGCATCCGCCATGACTCTGGGAGTGAGGAAATTATCCAAAAAGAAATCCACAACCAAAGAAATTCCCAAAACAATTATTACGTAAATAATTGGTGATACACCAAAAATAGTGCTGGCTTGGAAGAAGCAAACCAGACCAATTGTGATCCAGGTCACCCAAGCACCTACATAAGGGATCAATCGACCCAAACCTGCCAGTATCGCCAATCCAATATAAAAATTGACACCCAGGAATCCAAGAAGCACGCTATAGGTAGTGGCAGCAATCAACACAATGATAATTTGACCGCGTAAGAATGCATTCCAGATCAGGTTTAATTGTGAGTTGATTATTTTGAGATCTTCATTGTGCCCTGGAATTTTTAAATTTAATAACCTTGCCCGGGCTCCACCGGTTTCCGACGAAACAAAATAAGATATTAACAGGGCAAAAAATGTATAACCAATGGTGGAGGCAGCTCCACCAGCCAAATTCCCCAGCACAGTTCCGAGCTTTGTAAGGATGGGCTGCACCAGACCCAGAGCCTGTTCAGCCAGTGTACTAAAATCATATTGTTGTAAATCGATTGTGAAAACACCCAGAATTTGAAATGGTTTGGATGTTATTTGTTCCAACCATATTGGTAAGTTCTCAACCTGTCTTTGGATAAATGAAACGAGGCTTTGTGCCTGCCCTACCAACGTAAACCCCCCCCATGTTAATAATCCCAAAAGGGCGAGTAGGATGATGAGGTAAAGAATATTAATGGAAAAACGCCAGGATATTTTTATTTTTCGAATAATCCAAGTGGCAATTGGATGAATCAAATATGCCACAATAAATGCAATCAGAATCGGACCAATTAAATTACGGAAACGAATTAATAGCCCGGCAATAATTGCCATGACTGTAAGTCCGACAATGAGTTTGGTGGTGCTGCTCCAGTGGGGTGATTCTGGAGATCCTCCCCTTTTCGGCTTGTCCATCTGTTGGGTTTCACCTGATTTGGATTCCGTATTACTGGAGTTTTCCAATGTTGAATCCTGTTGATCAGAAGAGACGGTCATTGGGTCGCTTGTCCTACCATAATAATTTCAAAACCTGACATATTGACCTATAGGATAAAACGATTCACCAGTCTGGATTATCTACAATATCCAGGCACGAAGTTATTCACAATTCCTGGAAACAAAACACAATATAAATTCGCCAGGTCAATAATCACAAATACAATAATGCAGCCGACAATGATAAGTGCAATTATTGCCACTATCCAGATCCACCACTTGTTCTTTTTTACAGGGGCTGGAGGAACCGCACCGACATAATGATCAGTTTTTGGTTGTGGTTTGGGTTGTATGGGAACAGCAGGCTCACCTGCAGGCTTCTGACTAATTGGAAGAGGTTGTCCTTGCTGGACGGGTTGAATTTCGGATTGAGGTTGAATAATTGGTTCCATTGGAGGTGTCTCTGCTGGTTTTTCAACAACAATGGAAACCACCGTTGCATCCGTATCCACCTCAATGGTTTCATAGACCAGAGTGCAATTTTCCCCCAAACCGATTGTCTCTCCAGATTCCAAAAGGTAGGGTCCTGTTAACCTTTGTCCTCCAACAAATGTCCCATTGGTTGATCCTAAATCTTCAAGCATGTATGTTGTTCCCTTCTGGAACAATCGGGCATGCCGGCGGGACACTTCAGGATCTTGAATGACAATATCGTTACTTACATCCCTTCCAAGGATCAGATCACTTTTTTCCAGAGTGTAAATATGACCCCGTTGGGGACCAGATTTTAATACCAGCCTGTATTCTGTTTTCATATTCAACTCCTGCTGACACGATTAAAATGAGTTTAGCAGGAAGCATCTTGTATGTCAATAAAAAGTCCCCGCCATGCCGTGTGCTGCGTAGTTTTGAACCTGCTTTCGCAGGTAGGGTTCCGCGGGGTAGATTTCACCTTGACCGAAGTCTATCGTGATACTACCTGATAGGAGAACCCTTTTTAGAAGTGTTGGCTCAAAACCTGTGTTGCTGCATCACGAACACAGCAGGGTGATTATTTTATACCACATTCCAAATCAATTGACCAGATAATTCTAAGCCTGCATACCTGATATAATGAAATTCAAGCTTCCCCATACCGGTTGAGTGGAGAATGGATACAATCCGAGCATTTATTGCAATTGACCTTCCACCTGAAATTCAAGCTAGTCTGCAACAGGTTGTGTTACGCTTGAAAAAAAACATCCCATCCGGAGTGCGGTGGGTACAAGCCAATCACATTCATATTACATTAAAATTCCTTGGCGAAACCCCTTTATCGGTTATTAAAAGAATAATTCTCATTCTTCCAAAGATTTCATCCAAATTCCATACATTCCCCATATCAGTTGGTGGTTTGGGAGCTTTTCCCAATCCAAAACGCCCAAGAGTTATATGGATTGGAATCAATGCACCCCACATGTTGATGGATATCCAGAAAATGGTGGATATTGAAACCGTTAACCTGGGATGTCCAGGCGAAAATCGAGCTTTCTCACCTCACCTAACCTTGGGAAGGGTTCAACGGTATGCATCTCAACCTGAACTCATGGATATCAGTAATACCCTATCAAGTAACAGAATCGGTGAGCTGGGTTCTTTCAATGCTCAAGGAATCACCCTTTTTCAAAGCATATTAAAATCCACAGGACCTGAATATGTAAAACAGACGAAAGCCCGTTTCCAAAATGATTCACCGTCGGATATGTTAGAATAAAGCCATCAAATAATTTACGAGGTGAGATCTGGATACATTGGAATTAGCCAACACAGTTGTGGACATCCTTGAGGAAAAAAAGGCGGAAAACATTCTCCTGCTGGATATCCAGGAAGTGGCAAGTTTTGCAGATTATTTCATAATTTGTTCCGGTACCAGCGAGCGTATGCTGGATGGGTTAAGTGACGCTGTTTTGAAGCAAGTTAAACAGGAGTATTCTTTTTCTGGAAAATTGGAAGGTGGGACGGGTGAAGGTTGGCTGCTGATTGATCTTGGGGATGTGGTCGTTCATCTATTCTCAGCAGAACAACGTAAATATTACCGTCTTGAAGAATTATGGAATCAAGGCAAGGTTGTTTTACACCTTCTTTGATATAGAGCCATCCGAAATCCATCCTGGATTATGCATCTTGCAATTGGTTGATTTTGCGATCAATCCGTGATTTTCGTCACTATCATGGATTGATTCAATCAAGTATCCTTACGCTCATCAGATTTTACCAGTAGAGGAAAAAGATGTTCAAAATTAGTCGCCGCCTGGATTATGGCTTGCAATTAATGGTTACACTTGCGGGAAACCCCGATGATTCAGCCACCCCCACAGCACTTATGGCAAAACGTTTACAAATCCCCCTCCCTTTCCTGCACCAGATTGGTCACTCCTTGATGCAGGCAGGTTTACTCAAAGCTACTCCCGGTCCGCGAGGTGGTCTTCGCCTCAGCCGTTCAGCTGAAAATATCAGCGTTTATGATATTGCAACAGCTATTGAAGGTCCAATTGCCCTGAACCCTTGCCTGGATTGTTCATCCACCTGTGTGCGACAGGATGATTGCACTTCACAATTCATGTGGGGTGATCTTCAGGAAAAAATTATTAAGTATTTGTCAGACGTCAATCTGGGCATGCTCCAGGATAATCCATCTGGAATCCCAATATTTTCTCCTGTAGTTCAACAGGAATCAAAATCCAACTGACTGAAACCACAGGGTATGTTTTACCTGATAGCAGCCAATACCTCTGAGGCGTGTCCATTGGGTTTTACATTTTCAAAAACCTTGATAATCATGCCCTCTGGATTGATTAGGTAAGTTGTTCGAAATACACCATCATACTCCCTGCCCATAAATTTCTTGCGTCCCCACACTTGATATAACTCACATACCTGATGGTCAACATCAGCAAGAAGTGTATATGGAAGGTTGTGTTTCTCTTTGAATTTCGCGTGAGATTTCGGGGAATCCGGACTTACACCCAGAATGACAACACCGGAGCGTAGATATTCACCATAGCCATCCCGAAAAGAACAGGCTTCAGTTGTGCATCCAGGTGTATCATCCTTGGGGTAGAAGTACAATACCACCCACTTCCCATGAAAATCCGATAATTTCCTGATTGACGAGTTTTCATCGAGCAACTCAAAATCAGGCGCCATGTATTTTACTTGCAGAGGCATATCAATCTCCTTTCCATTGATCTAGAACAATCTCACCCATTACCGATACATCATAACCAGCCATATTGGAAATCGATTGTTGGAATTTTGGCTCCGACATGAGCTCAAAAACCGGATCGAGAAATCCGTTATGATAATATTCACAAGCAACAATTAAATCAAAATCCTCATGGTATAGGGGAATAAAATCCAGGTTCAATGCCTCCGCAGCTGCAGCAACACCCAACCCGCAATCAGCCCTGCCTGAGGACACTGCGGCTGCAACTGCCAGGTGAGTGTATTCCTCTTGAGGGTAGCCTTTAATTTGTTGTACAGGTATGCCAAGTCGAGTGAGATGATAGTCCAGTAAAACCCGGGTTCCGGCTCCCCGCTGCCGGTTGACATACACAATGGATGGACTGACCAAATCTTCCAGGCTGTGAATACACTTGGGATTGCCCTTCGCCACAATTAATCCCTGTTCCCTCTTGACCCAATGCACAATCATAATATCATTTCCAGGTAAATAATCCTGAATTGCACGCAGATTATAAACTCCCGTCTCGGGATGCAGCAGGTGACACCCAGCCATATGGGTTTCTTTGCGCCTTAATGCCACCAATCCACCCTGGCTGCCCACATTGGCTGATACCATCCTCCTCCCCCTGCTTTCCAATGCTGAGGCAAGCAAATCCAAAGTCAAATCATGGGAACCAATGACAAAAATGGTCTTTTCCAAATCCCCCAGTGATCGATACAGACGAACTGTGACCTCGTTCCCGGCACTGTACCCTTGAACACCTCGTGGAATGATGATGATTCCATCGGCTTTTACAAGAGAAGTAATTGTACCTGCTCCCCGGCTCAATGGAGCTGCCAGCATTCTTTCACCAACTCTTCCAACGGCTACGCGAACATAATCATCATCACCCGGTGGTGATGTGGTTTTTCTGGTCAATTGAGCTGATATCTCCACAGGTTTGGTCGGTTGTTTTCCCAGCCACATTTCCAGCAATGGGCGCACAAAAATTTCACCTGTCAACGCTGCTGAGACAGGATATCCTGGAACTCCAATGATTGGCACCCAGCCGGAACGATCTGACCTGCATATCATCCCCAGAATGACTGGATGTCCCGGACGGACAGCCACGCCATGCACCAATAATTTGCCCAGTTTCTCAACCACTCCGGCGGTAAAATCCTCCGAACCTGCTGATGAGCCGGCATTGACAAGCACCAGGTCATTGTCATCTGCAGCCTGTTGAACAGACCGGCATAAAATATCAAATTGATCAGGAATGATGGGGTATCGCTTGGGTTCTCCACCCCAACTACGGATTTGACCAGCCATCATCAATGAGTTGGACTCGATGATGCTCCCCTGTGTTAACACACTGCCAATTGGCACAAGTTCTGTTCCTGTGGGTATGATTGCAATCAAGGGTTTTCTACTGACATTCACATGAGTAGCCCCGCTGGATGCCAATGCTGCCAGGTCAACCGGGCGCAATTCGTGCCCTTCCGCCAGCATCAGTTGAGTGGCAACAATATCCTCACCCAGGGTACGGACATGACTCCAGGGTGCAAGTGTGGCACGAAGCTTGATTTGTCGTGGTTGGCGAGGATCATCACCTCCAACCTGTTCCACCAGTTCTATCGGCACCACCGCATTCGCCCACCCCGGTAATGGATCGCCTGTATCCACATAAATGGCTTGCACGCCCATATCCAGAATCACCGGTCGGCTCGGCAAAGCTCCCTCTGTCTCTTCGGATCGGACAGCAAATCCATCCATCGCGCAGGCATGATAATTGGGTGAAGAAAGCTTTGCCCAGATTGGCTTAATTAATATTCGATCGACTGCTTTTTCATCCAGAGGAATTTCCTCGCAACCCAACCGACCATATAATCCATGTCTTTCCAACTCCTGCCGGAAAGACTGTAAAGCCTCATCAAGTGGAATATCATGTAAATATACAGACATTTATGCTTCCTAATCCCGTAGAAATAAAATATCCACAAATTCATCAGCCGCAATCCCGTTCGCATTCGCTGGAATGTGAAGCAACCCATCTGCAGAGGCAAGAGTGAATATTAAATTACTTTTATAAAATATCGGCTCCGCCAGATAGCCCTCATCGCTGGCGATTATCCTTACAGGTATATAATCATCCCTGCCCGCCTGGGATGAAATATTGGCAGTCAACCTGGCTTTCAAGGTCAATTGATGGGGGAAAGTTGATAAACCACCAATTTTCTTCACCATGGGTTGGACAAATAATTTTGCAATTACCACTGCACTGACTGGATTTCCAGGCATGCCAATAACCGGCTTACCCTGACATACCGCCAATATGGTCGGTTTTCCTGGCTTGATATTAATACCATGCACCAGTACTCCAGGTTTGCCCATTTTTGCTATCACATTGGTAGTAAAATCCCGCGAACTGGCAGATGATCCGGCAGTCACAAGGACCATATCCGTACAATCTAATGCTTCTGCAAGCTTTTTCTCCAATAGGTCAGGAACATCCGGCAATATTCCATAATAGACGGGAGTTCCACCCGTTGGCTCAATAATTGTCCCTAAAGTATAACTATTGATGTCCCTTACTTGACCCGGTTTGGGAGTTTCACCTGGTGGTATGATTTCATCGCCACTAGATAATATTCCCACCCGCGGGATTCGCTTTACCATTATATTGGTTATTCCAAGAGCCAGCAAACCACCAATTTCCTCGGGTCGCAACCGGACACCCGCCTCAATTATTTCCTCTCCAGGTTTTACATCCTCCCCTTTAAAAAGTACATTCTCTCCAGCAGCGACTGGCTTCATAACCTCAATCTCGCCATTTTGTAAAGATTGGGTATATTCCAGCATGACCACAGCATCTGCTCCCGCAGGAATCATACCGCCCGTGTGAATTAATCCCGCCTCGCCCTCCTTTATGTTGAAAACCGGAGCAGATCCCATGGGAACTTCACCTTTACCTTTAAAATATGCAGGCAGGGATTCACTGGCTCCATGGGTATCCATTGCACGGACTGCAAAACCATCCACATTCGCCCGATCAAATGCCGGCAGAAAATCATTGCTGATGACCGGATTTGCAGTCACTCTGTATAATGCATGAATTGTTTCAATTTCCTCAATATCAGAAATGACATTCTGGACCGCACCCATCCATATTTTGAACGCCTGATCTGGTTGAATTAATCTTATAAATTCAGGCATTTTATGACACCCAAATTCCAAATAAATATAAATAAATCACAACAATCATCAATCCAACTTCGGTAAATCTCAACAATTTCCAACGCGGTTTGGCACCGGCTGCAATCTGCAACATCAGCCAGATAAGAAATATGCCAATTGGCAATGTTAATAATACCGGCCAGGCTAGGTTCCAATGTAAACCCAATAATATGGAAATCCCCAATAATAAATACGAGGCTAGAATCAACAGGTTATGTAAATTCATACCCCTTTCCCAACCCAACCTGACCATCATGGTTTGCCTGCCAGTTTGTAAATCTTCTCCATAGCTTTCCAATGATAATGCCAATTCCATTGCCAAAAATAATAACGTGATTGGTAATACCAGCTTCATTAAAAGATGAAGATAAGTTGTGGATTGCAGCATTAATCCAAGCGCTGGTACGAAATTCGTCATCAAGACAGCCAGGGTTATTTCCCCGTAACCCCGGGATGACAATCGCAGGGGTGGAACGCCATAAAAAAAAGCCAGCAACAATGCGCATCCAAGGATAATCAGTACAGAAATATCAACTCTCGATCGAATAAACAAGGAAACTGTTAATATTGCCCCAATGGACATTAATGTAAGGGATATAAACAATAAACCAACTTGGACTTTTTTTTCCTGTGCAGCATTACGAGGATGAGTTTCATGAAGAGCTCCATTGAACGGAAACAAATGATCATAATATTCTTTTAGATATTCGCTGCTTAATAACAGGAGGATTACGCAAGTTAATCCCACCCATAAAATATCCATGGCGATTTTTGTTCCGGAGTAATATGCCACTCCAACTCCCAATAAATAAAAGAGCACTCCCGCCATCAAATTCCAGGGTCGGACCAAGTGAATTAAATAACCTGTCAAAGTTCGGGGATTTTCTGTCATAAATGATTACCTCATATCAATCGATATCCACCATCGACATGCAGAGTGGTACCGGTAATGTATTGATTTTTAATCAAGAATCGAATGGCAGTTACCACATCGGTTGCACTTCCTGACCGATGCATGGGTGCTGCTCCAATTAATTTCTCCCATGCTTGGGGAGAAATATCTTCTGATGGTAATATTAAACCTGGAGCCACTGCATTCACACGAACCCGGGGAGCAAACTCCCGCGCCATCAAACGGGTTAGCATCTCCAGTCCTGCTTTGCTGACCAGATAGGGTGCATATCCAGTCCAATTTTTTTCAATTCCGATATCTGTAATATTAATGATGACTCCCCCATCAACCATCCGGTTTGCGGCTTCAATCCCGCACAACCAGGGAGCCCGAAGATTTAATCCCATCATCAAATCCCAGTCACTGACTGAACAATCCGTCAGTTTACGATGCATCATCACAGCTGCGGAATTCACCCATATCTTAAGAGGATGACCTGTCTCATCCACTTGAGTAAACAAAGATTGAATTTCATCCGAATTTTGAAGATTGGCAGAGAACAGGAAGGCGTTGGTCCCCACATTTTGAATTAACTCAGCAGTTTCTTCAGCTTCTTTTTTTGATTTATAGTAATGCAACCCGATGATGTATCCATCCTGTGCCAGACCAACTGCTATGGCTCTCCCCAATCTCACTCCGGAGCCAGTCACAAAAGCCAGCGGTTTTTTTTCTCCTGTCATTTTTTTTATCCATATACAATATAAAATAAAGTGTAATTATCCATTATTATTCGCCGCATGCTTTATCCCTTTTGGAATGGATCCAATAGACATTTTAACATAATCATACATTGATTTATACTCTTCCGGATCGGGTTAATCCCATCCTGGAGTAGGTAATCAGGATATCCGATAATAAAAAATTGTTTTACAATTATCACATGGAAATCCCCATTTTTTTATCCGTTATTAAGGTAGGCGATGAAAAATAAATTGGTTCCTCATATGCATATTCACCCTGATGTGACCCAGGCGTTGAAACTCAATCTGCCAGTCGTAGCTCTTGAATCAACAGTCATTACCCATGGACTGCCAAAACCAACCAACCTGAATCTGGCATTATCCATGGAAAATATTATTCGCAATCTGGGCGCCACCCCGGCAACCATTGCAATGCTGAATGGATCCTTCCATATCGGATTAAC
>ERZ1026800.1685-NODE-1685-length-13457-cov-4.215754_pt1 | contig 13457 bp, 12 predicted proteins | sample MGYA00520873_ERZ1026800 | MGnify/ENA primary metagenome ERZ1026800 (study PRJEB33270, sample SAMEA104284475) | anaerobic digester metagenome | biome: Anaerobic digester microbiome; feature: mesophilic sludge digester; material: Anaerobic digester biomass...
CCTTTATGATTAGATATACCAACAAATATATAGAGGCACTCTTTAAGATGAATATTAACTGTATCTATGATGAATGGATAGATGAGCCAGAATTAAAGATGACCCTAGACTTTCCTACAGGAGATCATATATCATATATTAACATATTAATAGATTTAACATAATGGAGCATATCATGACCATAAGAGTACAGGATAATCATTTTACACATATTAAATACCTCACTCAATCTCAGTTCATAAGATACATGTATACTGAAGAGATAGTATTACTCAGACCTACAGATCAAGAGATTACCACAAAGTATAAAGAAGGTGAATTACACATAACATTAAACATATGCCAAGAATAAGCCCAGAAGTACATGTCATAGATGGTGGGTATAGAAAAATATACCTGGGACATTACATAACTTACTTATACATGAATGTAATGGATGATGGGTTATTGTTCCACCGGAAAGTAGGATATGTCCCCGTGTCAATCGTTGTTACACTTGGAGGTATGTATAATTCCCCGGTAAATGCGCAACTAAATCCCGATCCAATCGTTGTAAGATTACTTGCAGATGTTCCAAATGTTATGCTTCCAACCATACTGCTTAACCCTTCAAAAGCATTTATACCGATAGTAATGAGGGAATCTGGAAAAATTAAATTACAATTTAATTTAATACACGTTCTGAATGCACTCGCTCCAATGGTTTCCAGACCTTCTGAAAATACTATTGACAGGATATTTTCACAATTTGTAAAAGCATAATCTCCTATTGATGTAACTGTTCCTGAGATTGTAACTGACCCATTAAATGATTTACAACTATTAAAAGCATAACTATTTATAGCCAGCACTCCACTCGGAATTGATAAATCACCTGTTCTTGAATTACTCGCACAGCAATATGATCCAATATACAATGTATCACTTTCAAATGTTATTGTTCCTGTATTTCCTTTACGGGAATATATTGCCATGTGATTTGATTCCTGATACATGACATCATCATGCACATGGTATCTGGTTGGATTTGCACTAACATCTATGGATGAGAACGGAACATAAGCAAAGGCTCCTTCACCTATTGATGTTACATTGGCAGGAATTACCAATGATGTTGTAATATTTGTGCATCCACCAAATGCGTATGTTCCTATGGTGGTAAGGTTTGAACTGAGAGTCAAACTTGTAAATCCGGTACACGAAACAAATGCGTTTTCCCCTATTGAAGTAACAGTATCGGGAATTGTTAATCCGGCCAATCCGCTGCAACCATTGAATCCGTAGGACGGTATTGTTGTAACGCCAGAAGGTATAATTAGATCACCGCTAAGTCCGGTACATCCCCGAAATTGTTGTGTTGACGGACTATTTACAGATAAATGAAGATTCCCGGTTAACTGATTGTTATATGAATGATAACTAAATTCAGTTATATTATCAACTTTATGAATATGAATATATTTGACCAACGATGAGCTGCCGCCACCAATTCCAGCTGTTGATATTTTATTTATTTTATCTCCACAATATATCCAATCAATATAAGTGCAGGTATTTAAAACAGAGGCCTCCTGCATTGCCGTTGATGTATTGTTGACAATAACCCATCGCTTTGTCGAACCTGAAACCCATGTTATAGTCAGGGTACTCGTATAATGATCAACAATGTAGTCAGTTCCACCAGAAGTATATCCGTATCGGTAAGTCGTCCCCTGATTTAGTATAGTTTTAGACGCCGTGTCTTTTACTGAAAATATATATCTTGCCGTCCTATGGTTTTTATAGTACCTCTCAAACACGTCATAAATATCCACCGGCTGTGCCTTCCGGTCAAATCCCGTAGGGGCAACGTAAGGTTCAAAACCTAATATCCGCTTGGGGTGATACAGCATTTTCATACTCTCTGTATTTTAAGTTTACCCCTGATGACTGTCGGGTCTCCATCCGTTCCTGATGAATTAAGCGTCACCTGCTCACCTACCGCCACATCATTATCCACGTCGGTCTTTGCCGCAGTCTCCACAACCGATGCAGTCACGTCAATACTCACAGGGTCTCCCGGCAAATCCCATGTTATCGGACTCCCTGCAATCTCCACCGTCACATCATCCATCGTGCTATCACTCTGCAAAACGACTGACAGAATCTTGTAGGCGAAGGATGCTTTGATGTCCAGAACCCAAGTCTGCGCCACGCCTGCCTCCACGTCGTTGAAGTCAAAACTGATATCCTCCACCCAGTCGCCGATGGCGAGGCCTGCGCTTCCCGTCGCATCCGGTATCGTAGCCGTAAGATCGGGAAGGCTTCCGGTACGGTTCAGCGTCAGCACCCGCGTCCCGTTATCGAAGCTCATCCCGTCCACGTAGTTGTCTTCTCCGCCGCTGGCAGTCACCACGTCGTTACCATCGACAGGGATGCGGACGTTCGACCACCAGTAGTACCCGTCTGCATCGCCTTCGACAGCCATGTATGCCGTGCGCGGCGTCACGCTGCCGAAGTCGGCATAGTAGCGGAACACCAGCCGTTCATCATCGGATAAAACCAACTGGTCAAGCGGCTCGGCATGATACACCGGCGCCACAACCACACCGTCAAGATCCTGAGTGAAGTCCATGACGGGAAGCTCTCCGCCGGTGGCGTCCACGCGGTACACCTCGACGGCAAGGTTCACCTGATCGTCCGTTGTCACCGCCCCGTAGGTCGTGAACACCCACGCTCCAGCCGGTATGATCCCCATGCCGGTAGCCGAGACGAACTGGTGAAACATGACCTCGCCGTCAGCCCCCGATGCTGAATAAAGCGTGCGCGGGTCGTCCGGTTCGTCATAAATCGCCATGCCGTAGCCGGTCAGATCGCTTTCGTCAGCGTGCAGGTACAGGCACCGTCCGCCGCCCAAAAGTCGCGGGTCTATTGAGTTGGTGATGTCCGCCGGTGAAGGTCGCACGTTGCCCCAGAGCATCGAAGCCACGCGGGGCGATCCCGGAGCGTTCAGCATGCCGAGGTTGTATTGCAGGTAGTCGGCGTCAGCCTTTACCCTGATCCACGTGTCGGTGGCTACCAGCGTTCCGGTGGTCGTGAGCGGGTCACGGGGCAGTTTCGCCAGCAGATAATAGGGGTCGTTATCCGGTAGCGTGATAATGGTCTCCGGGAATGTCCACGTGCGGCGCGGGTCGTAAACGTCGCCCTCGGTTACCATCTTGTCGATCTCGTAGCGGGTGCGTGTCAGCGGCGCCCAGTTCAGTACCTCGATGCTACCGGCGCTCACCTTGACCTTATTGTCGTCACCCTGGTATGATGTCTCCACGATCATGCCGATCACCTGGAACTGTGGGACACCGGCGTCGTAGGCCAGCGTGCGCGGGTCGGCGCTCTCGGTGCGCACGTTGTCGGGTTTGAACTTGCCGTCACGGCGGTCGAAGGTACGATTTAACACCTCGGCGGTTGTCTCGTCGCTTTTCTGCGTACCGATCTCCGTGTTCGACTTGGTGGCGTCCACGGTCTTTTCCAGCTTGCGCACCGTTTGTATAAGTTGTTCACGGGGCGTCAGCGGGCGCTTCTCCGACAGGGTCAGGTCGTAGCGCTTCGATTCATAGTCCATGGTCAGCTCGGAAACGCGGAAGTAGCCGTTCATGGCGAAGTCGGTGTCTATGATCTCGATACTGTCGCCGATGTCCAGTCCGGAGTTGAAGAATCCGCTGTCGACCATCGACTTTACGATGGCAGGGTCAAGCGTTGCGCGGTATGTCAGTTTTGGCGTGGAGTGATCCGCCAGCCATGCCGTCGCCGTTGCCAGCAGCGAAGCCTCGGCATCGGTGACGTAACTCTCCGGCAGATTTATATCCAGAAGCGTAAACTGGTCACCGGCGGTGATGTAGAAATCCTCATTCGGGAATGTCCCGGCATGTTCGTCAACTATCGGGTCAAGGAATATGTATCCGGGTCCGGTGGGGTCGTCACTATCGACGGGGTCGTACTTATTGATCTCGAACTCCATCCCTGCCAGGTCACCGGTTCGCATGGCCACCTTCGCGGGTATGCCCAGAAGGTAGGTGCTGTACCCTTCCGCGTCTGTCTCTGCAAGGTTGAATCCCAGCGTGGCCGTCATCCGGAACATGCCTGTCGGCCACACCTCTTTGATGGCTTCGTATGCGGGATCTCCGGTAACGGCCAGCACCTGGTCGTAAGCGTCCGCAGATGCGGAAAGCGCCGGGAATACGTCCTCAAAATACTGTATCTGTTCGATTCTCCCGTATGTGGTGATGTTCTGTTCAAGCGGGTTGCCGGGGCATACAAGGCGCTCCGATCCGTAGTCGTACTTCAGGTTTTTGTTGGCGCCATAAGCATACAGGACGGTGCAAAGTTCCTCCCGGTTTAGGGCGTCGCGCTGGATCTCGTAGAACCCCTCACCCTTGCCATATTCCATCTGGAAGGGCCACGTGCGTTCGATGCGCTCGGCGATGGTCAGCGTCCACACCGCAGATCCGTCATACCTCCAGGCGAACTCAAGTTCATACTCCTCGCACATGGCGACCAGCACATCCCAGCACGACTGGGCGCTGAATTTATGGGTCTTGCGCACCGTTGACGGAATGCTGCCATCACTTACGAACATTCCCGCGCTGTAACGTGCCGTGTTCAGTATCATCCTGGAGATGATCTCATCTAGGTTGGCGAACCAGTAGAAGTCTCCCTCAAGGTTCTCGCTCAGGAATGCGATTTTGTTCAACCGGTATGGTTCCTGCTCGAACCGGTAGCTGACCACGTATTTATTGGATGACAGTTTGCGAACCTCCGGGGCTTTGTCCAGATAATATTTTTCCGGAGTAATGAACGATGACGACAGGATCATGATGTAGTCCTCGCGGCGGAACGTAACCCCGCTGTTCTGCTCCACCTGACATGTGACGTATGCCTCTCCGTGCATGCGCTTGTATACCTTCATGTCATTACCTGCAGAGATGTACCCGGCAAGCGATCCGGAAGGAAGCTCCGGCGATGCAGGACGGTAGACGGCCATCAGCAGCGAATAAACGCTGTCTCCCATCACCTTCATCCGAAGGGTGAACACCCCGGCGGAACGACTCATCACATATGTTGACTTTCGCGTTACCGGAACGGCGTCATGGAGCGCTACGTTGTCAAGCGTGCAAAACGGCGTTGTCAGCGACGCCATGCCTTCACCTTTGATTGCCGTGAAGAATGCCGCCACGTTGGTTTTGAAGTCTTCGTATGTCGCCGCCGTGATCCAGCAGTTTAGGATGATGTCACGGTCACTCTTTTTGAGGTCGTCAGGTTCCAGCCAGTAGTTTTTGCCGTCCTGGTCAAGCCAGTCATGACCTTCATCCGTCTGCGCCGGGAAGTCCAGTATGCCGTTGTGCGATTGCACGAATACCCCGAAGGTTGAAAACAGCGTCGATCCTAATTGCCAAATCTGGGTCATAATGTCGCCTCCGTGAATGTTATGGTGACCGTGGCCACCAGTTTATTGATCGTAACCTTTACCCCTTCGCGGGCCACTGCGGAGAATGCCGTCAGGTTATGTTCAGTGATCTCGACCGTATGCAGGCTCGCGTTCTCCATGATGTCGTAAATGGTGACCATACCGGCGTACATAAGCGCCTCGGTTGCGAACTTTCCGACCAGCGTGACGGTGATCTTTCGCGGTTCATATTTGAGGTCTTTCGTCTGGTATCCCTGCACTTTAAGTATCTTCTTGCGTGCCGGTTGGTCGAGGTGTCCGTCCACGCGTGACAGCCTCCAGCCGTTGGTCAGGTAAAGGTCTACCGTATCTATGATCATAGGTTCTTAATGTTACGGTTCATCTCTTCGAGGCGTGCGTCGATACTGTTCAGCTTCTCGTTATTGCGCGTATTCTTCTCGATCTGCGCCAAATGTCCGACGGTCTCGTTTATGCTGGCCAGCTGGTTCAGCGCCGTGTCCTGCATCTGTTGCTGTGTGGTGTTCATTATCCCCAGCGTGTCGGCCATGCGTACAGCGTTATCGCGGATGGTGACGAACGAGTATGTGAGATCCAGCGGGATCAGCTCGCGGATCAGCCTCGTATCCGACTTGATGGCCAGTAGGTTCTCGCGCATGGCGTAGAACTGCCCGGCGATGATTCCGGCGGTCTCTTCGGTGATACCCTTGACTGCTCCGGTGAGCTTATTGGCATTCTCAATAGTTGTGTTAAATGGATCTATTCCTGTCAGCGTCTTTATGTTGTCGGCCCATTGCTGGGTAGCGGTAATGATACTATCATACTGACCTTTCAGCGCAGATCTCTCCGCATCAGATAGCGCTCCGTCATCAAGCGCAGCCGCAAAGTTTTTATAGAATGACTGGAGCGGTGCCTCCAGTACCTGCATTTTCATAGCGGATATCAGAGCTTCACGCATCATGTCACCAAAGTCATCAGCGAAGTCTGCGGCAGCACGCTTCCCTTCTTTGAAACCGTTTACGATACTGTCTGCGATGCTTCCTGGAGTAGTACCGGTGATCAGTTGAAAGTATTGATCTTTTAGGTCGTATAGTCTTGTTACGTAATCCTCGTAAGAATCCAACAATAATCTCACCTGTTCGCTGCCAGTATTCGCATACTGAAGAATAAGCTCTTTTATGCGCTGTTCGTTTGCGGTTATGGCCTTCTCGATTGAATCAACGCTAAATCCGTAAAGAGCATAATTCTTACCCCTTTCCGTGGTTCCGCTTTCAATCAGCATGTCCTTCTCCGGAATCATAAGCGCCACCCTTGCCAGGTTGTTTATCTGGGTTATTGTCCTGGCAATTTCGTTTCCGACGTTTTGAATCCCTTTACGAAATGTATCAATCCTTTCTGTTCCGAATGCTCTGGATATTGATTCATCAATCTGATTGAATATGATGTTTGAAAATTCAATCTGGTTCTTTGTGGCGTCAACGGCAGCCTGATACATCTCCTGTGATTTTTTGGCGGCATTCTCGAATATCCCGATAATCCCTTCAAGAACCTGTAGCCCTCCGGTCCAGTCACCAGATATGACGCGTCCTATGCCTCCTGCAATTTTGCTAACCTCTTCAAGCCCTTCAGAATACTGCCCCATAAATCCGGTTAATTCGGAGAATGCGTTGGCTGCGGCAGCGGATGTCTTCTTGTTTATCTCCTTAATAACCTTCTCGTATTCCTTGACCACGTTTTTAATACGCTGGATCTCGGCCTTGTCAGCGTTCGGGTCTGATTCCATCGCCTTGATCTTGACGTTCTGGTACGCAATGAGCTGTTTTATTATCGCCTTGTATTTATCTGCGTTTATTGACACCTCTTCATCGCTCATACTTTTGATTTCCTCAAGCACGGCAATCTCACCGTCAATCCTGCGAAGGTTGTATTCCTTGTTTATCTTGTCAATCTCGTCTGCCTTTGACTTCTCAAGTTTTGCTATCAGCGAGGTGTTTCCAAGTGACCGCGCTTCCTTGATCAGTTCATCATATTTCTCTTGAACTGCCCTTATTTCGCGTTCCTGTTCGCTTATATAAAAGTCCGTTGCCTCCCTTTCAAGTTGATTTGTACGCTCGATGCGTTCCTTATTGAGTTCTTCAATCTTGCTGTTAAATTCGATGGTTTTTTGAAGTTTACGCTGATTGAATATATCCTCCTGATCACTAGAAAGGGTTGTAACATACTGTGCAGATCCAGGCTTATTGCCGAGCATCTTGTTGTACTTCTCAAGCATCTGGTTACGCTCGCTTTCAATTTGCGCAAGGTCGAGTCCAAGCTGTGTCTCTGCTTCCGCACGTCGCTTCTGATAGCCTTCTGTCATTGCCGCAAGTTTATCGGATTCTAACTTCACTGCATTAGCGAGAGATTGGGCGTAGTATTCTTTTTCAGACTCGATGCGGTCGTCTTCAATCTTTGCCTGTTCATTTGCCGCCTTGCGGGATATGCCTGTAAGTGTTTCCAGTTTACCGCGGAGGTCTTTGATGATGTCTTCCTGCGCTTTGATCTGGTCTTCCGTGGCCACGCTGTTCGGTTGGCGTAGGCGGTTGAGTTCGGCCTGCGCATCCGTTATTGCTTTTGTGGTATCGGCGATCTGCTGGCTGACCGTTTTGCTTATTTGTTCACTGGTGGTGCCGATCTGCTGGTCAGTCAGTCCGAGGGTGCGCAGGTATGCCTTGGTCTGCTCATTTAGCGATACAGTCGCGTCTTCAAGATTCTTCTGTGCGAATGCCGCTTTATTCAACTCCATGGCCAGCCGGTCGGCCACATCGGCGTAGATATAGTTTCCTCCGGTGACGTTCTTATATATCGTGGTGATCGCCCTGGATATTTCCTCGATGGATGCCGTCGCTCCGTTTTTTGCGCGTTCGGTAATATTCTTAAACAGGGTATCCATCTGCCCCTCAAACTGTCCCTTCTGTATGCCGCTGACCATATCGTCCATGAGGTTGGCTACCTTACCCTTGTAGTCTGCTATGGCATCGTTCAGCTTATCCTGTACCGGCTTTAGCATCGCTTCCTTATTCCTGGTGCTTATGGTCTCGATGATTGCCGCCGTAACTCCTTTCTGCGCTTCTGCGATCTGCTCAAGCGTAGACACCTCGGTGAGCATATTCGGGAGGTATGTGCCGTACTGGGTGTTAATCGCCTGGATTGCCTTGGCGCGTTCCTTGGTGCCTTCCGTGGTGTTTTTTATCGCCTCAAATGCCTTGTTTACGTTGTACGTTTCGGTCTCCAATGAATCAGAGAACTCCGCGGCGGCTTCGGCTGCTTCGCGCTTTTTCTTAATTGATATGGTCAGGATGGACACGAAGGCGGCGATGCCTGCGGCTGCCAGAACGTATGGGTTTAACTTCATTGCAGCGTTCAGTCCTTTCTGCGCTAAAGCCGCTTCCAGCGTTGCGTTGACCTGCAGTTTCTTGGTGGCGATGTCCATCACGGCGTATTTCGTGCTGATCGCCTGCCATGCCGCCACCGTCATCAGCGCGGCCTTGTATGCGCCGTAAGTCACCACCAGTACTTTCAGAATGTCGATCACCTTTTCGTAGTTCTCGACAAGGCTGATGGCTGTCTTAATAACGCTGCTGATAGCCCCTTCCTGCGATTCTCCGATGGAGTTGAACATCTGGTCAATGGCGTCCCGAAGGTTCGACTGAAGCCCTATGATGGTCTTGGCCTGCTTATCCATCAGGTTGGCAAAGCGACCTCCTTCCGAACTCATGGATTTGAACGCGTCGGCGACCTCCTGGAACCCGATATTACCAGCGGTGACCATGTCCTGGATAGCCTGTTCTGATTTGCCCAGGTTCTTTGCCAGCTCTGCGATGATCGGCACACCGGCCACGTTGAAGTCACGCAGTTCCTTTCCGGTAAGTTTCGATTGCGTTTTGATCTGGCCGAAGTTCAGAATCAGCCGTTCCATCGGTACGGATAACCCAGCGGACACGTCACCCAATGATTTGAGCGTAGGGATGATGTCTTCGGCTTCGACTCCGAATGCCAGCAGCGATTTGGCGCCTCCTGCGACCTCTGACAGCTCGAATGGTGTGGCAGCCGCCATTTTGACCACGTCCGCCATCAGCGCGTCTGCCTTGGCCTTGTTGCCTATCATGGTCTCAAATGCCACCTCCAGCTGTTGGAACTCCCCGCGCACCTGGGCGATCTGTTTGACCATGTTCCCGGCGAAGTTGAAGGTGAAGTACCCTGCCAGCAATCCACCAAGATTTTTGAAGGTGCTGTCGATGCCGCGCCCCGTCTTCTCAACGTCGGTGGTGAGGTTCTTGAGTTGCTTGTTGATGTCGGCGATGTCCCTTTGAAGCTGTTCGCCGTTTATCCGTGCGTCGAAATATATCCCTGCCATGTTATCCTGCGTATTTACCGAATTTCTTCATCAGGATGTCCGCATCCCCCGGTATGGCGTCCACGGTATCCTTCTTCTTTGCACCGTCCTTCTTGCCTTTGTAGTGATAGTAGGGCATGTCCCGCATTTTCATCACTAAATTGATCCAACTCTCTTCCCACATGATCTGCCGGTGTGACAGCATGAAGGTTTTCTGGATCAGGCCGAGGGTACCCCAGAAGGACTCGCCGCCGCGGTGTTCTCCGTCGTCGTCTTTTTCCTCAGGAAGTTCATCCCCGCCGTTAGTTGCATAGTAAAAAAAAAGTGTTCAGCGCCCATTTGCTTGTACACCATGGCCATCAGGGTGAACATTTCCGAGGTGTTTTCTACTCGTTTGAGAAGTAACCGTGACAGCGCACCCACCATCCAGAAACGCCCCGGACGGTTTATGATCGCCGTGGCCGCCATCCGCGCCATGACCCGAAGGTTGCCGCCTGTTCGCAGCATTTCGTGGATCATGTTCTCCGACTCGTTTACCTCGGTCAGGTACGTGGATTCCCGGCTCAGCCTTACGATGGTACCAGGGCGCAGCGGTCGGATTGCCATCGGTAGTTTGATGCCGAAGATCCACCGTACCTTGAATTTCGTACCCTGGTCCAGTAGTGCGTCTGCCGCGTCGCGCTGAATTTGCTTTTCTTTCGTCATGCTTTTTTTGTAAAAAAGCCGCCGTCATCGCTTCGGGCGGCTCTTCAATTAACTAATTAAACCTATTATGAGAACAAAACGGATCAAGTCGTTGGGATCTTGAAACGGTATGGTGCCTGGTCTGTCGCTCCCGTGCCGCTGGTTTCGGGTGCCAATGCCGTAGCCTTGACTTCCATTTCCAACAGGTTCTCACGTCCCAGCACCGAGTCGAAGCGGGCAAGGCATGAGGCACGCGGGATCTCGAACACGATGTCGTTGGTCGTGGTGACTTGGAGCGACATTTCGATGGCTGCGACGGTTTCGGGACCGTAGTAGTAGTCTACGCCTGTTCCGGTGGCGGCGGTGCCGCCCTTCATCACGGCGATCAGTGCCGGGGTCATGTCGTAGGCCCGCCAGGTGACGCTGAGCTTTCCGGGGTCGGTGACGATGGAGTGTACCGGCGTGGATACTTCCTCAACAAAGAATTCGGTCGTTGTCGACTCGTCCTCCGAGATGGTAAGAGATCCCTGTACCGTGTAAGCCCATGCGGACATGTCACCGGAAGCAGGCATAGCGAAGCCGGAGCCGGTGGCCACGACTGCGCCGTATTTTACGGATTTTATGCCGTATAAGTAATTTGCCATATCTTATGAATTAAACAGTTTTACGTTTAAACGAATGTTAGAGTAGTGCATATTGATTTCTGACTCGCGAAGAATTTCCTGTGATTCAAAGTCGATGTGATACCCGATGCCGTCTTCCACGTCGGTGACTTCCTGGAGGATGGTCATCATAAGCAGGTTTCGGCATTCGAGGGTTTCGATGTCCGGCAGGGCGTTGGCTTTATCCTTGTCCACGCAGTAGTAATTGACGTTTACTATCACCTTCTGCATGACTCCCGCGCTGATGGGAAGCGCAGTGAGTACCACGAATTCGTCAGGGGTGATGTTCGTAGGCTTGGTGTATTTGTACACCGGCACCTGCACCCCGTCGGAATCCGCCAGAAGCGTGTAAATGTAATTTATCGCCGTATCCTGCGTTTTCATCTCATTGCCGTTTGTACCCCTGTGAAGTCGACATTTATATCCGCGTTCTTTGATTTTGCAAACCGTTTCAGCATACCTTCCACGTTAGTCATTGCTACCATGGCCTGACTGGTGATCACGTTGAACCCCTTACTTTCAAGGTAGCTTGCATAGTTCATGCCCGCCACACCCACCAGCTGGTATCCCCGGATCTTGGGTACTGATTGAAGCACCTCCTGCGCTGCCGTCTGTGATTCACCGCCGCCTTCCACGCGACCACGAACGATCACCCCGTCCCGGAGGACAAAGTATCCGATCGAGTTGCGCAGGTTGGCCGTATCATCGAGATATTCGCCTGGTCCCGTCGGTGGATCTCCCTTCTTACCTTTGCGGACTGTCGGGAAGGCGCTGCGGTCTATCTTGAGGTCATCCTTGGCCTGCTGCATAAATTCAGCACCACAGATGTCGAGTCGGTCGATGATGCCGTCCTCGATCGCCTTGAGCTGCCTGAGCGAGTCGTTGGTGATATCCTTGATCGGTGTGCGCAGCGTTATACCCATGACTTGGAGTTAAGCTGGTTATTCTCGTGACGTTTGACGGTGCCTTCAATGACCCTGCCTGCGTGTGTGGTCACCACTACCTGAGTCCCCGGAGCGATCTCGGTGGTATGCACCGGCTGGTAGACGGTATAGTCGTACTGTACGACCTGCCCGTCCCGCGTCTGTACCGTGCCTTGCTTGCTGTTGTATTCAGCCCGGCAGGCGGTCGTCAGCATGGTACCATCCGGCACATACCAGTTGCCCGAAAGGTCCTGTGTGGGTACTCCAGGAATGGTGAAAATTGCAGTATCAGGGTATTGTAGTATTACCATGGCGAAACGGCTTTGACGGTTGGCGCGGTCTGCCCCACGATCGGCTTGCCCCATTTCTGGTAAAGCGAGTTGGCCAGCTTGAGCAGTGATGCGCGGTCATTGACCGAAACAGAATACTGCCCCTCGCTAACGTTTGCCGCCGTTGCCAGGATGACATATACATCGGCCTGCGCGAGTTCCATTGCTGACGAGTTGCCAGCGTATATCCCCGTACTGGTGATGCCCCGGTCGGTCAGTACCTTTGTGAAGGTATTGTCCGCTATGGGATAGCCTGCTGTGGTTGCTTTTATCGCTTCAAGGTTTGTCATCGCTTTCCACTTTTATCAATTACGCCCAGGTGGCTGCATCCGCCGTGTACAGACTGAAACACTGGTCCACGTTGGCCCAGCTGGGGAAGACGTTGGCTTCGCCCTTGGTCAGGACTGCCGACGGGTTGAACTCCTTGCGGACGGAGAGAAGGACCGGGCCGCGCTTGCTCTGGATCACATCCAGCGGGCGCTCCAGTTCCTCGGCGATGGGTCCGGCGTAGAAATTACCGCACACCAGGTCGGGAAGGAAGGTGACGTGGTTTGCACTCCACGGGTCGGTGGCCGCTACGGTACCTGCGGCATTCTCGATGCCCACATAGGTGTCGATCAGAACAATCTGCGGCAGGCGCAGGGCATTCATCACGGTGTTGGCGATCTGAAGGCTCTGGTATCCCAGTACGGTGGGTTCACCCACCAGGAACTGCTTGGCGGCATTCTGATACTCGGTAGATGCGGTCAGAAGGTCGAAGGTGGTGGCGTTCATCAGCATATACCGAAGGTTAACGCCAATTTTGCGCCCTTCGAGCATCACGTTTTTGATGTCCGTTAAGGGATGCATGGTGGCAGCGTTGGTTGAAGACCATACTGTGCCCACGACCTCCTTGTTGGCTGTCGGCATTCCGAAATCGATGGCGGTCTCATTGATAACGCCAAGCGGGTTGTTAGTGGTAGACAGGGTCACCTTGGTGGCGGATAACGCTTGCAGCGCCAGCCACTCCATACGTGCCTGGACACCGTCCCAGCAGAAGTCGAGGTC
>ERZ1026800.1686-NODE-1686-length-13444-cov-2.418488_pt1 | contig 13444 bp, 10 predicted proteins | sample MGYA00520873_ERZ1026800 | MGnify/ENA primary metagenome ERZ1026800 (study PRJEB33270, sample SAMEA104284475) | anaerobic digester metagenome | biome: Anaerobic digester microbiome; feature: mesophilic sludge digester; material: Anaerobic digester biomass...
TCCGTCCACATCTCCGAAGCGTAGACCGAGATCTGCGATGCCGCGTTCGTGGAGATCCATGGCGAGAGCGACCACGGCGCCGGTGGAGATCGTGTCCATGCCGAGTTCGTCACAGGCCCAGTTGAACGCCGCGATCGCCTCGAGATCGACGACTCCGCAATTTGAGCCGCAGATCGCGATGGTCTCGAACTCGGGTCCTTCGGAGCTGAGGCCTTCGAACTGGTGGAACTGACGGCAGGCCAGCCCGCACTGAGCGCAAGAACGGTTTCTGACCCGTCGGTCGAGAAGCGCCTGCGCGCTCACCTGCTCGATCCCCGGGTGCTCCCCGTCGCTGAAGTTCCTGACGGGGAGGGCGCCGGCCGCATGGATAGGCTCGACGAGGACGGGGGTCCCGGCCTCGTATGCCCACAGGTTGTCGCCGGTGAACAGGTACTCGGTTTGTAATCTCCGGGTCTCGTCCAGGAAAGCGGCCACGTCCGGGACATGGACGGCGCCGTGTCCACGCACGGCGACGGCTTTCAGGTTCTTCGACCCCATGACAGCACCGGCTCCGCCGCGGCCAGCCTTGTGGTACTGGTCAGTCGAGAGACAGGCCCAAGGCAGGAGCGTCTCGCCGGCGGGCCCTATGGAGAGGACCTTGATGTCCGGGTCCAGGTCCCGACGCAGCGTCTCCTCGATCGCCGATGTGGACGACCCCCAGTACGAGTGCGCGGGGAGGAGGCGTACCTCGCTGTCGTTGATGTGCAGGAGCGTCGGCTGGGGTGCGCGGCCGGTGAGGATCAGGCCGTCGAATCCGGCGTACTTCAGCTCTGGCCCGAACGATCCCCCCACATAGGAATCCAGCACCGTGCCTGTGAGAGGACTCTTGGTCCCGACAGCCAGACGTGAGCAGGTGGGTGCCGTCGTGCCTGCGAAGGGTCCGGTGAAGACCAACAGCGGGTTCTGCGGAGACAGGCCATCGGTACCGGGAGTGAGTTCGTCGTGAAGATACCGCAGCAGGAGCCCTTTGCCCCCGACATAGAGGCTGATCCATTCAGAGGGCACTGACTCGACTCTCATGAGGCCGGTGGTCAGGTCGACTCTCAGTACTCTCCCGGCATAGAAGCCCATGCCACCCCTCTCGAAGCCGGACGAACGACTCGGCGACGGTGATGATGTGCGCTGTCGTCAGCCCGCACTGCCAGAGCCCTCGGCGTGTGTCCACTTGTCGGGGCCCGGCGTCGAGTCGTTTGAGCGGCGACGCCGGTCAAGTGCCTGGCGGATGGAGGTGGGCAACGCGACAAGTCCCTGCGGAAGGGTGAGGACAGCGACGATGATGATGACCCCGAGGATGACCATGCGCCATTCAGGGGCGATCTTCAGATACTCGCTGGTGAAGGCGAAGATGAAGGTGCCCACGATCACGCCGGGATAACGAGCCAGCCCGCCCACGGTGAGCATCACCATGATCAGCAGGAAGAAGTCCAGCCCGAGAAGACGCTGGGAGACTGCTGCCGTGTAGAAGGCGTAATAGCCACCGGCGAGACCGGTGAAGAGCCCAGAAGCGGCGAACAGCAGGATTTTCGTGCGGTACTGGTTGACGCCCAGACTCTGAGCGAAGCCATCGGCGTCACGCATGGCGGTGAGTGCCAGGCCGAACGACGATCGCAGGATCACGCGATATATCAAGAAGATCGACAACGCCGCGATCACGAGCGCGCCGTAGAACCAAGGACCTTTCACCAACGGACTGAAGGCGTAGCTCCCGATGGTGAGATTCGGGACTCCGACCAGGCCGGCAGATCCACCGGTGCCGAGAAAGGAGCCCTGGACGATCAGCGTGGGCAGCAGCAGTGCAAGCGCATAGGTGATCAAGGCGACGTAATCGCCACGAACGCGGAGCACCGGGAGCGCCAGGGCGGCGGCGACACCGGCGGTCACTCCCGCGCCGGCGACCATCGCCAGCCACGGCGAAAGATGCAGTTCGACCGAGAGCATGCCGGCTGCGTACGCGCCGATCACGAAGAACGCTACTTGGCCGAAGGAGAACACCCCTCCGAAGCCCATGATCAGATCCCAGGCGGCGACCACGACCAGGTAGATGAGGGCCAGAATGAGAATGTGCATGATGTAGGAGTTCGAGACGACCCACGGGACGACGGCGAGGACTCCCAACAGGATCAAGCTGCCGATGACCGACGCGCGCGTTTTCATGATGATCCGTCCCCTCCGCTCAGGTCCATTTGCCGAACAGGCCGGTCGGCTTGATCACCATCACGACCACCAGCGTGATGAACCAGAAGGCCATCGTCCAGACGGCTCCGAACTGCCAGGTGACGAGAGCTTCGCCGACACCGAGGACGAAGGATGCGAACACCGCGCCCCGCACGCTGCCCAGTCCCCCGAGAACGACGATGACGAAGGCTTTGAAGAACGGAGTCCAACCGCTCGCCGGTGAGATGAGATACACGGGGGCGAGCAGGATGCCACTGAACCCCGCCATGACGGCCGAGGCACCGAAAGCGTAGCCGAAGATCCGGTTAAGCGGAGCACCGACGATCTGGGCTCCCGTCATGTCCTGTGCCACGGCCTGCATCGCGCGACCCGTCCGCGTGCGTGCCAGATACATCTCCAGGGCGATCATCGCCAGGATGGAGATGATCAGCATGGCGATGCTCTGCTTGAGCACCGCGGCGCCGGCCACGTCCACACTGCCTGAGAACAACGGCGGCAGTTCCTTCACGAGCGGGCCGAACACGATCATCGCCAGGTTCTGGAGGAGGATCGCCATGCCGAGGGTCGTGATCATGGTCGTCATCTTCCAGTCGGAGCGACCGCGCAACGGGCGGACCAGAAGCCGTTCGAGCGCCATGCCCGCGCCGAACAGCACGACCGCGCTGATCAGGAAGACCCATGGATACGCCAGGCCGAGGGCGCCCGACGACAGCACCCAGGCGAGATAGGCTCCGCCCGTGAAGAACGCTCCGTAGGAGAAGTTGAAGACCCGTGTGACGCCGTAGACGAGCGAGAGCCCGATGGCGTTGATTGCGTAGACCGACCCGAGGGAGACCCCACTGAGCAGGACCTCAAGAATCTGATTCACGTGACACACCCTCCCCCCACCATGATCACGAGCCCAGCATGGTCGTTTTGATCCGCGTGTCGTCGAGAGCGCTGCTGGCCTCGCATTCCATCACGACGTGGCCCTCCTCGATCAGGTAGATGCGATCGGCGAGGTCGCAGACCTGGATGATGTTCTGCTCGACGAGCAGGACCCCGATGCCGCTGTCGTTCACCTTCTTGACCGCCGCGAAGATCTGTTCGACGAGATTGGGGGCCAATCCCAGCGAAGGCTCATCGATGGCCATGAATCGAGCGTCCGCCATCAGGCCCCTCCCCATGGCAAGCATCTGTGCTTCTCCGCCCGAGAGGTTGCGGGCCCGCTGTCTCTCGCGCTCCTTCAGCCGCGGGAACAGATCCCAGACGAGCTTGAGGTTCTGATCTTCCTTGTGACGGGCTCTCTTCGAGTAGGCTCCCATGCGCAGGTTGTCGAGCACGGTCATGTCTGCGAAAAGGTGACGCTCTTCCGGGACATAGATGAGGCCCGCTTCGACGATCTGCTGGACCGGAAGCCGGCTGATGTCAGGCAGGTCGGCGAACGCGATCGTCCCTCGCCAGGGCTTGACCAGGCCGCAGATCGTCTTCAGGAGCGTGCTCTTGCCGTGCCCGTTCGGGCCGAAGACGGCGACGAGCTCGCCCTCATCCACATGCAGCGAGACCCCGTGGAGTACCTTGAACTCCCCATAGTAGGTCTCCAGCCCTTCAACACGCAGCATGGAAGCTCCCTCCGAGGTACAGATCGATGACCCGCGGGTCGTTCACGACCTCGTCGGGGAGCCCGAGCGCCACGAGTTCCCCGTTGTAGAGGATCATCAGTCGGTCTGACAGCTCCACGAGCTTCCGCACCTTGTGTTCGATCACGATGACCGTCATGCCGGACTCGCGGTTGAGGCGGGTGATCAGTGTCCCGAATTCATGGATCTCCGCAGGAGTGAGCCCGCCCATCGGCTCGTCAAGCAGAAGGAGGAACGGATCCGTTGCAAGCGCCGCCGCGAGCATCAGCAGTTTGCGACCCAGCAGGTTGAGGTGTTCGGCGACGACTGACCGCTTGTCCTCCAGTCCGACCGTTGCGACAGCGTCGTTGATCGCCTCCTTCATGCCGCCGCGTATCGCACGTCCGAAGTGCGCTCCGACGCGGATGTTGTCTTCGACGGTCATGCTGCCGAACACCTGGGGAATCTGGAAGGTGCGGGCGATCCCTTTGCGGCAGACCCGATCCGGGCCCAGGCCGACTATGTTCGCGCCCTCCAGCAGGATGCGCCCGGTGGGCCTGTAGACGCCGGCGACGGCGTTGAACAGGGTCGACTTGCCCGAGCCGTTCGGACCGGCGATCCCCAGAATCTCCCCGCGATAGACCTCGAGGTCGACATCCTTCAGCGCGGTGATCTCGCCGAAGCGCATCCCGACGCCCTGCAATTGGAGCACGGCCTCTCGCGTTTCGCTCGGCGCCGGAGGCTGGCTCTCCTGAGTCGTCGGAGCGCGGGTCATGACTGCCTGATCCAAGGGGGCTCGAACCAAGGGGTGACGGACTTGGTCCCGACGGAGATCCGGTTGAGCTTGCTCTCATGGACCTGGAAGTACTGCATGGGCAGTGTGTGGTCGCCCAGGTCATCCCGGAGCGGTACATAGTTCTCTTCGGCGAACGCATACGTTCCCTGGGCGCCCACGTAGCCCAGCGCATGTATCGCGTCGCCCACTGCTCCGTAGTCGTCGGGGTCGCCGACCTGCTCCACGGCCTTCGCCCACATGAGCGTACCGTCCCAGCAACTGGCGGTGATGCTCAACGCGGGATCTCCCTTGTAGGCGGAGCGGTACTCCTCGTAGAAGAGATCTCCCTGCTCGGTGCCCGGTATCCCGGCTGCACAGGTGTAGCCTGTGACTCCTTCACCGTTCTTCCCGACGATTTTCGCGAAGCCGTTGATGGACGCGCAGTACTGGACATCGAGGAGGCTTGGAGTCGGATCAGCGCGAAACTGGTCGATGAAGGTCTTGGCGTCCGCCGGATCCAGCACCGACATCGAAATGATCCCCGGCTCCAGAGCACGGATCTTGCTCAGGATCGGGCCCCACTCGCGCGTTCCGTAGGGGAACACCTGGTGCATCGGCGTGTCCCAGCCTGCAGCCTTGGCGGCGTTCAAGCAGGCTTTGACGGTGAGCTTGTCCCAGTTGTTGTCCGCGGCTAGCCCCACGACCGACTTCTTCGGAAACGCATGGTCGAGGGACGACAGGAACTTGAACGAGGCTTCGCCGTACGGTTTTTCGCCATCGCCCAGCATGAAGATGTGCCGCCGCCAATCGGGGTGGTCCGCCATATTGGCGATCTGGGCGGACGACCCGTTGAAGGCGATGTAGGGCTGGGGGTATTTGCCATACACGAACTCATCGACGCCGGTGAGGCCGTAGCCGGTGATCAGGGCGCTCACCTTGTCCTGCATGAGGAGCTTGTCGGCGGCGGCATTGAGCTTTTCGGGCGAGACGTCCTCCACGTCGTAGACGACCAGCCGGAGCTTCCGTCCGAGCACACCTCCCTGGGCGTTCAAGTAGTCGATGGCCAGGTTCATTCCGTTCGTCATCGCCTGACCATCTGCCGCCCAGGCGCCCGTCACCGGGATGGGCGAACCGACCAGGATCGGCCGTGTGTCGTCGTTGCTGCCGCTTGATTCAGCGACGCCGCCCATCGAACCGCAAGCGGCGAGGATGCCTCCCGCCGTGGTCACACCGACACTGGCCACGGCCACGCGCTGCAGGAACTGACGTCGGCTGAGTCTCGTCTGCAGCGCTCCCTCGAATGGATCGGGAGTGCGTGATCCCGAATGCCGATCTTCACCCATCTTGATGTCCCCCTTCACTACGACGCGCGGTGCTCTCCTCATCGAGTCGTCGCGCGTCTGTCGGCCAGTGCTTCCCGATACAGCCTGGTGAACACCTCCTCATCCACATCCACCGGGTTGTCAGGATTGCCGGAGTTGCGCAGCGCGATCTGGACCAGCGCCGGCACGTCCTCCTCAGTCACGCCGCAGTCGGCAAGCGTCGGGATCTGAAGGCGCCTGACCAGTCCCTCGACGTGGTCGATGACCGGTTCATGGTCGCTCGAATCCGGGAGGCCCATGGCGACGCCGAGGCGCGCGAGTCTCTCCGGGACAGCCTGGGCGTTGAGCCGCAGAACGTGCGGCAGACAGATGGCCATCGCGACGCCGTGCGGGATGTCCTTCAGTCCTCCGAGAGCCTCGCCCATGGAGTGCACGGCAGCGGTATCGGAGTTGCCGAAACCCATGCCGGCGAGAAGGCTCGCGAGCATCATCCCTGAGCGGGCCTCGAGGTCGGCGCCATCCTCGAAGGCCCGCACGAGGAAGGACGAGACGAGCTCCGCGGCGTAGAGACACAACGCGTCACTGATCGGGTTGCTGCATCGAGCGGTGTATCCCTCGATGGCGTGCGTGAGCGCATCCATCCCTGTCCCGGCCGTCACAGCAGGGGGTAACGACACTGTCAGGGAGGGGTCGACGAGGGCGACTCGTGGGGCCAGGTGAGGACTGCCGATGGGGGCCTTGTAGTTGCGCGAGATGTCGGTGACGATGGCCCAGAGCGTGACCTCGCTCCCCGTGCCCGACGTAGTCGGGATCGCGACGATGGGGGTGCTCGGGCCCGGCACACGATCGCCGACCACAGCGTCGTACTCGTAGTCCAGGCAACTCCCGCCGTGGGCGAGCACGGCGGAGATGGCCTTGGCCGAGTCGAGGGCGCTGCCGCCGCCCACCGCCACGATGACGTCGGCGCCGTGCTCCTCGGCGGCGGCGGCGCCTCTATCCACCGTCTCCGCGCGCGGATTCGCCTCCACCTCGGCGAAGACGAGAGGCGTGAGACCCGCGCGCTTCAGGGATCCCGTGATCGGATCCACGAGGCCGGCTGCCTGGACGCCGGGGTCAGTGATGACGACCGGCCGCCTTCCGAGAGCCCGCGTCTCCTCTGCCGCCGCAGTCGCCGCGCCCTCCCCGAACGAGATGCGGGTGGGAATCGCGAACGGGAATGATTTCAGGACTCCACGCCAGTCACGCATTCCTCGACCTCCTGTTGCGCCCCGCGCCCGACCGGTCGTCAGATGGACCCGCCCGTCTGCTCCGCGTCTGTGCGGGCGCCCGGCCGCTCACGGTGATCGGGTTCGACCAGGCGTAGTTGTACTTCCGCGTCTGCAGCACGGTCCACGTCTCAGTCGCGGTGATCTCATCGATCTTCGCGAGTTCCTCGGAGAGGAAATGGAACAGGTGCGCATCGTCCTCGACGTAGACCTCGATCATGATGTCCCAGCCTCCGCTGAGGAAGCCGACGTAGGAGACACAATCGATGTCCGCCAGTCTGTCTCCCACGCTCTTGAGGAAGCCCTGGCGGACGCGCAGGCAGATGATGGCGTCCTTCTCGTAGCCCACGGACGGCGGGTTGAGGATCGCCATGACGTCGATCACGGCGTTCTGGATCAGCCGATCCATGCGGTTGGTGATCGTCTGAGTCGATGTGCCGACCGATCTGGCGATCTCGGCTGCGGATCGTCTGCCGTCCTCCTGCAGCGCGGCAACGATTCTCCGGTCGATGTCGTCCAGCTCGACGCGGTGATGCGGCTTCTGGCCCACGCGCATGTCGATCCCCCTCTCCTGACGCAAGCAGCATGGCACACTTCTGGTGATTGTCAAGGACATCCGTTAGATTCCTAGGTATTATGTGGTCACGGACCGAAATGGCGGAAGAAGCGATGACATCGGCGTCGTGATTTGTGCATATCTTCACAACGTGAATGACGACGGTCGGGCGTGAACACGTCGTGGTGATTGCGTCGCGGTGGCTCTGTGAGGCGATGTCTCGTCTGCACGGAGGGGGTGAATCCCTCACTGCGGAGCTGGCTGGAGGCCCACGCCGTGAAGTGACGGGTCACGCTGTCGCTACCTCGGTGAGACGCGCGGGTCCCGCCTCGCACCAGCTGTCTACGGGCAAACCATGACGGTCAAGTATAAGTTGAGAGTTCTCCGCACGACCCTGCCCCAACGCGCTGAGTCGTCGGCGTGGATCGGCCGCCGTCAGCCGGGCGGTCTGCACACCTTGCAGGGGCGATAGCCACGCGCCTTCGCCTCGGCCAAGCTGATGCGGATGCGGCTGTGCGAGAGGTAGCGGCACCCGGCACGGTGGTAGCACTCGCCGGTCCGGGTGATGAAGACGGCCCCGGCGCCGCCCCCGGCGCTCGTGTCGTCCGCGCCGACGGCGGCGCCGCTGTGGACCTGCGACGCCGCTCGGCTTCTGACCTTGAGCAGCGGCCTGGAGGACTTTGTGAACCGCCAGGCCGTCGTCCCATCGGGTCTGATCGTGAGGGTCACGGTCCCGTTCCGTTGCGTCGTGTAGATGCGGGCGCCCGACTGCCGCAGGCGTGTCACGGTGGCGGGAGAGGGGTGGCCGTACGAGTTGCGACCGACCTCGATCACCGCGAACCTGGGTCGGGCCTGCGCGAGGAAGCGGGAATCCGTCGAGTAGGCTGAGCCGTGATGCGCGACCTTGAGCACGTCCAGCGGCGGCCCACGGGCGGTGATGCTCCCCACGGCGGCCTCGTTCGGACCCGTCAGGTCGCCGGTCAGGAGGATGCGCCGGCCGTTCGCCTCGAGCAGGAGCACGACGCTGTCGGCGTTCTTGTCGCCGGAGAGGGAGGCCGGGCTGAGGACCTTGGCTCTGACGGCTCCGAACTGCAGCGAGGCGCCGCGACGGACCTGCGTGATCCGCGTGCGGGCGGCCTCGAAGGCGGCACGCAGACGCGCCTCGCAGGCGCCGGCGATGAAGGCCTTGCTGGGGCGGTGGTCGCGCACCAGCGCTCCCATGCCGCCGATGTGGTCGGCGTGCATGTGGGAGGCGACGACGTAGTCGAGGCCGGTCATCCCGGCGCGGCGCATCGCCGCCTCGACGGCGGCGGCGCCGGCGCTCGGACCGCCGTCGATCAGCACCTCGGTCGAGCCCGACTGGAGGAGCACGGCGTCACCCTGGCCGACGTCGACGAAGATGATCGTCACGCGCTTCGCCGCGGTCGCGGGCCGGGGCGGCCTCGCGCTCGACTGCGCAGCAGGTTCCGCGCCGGCTTTCGCGCCGGCTTTCGCGCTCTCCCTCGATGTCGGCTCGCCGCCCGATGCCCCGGCTCCCGCCGCAGTCGAGGGGGAGCGCGAGACCCGTGGAGCGGCCTCGCCAGGGGGTGGGGAGGCGACGTCGGACGAGGTCGCCGCGCAGCCCGGCAGCGAGAAGACGAGGAGGAGGGCGGCGGGCAGCCAGAGGAGCAGACCCGGCCTCGCTCTCCGGATGCTCTGTGGGCTCATGCGTGTGCTCACCGCATACCTTCTCGACCCGCGGATGTCGACATGCTCGAGGACCGTCCCCCGACGTGCGCGTGGGGCGCCGGTGTCCGCGACGGGAGGCCCGCGGGCTGCGTGCGGACTCGGACCCGCTCCACGTCCCCTTCCCCGGAGGCGTCCGAAAGCCTTCAGTCTTCAGTCGCTCAGCGGCAGCGCCTGCCCAGGTCGAGCGTGAAGTAGCGCATGCCGCCGGCCGACTTCGCCACGCCGACCCCCACGTGACGCATGCCGGCTTTGAGGATCACCTGACGGTGGGCCTTGCTCCCCATCCACAGGCAGACCGTGCCGTCGCTCGTCGCGAACAGCGTGCCGAGTCGTGCCCGGGCGATGTTCTCTCCGATGCACCAGGAGCGGAATCCGGCGCGTTTGTACCCGTGCCGGACCACGCGACGTGCCACGGTGTCGCGGTTGGCGCTGCGGTGGGTCAGGATGCCGCGGCGCGCCATCTGCCGTGAGTGGGCGCGGGCGGCGCGGGTGAGGGCGGCGTTGAACTTGACCGGAGCGAGCCGCTTCCTGGCGCGCTCCCGGTTCACGAGCTTGATGACCCTCTTCTCCGCGGCTGTCGGCTTGAGTGCCGCCGCCGGCCGCGCCGAGGCGAGGGACAGTGTGAAGACGAGTGTGAGGACGCTGGAGAGCAGGATGAGGGCGCAGACCCTCTTCATCGCCACCTCCCGGATGCCGCCCGCTGTGACGGCGCCGCCACAGCCCTCCGATGTCCGTGGGGCGTGCACAATGCCCCGAGATGTCCGTCAATCAGCCTTCGGCAACCGACGGACGGACCTTGAGCGGCCCCTCGGTGAACGGTGCAGCACGCGGTGGGTCGAGACCCGCGGGTGTCCCGGCGGCGTGGAGACGGCGCCGGCACGCCCGGCCCTCGCGCATGACGGAGCCGGGGAACGGGCAAGACGGGCTCGACGGGCGGCGACCGGAAGGGGGCGGTGTGGATCACGATGGACCTTCGGACGGACGCGCGCAGGAGCATCGGCCCGCGGGGGCGGACGCGGGAGGCGGCCGGGTGAGCGCCACCGGCGCCTTCGAGGTGGATCCCTGGGCGATCCGGGAGACGAGCCTCGATCTCGATCGCCTGGCCCAGAGCGAGTCGATCTTCGCGCTCTCCAACGGCCATCTCGGGATCCGCGGCACGCTCGACGAGGGCGAGCCCTGCGCGCTGGTCGGCACCTACCTGAACGGCTTCCACGAGTCGTATCCGATCCTCTATCCGGAGCGTGCCTTCGGGTTCCCGGAGGACGGGCAGACGATCGTCAACGTGAGCGACGGCACCATCATCAGGCTGCTGATCGAGGACGAGCCGCTCGACGTGCACCGTGGGAGCGTGAAGAGCCACGAGCGCGTGCTCGACCTGCGCACAGGCGTCCTGGAGCGCCGGCTGACCTGGCGCTCGATCGGGCGGCGCAGGGTGCGCGTAAGGAGCCGGCGGCTGGTCTCGTTCCGCTATCGGAGCGTCGCCGCCATCAGCTACGAGGTCGAGGCCCTGGACGCGCCGCTGCGCGTGGCGCTCCAATCGAACCTCGTGGCGGGCAAGGGCGAGGTGACGGGGACCGCCGACCCGAGAGGGGCGACCGTGCTGGGCGATGTGCTCGAGAGCCGCCTGCACGTGAGGAACGGCCGTCGCGTCGTGCTGGTGCACCGCACCAGGGCGAGCGGCCTGACCGTGGCCGCCGGCATGGACCATCTCGTCGTCGGCGAGGACGGGATCGAGGCGCTGGTCGAGAGTGAGCCGGACCTGGGACGGCTCACCCTGTCGGCGACGCTGACGCCCGGGCGGCCGCTCCAGTTCGTCAAGTTCCTGGCCTATCACTGGTCGGGCCGCCAGTCGGCCGAGTGGCTCCGGGACCAGGTGGACGGGAGCCTCCAGAGCGCGCTCGCCGAGGGCTTCGAGGGGCTGGAGCGGGCCCAGCGCGAGTACCTCGACGGCTTCTGGGGCCGGGCCGACATCCAGGTGGACGGCTCAGTGGAGCTCCAGCAGGCGCTGCGCTACGGCCTCTTCCAGACGCTGCAGGCGAGCGCCAGGGCGGAGCAGCGCGCGATCGCCGCCAAGGGTCTGACGGGGACCGGTTACGACGGCCACGCGTTCTGGGACACCGAGGCGCTTGTCCTGCCGGTGCTGACCTATATCCAGCCGGGCTGTGCGCGCGCCGCGCTTGCCTGGCGCCACTCGACCCTGGACCTGGCGCGCGAGCGGGCCCGGCAGCTCGGGCTGCGCGGCGCCGCCTTCCCGTGGCGGACGATCCGCGGCGAGGAGTGCTCCGCCTACTGGCCGGCGGGGACGGCCGCGTTCCACGTCAACGCATCCATCGCCGACGCGGTACGGCGCTATGTGCAGGCCACCGGCGACGAGGAGTTCGAGCGGGACGTGGGGGTGGAGCTGCTCGTCGAGACCGCGCGGCTCTGGCGCTCACTCGGGCATTGGCGCGACGGGGCGACGTTCTGTATCGACGGCGTGACGGGCCCGGACGAGTACAGCGCCGTGGTCGACAACAACGTGTACACGAACCTGATGGCGGCGATGAACCTGCGCGCGGCGGCGGACAGCGCGGGCCGGCAGCCCGGCGCCGCCGCGGCGCTGGGCGTGACGCAGGATGAGATCGAGTCCTGGCGGGCGGCGGCGGACGCCATGTACGTCCCCTACGACGAGCATCTGGGTATCCACCCGCAGGACCAGGACTTCCTCACCCACGAGCGGTGGGACTTCGCCGCCACGTCGGCCGAGGACTATCCGCTGCTCCTGAACTACACCTACTTCGACCTGTACCGCAAGCAGGTGGTCAAGCAGGCGGACCTGGTCTACGCCCTGTACCTGCGGTCCTCATCCTTCTCCGCCGAGGAGAAGCGTCGCGACTTCGATTATTACGAGGGCGTCACCGTGCGGGACTCGTCGCTCTCGGCCGCCGTACAGTCGATCGTCGCCGCCGAAGTCGGCCATCTCGACCTCGCCCTGCGCTATCTGGCCGCCGCCGCCTTCACCGATCTCTGGGACCTCGAGCACAACATCCGCGACGGTCTGCACATCGCCTCCCTCTCCGGCGCGGTGCTGGCGGTGATCGCCGGTCTCGGAGGGCTCCGCGACGACCGGGAGACGTTGTCCTTCTCGCCACGCCTGCCGTCTCCGCTGACGCGCGTCGCCTTCTGCGTGAGGTTCGGCGGCGCCACGCTGCGGGTCGAGATCACCCCGGGAGGGGTGACCTACTCCTCGCAGCCGGGCGGCGCCGACGTGCGCTTCCTGCACGACGGCGAGCCCGTGGACCTGCCGTCGGGGGGCAGCGTGGAGAGGCCCCTGCCGGCGGTCGAGGCTTCGCCGACGCCGGAGCAGCCGCTGCACCGGGCGGACGTTTTCAACCCTGACCGGATGAACGCCAATGACCCGATGGAAAAGCTGCGCGGCGGGTACTGCCTGGCCAAGCTGGCAGGCGGTGGCTTTATGGTGGATGTGATGAGTGCCGCCGAGATCCTCGCGGTGCGCGACTCATCCAAGGCCAAGAACGGACCCTGGCAGGGTAAGTGGTCCGGCGAGATGGCCAAAAAGACCGTCGTCAACCACACCTGCAAGGCGTTTATTAACTCATCCGACGATTCCAGTTTGGACGCCGTGGTAGAGGCATTCAACCGCGCTGATGATTCGGTTGACGAGGCCCAGTTTGCAGAGGAAGTTGCCCAACACGCCAACGCCGAGGCAATAGACGTTGAGGTTCAGCCGGCCAATGACGAGCAGGCACCAGAGCCGGAGACAAAGGCCGAGGCAAAGACTGAGCAACCAGCATCTGCATATACAATAATATCTCCTTCTTTGGCCTCTTTAAGAGTTTTGTAAATTATATAAGGTTTCCATAACCAATAACCGCCACCTCTATCAAATGCGAAAGCAGGTGATGCTTTGATATATATTGGAAGATCTTCTGGACGGTACTTTTTAACCTTGCTAAATTTACCTGTTAGCTTTGCCTCCTTGGCAA
>ERZ1026800.1687-NODE-1687-length-13442-cov-2.941870_pt1 | contig 13442 bp, 9 predicted proteins | sample MGYA00520873_ERZ1026800 | MGnify/ENA primary metagenome ERZ1026800 (study PRJEB33270, sample SAMEA104284475) | anaerobic digester metagenome | biome: Anaerobic digester microbiome; feature: mesophilic sludge digester; material: Anaerobic digester biomass | place...
GTGGTGCTGCTGCTGCTCGCCTGCGTGGCGTTCGACAGCGGGATCGCGCTCACCGGCTTGACGTTGGCTGGCATCGCCGTGTTGATGATCTGGAGCCGGCGTCACGCCGCAGTGCTGCTTCCCTCCGGAGCGCTCGCGGCCGCCTGGTACCTCTGGGGCGACCTTGGAGCGTCGTCCGCGGCGGGCCCGCTGACGCTGCTCGAGTTCGCCGGTCATCTGCTGCTGCGCTCCGCTGGTGCGATCGTCGGCTCCGGCGAGGTCGCCGGCGCAATGCTGCTGGGCGCGGCTTCCGGTGTCGTCACGGTGCAGTGGCGTGCCGGGCGCTTGGTCGGACCTCCCCGCATATTGCTCGTAGCAGGTTCTGCGGCGACCGCCGTCACTATCGCCGCCCTCTCGCACGCACGCGCTGGAATGCCCGGGTTCAACTACGTCGACCTAAACCGCTACCTACAGAACGTGGCCCTTCCCCTCACCGTGGCCCTAGCACCGGCAGTTGCCGTGGCGTGTCGAGCAGCTGCGGTTCGTTGCTCGCCCGCAGCCGCTGCGAAGTTGACGGCACTGCCGGTCGTGGCGCTGATGGCTGCGTTCGCACTGGGTCTCGACGAGCAGCGGTCGTACTCGCAGCTGTTCCTCTCGTGGAACGACGCGGTGCACGAGCACGTGCAATCCGCATCAGTCGTCATTCGAGATGGATGCCCATCGGGCGCGACGCCAGATGCTGCCAGTGCACCGGCGAGGGGTCTCAGCCCGCAACTCACGGTGGTGCTGCTGCAAGAACTCATGCGCCGGGGCTTGCTACATGCTCCCCCCTCATTGACGCCGCGCGCGGACACCGTTGAGGCGATCTGCCCGTCGGGGTAGCGCTGGCCTCCAAGTCGCCTCCGGAAGCTGCCGGTAGTATCGAACCTGCTGTGTCCGACCGGGTTTCGTTCCAACGCGACTCACCGGACAGGCCGTAGGAGCAAGATCTTGAGCCATTCTCAATTCGCCGCGTTCACCATCGTCGCTCACAACTACCTCCCGCGGGCGCGGGTGCTCGGCGAGTCGTTCCGGCGGGTGCATCCCGATGCGGCCTTCTTCATCGTGGTCATCGACCACCCGCTGAAGGTGCGCCTGCGGCAGGAGGCCGAACCCGAACTGGTGCCCATCGTCGACATCGACTTCGGCGCCGAGGGCTTCCAGCACATGGCGGTCGCGTACAACGTCACCGAGTTCGCCACCGCCATCAAGCCATTCGCGTTGCGGCACTTCCTGGCCGACTTCGAGTGCGTGCTCTACATCGACCCCGACGTCGAGATCTACGCCCCGCTCGACCCCATCGTCGAGGCGACCGTCGAGCACGGCATCTCGCTGACGCCACACTGCCTGCAACCAATTGCTCGCGACGGAGCCGAGCCCTCGGAGATCGGCATCATGGCAGCCGGCATCTTCAACCTCGGCTACATCGGTGTTGCCCGTCAGGGCAGTGCGTTCGTGGAGTGGTGGGCAGAGCGGCTCCGCCGCGACTCGATCGTCGACCCAGCGAACCACCTGTTCACCGATCAGCGCTGGATCGACATCAGTGTCCCCATCTTCCGTCCGTACATCGAGGCCAGCCCCGCCTACAACGTCGCCTACTGGAACCTCGACCAGCGACCCATCGAACGGCGCGACGGCGCCTACTTCGTGGGCGACGAGCCACTGCGCTTCTTCCACTTCTCCGGCTACGAGCCCGACAAGCCGCATTGGATCAGCAGGCACCAACCCAGCACGCCCCGCGTACGCCTCAGCGACCACCCGGTGCTGGCGCAGCTGTTCGACGAGTACGGCGCCCGCGTGCTCGCCGTTGCCGGCACGGAGGACAGCAACCTGGAGTACGGCTGGGCACAGGCCTTTCCGGGCCTCGAGCTCACGGCGCCGATCCGCAGGGCATTCCGCGACGACCTCTTGCTGGCCGACGCCGGCCAGGGCGAGATGCCACCCAGCCCGTTCAACCCGGGCGGTACCGAGCCGTTCCTGCAGTGGCTCTCTTCCTCCCCGCCGCACGCCGGCACGGCCATCCCCCGCTACCTCACCGACATCTGGACCACTCGCCCCGATGTGCGCATCCGCATGCCGGGGGCCGCGAGCGGCGACCTCCGCCGCATCCGTACCTGGGCGGTCGGCCTGGGCGGCGCCGACGAGCAGAACATCGCGCTGCTCGGTTGGCGCCCCGAAGCCGAGCAGCGCTTCGATCTCGTGCACACGATTGCCGACATCACCCGGCACGGCGTCAACCTGGTCGGGTACCTGCAGGCCGAGCTGGGGGTCGGCGAAGCGGCCCGGCTCACCGAAAGCGCACTTCGTCGCGCAGGGGTCGGCGTTGCCACTGTGTCGCTGCATCGAACGGTCAGCCGCCAGGAGCACCCGCACCCGGTCGACTCCCAGCAGCGGTACGACACGGTGCTGATGGCCGTCAACGCCGACCAGTTCCGTCAGACCACGGAAGACCTGGGGCGGCCCTTCTTCGAGGGCCGCTACACCATCGGCCAGTGGTTCTGGGAGCTCGACGAGTTCCCCGACGAGTTTCGTGCGGCCTTCGACTGCGTCGACGAGGTGTGGGCCGCGAGCAGGTTCGTTCGCGACGCAATCGCGCAGCAGACGCCGGCTCATGTCGTGGTCACCCACCAACCGCTGCCGTTCGCGACACCCATCGTCGACCACCGGGTCACCCGCGCCGACTTCGGCCTCGACGACGGCTTCATGTTCCTGTTCTGCTTCGACATGATGAGCGTCCTCGAGCGCAAGAACCCACTCGGCTTGGTGGAGGCCTACCGCTCGGCCTTCTCGGCCGGCGACGGCACCCGCCTGGTGCTGAAGACCATGAACGGCGCCCGCAACGCAGAAGGTCTCGAGCTGCTGCGCTGGGCGGCGCGTGGCCGCAGCGACATCGTGGTCATCGACGAGGTCTTCACACAGGCACGTACGGCGAACCTGATGAACGCCACCGACTGCTACACCAGCCTGCATCGATCCGAAGGGTTGGGCCTCACGATGGCGGAAGCGCTGCTGCTGGGAAAGCCCGTCATCGCCACCGGCTATTCGGGCAACATGGACTTCATGTCCGATGCCACCGCCCACCTCGTGCGCTGGACCCCCGGCACCGTCACTCAACGCGGAGGCCCCTATCGGCAGGGCGCCCGTTGGGCAGAGCCAGATCTGCAGCACGCTGCCACACTGATGCGCGCCGTGGCCAACGACCCCGAGGCGAGCAAGAAGATGTGCGAGCGCGCGCAGCGGCAACTTCTCGATCAGTATTCCCCGGAGCGATGTGGCCAGGCCATGTTGCACCGACTCGAACACATCTGGAGCAGACCCACATGAGCCTCAACCCATTCGGAGGGACGCGCGATCGCCTGAACCAGGCGGTCAGCGCGCGAGTCACCGCTCAGCTCGACGGGCGCGATGCCGCTCTCACCGAGCGGATCGACGAGTTGGAGGAGACCGTCGTTGCGCTGCAGCAAACGCTCACCACCCTGCAACGCCTCATCACCGAGGCATCCAGCACCCTCAGCGACCGCGTGCGCACCGTCGAGGTCGCGCAGGAACGCTTCGCGCCCGTTGCACCCTCCGCCGCATCATCCGCCGCACCGTCCACCGCACCCTCGAGCCAGCCGGAGCACTCATGACCCGCCTCGCGATCATCGGAACCGGCTACGTCGGCCTCACCACCGGGGTGTGCTTCGCGCACCTCGGGCACGATGTCGTGTGCGCCGACATCGACGCGCAGAAGGTCGCCAAGCTCTCCCGCGGTGAGGTGCCGATCGTCGAGCACCGCCTCGACGAGCTGCTGGCCGAGGGGTTGCGCAAGGGCAACCTGCGCTTCGTGGTGGGCGCCGCAGCTGCCGTCGCCGACGCCGAGATCGTGTTCTTGTGCGTGCCCACACCGCAGGGCGACGACGGCTCCGCCGACCTCAGCTACGTGGAAGCGGCCGCCGCCGAGATCGCGTCGGCGCTCGCCTACGAGGCCATCGTGGTCAACAAGTCCACCGTGCCGGTGGGCAGCACTCGGGTGGTCGAGCGTGTACTGAAGCGACCCGACGTGCGGGTCGTCAGCAATCCCGAGTTCCTGCGCGAGGGTTCCGCGGTCGACGACTTCCTGAAGCCCGACCGCGTGGTCGTCGGCTGCGAGGACCGGTCGGCGGCCATCGCCGTCGGGGCCCTCTACGACTCGGTTCGCGCGCAGGTCATCGTCACTGATCCGGCCTCCGCCGAGACGATCAAGTACGCGGCCAACGCCTTCCTTGCCACCAAGCTCAGCTTCGTCAACGCGATCGCGGCCATCTGCGAGGGCGTCGGCGCCGACGTCGACGACGTGATGGTGGGCATGGGCTACGACAAGCGCATCGGCACCGAGTTCCTCCGCCCCGGCCCCGGCTGGGGCGGTAGCTGCTTCGACGGCAGCGAGACGCTGATGATCCGCGACTCGTTCGGGCCCCGTGTCGTTCGCTTCGACGAACTTCCGGCACTTCCGCTCGCCGATCTGGAGGTGCTGAGCTGGTCACCCGGCCAGGTGATCCCCGAGTTTCAGCCGGCGTTGGCGGTCACCGAGCGGAGCTACCACGGCGAGATGGTGACGATTCGCAGCAAGATGGGCCGTCGACTGACGGTCACCGCCGATCATCCGCTGGTCGTGCGCGATGGCGACGAATTGCGCATCGTCAACGCCGGCGAGTTGACCACGTCGCATTGGCTGCCCATCTCGCTCGGTGCGCCCCTCACCGACGGGCTCGACGTCACCACGCTCACCGCACTCGACGCGATAGAGGCGGCCGGCCTCTCGTGGGCCGACGTGATCATGCGGCTCAGTCCGGCGCAGGCAGCGGCGGCCCGACTCACCGATTCCCAGCTTCCGTCGGCGCGCCGATGGGACTACCGCCGGTCGGCCACCTTGCGGCTCGACGAGGCGGCATCGTTGGGAGTCTCGTTCCTCGGGGGCACGCTCGGCACCGCCACCAACGGCAGCTACGTACCGGCAGTCATCGAGATGGACGAAGCCTGGTGGGAGATGATCGGCCTCTACCTTGCCGAGGGACACATCGGCAGCGACGGCGCCCGCCGACGCATCTGCTGGTCGTTCCACCCCACGGACGAGGCCCACCTCGCCGAGTTCGTCGCCGCCTACTGGCGGGCACTCGGCACCAAGGTGACCGTTCGCCGAATGACCACCACCCTGCAAGTGTCCATCTCGTCGCGCATCCTCGCCGCCCTGTTCGACGACGTGCTCGGCCTCGGGGTGAACTGCTACACCCACAGGTTGCCCGACCTCATCTGGCAGGCCTCCGACTCGTCACGCCAAGCCCTGCTCCGTGGGCTCTGGGCGGGCGACGGATCTTGGTCGCTGCTCAACGGCGGCCCTTCCGTGGCACTCGAGTACGGCACCGTCTCCGGTGCACTCGCCGACGGCATGCTTCGCCTGCTCGGCGAGCAGGGTGTCGTTGCCCGCCACAAGATCGGGCGAACCACCAAGAGCACGGTCGACACGCATTGGCTGGTCATCTCCGGCGCCGACCAGATCGAGAATGCGCAGTGGTTGCTCGAGCCACATGAGCGAGCCGCAGTCGCGGGCCACCTCGCTCGGCAACGCAAGCGCATCGCGCCCACCGGTTACCGTCTGGATCGCAAGGGCACCGCATGGGTGCGCGTCGTCGAAGCCCTGCCCCGGCCCGCTCAGCAGGCGGTGTACTCCGTCGAGGTGGCCCACAACCACACCGTTGTCAGCACCGGCGGACTGGTCGCGCACAACTGCTTTCCGAAAGATTCGCGGGCGCTGCTCAACATCGCCAATCAGGCCGGCTACCAGTTCGATCTGCTGGCCGGCGTGATCGCGGTCAACGACGAGCAGTTCGATCGCGTTGCCGACAAGATCCGCGTCGGTGCCGGCGGCTCTTTGCAGGGCGCCACCGTGGCCGTGTGGGGCCTCACGTTCAAGGCCCGCACCGACGACCTGCGCGATTCGCCGTCGCTGTCCATCATCAAGCGGATCCTCGCGGCCGGCGCCACCGTGCAGGCGTACGACCCCACCGTCGACGCGGCCGCTGGCCCGAAGCCCGGCTTGCCGAGCGAGGTGCAGGTTCACGCCGACGCGATCGGCGCCACCGCCGGCGCCGACGTGCTGGCCGTGCTCACCGAGTGGGACGACTTCCGTTGGGTGATGCCCGAACAGGTCGCCGCCGTGATGACCGGCCGCGTCGTCGTCGACGGGCGCAACCTGCTCGACCGTGCTGCGTGGCAACACGCCGGTTTCACACACCGAGGGATCGGACGATGACAGCCGACGACGGGTCGCACCGCGTGCCACAGCATCACCTCGTCGCCGGCGGAGGCGGGTTCGTCGGTTCGCATCTCGTCGAGCTGTTCCTCGACCGAGGCGACACGGCCACCGTCGTCGACAACTTCGTCACCGGCCGGCGCAGCAACGTCGCTCACCTGCACGGCAACGATCGCTTCACGCTCATCGAGCACGACATCACCCAGCCGCTCCCGGTGTCCGTCACCGAGCGCACCTACGACACAGTGCTCGATCTGGCCAGCCCGGCCTCACCCGACGACTTCAAGACGATGCCACTCGAGATCCTGGCGGTCGGCTCCACCGGTACCCGCAACCTCCTCGACCTCGCTCGCCAGCAGCAGGCGCGCTTCTTCCTCGCCTCCACCAGCGAGGTCTACGGCGACCCGCTGGTGCACCCGCAGCCCGAGACCTACTGGGGCAACGTCAGCAGCACCGGCCCGCGCAGCTGCTACGACGAAGCCAAGCGGTTCAGCGAAGCGCTGGCGATGGCGTTCCACCGCACGCACGGCACCGAGGTGCGCATCGCCCGCATCTTCAACACCTACGGCGAACGCATGCGCCCTCGCGACGGCCGCGTGGTCAACACGTTCGTGCTGCAGGCACTGCGCAACGAGCCGCTCACCTTGCACGGCGACGGTTCGCAGACGCGCAGCTTCTGCCACGTGGCCGACGAGATCCGCGGCCTCGCCGCCGTGCTCGACGGCCACCTCACCGGCCCGATCAACGTCGGCAACCCTGCCGAGTTCACCATGCGTGAGCTCGCCGAGTTGGTGGTCGAGATCACCGGCTCGACCAGCCCCATCATCGCAGTCCCGCTGCCGGACGAGCGCGAGGGCGATCCGCTGCAGCGCTGCCCCGACATCGCGCTGCTCAGCACCACCTACGGATGGGCTCCCGAGGTTTCCTTGCGCGAGGGCCTTGCTCGTATGGTCAGCTGGTTCACAACGAAGGAAGACCTGACATGAGTGTTCTCGTCACCGGCGGCGCCGGCTACATCGGCTCACACACCGTGCGCGCATTGCGCGCCACCGACCATGCGGTGGTGGTGCTCGACACGATGGAGCTCGGCCACCGTGCTGCACTGCTCGGCGCCGAGCTGGTGGTGGGCAACATCCGCGATCGAGCCTTGGTCACCGACCTGTGCCGTTCGCACGGCGTCACACAGATCGTGCACTTCGCTGCCTACAAGAACGTCGGCGAGTCGATGGAGCAACCAGATCGCTACTGGCTCAACAACGTCGCCGGCTCGGTGGATCTGGTGGAGGGCGCGCTGGCAGCGGGCGTCAAGGAGATCGTGTTCTCGTCGAGTTGCTCCGTCAACGGCACGCCCACCACCATGCCGGTCACCGAGGACGCGCCCATCTCGCCCGAGAGCGTGTACGCCGAGACCAAGGCAATGGTCGAGCGCATCCTCGGCTGGTACGGCATCACGCACGGAGTGCGGGCAGCGAGCCTGCGCTACTTCAACGCTGCGGGTGCCAGCACCGACGGTGTCATCGGCGAGGACTGGACGCATTCGCAGAACCTGATTCCGCTGGTGATGAAGGCAACCCTGGGCAAGCGGCCACCGGTGCGGGTGTTCGGCAGCGACTACCCCACCGCCGACGGCACGTGCGTCCGCGACTACATCCACATCGAGGATCTCGCCGACGCCCACGTCCGTGCACTGCGCTACCTGCGCGACGGCGGCGACACGGTCTCCCTCAACGTCGGCTCCGGCGTGGGCAGCAGCGTGCTCGACATCATCCACGCCACTGAACGCATCAGCGGCCAGGTGGTGCCGTACGAGGTCGGCCCTCGCCGAGCCGGCGACCCGGTCGTCACCTACGCCGACCCCACCAAGGTGCACACCACACTCGGCTGGTCCGCAACGCGCAGTCTCGACGAGATCATCGAATCTGCGTGGCGCTGGCACTCCACTCACCTCGACGGTTTCGCCGACTGACGGTGAGGGTCGGGCGAGGCAAGTGCCTCAGGCGTCGAGCGTTCGCTGCCGGTCGAGCCACCCGAGCAGCACGGCGATGGCCCGCGGGTCGTGACGCAAGCGGTGACCCGCGCCGTTGATCAGCCGCAGCTCGGCCGACCCGTGCGCCTCGGCCAACTGGCGGGCATCGGCGGTGGGCACCGTCTCGTCGGCATCGCCGTGCATCACCAGGAGCGGCCGGGGCGCAAAGCGGCGAGCTGCGTCGACCGGTCGGAAACGGCGCAGCTCGCGCGCCCAGTCGTCGAAGTTGCGAGGGAACCCCGGCGTGCGAATGGCACCGATCTCGCGAGCGTGCTCGAGGAACCGGCGGGGTTGCGCCGCCCAGTCGTCGAAGTCGGCGCTCGCGTACGGGTACGGCACCCGGTAGAGGAACCGTGCCGCCGCTTCGTCGTTGAGCCCGCGCACGGTGTCGGCGCGGTCCTTCTCGAGGGGCGTGCGCAGGCGCACGAAGCCGTCGGTCAGCTCCGGCGGCCGCTCTATGCCGGCCAGGTCCTTCAGTGGAGGAAGTGCCGCCGCCCGGTGAACACCATCGCGGCGCTCTTCGCGTCGCAGGCCGCCAGCGCGGCCACTTCGGACGCCCTGACGGCGCCCGCCACGGCTGTAACGATGTCCCGCTGGGCGGGCGATTGCGCGGGGTATCCCGCCTCGATGGCCGAGACGCCGGCCTTCTCCAGCGCGCGCGCGATGGCGACGGCCTGGTCTACCGAAACGGCCGTGCCCACCCCCGCAAACCCTTCGCGCAGGGTGGTGTCGTAGATTCGAATTGATCCGGACATGATAGGTCTCCTTTAGACTGCGTCAATACGGTGAATCCGGGAACACAGGCATTACACCGCACCAAGCGCCCGGACCTGAGACCCGATAGCCCCAAATCCATACGACACCACCTCCTTTCGGCGGCCCCGGTTCGGGGGCCAAAAAAAACGGCCGCGGGCTTTTCCGGCCCGCGGCCTTGAGTTCCTGAACCCTTACGGGGTGTTGATTAAGGAATTCGAGGCATAATGGGCCGACCTTCCTCCACGAGGAGGAGTGAGAGTAGGCGGCTCATATGCTTCGAATTAACCACTATGCCTATCCTTCTTCTACTACGTGGAGACAGTATAGCACCCCATCCCGCCGGCGTCAAATCTTCTTTTCTCTGACGCGGCCCCGGATTTCCTGGCCGGGCTGGTCCGGCTGCGTGCCACCGGATCTTTCCCTATTGCGAAACCGGGGGGCTCTGTGAGACAGTGAACACGTCGGGCTGCCCCTCATACCGGAGTTTTGGGATTACAACGAGGAGACGTCGTGATGTTGAAGGAATTCAAAGAGTTTGCACTGCGCGGAAATGTGGTCGACATGGCGGTAGGTATCGTCATCGGCGGCGCGTTCGGCACGATCGTGAAAAGTCTGGTGGATGACGTGCTGATGCCTCCGATTGGCTGGGTCCTGGGCGGGGTCGATTTCTCCGATTTCTTCCTGGTCATCAAGGAAGGCGCCACTCCGGGGCCGTACTTCTCCCTGGCCGCGGCAAAAACGGCGGGCGCCGTAACGCTCAATTACGGGCTCTTCGCGAATGCCTTAATCAGCTTCCTGATCGTGGCGTTCGCCCTGTTCATGGTGGTCAAGGCCATGAACAAACTGCGCCGGAAGGAAGAACCCGCCGCCGAACCGACCACAAAAGACTGCCCGTACTGCCTGTCGTCGATTCCGATCAAGGCCGTCCGGTGCCCGCACTGCACGTCGGAAATCGAAGCGGCCTGACGCTTCCCCGCCGCGCCGGAACCGCGCGGCACAGACGAACGTCAACCATCGGGGCCGGTCTGCTTCCATAGCGGCACGGCCTTCACCGTCTGCTCTGACCAGGGGGGCGCCGCGACCATGGCACCGCATGGCGTGAAGCGTTCCCCGGAGGTCTCGTGGGGCGGGGACATTGCCATTGGCGGCGGCGGCTGTGCTACACTTGACGGCAAACCGGGGAGAAGGCCGGGGCGCCTCGGGAGTCTGTCCGGGAGGAGAGATCTGAGGGGGCCGCGCGCTGCGCGCTCAACCGCCCGCCGGTTCCCCCGTTGAATATCCCGGCATGCGGGGCCCGGTGCGGGAACCGGCACGCTGATGCCATTGTCGAAATACCTGGCGCCACAGGCGAAAACGCATGTCTGGAGAAGCGCGCTCCGGAGGTTTTTTGCGAGTAGAGCATGCTTAAACGATACGCACTTGTCATTACGGTGGGGATGCTGTGTGCCGGGGCCGCGGGCGCGATGGAGGCCGGCGCGGCGAAGGTCGAGATAACCCCCGAATTGGGCACGCCGCTTGCCGGGAGCTATCAACGCATGGGGCGCGGCGCGCTTGCCGTGCACGACCCGCTCTATGTGCGGGCCCTCTACCTCGACGACGGCACGACGCGGGTGTTTCTCGTCTCGGCCGACCTCTGCGTGATCAGTCCCGACCTCCGCAAAGCGGTACTCGAACGGCCCCTCAACGATGTGCCGCGCGAAAACGTCATCCTGACCGCTACCCACACGATGAACGGACCCGGGGGAATGGTCCATCCCCTCGCGTTTCGGGTCTTTACGGGGCGGTACATGCCCGAACTGGTGGAGACCATGGCGGACCGCTTCGCGGAAGCCATGACCGCGGCGTACGACGGCCGAAAACGCGCTACGCTCGGATTCGGCACGTCGGACCAGCCCACGCTGTCCCGGAATGCCCTGGTCAAGGACGGTGCGGTCGATACCCAACTGGGTGTGCTTCGCGTGAACGATTCCGATGGCAAGCCGCTGGCCATCGTGGGCAATTTCGGCGCGCAATGCATCGGCGCCGAAATCCCCGGGCCCGATATGCTGACGTTGAGCGCCGATTTTCCCGGCCGTTTCTGCGATGAGCTGGAAAAACTGGCCGAAGGGTCTGTCGCCCTGTTTTTGCAGGGGGCGTGCGGCGACGTCGAATGCGCGAACCCGGCGGGCGCGGCCGGCTGGGCCCGCGCGGAATCGATGGGCCGGATGCTGGCGCAGCGCGCCTTCGAAACCGCTCAGGCCATCAAAAGCAACGACCTGCCGCTCGCGGTGGCCTTCGCGGATGCGGAGTTTCCCCCGACACTGGTCGACGCCTATCTGCCCTCGACGGCCCCCATCGCCACGCTCGAGATCGGCCCGTTGGCAATGACCTTTATCCCCGGCGCGCCGGGCGCCGCGCTCTCCAGGGAACTGCGGTCGCTCTGCCTCGAGCGCGGGTATGAAGCCCAGTTCACGGTGGGCCTGGCGAACGATTACCGGTTCTTCTTCCTGCCCGGGTCGGAATTCGCCGTACCGGGCCCGGTCAGCATGCTGTCGTTTTACGGGCCCGGCATGGACGACTGGTTTCGCACGGGCTTTTCGCGCCTCCTGTCGAAGGGGGCCGCCGATATCCCCGCCGTGCCGGAAGGCGCGCCCGAACTGCACACCGAAAGCGGGATCCGGCGCGTCGTCCTCCGGGGGATGCCGTTTCAGCTCGGCTATGGACGCGGCGCGGCGTTCCGCGAAGAGTTGCAGGCGCAGTTTGACGAACGGTATGCCGTGCCGGCCGCCTCGGGCGTGTTGACGCCCCCCGAACCGTTCCTGGCCTTCCTGCCCGATGTCGTGGAACCGCATCTCGCGTTGTCCAACGTGACCCTTCCCTGGCTGGCCATGCGGGCGCGGCCGTTGCTCGCGGGACTGCCGGAAGGCCTCTTCGAGGAACTCGCCGGCGTTGCGGCGGGCGCGGACATGCCCTTTGACGCGGCCTGGCTGGTTCAGTGTGACTCCGTAGTGGACAGGGAAGCTGCGCCGGAAGGCATTCCCCCGGAGTCGTTCGGCACCATGTTCGCCGCCGTCGGGCTGAAGGCCGGGGCGGATGACATCCTGATCGGGCACAATCTGGATGCCCCCGAACCATTTGCCCCCGTGGTGTACGATGTGCGTCCGGCCGAGGGGTTCCGCTACCTACTGGCCGGGTCTCCGGCGCGTTCCGGCGGCTTCAGCGGCATCAATGAGGAAGGCGTGGTGCTGTGCGTGGAACGGAACGAAACGCTTGGGACGCCTTCCCTGGCCGGTCCGCCCGTTGAACTGGCCGTGGCCCACATCTTGAACAAGGCCCGGAACGCCTGGGCCGCGCTTGAGATGATACAGGCCTTTACGCACCTCCGGGGATACCACATCCTGCTGGGCGACCCCACGTCGGGAGGCGACGGACAGCCTCCGGTGCGGGTCGTGCAGTTTGAAGCGGAGCCCCGCCTGCGCGCGCCATCCGAGGGCGCCCTGCTCGGCGCCAATCCGGAAGCCGAACAGTTGAGCGACGCCGCCCGCGACCGGTACTTGCGCCTCGCCGCCCTCGTCGCCGAAGAACGCAACCTTAACGCGTCAGAGGTCGAGGAGATTCTCTCGGACACACAGGAAGGCGTCTCCGAGACGGCGAGCGTTTTCAATGCCAATACCCGGTACAGCGTGGTATTCGAGCCCAAGGCGCGCCGGATGCGAGTTGGCGTGCCAACTCCCGAACACCGCCCCGGCGCCTTTGTCACATTCACGCTTGAGGCCGAAGAAAAGAGCACCGCGGCTGAGAAAGGCTCCGAAAAGGGAGGCGCCGCCAAGTCATGAGCGAGAGTCAACGCCTATACCGCGGCCGCATTCACGGGCGTTTTTCCGGCTCGCGCCGCCGGCCCCGGCGCCGCGGTTTCCCGTTCAAGCGCGTCTTCCTGGTGCTCCTGATCATCTTGGCAGGCCTGAGTTATTGGATTACGCGCGATACCCACCCCCTGTACCAGCTCATCCCGTCCCAGCAGAAATACAGCATCGTCTTGCGCGACATTCTCAACAGCCGGGCCAAACTGGCCGATTCGGCCGTCTGGGACACGCTGCCCCCCGATATCGGGTCTGGGCGCATCACAAAAGCCCTTCGCGGCGAACTCAGCCTCCCCGAGTGGATGGTCCGCAACATCATTGTTGACGACTGCTACTTGAGCGGGAACGACCTGCGCAACTTCACTGACGTCCTGTGTGTGACCAAGATGACGCGCATCGGCAAACTCCTCGAGCAACTGCACTGGGTCACGCCAGGGATTGAGCGGGATACGGCCGGCGGGCTCGTGCTTCGGAAGTTTGACGATGGCTCGCTCTTCTACGCCGTCCGCGGACGGATCTTGCTGGTCTCTCC
>ERZ1026800.1691-NODE-1691-length-13413-cov-4.359025_pt1 | contig 13413 bp, 25 predicted proteins | sample MGYA00520873_ERZ1026800 | MGnify/ENA primary metagenome ERZ1026800 (study PRJEB33270, sample SAMEA104284475) | anaerobic digester metagenome | biome: Anaerobic digester microbiome; feature: mesophilic sludge digester; material: Anaerobic digester biomass...
TCGACCTGCCCGATAGTTCGGAATCCAGCCCACTCTGCTGCAATGTCAATACCTCCGATCCCGGTGAAAAGGGAGAGGTGTGTAATGTCATTCACTCGACCCCACCTTTTGCGCAGAATAGATGTTCTCGGTCATGCCGTCACCCCCTTGTAAGCTACCCGTAACGCATCCAGGATCTTGTTAAACGCGATCTTCTCATCCTCCGTCATGTTCGGCATATCCATAGTTATGTTGCAGCTGGCCGAATCAAACGCTGCATCAGTAACCCGTTCCAGGCGTTCCCAGAGCAGATCGTCTAACGCCCCTTGGTAGCTCTTCCATTCCTCATCTAACCTGTCCCGGGTGAGCCGGTCAGCCTTCCTGACAGCCTCACCTAACTCCGCGATCTCTTGGGTTGCCTGTTCTATCAGGCCTGTGTCCAGCACACAGAGCCCCGCATGATCAGGTTCCATCTCTGCCCGTCTCGCATCATTCAGTCTATCCCGGACGCTAGGGGTATGATAATACCTGCTCTTCGCTATCGGGATCCCTTGATCATTGATGATCATTTTCTCCTCGCCATATTATCTCTGAATCTAATGCTTGCCTCAAGGTATTCGGCAACTGCATTAGCTAATCGTTTTTCTGCGTCGGTTGTGGTGTTCACTTCTGGATTTTTCAGATGATCCCCGAGTGTGTAGGCAGCGGGACGGATAGAGGCCCACCAGTTGAGCGCCGCGTCGGTTACTTCTCCGTTCATTCTTCCACCTTCTTTTTACCCTGTGCAAAAGCACAAACCACATAGTTTACTTCAAGCCCCACATGGTAATCACATGCCATGCAATCTGATAGATCTTGATAACCTTCATGATCTGGATGGGGGCAGTAAATCTTTCCCTCAATCTCAATCCGGTTCATTTATTCTCCTTCGCAGACGTTTGCCGCAATATACCCACAGGAAACCTCTGACTCCAATGTGTCTACGTTGGTATGGATACCTAGATGGTGTTCGCATATATTACACGCTGATAGGGGATGCCATCCATTAAGTGGACAGATTACCATACGCATCACAGGTTTTGAGTGAGGGTTCATTTCTTCGTTCATTCCCTCACCTTCTCCCATAATCCATCGTTGTTTACCTTCCTTATATCATCCCGGCGTGCTAACCATCCTCCGATCTGAGTAAGTCTGACGCCGTTGTGCCGTCGTCGTAACATCGGTAGGATGTCACATGACCGAAACCGGGTCCCTGCCGGAATCTGGTCGGTAACCTGGTTGATCTCATCTGGTAATCTGAGTAATGTCATGCTGGCACCTTTATACTGGATACACGGGGAAGATCGTTGTCTTCTCTTGAGTAACAATTATCAAATACCACAATACATGAGGGGAATGGTGCGCCGTTCGTTGCTCCCCCAAACTTTAACCGCCCTTTGATAAACCGGATCTCTGCGGCTTTCATCACGTAATCATGCCAGTATCGGGTGTCGGTTCGTGACGGGATCAGGCATACCACAGTTGACCCTTTCAGAGATTCCTCGTATGCTTTCTTGATGAAATCCTTTATTTTTGAGTATGGGGGGTTGAGCCAGATGGCCCCGCCTTGTGAGTGTTGAGCCCAGTTGATTGTTAATGAGCCCCCGATCTTATCTGCATATCTCGGCCCGCACTTTGAGTTGTCTTTTGTGGCGGCGGCATCCAGTGTGAAGTGGAACTCTTTATCAAGGAGATCAAAGAGTGCCTGAGGTGTTTCCCATTCGTCCGATTGTCTTGAGAATACAACCTCTGATTTCATGCCGTGATCACCTCACGGATCTCGTGCCGTGATTTATCGAACTGTGATGCTGGGATGAACCGGTTCTCCTGTGTATCCTTATCCCATACCTTTACCTGTCCCGATGGTGCCTGGATACTTTTTGTCTCAAGGATGTTCCGGGCGGCGTTCACCTTCCCCTGAAGCAATCCGATCTGCCGCTCTAATGTCGTGATGTAGATATCCATACCGTTCTGTGATACCCTGCCAGACTGGATCGTATCTTCAAGAAAGAGATCGATACCGTGATTGATTGCATAGGTAGTGTGTACCCCGAGGGCCTGGAGGATGTCATATTTCCAGGTAGGGATGTTGGCTGATACCTTAACGGTTTTCTGTGAGGGCGAGGGCCCGCGTCTACCCATGAACCCGCCCCCTAAAACCTGTATTACTAATAATACGATCCGAAATTCCCTGACCTGCTGAAACTAATAATATAATATAATATAATACGAGTTTTCGGTTCTTAGTAGTAGTAGTAGGTATTACAAGTAATACGAGTTTTTTTATTTTGTTCAGACGTGAACCTATTTCGACACTAACCATTAGTTAGTCCCTCCATTTATAAATTTATCTGGTTTTATTATTATCTTCTTATTTTTATATTTCTCTTTTTGCTGTTTTTCAATCAACTTTTTCGCGGTTTTTGCTTCGTTATACCGCTTTTTTCGCAGTTCACGTTGCTTTTTCTTACGCTGAACCTTCGCCAGTTCCACCCGTTCTTTCACTTCCGGGAACGCGTCACAGTAGCAGGAGAAACAGCAATCGGCCTCGTTCGGGGCATACTTCTTCTTGCAGACCGGGCACAACTTCAGCCCTTTATGTAAAGCTGAATGGCATCGTCTGCAGAGCACCATACATTGACTCAGATATAGATCCAGGTATATGTCCTCCCCATAACTCGAGCGGTATGGGTGGTGTGCTGTCCTATACTCCATCGACCCGCACCATTGGCACGGACGGTCAGCGATGAACTCTTTAACCTTAGTGCGCCACTCCTTCGACTGCCAGATCCGTTTTAGTTTATGGCGGCGCGTCGGTGTGGCTCTGGCCGGTTGGCAGGAGGTAGTCAGGCTCCCACCTTCTTAGGTAGACGTGATCGCCTCATCAGGTTCTTCCGGTCCATCATATCCCGCCATTTCTCCGGCTCCTCGACCTTCATACGGGCGTAATAGTCCCGGGCCCGGGCGTTTATACAATCCTTACACTCCGTATCGCGTCGGCTACTACCGGGTGCCGTCCTGGCAAACGGGAAGGCGTCTACTGGCTTCACCTGGCCGCACCGGGCGCACTCCAGAAAAGTATCATCTTGCATTAGACGCCTCCTTCCGGGCCCGATACTGTTCACGGCGTTTTGCCAGGTATGCCGCGTATTCTTCCGGCCGGTTCTCCCGCATCTCCGTATAGTATCGCCGGCGGGCCGCCTGGACCTCACGCCACCTCTCCGGCTGTTCCTCCTTCATCCGGTAATAATACGCCCGCACATTCTCACGTTTCTGGGCGAGATACTGTTCATACTGTTCCGGTGCCGCCTTGATCCGATTATACCGGTCCCGGGCATACCCGCTCCGTTTCTCATGCCAACCGGGATCCTCAACACTCCGCCGGCGACGATACTGTTCACTTCGCACCCGGTCACGCCGCCGGAACTCCGCGTATCGTTCCGGATGGTTCTCTTTCAGGTCGGCAACCCAGCGCCGGCGCAGCTCGTTCTTATGCTGGCGATACTGCTCAAATAATACCGGGTCATCCCGGATACGTTGCCGGCGGGCTTTATCGGCAGCCAGTTTCTTCTCCCTGAACTCCGGGTCGGCATACTTCTTCTTCCAATACTTCGCCTGGTCCCGGGCCTTCCGGGCATTATATTCTCTCGGTGTGCGTTCAGCATACCCATACTTCGCCCGTGCCAGCGAGATCGCGTCTTTCAGCCGGACGGTACGCGGTTGAGGTGGTGCCTGTGCCTGTGCTTGTGATACGGACATCATACCATCCCCGCCCCGACAGTATCCGCGACCACAACACCCCTTAACCGGGTGATAAGCGCTTCCATCTCACCGGTATCTGTATACTGTTTCAGGTACCCTTCGGTATCCCTGGTCGGTGCACCAGCCTGGCGCTCGCACCAGTTACAGAACAATAACGATATGATATTCATTTCAGATTTTGACAGATCAATAACAAACGAATCCATTATACCAACCTCGCTTGGGTCTTCGGCTGATTCGCCGCCCGGGTATGTTGTTCCTCTCTTGCTGCACACGTAGGGCAGAGCGTAACGATACAGGGTTCTTCCGAATAGTTCTTGGTCCTCATCGGTCCGTCTCCCGATCTCGATCTCATGTTCGCGGATCGCTTCCCGCCCTCCCTGAAAGGAGTTTTTCATAATAAGCGATCTTTTCCTTTTGATTCATATCCCGGACCGGATCGTTGTATATCTCACAGGAGTAGATCCCTTCATCGTCAATCAGGAATTGGCATGGGTGGTTGAATATCAGCCAGTGACCGCCTGCCTCCTTGTCCTCTCTAATCGTGGCATTAATCCCTTTACAATAGGCGATCCTTATCATCTCATATTGTTTATCTTCGGGCCACCAATTGGGATAAAACAGCATATAGTTCTTGCAGCATTCCCCGCATGTGCGGCAATCGTCAGGGTTTACCCTGGGGGATTCATTCATTGTGGTTGCCTCCTGTTATAATCACATCATACGATGCAATTTCCTTGATCTGAATGTTCTTCATTCCTGCTCCCCGGAGGGAGTTTGCATAGGATTCTGCCTTCTTGCGGGAATCGAACCTCCCGGCATGTAGGGGATAACTCATTCCCGTTTCCCTCCCTTAACGGTGGGGAAATCCCCGGCTATGCTTTTGATCTCCTCCGTGACTAGCCATAATTGTTCTTGCGTCTGAACCAGTTTTTGATATATCTGCTCCCGGCGGGAATGTAGTTTATCCAGCCGGGTGGAAGGGTCCGATATGCAGAACCGGCAACGGGGCGGGGTCATGCCGGCACCTCCAGGAAATCACCGAGGTCGAGCGGCCGTTGAGTAAGCCGTTCCCGGGCGATCCGGCAGGTCGCCGGGTCGATCTCGAAGCCGTAGTAGTCCATCCCGAGGAGCCGGGCAGCGACCAGGTTCGTCCCAGACCCGGCGAAGGGGTCGAGGACCAGGGCCCCGGGTGCTGCCAGCCGGGAGAGCAGGTGCAGCGTCTCGTGGATCGACTGCTGCCAGGGATGGAACGCCTTCGCCCGTGCACCGGTGAGCACATCGATGAAGATATGGTCCGGTGGCGTGACCGGTGGCTTCTGGTAGATCACCACCGGCTTCCAGCCGCACATTGCCGATCGGGACCAGACGATGGTCTTCGCTCCCGCGTTCAGCTGGGCGCAGAGCCAGAAGTAGGCCAGCCCGCTCCCGTCCATGATGCGGAGGATCGCGGGCAGGTGGAACTGCGGGCAGTAGGTGACCAGGTACCCGCCAGGTACCAGGAGCCGGCCGGCATGGCGAGCGAGGACCTGGTAGGCATCGGCATAGAGGTCCTTGATGTACGGGGGATCGGTGAAGATGACATCGACCGACCCGGACCGCATCCCGGCCATGCCGTCATCGCAGTCACCGCAGACCAGCGTGCTTCTCTCATCGGTCCGTACGCTGGAGGAGGGGCTCCGCCCCCCGCCGCAGACATCGCATCTGGGGGCGCAGATCAACGGATCACCCCTTCCCACAGGACACGACCATCCGGCCCGCCATGTAACCTCCATGTCCTACCATCGAACGACGGAACCAGCCCCATTTCCCAGAGCGTGACTGCTGGCTGGAATGGGTATCCCTCGCCAGGGATATTCTCGGTATACTTCCATGCAGAGCGTTTAAGGAGGAAGAACGTTCCAATATAGGCCCCTACCGAAGCCCAGACTGAAGCCCCGACCGAAGCCCTGACCGAATCCCAGAACGAAGCCCAGACCGAAGCCCTGACCGAAGCCCAGACCGAAACCCCGACCGAATCCACGACCGAATCCCAGACCGAAGCCCAGACCGAAGCCCTGACCGACTCCCTGACCGAAGCCCATTCCCGTAATAGATGTATATGCTCTTCAGTGATCTTCTCTGGTGGCGTGATCTGGAACGGATGAACAATTGGCTTCCTGACAAGCACTTTATCCAGTTGTTCTTTCCATTTCTTGTGTTCCCGCTCACACGCTCGTTTATGTGCCAGGGTCCACCATGCCGGGGTGACGTCCATATCGATCTTGAATACCCATTCGTCTGGTTCAAGATACGACCTGTTCTTCGGGCTGATCTCAACCCGGCAGAACTCGATCTTTTCCGGGTCCAGGGTATCGTCTTTGTATCCGGCGATCTTGATCAAGTCTTCATGTGAATCCGTGCCGAACCGCCAGGTAACGGTCTTATCGCGCCCGATAACGCATGAGAACGCCTTACACATGGCTGATCACCCCATACCCATAATTGTGGTTTTTCTCTCCTTTGCGGGCCTCCGACATTTTCCTCCGTGTTTCTTCGGAGAGGGTTTTTCCTTTGTGGGCCTCCGACATTTTCATGCGTTGTTCCGGGTCTTCCCATCGTTTCTTAACTACCGCAGATATTCGCCGTATATATTCCGCATATCTAACCGGGTCTTTGGGTGCGGGCATTACTCAACCCCCCTTACCGCCTCAACGAGCATTTTATTCGTAATCTCAGTAGTCTTCTCCCAGATCAGATCGAATGATAACCCGCCCCCGCTGGAACCTACCAGCTCGCAGATCGTCCGGAAGTTCGATTGCAGCACGATCAGTTTGTCTTTCTGGATACCGGTAAGTGCGCCGTAATGCCGGGCAGTAGTAAGCCCGGGCGGTTCTGGGGTATCCGTCCTGGTATCCGGAACCTTCGCTGATGAAGTGGCTGGTTCTGACGCTGGCGCTGCCGATTCCGGTACCGGTACCGGTTCAGGTTTAGGCGTCTCGCTCTTCATCTCCGCTGCCGTCTTGAAATCACCGATGGTTGGCTGCAGTTCAGCCGGCCCCAGGTAAGCGTAGATCGTGGCGAATCCCGTCTTATCCACCGAGAAATTAACCCGTTGGGGTAGTTCATCGTCCGGGCAGAGGTTCACGGTGGGATGCACCGCATACGTTCTATCGCCCTTCGCATCCGTCCGGATCACCACGCTGACGGGTTTCAGATCATGTTTGGTAACGGAGATCAGGATCCCCTGTTGTGCCGGTCCCAGATCTTTCACCGGCTCCGCCTTCCCGCAGACGTGCTGGGTGTTGTCCATGTTCCTCACAAGATACTTCGGTTTGCCGTCTGCCTTCAGGTCGCCCGTCTTCACGAACTTAATTTCAGCCTGGCATTTGTTACAGGTCGCCATATTTGATCTCCTTGTAAATCTCCCCGTACATCAGATCGCCCCACAACGTGGACACGGTGGTTTCGGCGTCCCCGGCGGCGCTATAATATCCGCCCCGCATTTAGAGCACGGGCCCCGATATCCCACAGGGAAGACATACGCCGGTTTCCTCAACTCATACCCGCATTCCGGGCAGCGATCATACATATCCCCCATAGGGTTGTGCCGGGTAGACGACCCGCAGCCGGGGCATACCGGTCGTTTCGGTTCAGGGATCCCGTTAATCTCCCGGTGCCGCCGGGCTTTATCGGCGAGGTGAGCGGCCTCTTCGGCATCCGATTCAGATGCACGCCACGCGATATCCGGATCATACTGCCGGGAGGACGAATTGAACCGGTCATAACTGAACCGGTCAGACATCCCCAACCCCCCTCCTCATACACCGCAGGGCGGCCTCAAAACAACTCAGCTGAAACCGGCACCCTTCACAGTCCGGCAGGCTGCCTACATTATCCGGTATGCCGAAACATCGTGGTTTAGGTTCGTAGTTCAGCCGTTCCGCCCGGTTCTCCCGCATCCGGACCACCAGCGGCTCAGACTCTTTCTCCAGCCGTGCCAGGAACTCGCGGTTGATCTGCTGTTTCCGGTCATACAGTTCGATATACTCACTGTCCAGCCGCCGCAGCATATCCGCGTCAGCATCAACTATAGGAGCGTTTTTATTCTCCTGGGTAGATACTACAGTGTCAGTGCTAACCTGACCAGTCATTTTTTTCACGCCTCCGGGTTGTTCCTCTTGCAGACGGTATACGCATCATATATCCCGTATACCAAGACGATCACAACCAGCGGGAAGAACGTGAACGCACAGCCGATTGCCAGCAGGATCAGCCCGGCACCTTTCGCCCACTCACCGTTATAGAACTGGCCTAACCCTGTGATCAACGCGCTCAACACCGCCGCCAGGAGTGGCGACTTATCTTTCTTATCTTCAGTCATTTTCAGTAACCTCCGACTCTGCAATTTTCCGGATTGCACCGTGTTCGATAGCCAACTCGATCCACGCTCGCTCTCCCGGGTGGGCAGCGATGTGTTTCTCCAGCGCTTCAGCAGTCAGGACAGTCACCAATCCAACCGCACCCCCTGGCAGCATCACACAACGCCCGCCTGATACAAGCGCTATTGTTTCTCTCGTATCCCTTCTCCCGGAGATACGCCAGGATCTCACGCCATCCCGGGTCCCCCTTAAAACTGGCGATTAACATTTGTTTTCATCACCAAATACAGTTATACCGTAAACGCTTATTAACCTTATGCTGTGCAGCAATGCACGGCATTACTGATTACACAAGAGCAAAGCATAAGAGGAATTAACCTAAACATGACAATGTTTCAAAACTTACCTGATTGGCAAACATTAATTAGATGGGATACGTATTATAGAACAGTTATACTATAACATAGCCTGAAACAAATGACTCGGTTGTAAAACTTTGTCCGATACTGTTTTCCATCAGCGGCAGTTGTCAAGTATTCCTTGACAACTGAATCTGGCTGTACATACTATTACAAAGTTTTATTATCTCATAAGGTATAACTTCATCTGTGGTAATGATGGGAGAACCTGTATACCTCTGCAACATCCCGTGGGTCATTGATCCCTGCCCGGAGTGCGTGTATGTGACTAACTGCCCTTACGAGTCCCCAATCACTAAGTTTGAGAAGGACGAATATGAGGCACGTAAAAATAATTATATTTAAACCACTTTTCTGAACGCCAGGGTTCCATGTTTTGAGGTGTAGATCCGTAACGGGCTGGCCTCCGGATCAGTGGTCGCCACCACGTCCAGACACCGGATAGCATCATCGTATATTCTTACACAGGTATAATCCAGAGATGGATCCGTAGGGTTAGCGATCCGCACGGAATACGTCTGGCCTTTCCCCCGGAACTTCAGGTATCCGGTAGCGGTGGGAACGTTACGGATATAATCATACTTGAACTGGAACTTTGCACTCCCTGACCCTGCAACGGTATGCGAGATGGTATTTGCCCCTTCAACGATGAACCCTGTCGGTGCCGCGATCCAGGATGTCCAATACCCATTATTGATTGGTCCTGAATGGCTGGCGGTGTATCCGTTACTCGTAACCGAAGGGGAATCTGTTTTCAGGGTGGTGGTTACCTGCTGCTGATAGGTATAGTTACACCACGCCTCAATCCATACATAAGCTGCACCGGATCCCCCGTTTACATAGGCAGATGCGGAGGCGGTGGTTCCCGGGTTGGCCCCGACTGTAAGATATCCGTGTCCATAACTTTGGATAAATCCCACATAGGATCCATTAATATACATATCCCCATTAACACCACTCTGGTTTAATGCGGTGATGTAATACCCGGCAGACGTGGCCCCGGTGGGGTTGGGGATCCCAACCGAAGCACCGCCCGAGCCTTCAGCATACACCCAAATGGTATCTGATACCGTTTTCCAGCCGGTCCCTGATTGGTCCACCCCTTTCCACCGGACAAACACGTCGCCCATAGTGATATCGCTTAACGTCGTGTGTGCCGTGGTGCTGCCATTAGAGATGCTATACTCGCTGCTGGTATACGTCTCGGTAACAGGCATTACAGATCCGTCCTCAACCAGATCCTGCCGTCCGTTAAAGAGGTAGACGGATCAGCGGTCAAGCATTCCACCCATATTGGATCCTCCCTTCTCGCCCGTGCCTGTGTTGCAGTACAATGGACGGTGGTAGCTCCTGTCGTCCCGGTATGCGACGATAGGGAAGTGCTCACCGTCCCTATATCCGTATGGTTCTGGAGGGTGTTCCCCTCGATCCGGTTCATATCCGTATGCGATACCCCGTCGGTTGACGTCCAATCTGTTTTTGGTGTTACGTAAGCCATATTATTTCACCTTATGCTATCTTCCGCCCGGTGATCAGCACCCGCATCGTGCCGTCCCACCGGATCTCCTGCCTGATCACAGTATAGTCCTGTAAATGCGCATCGTCGTATGTCGGTACACTGATCCGGTCACCAAGGTATAGCGTGGTATACCCTCTGCAATCCAACTCAACATCACGCCGGGGATCCTTGTATGAAGCGAGGATCGCGTCGGCGATATCCTGGGCGTATGCCTTGGTCTGGATAAAGTAATTTTCAATCGGGGACCCTAACGCCTGTTTGCCGTTCGCGTCTATCGAATCCTGGTCGTAAGCTGTCGCCACCTTGTTCCCGGAGGTAGCCAGGATCTTGCCGTCAATCGTGATGGTATCCACCGTCTGGTCGCTACCGCCGGCGTTCGTGAACGTCAAGGAGGAGGCCCAGGTATAATTGGTCTGCCCGGTAAGCGTGATATCCGCGCCGCTCTGCGTGAACTTCGCAGTCGCTACCTCGTCCACCGGATCGCTTGTATTGAACAGACAGAACCGTGTGGCGGTGCTGCCTGCCGGCACGGTCAGCGCTTCCGCGTCGTTATACACCTCGGTAGCTGATGAGGCAAGAACCCGGGGTTTCGCGACGACTTCCACATAATTGCAGATCTCGTTCCAGTTGATCGGGTTATTCTTACTGAAATATTTATCAGACGTGATACTGACTTTAGACGTGGCGGCGTCCTGGTATGGTTCCAGCACCACCTTCCCATCACGGTCACAGTAACACCACCCTAAACACGCTTCCGCCAGTTCTTTCAGGGCGTATCGGTGCGAGCATCTGTTAAACCAAGCGTAGGGTATCTGGTAATCAGCAGTATCAAGATCCGAGTCAATACTGTAATCGTTACTGCTCAACCCGGCATCCTCTAACACCAACACCGCTAGATCGTGTAACGTCCAGTTCTGGTAGATCTGCGGGGTATACCATTCGGAGTTGGCCAGCAGACTTAACCGGTCAAGCCCCACGACCTCGACGTATGGGGCGTCAGGGTATACCCGCCAATCCTGGGAATAGAATACCCCCATCGATTGCCATTGAACCGTACCGCCATACGGCGTCTCAACACCGAGCCACGCCTGGATCTTCCGGTTCTTCGTCATTGAGGACCCGACTGGACTGTTCGGGTTATCCAGGTCAAACCGCCCGTCGGAGTTATCGATCCGAACGGTGATCTCGTTGCTCGAGATGTTACCTATCGGGATGGTGGACCCGGTGTATTCCATCTCCTCAAGGATAGAGATGAAGAACAGATCGTCGTCCTCATACGTCTCCTTATAGGATGACCAGAACTCCGTTATCTTACACGAGGTGTTAGCGACGTTGATCCTCGTCACGTCTAACCGGACCTTCAGGATATTAGTCAGCGTGCTCGATAGCGTCTTTGTCCATGAGCTGGCAGCGTGCCCTGTCACCGTCTCGGTATGCACCAACGTATCGGTATCATCATACAACTTAACAGTGAAATCAACCGGGTATCCTTCCAGCTTGTCGTCACCATACCAATACAACTCGCCGACGTTTTTGACATCAGCGAACTCGATTTGTAGCCAGCAGGCGTTAGCGGCGAACTCTGCATAAGTGTTTGATAAGGTAGACGACCACCATCCCACCGTAGCGGTTGGCATCGGGTGATAGGTGCCGTCAAGCACGTTATCCTGCAGGGAGAACCATTTATATAACGCCCCGCTGGCCTCGTCAGCGGTATCGGCGTCGTCGGTGTTGTATACCTCGCCGGAAGAAGTGATCGTTTCCCCGGCATCAACTAACGGCGACGAATAGGAGATCTCCACTTTACCATGGATCCGCCTGACCGGCTGCTCACAGGCGTATAGTTCGGTAATGTCACCCGGTAGGGCATAGGTGAGGCTATACGCGAGCGCCCCGGTGGTAGCGACCTTATACGCCAATGCTGCAGTCGTGCTGTAATCTACCGGGAGCGTGCCGACGACGTAGGTGAGCGATGCGGTGGTGGTATCAGTCGAGGTTACTTTATACGCCAGCGCTGCGGTGACGGTATCAGTGGTATCCCCTTCAGCGGACCCCCATGCGGATACCGTCGGTTCTGTGGCGGAGTATTTACGTTGATATATCCAATCAACGTCTCCCGTTGTAGTTCCGCTATTATAATTTGTTAAATGAATACAGGCATGGGTCCCCGCAGGGTTCATGGTCATATTAGACCACGATCCCGAATGAGTTACCCGATAATATAACTTGGATGAGTAGTCGTGTCTAATCTCAAAGATATACCAGGTAGATAGTGAATATGTTTGTAATATATCCCCCCACGCCACTGCTTCGTTTAAAGGTCTTATATTATATGTTGGTCCATCTCCATCCGGCTGGAGACATAGTTTCGCGCCCACATTAGTGCTTGATGACTTAATCCCTAACCGAACACCACAGTCTTGGGATTGGGTGGTCCCTCTCATGCGGGCGCATGTTATTACTGTGGCATCGTTGGTATCGGTTTTCGCAGTAATTGTATTGTGGGTGGGACTACCCGCCCATGACATCGAAACATTATATATACTATTTGATATGGTCCTGGTTCCTGAGCTTGAGGTATCCGTCCACTTACTCGTGTCAAGAGAGGTTCCGTCAAAATCATCAAAGAACGGGAACGTCGCGTCGCCGTCACTTACCGCTGTCGCTGCCGCGTTCCCATAATAGAGATAAAGGGTAGTATCCCCGGACCCGGCAATCGAGGGAACCTCTACCCAGATAGTAGCAGTTGACGCGGATGATGATTCGATCCAATAATCGCAGAGCGTGGTACCGTCAGAGGTGGCGAACCGGATATCATCATAATCCGACTCGCAGTTGGTGCTAACGTATACCGTGAACCCGCTATCCGATCCGGAAGAACGGTTGACGGTGAAACAGAGCTGGTAGTCAGAGAGAGCGGAGCCGGTATTATTAACGGTAATCTCCTTTCGATAACTCCACCCGGTCAACCACGAGCCCATAAGATTACTGCTCCATAAGCGTTATCCTGACATCCTGCCAGTATTCAGTCGAATCACAGTAATAGATCAGAGCGTGATATGATCACCAGCCCCAGGATTAAGATAGATAGTTTGTTCATTCTTTCACCTCAGTGCCAGGCGTATTAACCAGAATACCTTTCCTGACACACCAATCGATCAGCTGAGCATCACCATTAATCTGCGCCATGAACTGCTGATCTAACCCTTTCTCACGCACCTGTTTGATCGCGTGGTGGAGTAACCCGTAGAGGTTCCGGGCGTCTGCGGGCGGGAAGTGCGCTTGCATAACCTCCATGGCGTGGATCTCTTTACAGAACCGGACGGCCATACTT
>ERZ1026800.1692-NODE-1692-length-13407-cov-2.399473_pt1 | contig 13407 bp, 14 predicted proteins | sample MGYA00520873_ERZ1026800 | MGnify/ENA primary metagenome ERZ1026800 (study PRJEB33270, sample SAMEA104284475) | anaerobic digester metagenome | biome: Anaerobic digester microbiome; feature: mesophilic sludge digester; material: Anaerobic digester biomass...
CCCTGGAATACCATAATCTTGCACGGAGGAAGGTCAATCAACTCATAGCCTTCCGGCACCTTGCCCGCATAATCTGCCGGAACCTCAACCCCCTGTGCGTAGACTGACGTGCCGGGCCTGCGCAGATTATCAGGCAGCCACATTCCTATAGGCTCATAAATGGCCTCTTTGATTCCGGACAGCACATCCAATACATCGCAGCCCACTTCCTCGCAGTATTCATAATAATGAGTCGCGTTAATCCCACGCTTGAGTATGAGCTTTCTTGCCGGTCTGTCCACCACTTGAACGAAAACAGTATTGGTATTTGGATTTTTGCACATATTATCCTCTCCTTTTTGTAATCTGAGGTAATAATCACGGATGCGCCCGGGCATAAATAGCTTGATTTCCGGCGTATTCTTACTGTAGTATTTCGGAGTCACGCCAAATTGCCTGGAAAAGGCCCTGGTAAATCCTTCATGGGAGTCAAATACAAAATCAAAAGCCACATCAATTACCCGTGTATTTCCATCCTTCAGCTTAACAGCCGCTCGAGACAACCTCAGCGCCCGGATGTACTCAAAAGGTGTCTTGCCTACCAACTCCTTGAAAACCCTTTCAGAGTGCCAGGGTGAATATCCTGCGGCTTTTCCCAGCATATTCAGTGTAATTACCTCTGTTAGATGCTCCTCGATATAACTTTGCATACGCTGTATCGCTTTTATCTTTTCCCAGCTTTCCATGATTTCACCTCCATTTAGAGGATATCAATTATAATCAGTTATTTCTTGACTTGTTTTGCTGTCATATATCTATTTCCTTCGCTTCTGCATCCCTTTTCTTAAAGCCCACCTCTGCAATCAAGACGCTGAGTAAAAGAATCGCAGCACCAAAATATCCTCTTGGAGACAGTATCTCCCTAAGGAAAGCAAAGCCTAAAATTGCGGAAAAAACCGGCTCCAGGGACAGAATGAGCCCTGTATGGGTTGCACTGGTGTACTGCTGTGCTGTTGCCTGCACTATATATCCGAATGCGGTGCACAGAATGCTGAGGGCTAATGTAGCGCCCCAGGATATGCCTGTGCTGGGAAGGCTCACTGTCTCAGTGAATAACGAAAACACTATGCTGAGTATGCCTGCAAAACCAAGCTGCAAAACACCCAGGGCAATTGAGTCAACTTTTCTTGTGAAGACTCCCATTACCACGACGTGTAAAGCGGAAAGAAATGCGCATAATATGCAGAGCAAGTCCCCGCCGCTTACGCTTAACTGTGAATTCAATGTCAATAAAGCTATGCCTATAGGTGCTATGCATACTCCTATCAACACTCTCTTCTCAATCTTCTGCTTCAGGAATACATATGAAAGTATTGGTATGATGATTACGGCAAGGCTTATCAGGAAGCCTGCATTGGAAGCAGTGGTATATTTCAGGCCGAAGGACATTGATATGAACATCCCGACCAGTATTACCGCCAGTATCAAAGAATATTTAATTGTTCTTATATCTGACTTCAAAATATTCTTATAGAATACAAGGGCAGATACAACAAAAGCAATCAGAAAGCGCAATGCCGTCAGATTAAAGGGCTCAAGTACTTCAAGAGCAAGCTTTGTAAGCATATATGATGCTCCCCAGAAAACTGTAACTGCAAGCAGCATCAAGTCCGCTCTTGCCTGATTAGTCAAAATAATCTCCTCCCAAACAAAAAGACCATGGCATTCCATGATCTTAAAATATTGTGTCACGGATGCATTGACCCGTGACTATCATTCAAATATATATTATTAAACTCCAGTCCCAGGCCGTAGTATATTCTTTTTTGATTTTACACTTATAAGTATAGATTTCATTTTTACGGCCTCCCGATTCTTCCAGTTTATCTTCATTATTAATATAACATGGTACTGTATAGGAAGCAACACAAAATTTACAGCTTTGCCTCCTGAAACTTATCCATCACAATACCTCGATAATCAGTATTTGAATATTAATAAACGCGTCCTCTTAAAGTCCAATCCTCAATATCAACCCTGACTGTTCCTCCATAAATATCAATTCTGGCACTGCCCCTCCGGAAGGAACTTCTAACTGTTTGGTCCTGAACAAAGCCAAGCTTCTCAAGAATCTGCTTTGCCTTGTCTGTAGAGTCCCCCGGCCTTACACCGCAGATGCTGTATTTAGGATCAGATATGGCAATCTGCCCTGCTTTGTCCCTCAGCATTCCATCCACAGGATAAGCGATCATAACAGCAGCATTGTCATATTCATAGAAGTGTGCCCCGAATCCGCCTACCGGGCTGCCTTTACCAAGGATTTTTTCAACCTCTGAAGGTGACATTAACAATTTTACGCCCGAAATGTCCAGCCTCCGGTTTACTCTGTAAGAATCAATATACGGAGAAAACACACAGCCTATAGCAATCAATGCAGTCAAGCATATTACTGCAATTACTAAAGCCTTTTTACCATGCTTCATATAAATTTCACTCCGATAATCTACAACATCGATTCTATTTGCTTTTTTGATTTCTTGTCAAGCAATTCACCTGTAAGCGCTTTGGATATATAGCTGTCAATTTCCTCCGAAGTCCGGTGTTTTCGGATTAATGCAAGGATATTAAGTATATCAAGCAATATAAGCTTTCTCATAGTCGGTTTAACATCCATAATATTTATGGACATAAGCTCATTAGCAATTTTATCATGCAAATGGGTTTTATATGGGACTATTTTGCTTAATGCCTGGATACACTGGCGTACTGTAATAGGCTTTTCATCATATAAAATCTCCAGATAGTCATCTATTGCCCCATCAATTTTATTCTCCCTGTCCCATTTCACATTATCGGCCATAAGCATTAACCCTATACTTCTATGATATGAATTGGAGCTTTTTAATTTCTCGCAGAACACATCCCAGAAAGGATATACATCATCATAGTATTCAGAACGATATTGCAATAGAAGTAATGAGTGGTATCTCAGCTTATCATCCTTTTCGGCCAGCCATTCCATTAGCTGTGATATTTCCTCCTTCTGCAATATTTTGGAGAATTCCGGCAGGTCTTCTTTTTCTAATGCCAATAATCTTTCAATATAAATCATTATTTCTTCACCTTCCTGTATAATAAAACATGCCATCACGTGTTGATATGCAGCTTTTTGGATTTATTCCAACCGATAAAGCTTTTCTGCAAAATCCTTGACAAAATATCGCTTGCCTCTTGCAACTATCGTATATCCTTCCGTTTCCAGCAATGCCTTTTGCAGTTCTATACCCCCGGGATATTTTTCGTTCAGCTCTCCTCCCTTTTTCAAGGTACGCCAATAGGGGGTTATGTCTTTCCCTCCCCCGTTTTCCCTCTCCCGGGATGCGTTGGCTGCAATGTTGATAAAAATCCCTGCAGTAAGCTGGCAGGTGAAGTCTGCTCCATGCTTTTTTGCAAGATAAGCTCTGATTTCATCTGAAGTAATAAGCTTTCCCTCGGGGATCTTTTTCATCACCTCGTCATACTCAAGAGGTGCAGCTATAAGCATGTTCCCGCAGCCAAAGCGCTTGGCCATCTTATTATCATACCCTATGGATTCTATTTTTGGCAGATCCCCTGAATTATTCAGCTTCTCGTTATAAGTTTTTCTTGCCATAAATATACCTTCCTTTTCTTTTCACTTTATAATGTATCTATCCATTCTTCAGCAGACAAAACTTTACTGAACCTCATAGCCTGTGTTATCAATACCGCCTTGTGCAATTCCTCCGCTGCTATTTCCCCTGCATAATTGGAAATATCAAGGGTTCCGATTGCATCAGACAAAAATTCTACTTTAAGGCCAAGATGCAATCCTTGTCTCGCAGTTGTATCACAACACATCTGTGCCATATATCCGCAAATTGTGATAGTATCAATATTCCTTTCCCTTAGCCATTTCTCCAAATCTGTATTTGTGAAACTTCCGGGAAGATTCTTTTCTACATAATGGCTATATTTGATTGCTTTAATTTGGGGATGCAGCTCCCATTCCTTGCTTCCCCTGACAAATGTCAATGATTCTTTTTGCGGCGCTGTGTGTTGTATAATTACAATATCAATATTTTTGTTGTTGGCCGCTTCCGCTGCTTTCAAAATGTTCTCCAAACTGTCAGAAGGATATGTAACAGGTAATTTGCCTGTAAAATACTCATTCTGAACATCAATAACCAATAATGCCCTTTTCATCACTTTCATAATTCCCTTCTTAAATATCTATTTGCACTATTCTTTCCAAAACCCTTTTAGAACCCATGCCCGGTATTGTATAAAAGTTTACTTCCGCTTATATCTGCCGCTCTCTCCAAAGAATGTGATATCAGCATACCCCGCATAAATCTTCCCGTAATGTTTTACTCCCTCGGGGATAAAATATCTGTCCCCCTTTTGGTATACTTTCCTGATTCCGCCTATTGTCAAATCAATCCTGCCTTCCAGGACAACAGCCCACTGACTGCCGTGAGAATGCTCCGGCAAATCAATGTCCTTATCAAACTCCATGAAAAGAATCTGATGATTATCCCCTTGTGACAGATATGCCTTTGCGCCTTCAAATGGTATATCCGCTTCTCCCAGGTTGATAATAGGGTCCGAAAAAATTTTCGACATAAGCTCTTCCTCCTGTAATTTTTGTCTTAATCCAAAATATCTCATTTCTTTGCTTTTCTTAGTTTTAATTCTTCCTTCTCTTCTTCGGCAAATTGGTTTAAAATTTCTTTCATTATTCTTGCTTTGCCTTTAAAGTCTTCCTTACCGATAGACTTCTCCGCTATCTCCCTATCTGCTTTTATCAACGATTCGTCCAGGCTTCTAAGGGAAAGCAATGCGGCTGACAGACAATAAAAGCTCTTGCTTTTCCCGTCATCATAACATTCCAGCATGGTATTAAGAAAATTCATTCTCCTGTTCTGCTGTCCAAGGAAAGCAGCAATTCCCGATTCTCTAATCAGCCTCTGGTTTTGCATAACCCTCCTGTGGGTTACGAATGAATCCGCTTCTCCTGTTTCTTTATCAAATTTACGGCAAGGAAACTCATTGCATTCACCGCAGACCTCCAGCCCCTTTTTCTTAACGCAACATATAATAAAAGAACAAGAGGGATGTTTGTTCTCAAAATCAACCCCGCAGCATCCGGGGCATCTTGAAGAGCCTTCGGTGTAAAACCTGGGGCACAATCCGCAGTCCAGCCCGCAGCAGCCTAATGTATGGATTTTTTTACTCATGGATTATTCCCTCCTTATGAGTTTTTCTTCAACAGCCACGTAACACCAATAATATCATTTTCCAGCTCATGACACTCAGCCAGCTGGCTATTGATATATCTGTCGAACATTGCAGCTTTGTCCGGGTATTTTCTTTTCAATTCATTTGCACGATTTATTATGAATTTATTATTTCTATCATTTATATCAGCCAATTTATCTTCCTTGGCCGGTTTTTCCTCAATCAGCTGAATTCCTTCACCTTCGAACAACTTCAGCCATTGTTCGCGGGATAGGTAATTTCCGGATATGCCCTCTCTGTTGTAGGCATCATCAATGACTATAAAGCCATCAGGTTTAATGGTATTCTTAAGCTTTCGAATTGTTTGCTCCCAGCTCCCGAGCACTTCGCCCACTGCTCCCATAATAACAATATCATATCCACGTTCCCTGGCAACAGATATATTTATATCCTCGGCACTGAAGCTGCACAAATCCGATACTCCGAATTCAAAAGCTTTCTGCTTTGCATAACTGATGAATTCAGGAATTATATCAATGCCTTGCACATTACATCCCAATTCTTTTGCCAGTTTCACGCTTGCCGCTCCCTTGCCGCAAGCAAGATCAAGTATTTTGAGATCCTTCACCTTTTGTATGTTCTTTCTTATTAGCCCTATAATTTCTTTCGGGTCTGACCCCAGCTCCCACAGGTCCTGAAGCAAATACGGCAAATAGGGAATTAGTTCTGTTGTTTCGCCGGTTAATGATTTTGCAAGTTTTTCTTCTACCTCTCCCATCATAATTCTCCCCTCATAGTTAATCAGGCAGCACCAAGAATTTTTCTCTGGCTTATTCTGGATGTTTTTCTATTATATCACACTTAGTGTAATTATAGAATATTCCCTTGTCTTCATCGTTTGAGGCAATAAGAAAATCCGGCCCAAGATTTAATCCTTGGCCGGATTCCGATAAACCCGTCTATACCTTTTATCAATCCTTTGCAATAGGCTTCATTGTCGGGAACAGTATTATATCCCTGATAGAATAGGAATCTGTAAGGAACATTATTATTCTGTCCACCCCTATTCCAAGTCCTCCGGTAGGAGGCATCCCTATTTCAAGGGAGTTAACAAAGTCATCATCCGTTGCATATGCCTCTTCGTCTCCAAGCTCCTTGTCATTTGCCTGCTGCTCGAACCTTTCCTTCTGGTCAATGGGGTCATTAAGCTCGGAATAAGCATTGGCAATTTCTCTGGCAAATATGAATGCTTCAAACCTCTCTGTCATTGTAGGATCGTCATTTTTCTTCTTTGTAAGAGGTGATATTTCAACCGGATAATCCAATATAAAAGTCGGCTGAATAAGATGCTCTTCAACGTATGCTTCAAAAACCGCATTCAATATATCGCCCTTGGTGCAGTCCTTAAGCTTCTTCTTAAGTTCATCCAGCACCTTAAGCTTCTTAGCCACTTCTCTTGCTTCTTCGTCAGACTTTATTTCATTAAAGTCAACGCCTGAATACTTCTTAACAGCTTCCACCATGGTCATTCTGTTCCAAGGGGGTGTCAAATCCAATTCAGTTCCCTGATAGTTAATCTTTGTTGTTCCCAGAACCTTTTCCGCACAATATGCTATAAGATTCTCGGTAATCTCCATCATATCATTATAATCCGCATAGGCCTGGTATAGCTCAATCATCGTGAACTCCGGATTGTGCCTTACGTCTATTCCCTCATTTCTGAAGTCCTTGCCCATTTCATATACTCTCTCAAAGCCGCCGACTATCAGCCTCTTCAAATAAAGCTCGGTGGCAATTCTGAGATATAAATCTATATCCAACGCATTACTGTGGGTGATAAAAGGCCTTGCGGCAGCTCCGCTCGCAATTGTAGCCAGTATTGGGGTATCAACTTCGATATAATCCCTTGCATCCAGGAATTCTCGTATTGCCTTTATTATCTTGGTCCTCTTATAGAATGTTTCTCTTACATCCTCATTTACAATCAGATCCACATATCTCTGCCTGTATCTGATTTCAGTATCTTTAAGACCGTGCCATTTCTCCGGCAGCGGCTGCAGCGACTTGCACAGCAGGGTTACCTGCTTTGCATGTACTGATATCTCGCCCCTTTTGGTCTTGAACACAAAACCCTTTATACCGACAATATCACCTATGTCATAGGTCTTAAAAATCTTATATTCTTCTTCACCCAGTTCATCCTGCTTTATGTATGCCTGAATTCTTCCGTATCTGTCCTGTATATCACAAAATGATGCCTTTCCCATATCCCTGAAGGACATTATCCTTCCGGCTATGGAAACATCCTTTCCTTCCATTTCTTCAAAATTGTCTTTGATATCTTTAGAGTGATGGGTCTGATCATACTTCAATATCTCAAAGGGATTGCGCCCCATTTCCTTCAGCTGCTCAAGCTTTTCCCTTCTAATCTTCAGTATCTCATTGAGATTCATTTCATCATTAGCCATGCTTACTCCCCCTATTTTTTTATGTTTAATATTTCATATTTAATTACTCCGTCAGGCACAACAATATCAACAATACTGCCGATAGTCTTTCCTATCAAGGCCTTGCCCACGGGAGATTCGTTTGAGATCTTGAGATTAATGGGATCCGCCTCAGCTGAGCCCCCAATCAAGTATTCAACCTCATCGCCCAGCTCAACATCTCTCAGAGTTACCCTGCAGCCTACACTTACAATATCAGTCTGGATGTCCTCATCATCTATTACTTTGGCAGTTTTAAGGATGTTTTCTATCTGTACTATTCTTCCTTCTACAAATGCCTGTTCATTTTTAGCTTCATCATATTCCGAATTTTCGGTTATGTCTCCAAAAGCCAGTGCCTGCTTTATTCTCTGCGCAATCTCGGCCCTTTTTTTGCTCTTCAAAAAATCCAATTCATCCTCAAGCTTAGCCAGACCTTCTATTGTTAGTATATTTTGTTTACCCACTGTCTCCTGCCTCCCGTTCCATAAAAATTACTTATACAGATAAAATCTGGCTTGATCCCCAGCCAGTACAATGAAACCCTATAATATTTTTATTTATGATAATATGTACTTAAATAATTTTTTTATGCTGTGCAGGTATTTCCATAATAATAAATTTTCAATGAAGACACAGCATTCTTTTTCTTTATTTGTTTATTATAATGTAGTGCTTTCCTTATGTCAAGTATTAGTGAAAGGTGCTAAAATAAGCAAAGAGGTGCATGCTCCGGCTGATATGCCTATTAACACTTTGAAAGATTAGTAATTTGTTATGTTAATAAGCACTAGCTGCGAGACAATAAAATGTAAGGAAACCTCCTTATAAAGTCTATGATATTCTTTTCTCTGTAAAAATGCCTTAATATTCCAAGCAGTTCATCGTTATAATAAATAATGCTGTTGTCTTTAGTCACTCCTTCCAGGCTTTCATACCATAACAGCACTCTTTCTATTTTTTCAAAATCCCCTGATACAGTATTTTCGCCAATTAATATTTTACCTTTTAGCATCGGTTTATATGATTCCAGATCTACACTGTCATCTGCTGCAATAATATCACACTGAGAAATCGCTCTGCCCAGGTCTTTGGTAAACACCGCAGATATTCCCCTCTCCAGCATCAGCTTTTCAAAAATTGTTTTCTTAATGCTATTGGTCACTTGGTCATGCTCATAAATAAAAACCCCTGTCGCTTCCTCCAGCATTGTGCTTACATATCCATAGTTGTATGACTTCCCGATAAAGCACATGTTTCTATTCAGAAGGTTAGAGTTTCTAATAACAGAAAGCTTAATAAGGGCAGCCAGGCCTTTTATCCCCTTAATTTCGTCAAGATCTCCCCTTTCTATTCTGTTCTCCATATGTTCAAGGCCGCTTCCCGAATAATACTCGATATTCCTTCCTATGAAGAAACTGATGTTATTCTCAATGCACAAGCGGTAAAGGGATTTTCCCACCCTCCTGTTATCTAAGGGGTACTTCATTACAGGGCATTCAATAATGTACACCCTGACGCTGTCCTTCTCATTATTTGAATCAATAATCCGGTTTACCAGGGGTATCGCAAAAAACTTCAATATTTTCGGAAGAGTGCTTTTCCTAAAAACAATTATTGCCGCATTATTCATTGCATTCCCTCCGAATATATTGAAACTTATAATAATAATATTAACTGCCTATCGGATATATTCTTCCTTAAACAATTCTACCTCTTCAAAATGTTCCACTCTTGGTTTGAAGTCTATCTCCTTCAGCATGCCCAAGTAATCCTCACCGGTTATTTCATCAATGCTTTTGCCTATCAAAGCCACCAACACCGCCTCAATGACATTAGTGCCAAAGGAGCGGCCCCCCAGATTCGGTGTTGATGTAACCAAGGTACGTATCCCGCATTTTTTAAGCCACTCTACATCTTCATTGGTGACAGTATTTGTAACAATCATTTTCCCCTGCATCCCACCGGGCATATACTGCCTTATATAGTGGAAATCCCCTGCAATAATATCAGCTTCATAAAAGAATCTGTCTATTTTGCCCACTCTGCTGGTTCCTTTATTTTGCTCCTTCCCGGTAGGGTACAGCATTTCAAATGGAAGACGGCAGGCAATTGGTGCAATGATACTTGCTATTTTGTCCAGCATCCTCAGAGATCTAATCGGTATATTTATACCCAGGGCAACCATAAGATCTCCAAGCACAAGCTCGCAGCCCAGGTTTTGAAAGCCCTCAGCCATGCCGTACCTGTCAATGGCAGGCATGATAAATACACTCTTGCCCCTGATATCTTCCACATTGTCGTTAATAAAGCCCGGTATATCCTTCTCAAGAGACATTTTGAGGCCGGAGCCATCAACCATTGGCGTGATTTTCGCGGCTTCCAGTATTGGAACTGCGTCCTTTATCCTATAACGGGCCTTCCCGGCACTAAGGTAAACATCGATTCCTCCCATTCCAAAGGCATCGACCTTTCCGTCAAGTTCGCGTATAAGCTTGATTGCCATCTGAATGTCCCCGTCAGTGCCTATCCTTTCAACAATAATCTCTTCATTGTTGATATTCATGGACACTTTGTGGTTTCTTCTGGATGAGCCTATACTTATACTCACTATATGCTTCATACCATATCTATCCTTTCAATGTTTTTAATATATCTGTTAAATTATCCAGGTTCACATTGACATCTTCCTTTATCGGCGATTTTCCTATATCTATCTCTATAACCTTGTTATCCAGCAAGTTTCTGGCCAATCTGTTCCTATAATCGGAAGCCATGACAATTACGATATCGAAGTTTCTGAGCTTGTTGACAAGCTCAATTATCCTGTTGGTCAGCTGTGCTCCGCTGCAGTTATTTACATAATCCGTTCTTTCAGCTTCAGACATGAGAAAGAAGTATTCAACTCCAAAGGCCCTCAGTACATTTTCCACCTCTGTCTTGTTTTTTATAGGAAAACCTATCGCCGCTATACTTTGACCCTTTCTTATCTCCCCCAAGCCTTCAAGCCGTGATATAAAAGTGCGCTCCACCCCCAGCTTATCGGCTGCCTCCTGCTGTGACATTCCAAGCATGCGGTACTGAAGAATCTCATTTATTTTGTTGTTAATTCTGGGAATGCTTATTACCTTTTCCCCTATCCTTACAAGATCCATAGCAACACCTCAAATACACTTTTTTATTTATGTGCACCATGTTGTGTACAATTTCATTTTAGTACTTATATATTTTATTCTCAATATGGAAATTTATCCACAGCTTTTCCAATAAACGGTGAGATTTATGTACAATATATGAAGAATGCGACATAAGTGCAATAGTTTGTGAAGTACTCCGACTGTAGGGGAAGTATGTTCTCCTCACTTTCCAAAGCCAGCAAAATCACTGGCGGGGGTCCCATCTCTGCGGGCCCGTCTGGTTATTTTGCCAGGGGTATTCCCGTTCCGGGGTCAGGTGGAAGGTTTCGTCGAATATATCTTCCCCACGTCGGTATTTGCATTCCCCCAACCTCGTACCTCGAACCTCGCAACCCAATATCCGCCTCCTATTTAACCATTTTTCCTATAAGTACGTATTCTCCGGTTTTGGATATCCAGGATCTGACCCTTCCGTTCAGGTCTGCGGTATTCATTATTTGAATCCTTTCCGCCTCTTTGTCGTAATATGCTATATATATGCCTCCCGGGTACAGGCTTTTCTTTGATCCTGCATAGTTGAGCATCAGTGCCGCATCCCCATTGAAGCTCTTTATTCTTGTTGCGGTATTCTGCACCTGCATGTTCAGGTTGATGCCGAAGGGGTTCATTATTATTTTGTAGCCCCTGGGCAGCCTGATCCTTATCTGATCATCCTCAGGCCCCGATGAGCGGTCCAGTATTACCCTCATATCGGCATCGGATCTCAGGCTGTTCTCTACCTTTGACACTTCTTCTACGTCAAGGGTTGAGAGGTTCATTGAAAGATCCAGATCCCTGTCAATTATGCTCAGCCTGCTCTTGGGGTATTTCTTCAAAAGTCCGAAGCTTATTCTGACTATCTTCTGATCAGCTGACACATATTGCGGCTGATTGAAGTCTGCCTTTGCTCCGCTGCTGCTTGCCGCTGATTTTTCCCCTATTGTATAAGTAACCACCATTCCGTTAACTATTACGCTGTCCTTCTGTTGAAGTCCTCCTTCGTATTCGGTCTCATCCTGATAATAGGTTACCTTCTTTTCCTCCAGGGTCTTGGTGTAACCTGTGGCGGTTGAATAATTAGAAGCCCCGAACAGATTTACCGACCTTATCTTTATATTGTACCAGGTGGAAGACATAAGCCCGTCCAAATAGTATCTCAGCCTGTTATTGCCGATATCCGCCGGAACTATGCTTCCAAGGTATTGGAATCCTTCGGAAACTGATCTTCCGTCCTCACTTACCGCTGCGTACAGCTCATAATAGCTGACATCCTCAACCTTATCCCATTCCAGCTTCAAGGTGTCTCCGTCCACCGCCTCCACTTTTATGCCTCTAGGGGTATCCGGCACAGGCTTCTGGTAAACTCCTTCCACTTTATTGCTCATTCCTCCGTCGCTGTTTATCACTATTATGCTTGTCTGTCCTATATCAAGCTTCGGAGTGGTGCAGAGTATGCTTCCGTCCGGCTGCAGCTTTGCGTCCGCAGCTATTGTTCCTCCGATTACAACCATCTCGGCGTTGTTTATGTTGAGCCCTTCCAGGCCTGATTCTCCTTCCGCCAGTTCCGACTTTGCCTTAAGTGTACCTCCGAATATTACCTTAATGCCCGCCATGAACTGTATTCCTTCAAGGCGTATTTTTTCGCCCCCTTCAACAGAAAGCACCAAGGGTCTTATCTCTTCATTCCTGTCGTCATATACCGCTGTTATCTCCGGTGTACTTATTATTGTCAGCCCGTTTCTTAACTCGGTAAATCCAAAATCAGTATTCAGTACCTGTACCGTCTTACTTCCCGGTGTGAGACCGGTGGGAACCAAAACAGACAAGTACTCGGATTCCTTTACACGCTGTCCCTGTGCATTTAAGTAGCCTCTCTCCGCAGTTCCTTCAACGCCTTCAATGAATACCTTTACCCCCGCCCTGAAGTTGTTCCCGTGTATTGCTATATAGTTGCTTCCCCTGCTGGAGGACTTGTTAGGAACTATTCGCTCAATTACCGGATTGCTGTCCTGGGTCTGATACCTTATGTAATGAGGCTTCGGCAGCATTGAGGAATCATAGGTGCCTCCGTCCTCATTAACAACAACTATCCTCAGGTCCTTCCCCAGATCAGTCTCTGCTCCCGGCGGCACTTTAATAACAAGCTGATCGTCATTTATGCTCTTGCTTAAGATTTCCACAGGCCTGTCATCCAGATAAACCTTCACATTCCTTCTGAAGTCAGAGCCTGATATAGTCATGAAAGCTCCCCCGTCCAGGGGTACAAAGGTGAATATCTCAGAGTAATCATCAATGTTTTCCGGTACGAAATCCACAATCTGGTTCGTAATCATATCCCTTGCCTTATTCACCGGAGTAATGGCAAATATCCAAGGGCTGCTGTCGGGGCTCATAATGGTAATCCCTTTTGATGCCTTGCCGCCGTCGTCATTTATCACATACAGGTTTCTCTGTCCCAGCCTTTCCGTAGGAGGCGCTTTGACGGTCAATTGTGTGCCGTCATACTG
>ERZ1026800.1693-NODE-1693-length-13395-cov-4.676892_pt1 | contig 13395 bp, 11 predicted proteins | sample MGYA00520873_ERZ1026800 | MGnify/ENA primary metagenome ERZ1026800 (study PRJEB33270, sample SAMEA104284475) | anaerobic digester metagenome | biome: Anaerobic digester microbiome; feature: mesophilic sludge digester; material: Anaerobic digester biomass...
GAGTTGGTCGGGTGTCACAGGCCATTTGTGTACTGAGAATCAACCCGGACTTTCTAAGGATCAGATACAGTTTCTAAAAAATTAATACTTTTACTCTTTCATATATCATATCTCACGATGGCACTTGTTCATGAACTGGAAAGAAGCGGCAACTGGCTGTTCAGGCGGAGGAGCTGGCTTCCCGTAGTTTTCATTGCCGCCGGAATAGCGGCATTGTATCTTACCAACCGGCAGGCGATCATCTTCAATCTGACGCCCGAACTCCTTTTCCTGGGAGTCAGCCTGCTTGGAGAGGCTGTCAGGGTTTACACCGTGGGACATGCCGCGAAAAACACTTCCGGGCGAAACACCGTGGCAGGACAGATAGCTGATGAGTTAAATACCACCGGGATCTATTCCCTTGTAAGGCATCCGCTTTACATCGGTAATTTCCTGATGTGGCTGGGTCCGGTGCTGTTCGTGAGGTCGCCGGTCTTCCTGATAATATTTATTCTTGTCTACTGGCTTTATTATGAAAGGATAATTTTTGCCGAGGAGCAGTTTTTAAGAAAGAAATTCGGGGATGCCTACGACATTTATTCAGAAAAAGTCAGGGCGGTTCTGCCGCGGTTCAAAGGATTTGTAAAACCCTCACTGCCCTTCTCTCTCAAAAGCGTTCTTAAGCGGGAATACAACAGTTTCGTTAATATCTTCCTGATATTCACACTGCTTGACCTTTTCAGGAACTATTTCCTTTCGGAAAGGATTTATCTTACCCCCATGTGGATTTACATGACGGTTCCAACTCTTATCATATGGCTGGTGATCAGGCTTATGCACAAGAAAACCGGCCTTCTGAAGGAAGATGACAGATGAAGTTCGTCAGTCTCTGCTGCCTCCCATGAAGATCATTATGTAATACAGGAGTGTTGCCAGTGAGCCAAGAGCGGCAACCACATAGGTGTATGCAGCCCATTTGAGAGCATCCTGCGCCATTCCGTGATTCATGGATGAAGTTATTCCTGCAGACGACAGCCACACTAGAGCCCGGCGGCTGGCGTTAATCTCCACCGGGAGCGTGACAAAGCTGAAGAGCGTTGTGAAAGCGAAAAGAATTATTCCTGCAAGTAAAAGCCCCGGGAAGCTGTTTACCAGTATAACTCCTGCAAGAAGCACCCACTGTACCCATTTTGATGCAAAGCTGACGGGGGGCACCAGTTTTGACCTTAATCCCAGCCATGCATAGGCTGTTGCATGCTGAACGGCATGACCGGTCTCGTGAGCTGCAACCGCGGCGGCGGCAATGCTCCTGCTGTTATACACATCCTGGCTGAGGTTGATGGTCTTCTTCTCAGGATTGTAATGATCGGTAAGGCTTCCCTGCACCGATACAACCTGTACATCATAGACTCCGTTGTCGCGAAGCATTTTCTCAGCAACATCGCGGCCTGTCAGGCCTCCGTCGGTAGGTATCTTTGAATATTTCTTGAATTTTGATTTAAGGGTGGCGCTGACGATCCAGCTGAGGATCATGAATGCGATGAAAATTAACCAGATATTCATATTCGCGTGTGTTGGTTCCATAGTTTTTAATTTTTCTTTGTTTCTGATATGATCAAAACTCATTCCAAATGCCTTTCAGGCAGGGGAAGGAAGTCATTTTGTCAGGTGCCCTGTGCCCTGCCCCTTTCGTCTACCGAAAAGATACCTGAAGCATCCGTTAAGAAAAATACCTGAAAACGGATAGGGTAAAGGTACGGTCATCCGGTCATAATGATGAAGGAAACTTTAATAAGATTAGTTTGTACGCGATGTGCTTGTTCATTGAATTAATTTTACTATAACTTCCTATGAATCACATTATACTTGGACTTTTATTGTTAGCCATAGGTAATTCTTATGTTAACAACGATAATTCCACACAGCTTGCAGAGAAAGTATATTTGCATACCGACCGGGTTAGTTATACCCCGGAAGATGATATATGGTTTAAAGCCTATGTTATTGATCCTTCAACCAACAAACTTTCGGTAAACACCAACAAGCTCTATGTTGAGCTTATTGCACCGGATGCAAAGATCATCCGGAAACGGACAGTCAGGATTGAAAACGGCACCGGACACGGAAATTTCCAGCTTAACGATACTATTCCTTCAGGAAGGTACAGAATAAGAGCTTACACTAATTTTATGAGAAACTATGATGAACATTTCTTTTTCCTTAAAGAAATCACCATCATAAGTCCTTATGATGAAGCAGAGGGACTGAAAAAGACAATAAAGCCTATTGACAACAAGATAGATGTCACATTCTTCCCCGAGGGAGGATCACTTGTTGATAATGTCACTTCCAGGATAGCGTTCAAAGCTGTAAATGCTCTGGGCAAAGGATCTGATGTCACACTAAAACTATATTCCCCCTCGGGAGAACAGCTGGCCGTATTTAAAAGCATTCACAAAGGAATGGGATATTTCAATATTCAACCCGGCTTCGGGAATACTTATTACGCGGTTGTCCAAAGTGATGATTCTACAGAAACAAGAGCCTCATTACCACAAAGTTTCCCGACAGGTTTGGTTATCCGGGCACACATAAACAATGAAAAAGACCTGATCCTGACAGTAAGAACAAATGAAGCCACACTTCCATTGCTTAAGGGCATTGATCTTTCCGTTAGCATCTCTTCAAGGAACCTGATTAATAAACAAACCAAAATCAGAATCAACTCTCTTGTAAACCATTTTTCAATTCCACTTGAGAGCATGCCTGACGGTATAATAAGAGTGACATTATCCGGAGCAGAGGAACTGCCTCTTTGCGAAAGGCTTGTTTTTCTTCAGAAAAATAGCGATGTAAAGCTTAATATAACTCCAGATAAACAAGTTTATAAACCCCGTGAGAAAATAACTGCAGAAATATCACTTTCGGGCGATTCGACTTTCACGGGAACAGGTGAATTCTCATTTTCAGCCGCCGAAGAGCCATTCACCGACAATTCTTCTCCGTGGCCCGCGTCCATCGCATCGTGGTTTCTGCTTGAATCAGATGTTCGCGGGAAGGTTGAAGAGCCTTCATATTATTTTGATCCGGATAATAAGAACAGGCTCAGGGATCTCGATATACTTCTTATGACTCAGGGATGGCGGGACTTCAGCTGGAAATATGATTCACTGTCCTCATTCAGTCATGAAGCCGGTTTTACAATTTCCGGGAATGTGAAAAGAACTGTAAATAACAAACCGGTAGAAGGTGCAAGGGTAAGTCTTGGCCTTTTTTCGAATTATTCCAAAGATTTCTTATCTGCAAATACTGACACGGGTGGTTCATTCAGGTTTGAAGATCTCATTATTACCGGATTAACAGAAGCAACCTTATCATCTACAGATAATAATGACAAGGCACTGGGAAGAATTTCTGTCGATCCTGTGATATATGAGCCACCCGCTATTGAAGAAATCAATGCCGATACAATTGAATTATCCCTTAATACAAAAGATTACTCTTTCCTGCATCAGGAAGTAGCTTTCAGGCTCAATGATCTAAAGAAGTACAAACTTAGTGATACCCTGAACCTTGGTGAAGTATTCATTACTGCAAAACGACCTGAAACGGCTCAGGAGGTAAGAGTAAAGGAGAGCAGGAGCGTTTATTCTACTCCTGACAAAGAAATCAAGGTTTCAGAGGTCGCGGAAAACTACATTGGAGATGTTTTTAATTTCATTGCGGGCAAGATTGCCGGAGTCAGTGTTGTAAGGGGCCAGGATCCATGCAGCATATATTACCCGGATGATGCTGATGTATTTATTCATGGGCAGTTTATCCTGGAAACGAAGAATTGTGGTTTTGGGAAAACTGTTATTTTAAAACGGGGGGCTTTGGTTCTGCTCGATGGGTATGAGGTAATTCCGGAAAATCTGTCAACTGTACTGGCTCTGCCAATGAATATTGTTGACAGGATAGATGTTCTGAATGCATCACCACTTTATGGAATGCGGGGCGCGAACGGGGTACTGAATATCATTACAAAGACAGGAATAAGAATGTCATCTGAAAAACCTTCACCGAATTATATCCACACTGTTGTAAACGGGTATGATATGCCAAGGATCTTCTATTCTCCAAACTATGAAAACAAAATGGAACAGACCTTTCTTCCGGACTACCGGTCGACTATTTTCTGGGAACCTGACATAACAATTGAAAATAGCAGCAAACCAAGGCTGCAGTATTTTAATGCAGGCAATCCGGCAAAAATCAGCATAGTGGTTGAAGGTGTTACTCAGGAGGGAATTCCTTTGTCCGGAAAAGCCAGCTATGTAGTTGAATAAAGACGCCGTCAGGCTTAAGCATTAGTGCAGAGGGTTGTTGAGGGAGAATAATATGAATGGGAGAAACGGAGAATGGGAGGAGGGGAGAATAAGAAAAGCGCAGGGCACAGGGCACAGGGCACAGGGCACAGAGCGCAGTGTATGCAAGACCGCAAGACAATGTATTATGTATTATAGACGATGTATTATAGGCGATGTGCTGCATTAGAAGGGACCGCAAGACCGCACGACCATGAGATATGTATTATAGGCGATAGATTATGTATTACTCTGAAAGGTAGTTAATACAGATTGCCGATGCCGGGGAAGAAATCAGGAAAGGAAAGTGCTTTTACGAGAATTCACGATATAGATTTATAGCAGATATGTTACTGGTATGGCAAACCGCGATAGCGGTTAAAGGAAGAAACCGTGAAGCGGTTCAATTTTAATAACCTCCGGTGCAACCGGAGGCTGGATGCCCCCTATGATGTAAAGCCCAGAAGGGGCGAAAGAACGGTGTGCGGCACGCGGCTTGCGGCGCAGGGCACAGGTCGTGCAGGTCGTGCAAGACAATGTATCATGTATTATAGGCGATGTATAAACAATTGAACCAGTGAAGATTTTTGTGTAAATGAGTAGCTATTGGATTTATTTTTTAGAAAGTTGATGAATTTTTAAAATTTCATCGTCGGAAAGCGTACGGTTAAAGACAGCTATTCCCCCTATTTGTCCCTTGAAGAAATTTCCCATTCCGTTTTCCAGCCGAACAGCTCCCACGGTAAAGTCGGAGCCGTTATTCCCCATTCCATCGGGGTAATAGTAAGGATTTTTTGACTGGAAGAGGCCTTCCGGATAACCTTCAAACCCCTGGGTGTTATTTATTAACTCCAGGTCCCTTTCTTCCAATACGCCATTCAGGTACGAACGAATGAATTCTCCATCGTAGGTAAACGCGATACATTCCCATTCATTGGGAGTTACTTCCTGTTTGCTTGCGGAGTAATCAATAGAATAGGGGAATGGTGGGGTGGCTCCTCCCTTTTTTGACACGTGTCCGCACACCTGATTCCTGCCATTGTAATGGGGTAACGAGACGAACAACCCGTATTGGCGTTTGCCTCCTTCTTCGTATTCGTTCCACATGCCGGCCACAAAACCGGTTTGTTCCCCCGTCCATTTTACCCAAGCGACGACTGTAACTTCGTTGGTTTTTATGTTCAACCCTTGCGTCTCTTCGTATGGGATGTATAGATACTGGGTTCCATTAAGTAAAAGTGAATAGTCTGATACGGGACCCTCGGCCATGAATTCCGGGCTGTTTTCTTGACCACACAGTAGTTGTAACTCTGCTTCTCCTTTCGATACGAGTTGCTTCTTCCCGGCCGAAAAATCCCAGAAAGCAACCAATCCCGGCGTTGAAAGTACTTCCGATTTGACTTTATTTTCCGATCTGCAGGAAAACAAGAACAACAGGGCGCTGATACAGATTAAATAGTATCTCATAGGTTTTTATTAATTAATGTTACACGTGATATACTTTATTTAGTTCAGTGGCTTTGTTTTCTGAAATCATCGTCGGGGAAGCCGGCAAATTATGTGATTCAGCACCACGGGGTTGCTATATTTCCGGTATATTCTCAACTTAACATTCAGAAGAATTTTTTATATCGAATTTGTATTGATTAAAACAAGATTCAAACCTTGCCTGGCCATTTCGTTTAAGGCCCTGTCCCATACCGCTTCGTCGGTTTCAAATTTGGTCCGGATACCTCCCCAAAGATCTATCCTGCCCGCGAAATTGAAAGACAGATGTAACAAACATCCCCAAATCAAATCGGTTTCGGGTTTTGGTTTTCTGATTTGGCAACTTGCCAAATGCCAGGTTAGGCATGCAGCCGGCAGTTCCGGCGACAATGGGTTTTTTAATGAAGTTTCTACGGTTCATATGATTATGTTGTTCTGTTTTAATATTGAAAAATGTTTCCTGAAATGAAAAAACAAGTTAAACATTTTTTGTAAGGAATTCAGAAATTGACTAGTTTTACTACCAGACATACAGGTTAAGCTGTATATAAAAGAGGGTTTTAGAGTACATATCAAATGGATTTTAATGGAGGCTGTTCTTTTCAGGAGTCAGCCTCCTTAAGATTAACTTATTAAAGAACAAGCTGATGAAACCGAGTTATCTTTGTCTGTTGGTACTGATCAGTATTTCATGTATTTCAAATAATAAAGATCTGTATGAAATTGATCCCAGGACTTTGAATAATGCCGGGAAACAAATCTATTTAGCTGATATTGCCGAGGATATTAAATATATTCCACTGGACGACAGTATTCCTTTCATAAATTCCAAACATGTAGTAACCCCTGATTTCTTATATGTTTCTGCCAAGGATATTGGTATTTTAAAGTTTGACAGAGATGGCAGGCTGATCAAACAGATAGGCAGAAGGGGAAGAGGCCCGGGCGAGTTTATGTATGGAATATTTTTCACTGTTGATACAATTACGGGTAATGTTTTTGTTGAAGATCGCGCTGATGTTATTAAGGTGTATTCTCAGAATGGGACCTTTATCTCAGAATTCAGGTTAAATGAAATTATAGGTGGAGGTGGTTGGAAAGGTGATGATTTTGAGATTTTCAATTCATTATTATTTTTTCCCAATTCCTTGGGAACAGGAAACTCGAAATATTGCTGGGCATTTCTTGATACACTGGGTAACCTGGTTTCCACGAAGAAGAATTCGGTTCCCCCGTTTATGACTAAATACGGAAGATCTGCCAGTTTTTATAAATTTGAGAATAAATTATTCTATTTTAACTATTTCAATGATACGATATTTTCCATTTCACCTGATTTAAGTCATCAGGCAGAATATACATTTGCACAGGGTGATTTTCGTTGGCCAAAGACAAACATCGAGTATAATTCAATATCTGATTTGAATTCAAAATTACGTAAACTCTTTCAACCTTCAGGAATGTTTGAAACAAAGCGTTTCATCGTGATTCCTTATATATATCAACAAGCGGCATATGCTTTTATAGAAAAGAAAACGAAAAAAATATTTCTGGCATTTCAAAAGGCTACTGATCCAAGGAGTGTTACTGAAACAAAAGCTTGTATAACAAATGATCTGGATGGAGGCCTGCCATTAGAAAGGCTTCAATACTATTCAGAAAACGATGAAGAATATTTCACTTCACTGATAAGCCCCTTTAATCTTAAAATGCATATATCCGGTAGTGAGTTTAAAAATTCAAGACCTGAATATCCCGAAAAGAAGAAGGAGCTTGAAAAATTTGCCGGCAGCCTGAAGGAAACAGGTAACCCGGTTCTTGTAATGGTCAGGCTGAAGCATTAGTGCAGGGGGCTGTTGAGGGAGAATAATATGAATGGGAGAATAGGAGAATAGGAGAATAGGAGAATGGGAGAAGGGGGGAATAAGAAAAGCACAGGGCGCAGGGGAAGAAGCTCAGGGCACAGGGCACAGGGCGCAGGGGAAAAAGCTCAGAGCTCAGGGCACAGGGCGCAGAGGAAAAAGCACAGAGCGCAGAGCGCAGAGCGCAGAGCGCAGAGCACAGAGCAAAAGACTAAGGGACTAAGTGACGAAGAGACTGCAAGATTGCACAACTTGGGCGACAATCCCGGGCAGAACCGGTTTTTTGACTGTTTGCCGTTGAAATATAAGCCAATGTAATGAATAAATTTAATCAGTTGCAGTAAAAGTATTTGAATAAAATTCAGAATTATTTCCAAATGCATTTGAAAATTTTCATATTTGCATAAAATATTCAAATATGATTGAAATAATCAACTCCATAAGGAAGTACAATTTTTGGGATGGTAATCCTATAGATTTGGGTTATGCCCGTATTTTTTACACGGACAAAATCGCTCGGTACATTGGCAATAAGTTGGTAAAAGTACTTGTTGGTCAACGTCGTGCCGGCAAGACTTATATTTTGCGCCAGATTGCAGCCGGCTTACTTTCTGAAGGCGTTAAAAGCGAAAATATTCTTTACATCAACAAAGAATACATGGAGTTGGGAACTTTGCAGAATGCTGTTGAGTTGGAGAAGTTGTACAAAGCATATCGGGATGCGCTGAATCCGATAGGCAAAACCTATATTTTTATTGATGAAATACAATATATTGATGAATGGGAGCGATTTGTAAACTCGCATTCACAGGATTTTGCAGAGCCGGTCGAACTATTTATCAGCGGTTCAAATTCAAATCTATTGTCCGCAGAATTAGCAACGCTTTTGTCGGGTCGATACCTTGAATTTGAGGTGTTTCCGTATAGTTATACCGAATATTGCGGAGTTACCGGGCAAGAAAAAGGCAACAAGAGTTACATGAAATATCTTCAAAGTGGTGCTTTACCTGAGCTTTTCAATTTGCCGAACGATGAAATGAAACAGAATTATGTGTCGTCCATCAAAGACACGGTAATGTTACGCGATATTGTAGCGAGGTATAATGTGAAGGATGTGAAGCTATTGGATGATTTGTTCGTTTATCTTGTAAATACCGCGTCCAATTTAATCTCGATAACAAACATCATCAACTTTTTCGCGTCGAAAAAACGCAAGACAAATTATGAAACCCTGTCATCTTACATCAGTTATTTGGAGAGTTCATTTCTCATTCATCGTGCCGGGCGCTACAATATAAAAGGCAAAGACACCATTTCGGGCAACAGCAAATATTATCTGAACGATTTAAGTTACCGGAATTATCTATACGCCGGATATGGCTACGGGATTGGCTATCTTTTGGAAAATGCCGTTTATTTGAATTTGCGGCGTGCGGGCTATCAGGTCTATGTGGGGGCAATAAAAGACACTGAAGTTGATTTTGTCGCGATTAAAGGAGAACGAAGGATTTACCTGCAAGTAACACTTCAATTAACTGATGAAAAAACCATCGATAGAGAATATCTGGCATTGAAACTTATTGCGGATAATTTTGGTAAGTACGTGGTAAGTATGGACGATTACAAAATGCCCACCAACGAGGGAATTGAACATATTTCGGCGTGGAATCTGGAAGACTTTTTGAATAGCTTATAATATGACTGGAGTCACTGACATACTTCCACCTTGCACCCAACTCAACACCATAATTGCCAAAGCTTTAAACGGGCAATCAATTAAGTTTGCTCAACAGCAATTCGTTGAGGATTTCCATACTCAATTCAACAATATCAAATCGTTTGAAGCAATGCAGACTGGTTTGAAGTCAAGAAAAACTATATATCTCCAAGGAATTTATTTGAATTTGGCTACTATGTTTACTACGAATTCATACATGGGTTTGATTTTTCCAACACTTTAATATATAGTTTTATAGCTTCAAAAAAGGGGAATATGCAAGTTCTTTTCAAACCTGAAGAAGGAATAATAAATGATCTGGATGGAGGCGTTAATATTTTACCCCTGACGATAAAAGATGATAACACAATCATCGGATGGGTAGATGCAATAAAACTCAAAGCTCATGTTGCCTCGGAGACTTTTAAAAATTCTTCTCCTAAATACCCGGAAAAGAAGAAAAAACTTGAAAAGCTTGCAGGCAGCCTTAAGGAAACGGATAACCCGGTGCTGATGATGGTCAGGCTGAAGGATTAATGCAGAGGGCTGTTGAGGGAGAAGAGAATGAAGGGGAGAATAGGAGAATGGGAGAAGGGGGGAATAAGAAAAGCTCAGAGCACAGGGCACAGAGCACAGGGCACAGGGCACAGGGCGCAGGGGAAGAAGCTCAGGGCACAGGGCACAGGGCACAGAGGAAGAAGCTCAGGGCACAGAGCACAGGGTGCAGAGGAAGAAGCGCAGGGCACAGAGCTCAGGGCACAGGGCTCAGGGCACAGAGGAAGAAGCACAGGGCTCAGGGCACAGGGCACAGAGTAAAAGACTTAGAGATGAAGGGACCGCACGACTGCAAGGCCGCACGACCGCACGACAATGTATCATGTATTATAGGCGATGTATTATAGGCGATGTGCTGCATTAGAAGGGACCGTATGACTGCAAGACCTGTCACTGTCCCCTGCGCCTTGAGCCTTGCGTCATTTGCAGTCAAAGTTCGAGGTTCGGGGTTTAAGGTTCAAGAACAACAACACAAAGTTTTCGTTAAGCGTTTAGCGCCCTTTCCCCTGCAACATTCACATTGGCTATTTACCCCCTTCCTTCCCGATAGCTATCGGGACTTCCCACAAGTTAAAGGAGCAAGAGGATTCTGCTAATATTGGGGAGGAATACAAATTGTAATATTTGATATAACAAATTGAGCAGTAACTTCCATTGGAAGAAGCTTTTCCCCTTTGGGGGAAACGGGAAAGGGGGTAAGTGAAAGTCAGGGGTTCGAGGTTCGGGGTTTAAGGTTCAAGGTTCACAAAGCGTTCAGAGTTTAATTCTTAATAATTTTAACAACTATTCAAATTAAGACTTGAATGGAAGGCTGTTATTAACTAAATTAGAAGTTTATCTGGATGTTAACAAAATACATTTAACATGTAGCCATAGCTTTGATATCTAATATATTACAACACTGCTCTTAAGAATCAAAATTATTAACAAACAAAATAATGCATCATGAGTTTAAATAATGGATTTAAGTTTTCCTCGTTGCAGATAATTCTATTTGGGGTCTTTACCTTTTTTATATCATGTAAACCTGTTATTTATGAAGAATTGCCAAAACCTGTTGTTGAACCTGGTCAGGCTATATTATCAGGAAGAATATTGAATTTTCAACTTGACCAGGAAGAGACGGGATCAACACTAAGCTTAGCTGTTCCGAATCCAGTTACAGCAGAGCCAGGTTATTTTGAAACAACTATTAATGCTGATGGAAGTTTCAGATTTGAGGTTCCGGTCGAATGTAATAAGATTATAGGAGGTCTTAATTCATCATTATTTAATCAGACTATTCTTGTTAATCTGACAACAATTAATGAAGTTTTGCTTGAATTAAATATCGATAAAAATGATAATGCCATAGTATCCTCGTCGGAAGGCATGGAATTCAGTTCTGATGATATGGTTTATTCTTTGGAGACATTAGGAAAAATGATTCACCATGTCTCTCCGGAAAGAATACCACGATACAATATGCTGATTGAGGATTTTATTCCTTTTGAAATTAAAAGCCTCGAAAGAAAGTTGGACATAGCGAAAAATGATACAGCGCTTTCAGATCAGGCAAAGGCATTTATAACCAATGAATTCAAGCTTTTATATCTTGATATTCGCTTTCTGGACTATGCAGATGCCATGAAATTAGATTTTATTAAATACAACGACTATGAAGACTGGGACAAATTTACTGCAGTTGAGCCGGACATGTCATATTATTCCCTCCTGGAATATTTTGATCTAAATAATCCTCATTATTTGTATAATGAAGGCTATTCCAAAATCTTACAAAAAATACTCGCCAACAGTACGTTGAATATTCCTCCGATAATGGATACTTCTGTTGAAGACTGGCTTAAGGATGTAAAGAAAAAAATAGCTGCCTGCATCGGCTCAGATAAGGGATTATTTTATGATCTTCTGGCAGCAAATGCATATGTCAAACAATTTAATAGCGAGTTAAAACCGTTAACAGACAGACAGAAGGAAAATATTATTAAATATTTTAAAAATGAGGGGATTACAAAAATCCTTATTAAGAAAAACGAAGAAATTATTAAACTGGTAGAAAAACAACTTCAAACCAGATCAAACCTTATTAATACACCTTTTGTACCCAAAGAAAACCTGATGGACAGTATAATCTATGAATATAAGGGGAAGTCAATCCTTGTTGATTTGTGGGCAACTTGGTGCGCACCATGTCTTGATGCTATGACAGCCAACGAAAAAGTTTTGCAGGAGATAAAAGGGGAAAACATTGTTATTTTATATATAACAGATAGTACTTCTCCCAGAAAATTATGGGAACAGAAAATAAAACTTATTGAAGGAGAGCACTATTATTTGACTTCGTATGAATTTAATTCTATTTTGGAAAGCAATGGATTAACCGGTATACCCAGCTATTTGTTTTATGACAAAAACGGGAATTTATTGAGCAAAACACAAGGATATCCGGGTCAGATAAAAATGAAGGAGATGATAAAAGATTTGCTGCAGAAATAGAACCAAAGAGAAATGTCGCCTGAATCAGAAAGTATGGAATAGGTGATGATATGCGGAGCTTCTGCTTATGGGATTCTGTCTCAACTAAAAAATGATTGGTTCTAGTTTATTTCATGGTACATAACACTAGTATAATCCGGATAAATATTATAGTCACTTGATTGTACATAAAACATCGATATCATGAAACCCACATGATTGAATTCAAACACAAACACGTAATGAATATAATTTTCAATCATGTGGGTTCCCCAGCATGAGCGGGACAAGCATCATAGCATTAAAACCAAAATAATATTATTATGAAGTTTTTCATAAAAATTCTAATAGTTTTTGCAATTATAGCAAGCTGCAAGAATCATGGCAGCCTGGACAAAAGTCAGATTAAAACATTTGATTTAACAAAGAAGGCCGACATTTCCTCTATAAAGCTCTCAGATTTGGATTTTATTGATATTGAATATATTCCTTTGGAGACATGCGAAGATAATTCGATAGGACATTTTGATATCAGAGCAGTTACACACCGGTTTATTGCTGATAATAACTTCTTTATAATTAAACAATTTAATGATATTCTGCTATTTCAAACTGATGGATCGTTTGTTTCGAGGATTGGAACAGTGGGGAGAGGACCTGGGGAATATGAAGTAGCTCATGATATAGATATTGACAAAACAGGTTATCTTTATTTGGTCTCAGGCTTTCAGGAAAAATTCAATCTTTATTCAGAGAACGGGAAATTCATAAGGTCATTTAAGTCTCCATTCCAGGGACCTGTTCAATTCAGATTATCAGAAGACAAAAAAATATGTTATGTCGATAATCTTCAGGGCAATTCTGAAAATAGCTTTATTATAACTGACACTCTAGGACTTGTGCTAAAAGCTTTCCCAAACAACTATCCTTTTAAGCCCTATAAAGGGATTCCGACAGGGATTGGTAGAGAGAA
>ERZ1026800.1697-NODE-1697-length-13379-cov-2.721250_pt1 | contig 13379 bp, 11 predicted proteins | sample MGYA00520873_ERZ1026800 | MGnify/ENA primary metagenome ERZ1026800 (study PRJEB33270, sample SAMEA104284475) | anaerobic digester metagenome | biome: Anaerobic digester microbiome; feature: mesophilic sludge digester; material: Anaerobic digester biomass...
CTCGATCACGACGATGGCGGTCATCCCCGAGGAGTTCCCGCGAGTGGCCGACCTGGCGGTGGACCCCGCTGCCTTCGACCTGCGCCCCCTCCAAGTGGCCGGCACCCTCCCCCCGGTGATCACCGGGACCCGCTTGTCGGTGACCATCGGCTCCAGCGCGATGACGAGCCCCTGACGGAGGGGCATGCCTCGGAACCTTTGCCGCACGTTTTCAATGTGCGGTTCTTCGTGCATGTCCCTGCCGACGCCGTGCCCGCCGTAGCCTCGGACGATGGAGAAACCACTGGGACGGATGGCGTCTTCTATCGCACCGCGGACGTCGTTGAGGTGCTGACCGGTGCGGGCTGCCTTGATGCCCGCGACCAACGCCGCTTCGGTGACATCCATCAACCGCTGGGCTTCGGCACTGATGGTCCCGACGCCGACTGTGATGGCGGCATCGCCGACGTAGCCCTTGTAGGTGGCGCCGAGGTCGAAGCTGACGATGTCGCCTTCTTCGAGCTTACGACCGGTAGGGATCCCGTGGACGAGCTGGTCGTTGACGCTGATGCAGATGTTGGAGGGGTAGGGCGGGTATTTGGGCGCGGGCGAGTAGTGAAGAAAGGGGGATGTGGCGCCCCGGCGTTCGAACTCGTCGGAGACGAACTGCTCGATTTCGAGAAGGCGGCGAAGATCAGGGACCAGATCGATGCCATCAGGTCAACCCTGGTGCCCCAGGTGGTGGTGGGTCATGCCAGGGGCGACAGCCATGTCTTCGCCACGTTCGGTGCCCGGGATCGGGTGGAGGTGGCGGTCCTGCAGGTAGAGAAGGGAACGCTGACCGACAGCCACAGCATCTCGGTCAAGCCGGCGGCCGAGGAGGACCTCATGACTGCGGTGATACTCCAGTTCTACCTCGGCGGCAACGAGATACCCGGGTCGATTCTCGTGGAAACGATTCCCGAAGACCGCGGGATGCTCGAAGAGGTGCTGGGCAGGCTCAGGGGATCCCGGGTGAGGATCTCGAGACCCATGCGCGGGAAGCCCCTCCAGTGGATGGCCATGGCCCTTGACAACGCACGCACCCATGCCCAGGGCTCGGATTCCTCGTCGCTCGAAGAGATCGCCAGGGCGTTTCACCTGTGGGCCATACCCTACCGCATGGAGTGTTACGACATATCCACCCTCCAGGGTGGTTCGTCGGCGGCATCACGGGTGGTCTTCATTGCAGGCGAGCCCGACAAGTCATTGTACCGCCACTACCGTATCCGAACCGTTCAAGGCCAGGACGATTTCGCCATGCTCAAGGAGGTGTTCGAGCGCAGGCTGAAGGGCGACGAGACCCGGCCGGACCTCATCGTCATCGACGGCGGCAAGGGCCAGCTGAACATGTTTCTCAGGGCGCTGGAGGAACTCGGCCGGCCGAGGATCCCGGTGGCCGCCATGGCCAAGGCACGGCGGGGTACGGTGGACCGCTTCTTCCTGCCGGGCAGGAAGGACGCGATCAGGCTCCCGGAACGGAGCGCAAGCCTGCGCACCCTCCAGCGCCTCCGCGACGAGGCGCACCGTTTCGCCTTGAAATATCACCGGCAGCTGCGCTCGGGCACTTCGGCATCATCATTCGAGGACATCCCCGGCATCGGGAAGAAGAAGGCGAAAACCCTGCTCCGGTTCACCGCCGGCATGAAAGATCCCTCGACGATCAGCGCCGCGGACCTGCAGAAGGTCCCGGGATTGAACCGGAAGGACATCGAGAACATACTCGCCCGCCTGGCCGGGCAGGCATGAACCCGCGGCGGAGCTGAACGGTCCGGGACCGCCCCTATTTCTCGAAGTAGGGATAGCCTCTGAGCCCTTCCTCGTACATCCTCATGATCTCCCTTCGTTCAAGGGGTGTGATGAGGTTGTCTTCGATGGCCTGTTCCGCTATGGCCCTGAACTGCTTGGTCATGGCCTTCGGTTCGTACTCGACGTAGGACAGGACGTCGGCCACGGTGTCCCCTTCGATCTCCCTGACGAAGCTGTAGCTCCCGTCCTTGTGCACGCGGATGCTCACCACGTTGGTGTCGCCCAGGAGATTGTGAAGGTCGCCCAGGGTCTCCTGATAGGCCCCCACCAGAAAGACGCCCAGGTAATACTCCTCGTCCTCCCTGATCGTGTGCAGCTTCAGGGCGCGGCGCATTCCCTGCTTGTCGATAAAGCGGTCGATCTTTCCGTCGCAGTCGCAGGTGATGTCCGCAAGGATGGCGTTTCTCTCCGGCTTTTCGGCGAGCCGGTGCACCGGCATCACCGGGAACAGGTGGCCGATGGCCCACGAGTCGGGCAGGGACTGGAACACGCTGAAATTGGCGTAATAGGTGTCGCACAGGGCGGTTTCGATGTCCATCAGGTCTTTGGGCACGAATTTCAGGTCCTTGACCCCCTCGATCAGGGCCTGGATGATTTTCCAGAATATCTTGTCGCCCAGAGCACGCTGTCTCATGGTCAGGTCTCCTATCTTGAACATCTGGCGGATCTCGTCCCGATAATACAGGGCGTCGTTGTAGCATTCCTGGAGATTCCGGACATTCAGGGACTTGAGAACCTCGAGCATGTTCAGGATGATCTCAGGGGTGTTTTCGGGCAATTCCTCAGGTACGGAGTCCGTGTCGATGGAGCTCGTGTCGAAGATGTTGAACAGCAGTACGGAGTAATATGCCACAGTCGCCCGGCCGGATTCGGTGATGATCGTCGGGTGGGCGATATTGTATTCGCTCAGGATCTCCATGATGGCCTCGATCATGTCGGCGCAGTATTCATCCAGCGTGTAGTTTCGCGAGTTCATGTAATTGGTGTGTGATCCGTCGTAATCCACGGCAAGCCCCCCGCCGAGGTCGAAATAGCCCATGGCCGCCCCTTCGAGCACAAGCCCCGCATACACCCGGCAAGCTTCCTGGATGGATGCACGGATATCCCGGATGTTGGGAATCTGCGAGCCCAGATGATAGTGGAGCAGCTGGAGGCAATCCAGCATGCCCGCTTCCTTGAGCTTTTCGATGGTCTCGATGACCTGGGAGATGGTCAGGCCGAAGATGCTCCGGTCTCCGCCTGACTCGGTCCAGTGTCCGCCGGCCTGCGTGGAAAGCTTGAAGCGCACGCCCAGAAGCGGCTTAATTCCCAGAGCCTTCGACCGCTCGAGGATGAGGTCGAGCTCCCCCGGCATTTCAAGCACGAAGAAGCACTTGAACCCCATCTTGCAGGCGAACAGCCCCAGATCGATGAACTCCCGGTCCTTGTAGCCGTTGCAGACCAGGCAGGCCTCCTTGTCTTCGAGAAAAGTCAGCGCCGCGATCAGCTCGGCCTTGCTGCCGGCCTCGAGCCCGTGATGATAGAACTTTCCGATGCGGGTAATGGTTTCGATCACCTGTTTCTGCTGGTTCACCTTGATCGGGTAAACCCCCTTGTACTGCCCCTTGTAATCGAACCTGGCGATGGCCGAACGGAAGCTTTCATGGAGCTGGGTGATCTGGGAGTCGAGAATGTCTTCGAAACGCAGGAGCATGGGCATGTCATACCCGCGCGCCACGATTCCGGATATGATCTCGGGAAGGCTGACTGAAACGCTTTTGTCCCGCAGGGGCGTAACCACGACATCCCCTTTTTCGGAAATGCCGAAGTAGCCGGCTCCCCATTCCCGAATCTGATACAGGTCGGCGGAATCCTCAATCGTCCATCGTTCCATACTGTGCTTCAGGTTCATAAGTCTACCCTCATGATGGTTCATGTGCCGCGTGTACATGCTGTTTTGAACAGCCGCACCGTCTTACCGGAAAACAGATATGAATACAACCACCGATCCCGTCTGCGGAATATTTTTCCGCGCGCATTCCCCAAAGCGTCCGGATGATGCATGGAAGCGCTCCTATATTGCCGCTGCCTTTCCGCGTCACCCGAGCCGGCTCCTGAAATCGCCGTACGTAAACCGGCGCACGACCTCCGCACGTCCGTCTTCATGGAGCAGCACGAGGTCGGGAAGCGGTGTTCCGTTGAAGGCATTGTTCTTGACGAAGCTGTACTGCATCATGTCGCCGAAAACGATCCGGTCTCCCGTTCTCAAAGGCCCGGGGAACGAGTATTCGCCGATGATGTCGCCCGCCATGCAGGTATTGCCGCCCAGGATGCAGTCATAGGGCAGGACGCCCGGTTCCGAGGCGCCGTAGACGGGAGGGGTGTACGGAACCTCCAGGACGTCCGGCATATGGCATGCGGCCGAAGCGTCCAGGATGGCGATGTCCGTTTCGCCATGGACGACATCCAGCACGGTCGCGACCAGATACCCTGCGTCCACCACCAGCCCGCTTCCCGGTTCCAATATGACCTCTACGCCGAATTCGGCCCTGAAGTCTCGGACGGCGGCAATGAGGGCATCAACATCGTATCCCTGTTTGTTGATGAAATGCCCGCCGCCGAAGTTGACCGCGCTCACGCGCCCGATGTGCGCGCCGAATTCCCGCGCCATGTGTCTGATGAGGCCGACCGAGCCGTCGGCCATCGATTCGCACAGGGCATGGACGTGCAGGATATCGATTTCGTCCCACGGAAGCCTGTCGAGCCCGGTGCGTGAGACACCGAAGCGGGATTGCGGCGAGCAGGGGTCGTAGAGGTCTCCTCCGAGCGTTACGTTCGAATAGCCCGGGTTGATGCGGATGCCGATCTTCCCGCCCTTCCCGGAGGACTTCACGGCAGGCAGAAAGCGGCTGATCTGCTCGGGAGAATTGAAGTAGAAGTGATCGGCAACCTCCAGCAGGGCCTTCAGGCCGCCGGGCGTGTAGGCGGGAGAATAGACGTGCACCTCTTTTCCGAATTCCTCCCTGCCCAGGCGCGCCTCAAACAGGCCGCTTGCGGTGGTGCCGTCGAGCGAATCCCGCATGAGCGGGAACACCGCGGGCATGGCGAACGACTTGGTCGCCAGCAGGATGCGGCAACCCGCTTCGGCACGGATACGCTCGGCCACGGCCATGTTTTTCCTGAGCGCGGCCGCATCGGCTACGTAAGCCGGCGTCGAGATCCGAGGGAGCGCTCCCGCAAGGCGAGGCGGCAGCTCCGCATACAGCGATGAAGACTCAGCACCGTGCTGCAGAGGTGTTTTCTCTTTCCTCATGCCTTCTCCTGGCTGATGCACTCTGTTCTCCTGTGCTCAGTCGATTTCCGCGAGGGCACTGTACTCCTCGGGCCCGAGTCTCACCGCATGCCAGGGCAGGCCCTGCCGTGTGACCTCTTCGAGAAAAGGCTCGGGCGGAAGCTGCTCCACGTTGAATACGCCTCTGCCTGCCCAGACGCCCTTCATCACCATCATGGCCCCGGTCACGGCCGGTACGCCCGTAGTGTAGGAGACGGCCTGGGCTTTCAGCTCGCGGAAGGTCTCGGCGTGGTCGCATACATTGTAGAGTATGTACGCGGTATTCCGTCCGTCCTTCCTGCCCCGGAAAATGCACCCGATGGATGTCTTTCCGGTGTAGTTCTCCGCCAGAGAAGACGGCTCGGGAAGCAGCGCCTTCAGGAACTGGAGGGGCACGATCTCCACGCCGTTATACAAAACCGGGTCGATCCTCGTCATGCCGACATTCTGCAGAACTTCCAGATGCTTGATGTAGCTGTCGGAAAAAGTCATCCAGAAACGAATCTGCCTGAGGCCGCGGATGTTTCTCGCCAGCGACTCCTCCTCCTCGTGATAGATGAGGTAGGATTTGCGCGGTCCAACTTCCGGGTAATCGATCATGCAGGAAACGCTCAAGGGATCGATCTCGATCCACTTTCCCTGCTTCCAGTATTTCCCGCGCTGAGTAACCTCCCGAATATTGATCTCGGGGTTGAAGTTGGTGGCGAACGCCTTGCCGTGGCTGCCGTCGTTGCAGTCGATGATATCGATCGTTTCGATCTCGTCGAAGATGTTGTTCTGAGCGTATGCGCTGAAGACGCCGGTTACGCCGGGGTCAAATCCGCAGCCGAGCACCGCCATGATGCCGCGGTCGCGGAAGCGGTCATGGTACGCCCACTGCCAGCTGTAGCTGAACCTGGCCTCATCCTTGGGCTCATAGTTGGCCGTGTCGAGGTAATGGACCCCGGTTGCGAGACAGGCGTCCATGATGGGGAGGTCCTGATACGGCAGGGCCATGTTGACCACCAGATCCGGCTTTTGCTCCTCGATCAGACGGATCACCTGTGCGGTGTCGTCGGCGTCAACCTGAGAAACGGTGATCTCCGAGACGCATTCCCGCTGGATTTTCCTGCATTTTTCAAGCGTTCTCGATGCGAGGTGTATCTTCCGGAACACGTCACGGTTCATGGCGCATTTCTTGGCGACCACCGATCCCGCGGCCCCGGCTCCGATGATGAGTATGCTGTTCATAGTCGTCACTCCTGTCATTCTTTCTGATCTGCGGGCAAATACGTTACGTGCGGCTCCCGGTCACCTTGCTGCAGAGCGCGATCAGACACTCCCTCACGACCTTGGCGGCCACCACGGAAGAGACCCCTGTCGGGTCGAGGTTCGGCGCCAGCTCGACGACATCGAGGCCCACAATGTTCAGGCCCCTGATGAGCCTTATCATGATCGATGAGAGATCACGGTATGAGAGCCCGCCCGGCTCGGGTGTTCCTGTGCCCGGAAAGACCGAGGGGTCCAGGATGTCGAGGTCGCAGCTCACGTAACAGGGCCGTGTCCCGGACCTCAGGATGATCTCGTCCGGGTCGGCCTTCAGCTTTTTTACCAGCCCGTATTCATCATGTGTGCACGAGCGTATTCCGATCTGGCTGAGAGAATCCCCGCCGAGGAGTTCGTATACCCGTCTCATGACCGTCGCGTGGGACATCTTCTGCCCCAGATAGTCGTCCCTCAAATCGGCATGGGCGTCCAGGTGGACGACGGCCAGGCCCCGATGTGTCTTTGCGGCGGCGCGGATGGCTCCCAGGCTCACCAGGTGCTCTCCGCCCAGCGTCAACGGGATCCTGTCTTCGGAATAGATCTTTATGACCTGCTCTTCGATGAGGCCGAGGGCCGGGTTCGGATCGCCGAAGGGAAGCTCCAGATCGCCCAGATCCATGTATGAGCAGTCGTCAAGATCCGCATTCAGGTCGAGAGAGAAGGTTTCAAGCCCGTAGGATGCCTCGCGGATCGCAGCGGGACCGAATCGGGACCCGGGCCGGTAGCTCGCGGTCGAGTCGAGCGGCGCACCCAGGATAGCGACGGCGCCCTCGCTCCTCGAAGACATGTATGTGCTCATGGTAATCCTTTTCATCAATGGTATGAAACGAAACAGGCCGCCTTCACAAAAGAGACCCGCCTGCTCTTTTCTGTTTCAATCGCCGGTAAGCCCGTGGTGCGGCCGGGACCGACGCCCGGGCACTTCCCGAACCTGCGCGGGAGGCCGCACAGATGCCGGGCTGCAGACGACCGGCGCGCTCTTCGCGGTCACGGCCGGTTCCCCTTCTCTGCTAAAAGCTCGGCGGTGAGGAGATCCACAAAAACCGCGCCATGGTCTTTGCCCTGTTCTCGATCCAGTGCTTTTTGTCCGCTGTGTAGTAGAAGGCCTCTCCTCTGGACGCCCTGAAGGTATCTTTGCCCAGATTGATGATGATCTGGCCTTCTCTGACCAGTCCGCACTCGTCTCCGTAATGCGATTTTTCCCTGAGCGTGGACGCGCCGGGCTGCAGCGTCACCAGCAGGATATCCATCTCTCTGCCCTGAGCCCCCGGTATGAGGACCTCTCTCCTCACGCCCGGTTCGTCCTCGTGCTCGATTACAACCCTCTGGGATGCCTTGAAAACCACGATGTCCGGCCCTTTCTGTGCGAAGAACTCGGCAGGCGTCGTGTCGAGGGCGTTCAGGATCAGCTCGAGCGTGTCCAGCGACGGCGTCTGGAGATCCCTTTCGAGCAGCGAGATGAAACCTTTGGTCAGATCCGATCTGGATGCGAGATCCTCCTGGGTCAACTCTTGGGCCAGACGGATGTTTTTTATCTTTTCACCTATCTTCAATGCGTCCCCCGATCATAATTACGGCGCGCACCCGCGTCCGTTTCATAATCTTATAGTTTGACATATAGTTTACTATAATAAACATACGAAGGAGGTCTATATGATGGATGAGGAGGCCTGTCAATAATAAATAGAAAAGCGGAAACAGACTCTCATTGCCCGGATGAGATGGGAGCCCGCCCATACTTTCCTTCGGACGGCCGCTTCACGGGTGCTGCGAAAGCCGGTGAGAGATCGGCTTTCGAGCCGTTTGAGAATGTCCCGAGTCTCTGCGACCTTCTCGGGCTGGGACCGGGTGATTTTTTCGCAGAGCTCAATACCTCCCCTGTCCTGAAGACGCGCCTTCTCGCAGTCCTCGATGGCGATCGAATGATGCGGGATCACCGAACGGGACAACCGGATGTCGCCCACAAAGGCCTGAACGCGGATGGCGACGAAGGCCGCTATGAAACGATTGCACTGAGGGCATACATGCCGATGTTGAGGCGCTTGTTCGGGAACATGTTCCGCATGGCGGTGAGCATGACTACGGCCATAGGAGCGACCATCACCACGGCCATATAGAAGCGGCTTACGTTCAGGAATATGCGGCAGGTCTGTTCAACCTCGACATAGGTGAGCGCCCTCATGATGGAAAATGGAGGGTGACGGCAACAGCCAGCACTGCGTAAGGCCTGTTTTTCATCGCAATCATCTTCCCGTCGGCCTGCTCTGCACGCGTGCCACAGCCTCACGCCCGGCCGTATCGAGGCGTGCTCACATTGCCTGAGGGAATGCAGGAAATCTCATGAACGCGGCCCACTCCTCAGTGCCTCATGATTTCACACTCTTTCACGTATTGACATCCACGCGTCTGCAATGACATACGGTAATCAGGAGGATTTTTATATGCCCATCGACAAGAAGCTGCTCGATATCCTTGCCTGCCCCAAGTGCAAGGGAGAGCTCGTTCTGGAAGACGATCAGAGCGGGCTCGTCTGCAACGCCTGCAGGGTGAAGTACCCCATCGAGGATGACATACCCGTCATGCTCATCGACGAAGCGGTGCCCCTGGAAAAATGAGTCCTTCTCAGGAACGGCTCACCGCCGATCATCTTCTCTCCATCGCCCGGGCCGACATTGCCGTGATCCTGGGCACAGGCCTGGGCGTCATGGAAGAGTCCATAGCCGTCGAGAGGGCGGTCCCGTACGCAGACATTCCCGGGTTCCCGGTTTCCTCGGTGAAGAGCCACTCGGGAAGACTCCTGTTCGGAACCCTGGGGAATGCGCGCGTGGCGGTCATGAGCGGGAGATTCCACCTGTACGAGGGATACTCACCCCGGGAGGTAACCTTTCCGATCCGTGTATTCGCCTACATGGGCATCCGGAGGCTCTTCATCTCGAACGCGGCCGGTGGCCTGCGGCCGGACCTGGTTCCGGGCAGCGCCATGCTCATCACCGACCACATCAATTTCACCGCTCAGAGCCCGCTCACCGGCCCCAATATCGAGGAGCTCGGGCCCAGGTTCCCGGATATGACCAGGCCGTACAGTCCAGCCCTCATAGCCGAGGCGAGATCTTTTGCACGAGACAGCGGAATAGATCTCAAGGAGGGCGTGTATGTACAGGTGCCCGGACCTTCCATGGAGACCGCGGCCGAGACGCGAATGCTCCGCATGCTCGGAGCGGACGCGGTTGGCATGTCAACGGTGATGGAGGTCATCCAGGCCGCTCACTGCGGTATGGAGGTGCTCGCAATCTCGGCCGTCACCAACAACAACGACCCGGACCGATATACGCCCGCCCCCCTGGAGCATGTCATCGCAATGGCTGAAAAGGCGGGGCCCACGATCGCCCGCGTATTTGCGGGCGTAATAAAAGGCTGAAGCTCTCGTGGGAGAGGGCTTCAGCCTTATCCGTACGAATCACGACCGTCTGAAAGGCTCGGACGGTCAATGCGCCGCCTGCTCGGCGGGTTTGCCTTCTTTCCTCACGCTTCTCCGCCTGGGCGGCTCCTGGCCGGTCTTCTTCTCTTCCTTCTGATCCACGAACACCAGCTCCAGCACCTCGTCCATGGAGCTGACCGGATGGAACCTGACCTTACCCTTGATGACCGAGGGAATGTCTTCCAGGTCTTTGACATTATCCTTGGGGATGATGATGTCGAAGATCTTGTTCCGGTGGGCGGCAAGGGTCTTTTCCTTGAGGCCGCCGATGGGAAGCACCTTGCCCCTGAGCGTGATCTCGCCTGTCATGGCGATGTCTTTTCTCACCTTCTTGTTGGTCAGTGCCGAGATGACGGCGGTCGCCATGGTGATGCCCGCTGACGGTCCGTCCTTCGGGATCGCGCCGGCCGGGACATGGATGTGCACATCCGACTCCCGAGTGAAGGCCGAGGAGATCCCCAGTTTGTCCGCCCTTGAGCGGGCATAGGTGAGCCCGGCCTGTGCGGACTCCTTCATCACGTCGCCGAGCTGTCCGGTGAGCACCAGGCCGCCGCCCTTGCCTTCCTTGCTGGGAAGAACCGAGGTCTCGATATAGAGTATCTCTCCGCCGAACGGCGTCCAGGCGAGCCCGGTGGCGACGCCCACCTCGTGCTCGGTGCGCTCCTGCTCGGGCAGGTACTTGGGCACCCCGAGGTAGTTGGGCACGGTCTTGGCGGTGATGCGGTAGACCTTCTTGCGCCTGCCTTCCTTCTCCGCGATGTCCCTTGCCACCTTGCGGATAATGGATCCGATCTCGCGCTCCAGGTTCCTGACGCCCGCCTCCTTGGTGTAGTGGTTGATGACGTCGAGAATGGCGTCGTCGGAGAACACCACGTCCTCCATCTTCATGCCGTTCTCGGTTACCTGCCGCTTCACCAGATAGCGTTTGGCGATCTGGAGCTTCTCCTGGTCGGTGTATCCGGGCAGCTCGATGATCTCCATCCTGTCCTTCAAGGGGCCGGGGATGGGATCCATCAGGTTCGCGGTGGTGATGAACATGACCTTGGACAGATCGAAGGGCACATTGAGATAATGATCCTGGAAGGAAAAGTTCTGCTCAGGGTCGAGCACTTCCAGCAACGCCGAAGAGGGGTCTCCCCTGAAATCCTGCCCGATCTTGTCCACTTCGTCGATCATGAACACCGGGTTGTTCGAGCCGGCCTGTTTGATGCCCTGGATGATCCTGCCGGGCATAGCACCGATGTAGGTGCGCCTGTGACCGCGGATCTCCGCCTCGTCGCGCACTCCGCCGATGGAGAGCCGGTAGAACTCCCTTCCCAGGGCGCGTGCGATGGATCTGCCGAGCGACGTCTTCCCGACGCCCGGAGGCCCCACGAAGCAGAGAATGGCGCCCTTCTTGTTCGGGTTGAGCTTCCTCACCGCGAGATACTCCAGGATACGCTGCTTGACCTTGTCGAGGCCGTAATGGTCCTCGTCGAGAATGACGGCCGCCTTTTTGATGTCGAGGCTGTCGTGGGTCGAGTGGCCCCACGGCAGGTCGGTCATCCAGTCCAGATATGTCCGGATGATGTTGGCCTCCGCGGAGTCCTGATGCATCATCTTGAGCCGATCCAGCTGTTTGTTGGCCTCTTTTTTCACCTCGTCGGGCATGCCGGCCTTCTCGATCTTCAGCTGGTACTCCTCCATCTCCTTGCTCTTCTCGTCCACCTCGCCCAGCTCCTGCTGGATGGCGCGCAGCTGCTCGCGCAGGAAGTACTCGCGCTGGGTCTTGCTCATCTCTTCCTTGGCCTGGGTCTGAATGCGGGCTTGGACCTCGGAGAGCTCCATTTCCTTGGAGAGCAGGCCGTTGACGTGCTTGAGCCGCTCGATGGGGTCAATGATCTCCAGCACATGCTGCGACTCGTCGACCTTGAGCCTCAGGTTCGACGCAACCAGATCGGCAAGCCTGCCGGGATCGTCGATCGCCTCCAGGATGGACAGCGCGTCGGGCGACACGATGCCTCTGAGCTGAAGAATCCTCTCGGACTGCTCCTTGACCGAGCGCATCATGGCCTCGACCTCGACGGTCACTTCCTTGATCTCGGGCTCTTCGACCTTCTCGATATCGACGGTGTAGAAGCCGCGGTCGTCCTTGTAGAGCTTCCGGATTCTCGCCTTCGCCACGCCCTGCACCAGGATTTTCACCCTCCCGTCCGGAAGCTTGAGCATCCTGATGACCATGGCCACGGTGCCGACGGTATAGATCTGATCTTCCTCGGGTTCCTCGACCGTGGAGTCTTTCTGCGCGGCGAGAAAGATGTACCTGTCCTTGTTCAGTGCCTCGTCCACCGCCTTGATGGACAAACCCCTGCCTACGAAGAGCGGCAGGATCATATACGGATATATCACCACGTCTCTGATGGGGAGTAATGGGATGTTTGTAGGGATATCTATTGCCTGTTTTTCATTTTCCATTCACTATACTCCTATTCGATTATGATCCGCTTGACGAGCTTTGCCTTGTCGTCCGACCGTGCTATGCGAATTTTCAGGATCCCGTCGGAGTACCTGGCATCCACTTTTTCCAGATCGAATATTTCGGGAATATCCAGTTCCCTCCTGAATCTTCCGAATCCTCGTTCCATCCTGATGTAGCGGACCCCCCTGTTCGCCAGTGTGTCCCTCTTCATTCCGCTGATGACCAGCGTCCTGCCGATCACCTCGACATTGACCTCTTCCTGACTCACGCCGGGAATCTCAATCTCTATGCAGAGCTCATCGGAGCATTCATACACATCCAATGGAGGATAACATATGCCGAGCCTCTCTTCATGGCTTTCCTGCCCGAGGAGAAACCCTACAACTTCTTGAAATTTCAGATTGAACATATTCCCTTCCCTTATAAATTTTGACGCCTTAGTACCTTTATAGGATCACCAGACCTCAAGTCAATACCTCATGAACCCTGGGCCATGTATAGCTGTTCGGCCGGAGGAGCAAAGAAATTGAGCGCTTCGTGAACGCATCGCCTTCACGGTCCGCACATAGAAGCTTCGTTCGAGATTCCTTTACATCACCGGCACTTAGTGATAGAATTTTCGGTCATGCCAGGAGAGCGGATGCACGTGAAGGAGGTGTGGGGTTTCGAGAGCGGGACCAGCCTCAAGATCCCGCTCTTCACGGCCCGCGTATCCGCGGGCTTCCCTTCCCCGGCGGACGACTTTATCGACAAGTCGCTGGATCTGAACGAGTTTCTCATCGAGCATCCCTCGGCCACGTTCTTCGTGCGCGCGGAAGGCACCTCCATGATCGGCGCGGGCATCCACCCCGGCGACATACTGATCGTGGACAGGGCTCTGGAGCCTGCCCCGGGCAGCATCGTGATCGCGGCCCTCGACGGGGAGTTTACGGTGAAGCGTTTCCAGCGCAAGTCGGGCAGATCGTTTCTCCTGGCCGAGAATTCCGAGTTCGCCCCCATAG
>ERZ1026800.1702-NODE-1702-length-13363-cov-3.258084_pt1 | contig 13363 bp, 8 predicted proteins | sample MGYA00520873_ERZ1026800 | MGnify/ENA primary metagenome ERZ1026800 (study PRJEB33270, sample SAMEA104284475) | anaerobic digester metagenome | biome: Anaerobic digester microbiome; feature: mesophilic sludge digester; material: Anaerobic digester biomass | place...
GGCCAGGCCGACGCGCCGCCGCTCGCCGGCCGACAGCTCGCCACCGTGCTCGCCCACCTGGCGGTCGAGTGCGATCGGCAGGCCGGCGCGCTGGAGCGCGTCGACCAGCGCTGCATCGCCGGCGCGGGGGTCGGCGATGCGGAGGTTGTCGGCCAGCGTGCCATGGAAGAGGTACGGCGTTTGATCGACCCAGCCGATCGACCGCTGCCAGGCTTCCAGGTCGACATCGGTGAGCGGCACGGCGGCGGCCGCCGAGCCGAGTGTGACCGTGCCTTCGTCGGCGGTGCGCAGGCCCAGCAGCACCGTCAGCAGCGACGTCTTTCCGCTGCCGCTCGCCCCGGTGAGGCACACCACCTCGCCGGCACGCAGGGACAGGTCAGCGTGGTCGGGTGCCGGTGTGTCGCGATCTCGGTGGCGAACACTGATCTGCGACATCTCCACGACGAGTGGTCCGCCTGGGAGCGATGCCGTGCCTCGATGAGCGGGCTGCGGGGCTTCCAACAGGGTGAACGCAGCGTCGGCGGCGGCGAGCCCGGCAGCACTGGCGTGGTAGTGGGCGCCTACCTGACGCAGGGGCAGGTAGGCCTCGGGAGCGAGCAGGATGACCAGCAGCCCTGTTCGCAGGTCGAGCCCGCCATCGACCAGGCGGAGGCCGACACCGACGGCGACGAGCGCGACCGAGAGCGTGGCCAACGTCTCCAGGATCAGCGACGACAGGAACGCGATGCGCAGCGTGGCCATCGTGCTGCTGCGGTACTGGTCGGTGCTCTCCCGCACGAGATCCGCCTGCGCGTTGCCGCGACCGAAGGCGCGCAGCGTCGGCATTCCCTCGACGACGTCGAGGAAGTGGTGCGAGAGCCGTGCCAATGCGTCCCAGCGGCGGGCGTTGGCCGCCTCGGTGGCCTTGCCGACGAGCACCATGAACACCGGGATCAGCGGCAGCGTGAGCGCCACCGTGAGCGTGGCCGTCACGTCGGTACGCAGCAACTGCAGCAGCACCACGGCTGGCACCACGACGGCGAGCACCAGCTGGGGGAGGTACTTGGCGAAGTATCCGTCGAGCGCATCGAGGCCGCCGCCGGCCAACGCCGCCACCTCGGCGCGTCGGGCGCTCTGCGCCGGGTCGGCGGCTCCCCGCGTGGCATGGCGCACGATCTGCCGGCGTAGCTGCGACTTCACCTGCGCCGACGCCCGGTGGGCTGCGACCTCCTGGGCCCAGGAGGTCGTGGCCCGTAGCGACACCACGATGGTCAGCGCAACGAGCAGCGGCGACAACCCGCTCGTGCCCCGGCGCTCGATGATGCGTGCGACTGCGGTGGCGAGGAGCCCGGCCTGCACCACCACCAGCACCGCAGTGATGGTGCCCAGGAGCACCGTGATCGCGAGATGCGAGACCGAACTGCGAGCGGCGCGGAACAGGCGAGGGTCGACGGGCTTCACGTGCTGGTGTTCGCCGCGGCCTTCGTCAGGGCTTCCGCCGCCGCGACGACTGGTGAGTCGTGCGGGATGTGGTGCACACCCAACCGCTTGCGGAACACGTAGATGGACCACGCTTGGTACATGACCACCAGCGGCGTGAAGATGGCTGCCACCCACGTCATGATGGTGAGCGTCTTGTGCGTGGACGATGCATTGGTGGTGGTGAGCGACCAGGCATCGTCGAGCGTCGACGGCATCACGTTGGGGAACAGCACGGTGAACAACGATGCCACGGCCAGCGCCAGCGTGGCCGCAGTGCCCACGAACGCCCAGCCCTCGCGTCCGCGGCGCGTGGCCTCCAGGCCCGCGAGCAGTGCGATGGCGGCAAGCACCGCCAGCACCACGAACCAACCTGCGTGCTGCGCTCCGTCGCGCTGGAAGTAGGTCCACGCCAGGAAGCCGACAGCCAGGCCGGCGGCAGCCAGGCCCGACTTGAGGGCAACAGCCCGAGCCCGATCGCGTACGTCGCCGAGCGTCTTCAACGAGAGGAACACCGCGCCGTGGGTGACGAACAGGCTGAGCGTCACCAGCCCACCGAGGATGGCGTACGGGTTGAGCAGGTCGAAGAAGGTGCCCACGTATTCCTTGTCGGCGTCGATGTCGACACCGCCGACGATGTTGCCGAAGGCCACACCCCACAAGATGGCGGGCAGCAGCGAGCCGAAGAAGATGGCGCGATCCCACCACGCGCGCCACCGTACGGAATCGTGCTTGCCGCGGAACTCGAACGCGACGTTGCGCAGGATCAGCGAGATGAGGATGAGGAACAGCGGCAGGTAGAAGCCGCTGAACAGCGTCGCGTACCACTCGGGGAAGGCGGCGAAGGTGGCGCCACCGGCCACCAGCAGCCACACTTCGTTGCCGTCCCAGAGCGGACCGATGGTGTTGAGCAGCACCCGCCGCTCGCGGTCGTCGCGACCGAGGATGGGCAGCAGGATGCCGACGCCGAAGTCGAAACCTTCGAGGACGAAGTACCCGATCCAGAGGACGGCGATCAGGATGAACCAGACGGTGGTGAGTTCCATGTGTCGTGGCCTCTCAGTAGGCGAACGCCAGCGGGCGTTCGTTGTCGTCGGACGGGGTTTCGTCGACCGCCGGCAGGCCGGCCTTGATGTACTTCAGCAACAACTTGACCTCCACGACAGCCAACAGGCCGTAGACGAGGGTGAACCCGATCATCGAGATCCACACCTCGGTTGCACTGACACTGGGCGAGACACCGGCGGCCGTGGGCATCAGCCCGAAGACGATCCAGGGCTGGCGGCCCATCTCGGTGAACACCCAGCCGAACGAGTTGCCGAGCAGGCCCATGAACGGCACGGTGATCGCCGCCCACCATGCCAGCCTGCCGCTGAACCCGCTGCCCTTGCGGATGCGCCACCACGCCCATACGGCGATGACGGCGCCGAACATGCCGATGCCGATCATGAACCGGAACGTCCAGTAGGTGACGGCGATGTTCGGGCTGTAGTCGCCAGGCCCGTACTTGGCCTCGTAGGCGCTCTGCAGGTTGTTGATGCCCTCGACCCTGCCGTTGAAGTCGCCGGTCGCGAGGAACGACAGCATCTTGGGCACGCGAATGCTGAACGTCTCTTCGCTGCCGTCAGGTGTGCCGATGCTGAAGATGGAGAACGAAGCGCCGTCCTTCGTCTCGTAGAGCGCTTCCGCGGCCGCCATCTTCATCGGCTGCACCTCGGTCATCACCTTCGCCTGGCGGTCGCCGGTGATGGCCAGCAACGCCGCGGCCACGACGACGGTGGCTGCGCCGGCTCTGGCTGCCGTACGGAAGCTGTCGGCATCACGATCGGAGTGGCGGAGCAGGTTCCAGAGTGCGATGCCCAGCACCAGGCCGCCAGCCGTGATGAAGGCGCCGGCAATGGTGTGCGGGAACGTGACGAGCGCGACCTTGTTGGTGAGCACCGCGGCGAAGTCGGTGAGCTCCGCGCGGCCGGTGACCGGGTTGTACCGGTAGCCGACCGGATTCTGCATGAACGAGTTGGCGGCCAGGATGAAGTACGCCGAGAGCAGCGTGCCCGTGGCGGCGATCCAGATCGTGGCCAGGTGCACCTTCTTGGACAGCCGGTCCCACCCGAAGATCCACAGCCCGAGGAAGGTGGATTCGAGGAAGAAGGCGAGCAGGCCTTCGATGGCCAGTGGAGCGCCGAAGATGTCGCCGACGAAGCGGGAGTAGTCGCTCCAGTTCATGCCGAACTGGAACTCCTGCACGATGCCGGTGACCACGCCCATCGCGAAGTTGATGAGGAACAGCTTGCCGAAGTACTTGGTGAGACGCAGGTACTTCTCTTTGCCGGTGCGGTACCAGGCTGTCTGGAACCCGGCTACGAGGAACGCCATTCCGATCGTGATGGGTACGAAGAAGTAGTGGTAGACGGTGGTGATCCCGAACTGCCACCTGGCGAGGCCCAGGGAATCCATGTGGTGTTCCTCCCGACCCAGCTGCTCGAAGTGGGTCTGCTACTAGAGTCGCAGGAATACCCCAGGGGGTTCCGGGACCTTCGTCACATCTTGTGGCGATGTTCGTCACGTACGTGTGCCCAGGGCGGCCCGTCCGTACACATCAGCCGCCCAGTGCCTGGATGGCCCTGCTCACCTTCTGCAGGCTCACCGGGCGGGCGGTGCCCAGTTGTTGGGCGAAGACGCTGACGCGCAGCTCCTCCAGCAGCCAGCCGACGTCGATCACCTCGGCGGTGATGTCGTCGCGATCCATGCGGCGCAGCAGGGCCACGTAGCGGGCTTCGACGGCTGCGACGTCGCGCAACCGGGCCGCATCGCGGTGCGGGCCCTCCGGCAGCTTGGCCAAGCGATGATCGATCGCGCTCACGTAGCGCACCACGTCGAGCAGGCGAGCAACCCCGGTGGCGGTGACGAAGCCGGGGCGCACCAGCCGGTCGAGTTGCTCACGTGCGTCGGCGGCCGATGCGGCGACGGCGGGCGCCACGAGACGATCGAGGCGACCGCGCACGGCGGTGGCCGCGGCGAGTATCTCGGCGGCCGAGTGGAGCGCCGTTGCCGCCGTGCCGGGGAGCTCGCTGCGCGCCGCCTGCACCAACGCCTCGAAGCCGGTAGCCGTGAACACCGGGCCACCGTGAGCGGCAACGACGCTGTCGGCCGCGGCCAGCAGGCAGTCGGCGGCCAAGGTCTCCAGAGTGGTGCTGCTTCCCGCAACGGCCAGTCGCGAGGCGTTGCTGAGGTGTTGCTCGATCGCTCGCTTGCCGACCGGCACGGCCAACAGCAGCAGGCGACGCACGCCGGAGCGCATCACCTTTGCCTGCAGCTCCTGCTTGGTGAACACGCGAATGCTCACACTGCCGCCGTCATCGAGCAGCGCCGGGTAACCGCGCACCGGCACGCCGTTGCGCGTCGTCTCCACCATCTCGGGCAGGTCACCGAAGTCCCACGCGGTGATGCCCTGGCGCTCTTCGATCGGGGCCGCCCGGGCGATCGCTGCTCGCAGCCGCGGGGCAACCAGCTTGCGCAGCGCAACGATGTCCTTGCCGGTTGCCACAGGGGCACCGTGTTCGTCGTCGATCGAGAAGCCGACGCGCAGATGGGCCGGTACCAGCACGGCGTCGAACGCGTGCGACGGTACGGCGACGCCGGCCACGTCGTTGACCACCGTCGACAGCGCGGCAGCCAGCGAGGTGCCGTCCTCCCATGCCGCCGGCGTGCCCAACGACGCCACCACCTTGGCGGTCACTTCGGCCATCGGCACCAGCTCGCGCCGGTGCTCCTTGGGCAGTGCCCGCAGCAGCGCAGCAACCAGCTCGGGCCGCAGGCCGGGCACGTTCCAGTCGAATCCCACCGGCTCCACCTGGTTCAGCGCGGCCAGGGGAACGTGCACCGTGGCACCGTCGTCGGCGGCGCCGGGGTCGAAGCGGTAGGTGACGGCGAGGTTCACCGTGTCGCGGCCGGGCACCTGATGGTGCCACACGGTGGGGAAGTCGAGCACGCTGGCAGCACCTTCGTCGCCGACGAAGTCCTCCAGCCGCATCAGCAGCAGCTCGGGCTGGGTGCTGCGCGCCGACTTCCACCACTTGTCGAAGTGGCGGGTGCTCACCACCTCCGGGCCCAGCCGCCGGTCGTAGTACGCGAACACGGCTTCCTCGTCCACGAGGTCGGCGCGGCGCACCCGCTCGCCCCAGCCCTTGAGATCGCCGAGGAAGCGCTGGTTGTGGCCCCAGAACTGGTGGGCGGCCCCATCATGCGGGCTCCATTCGCCGTCCACCAGCGCACAGCGGATGAACAGCTCGCGTGCGGCGGCGCGGTTCACGCGGTCGTAGCCCACCGTACGGTTGCTGACGATGGGCAGCCCGAACAGTGACACCCGTTCGCTGCACACTGCCGCGCCGCGGCGGGCATCCCAGGACGGCTCGCCGTAGCTGTACTTGGAGAGGTGCTTGCCCAGTTCCTCGGCCCACTCGGGTTGCACAGAGGCGACGACGCGGCCCCACAACCGATTGGTCTCCACCAGCTCGCCGGCGATGATCCACTTCGGCAACGCCTTGGACAGCGCCGAGCCGTGCCCGATCGCGAACTTCGAGCCGTGCGCACCCTTGTACTCGCGAGTCGTGCCGTCGCGCATGCCCAGGTGGCTGAGCAAGCCGGAGAGCAAGGCCTGGTGCACTCGGTCGGGGTGGCCTTCGCTGACGCCGACCGAGAGGCTGCCCTGGCGAATGCCGATCTGGCCGGCCACTTGGCGCAGCTGGCTGAACAGATCCTGCCACTCGCGTACGCGCAGGTAGTTGAGGTACTCGGTGCGGCACAGCTTGCGGAACTGGCTGCTGTTGAGCGCGTGCTGGCGCTCGCGCAAGTGGTCCCACAGCTTCACCAGCGAGAGGAAGTCGCTGCCCGGCACTTCGAACCGGCGGTGCAGCTCGTCGGCGGCTGCACGATGCTCGGCGGGTCGCTCGCGCGGATCCTGGATGCTGAGCACCGACGTGATGATCATCAGCTCGCGCACGCAGCCGTGCCGCTCGGCCTCCAGCACCATGCGCCCCAGGCGAGGGTCGATGGGCAGGCGGGCGAGGCGCTTGCCCAACGGAGTGAGCCGCCGCCGGCCGTCACGCTGGGTGCCGGTGGGCGCGCTGGGCTCGATGGCCCCCAGCTCTTCCAGCAAGCCGTACCCGTCGCGCACCGAGCGCGGGTCGGGTGGATCGAGGAAGGGGAAGGCGCCCACGTCGCCGAGCCCGAGCGCGGTCATCTGCAGGATGACCGACGCAAGGTTGGTGCGCAGGATCTCGGGCTCGGTGAACTCGGGCCGGTCACCGAAGCCGGCTTCGTCGTACAGCCGGATGCAGATGCCGGGCGCCACGCGGCCGCAGCGACCGGCGCGTTGGTTGGCCGATGCCTGCGAGACCGCTTCGATGGGCAGGCGTTGCACCTTCAGCCGATGGCTGTACCGCGACATGCGCGCTGCGCCGGCATCGACCACGTACCGCACCCCGGGCACGGTGAGCGATGTCTCGGCCACGTTGGTGGAGAGCACCACCCGTCGGCCTCGGTGCGGTTGCCAGATGCGATGCTGCTCGACGGCCGACAGGCGCGCATACAGCGGCAGCACGTCGGCCGCGGCGCCGCGTGCCGTTCGCGCCGACTCGGTGAAGTGCCGCCGCAGCGCGTCGGCGGTGTCGTGGATCTCGCGCTCGCCCGACAGGAACACCAGCACGTCGCCGTCGCCCTCGTGGGCGAGCTCGTCGACCGCATCGACGATGGCTTGCACCTGGTCGCGATCGTCGTCGGGGTCGTCGTCGCGAGCGCCGAACGGCCGGTAGCGAACCTCCACCGGGAACGTGCGACCCGACACCTCGATGATCGGCGCCGGGCGACCGTCGGGCTGCGCGAAGTGCTCGCTGAAGCGCTGCGTGTCGATGGTGGCGGAGGTGACGATCAGCTTCAGGTCGGGCCGTTTCGGCAGCAGCTGCGCCAGGTAGCCGAGCAGGAAATCGATGTTCAGGCTGCGTTCGTGCGCCTCGTCGATGATCAGCGTGTCGTAGCGGCGCAGCATCCGGTCGCGCTGGATCTCGGCCAACAGGATGCCGTCGGTCATCACCTTCACCAGGGTCTGCTCGCCGACGGTGTCGGTGAAGCGCACGGTGTAACCGACGGTGGCGCCCAGCTCGGTGCCCAGTTCCTCGGCCACTCGCTCGGCGATGGTGCGTGCAGCCATCCGGCGCGGCTGCGTGTGGCCCACCAGCCCCGCCACGCCGCGGCCCAGGTCGAGGCACAACTTGGGGAGTTGTGTGCTCTTCCCCGAGCCGGTCTCACCGGCGACGATGACCACCTGGTGATCGCGAATGGCGGCCATCAAGTCGTCGCGCCGTGCGGCGAGCGGCAACGCCGCAGGGCAGGCGAGCGCACCGCTGGCGCGCAACGACTCGACGGTGGCGGCGCGACGTTGAGCGGCTGCTTGGGCGCGGGTGGGGGTGGCGGGTTCGGACATGGCGGATTCGACCGTTCAGCATGGCACCCGGGTGCCGCGTTGCGCACGGTGATTGGTGGGTGGCCGCTCCGCGTGCGACCATGGCACCGTGAAGGCACGCTGGTCCACTCTCGTCCCCGTCCTGTCCGTCGTTGCGGCCGCGCTTGCCGGTGCGGCGTGTGGAGCGGAACGCGACAGCGACCGGCCGATGACGCAGGGCGAGCAGATCGCGCTCGACAACGGTTGCACGGCCTGCCACGGCACCAACGGCGAAGGCGGGGTGGGGCCGGCATGGAGGGGCCTCTACCAATCCGAGGTGAAGCTCAGCGATGGCTCCACCGTCATCGCCGACGAGGCGTACCTCACTCAGTCGATCAGGGATCCTTCGGCGAAGCAGGTCACCGGCTTCGGAGCGATGCCGGCCAACTCGTTGAACGACGCCGAGGTGCAGGCAGTGGTGGACTTCATCAAGTCGTTGGAGAAGTAGCCGGCGCACGGCCGGGCGCGGCGATCACCAGGGTCAGCGCTGCCAACCCGAGGGCGGTGGTGACGAGCCCGCAGCTGATGGCCGCGGCGGCCGCGAAGCGGTCGAGCCAGCCGGGGGCGTTGGTCGCCAGGATGGCCTTGGAGAACCCCTCCCGGCGCATCCATGCCCACGCTGCCAGGTTCACGCCGGCCAGCAGCAGCAGCGCATTGCTGGTGAGTGACGAGCGGTTGCCGCGCCAGTGCAGCGCCACGGCGCCGGCGGCAGCGGCGGCGGCGATGGCCGGGAGCGCGAACCAGCCCACTTGCGGCCCGGTCTCGGTGGGCAGCGTGCGGTACTGCCAAGCACCCACGAAGGTGGCCAGCAGTGCGACGTCGAGCGTCGGCAGTGCACGCCAGCGCGACAAGGAGCCGACCCGACCGCCGAGGCCTGCCAGCAGCCCGGCCGCCAAGCCCACGATCGCGCCCAGCCACACCGGCGTTCGCGAGGCGGCCGGCATCCACACCGACTCGACGATGATGGACACTGCGACGTCGTCGACCAGCAGCGGAACCTGCTCGCGCAGCACGACGTCGCCGGGGTGCCTGCCGGGTGGCCGCGAGTCGGTCATCCAGTGCACCCGATGGTCGTGCCACGCGTACCGGCCATCGGTGGCGACCGTGTGCCAGGCGGGTGGGGCATCGTCGACGAAGTCGGCGGGCAGGGCTGCGCCCTGTCGGGCCTTGCTGACGAAGTAGCTGGCCGACGTTCGGTTCTCCTGCACGGTGCCGTCGGCGAGGAAGCGGATGAACGGCTCGCTGCGATAGCCGAACACCTCCACCGCCGTGCCGCGATCGACGCGCAGCTCCAGGAACGAGTCGCCGCCGATGATCGATGCGTGCACCTGCGGGGTCGCCGGGTCGATCGCCACGATCCGCGATCGGTAGTCGGTGGGGCCGGCCGAGTCGGCCGCGGCAGCACCAGTGGGCAGTGCGACGAACAGCGCCAGCGTGACCGACAGCACGCGACCGACTCTGGCGGTGGCCGACAAAGTCGAGGTGAGGAGGTGTCGCTGCACCTCCTCACTCTTCCTGCTGTGAGACCTGCGTGTCACATCGGCTCGGGCGAGCCGGGCTGCGTGCTCAGCTCTCGGGCACCAGCACGGCGCCGATCACGTGGATGACACCATTGGTGGCCTGCACGTTCTGCACCAGGATCGGGTTGCCGTCGATGTAGGTGACGCCGTCGACCTTCGTGACCGTCAGGTCGACGCCGGCCACTGTGGTGATGGTGCCCTCGACCAGCTGATCGGTGGTGAGCTTGCCGGCGATGACGTGGTAGGTGAGCACGGTGGCCAGCAGTTCCGGGTCGGCCAGCACCGCGTCCAGCGTGGCGGGGTCGAGCGCATCGAACGCATCGTCGACGGGAGCGAACACGGTGAACGGGCCCTCACCCTTGAGCGTGTCGATGAGGTCGGCTTGGGTGACCAGGCTGGCCAGGGTGGTGAAGCCGGGCAACGTGGTGGCGACGTCGATGATGTCGCCGAGCGCGGGCACCAGCACGTTGGACATCACGTGGATCACGCCGTTGGTGGCCTGCACGTTCTGGACCGTGACTGCGTTGCCGTCGATGTAGGTGACTCCGTCGACCTTGGTGATGGTGAGGTCGTCGCCGGCGACCGTGGTGATGGTGCCTTCCGGCAGCTGATCGAGGTTGTACTTGCCGGCGATCACGTGGTGCGTGAGCACGGTGGCGAGCAGCGCGTCGTCGCCGGTGACGGTGTCGACGATGGCGGCCGGCAGTGCGGCGAACGCAGGGTCGGCGGGGGCGAACACGGTGAACGGGCCCTCACCCTTGAGCGTGTCGATGAGGTCGGCCTGGGTGACCAGTGCGGCGAGGGTTTCGAAGCCGGGGAGGGTGGTGGCGACGTCGATGATGTCGCCGAGGGCCGGTACCAGCACATCGCCCATCACGTAGACGTAGCCGTTGGTGGCTTCGACGCCGGCGCCGATGGCATTGCCGTCGATGTAGAACATGCCGTCGCTCTCGGTGACGGTGAGCGTGGTGCCGGCGGCGCTGGTGAGCTCGCCGGCCGCCATCTGTTCGGGCGTGATGGTGCCGGGCACCACGTGGTGCAGCAGCACGGACTTCACCATCTCGGCGTTGTCCTCCACTGCGTGCAACACGTCGAGCGGCAGCTTGCCGAAGGCGGCGTCGGTGGGCGCGAACACGGTGAACGGGCCGCCGCGCAGGGTTTCCACCAGGCCGGCGTTGACGGCCATGCCCGCCAACTGGGTGAACACGTGACCGGTGAGGGCTGTCGCGACGAGGTCGCCCATGGGTAGCGGTGTCTCGGTGGTGGCGGTGGTCTCCTGCGTCGCTGCGGCCGAGGAGGTGGTGACGGCATCGTTCTTGTCGTCGGAGCAGGCCGCCGCCGCGAAGGCGAACAGGCTGAGCAGCGCAACTGCGCGACGGATGGAACGGTGGGGTGGCGACTGACGGTTCACGAACACGTTGGCGACGCTAGTGACGGCGCCATATGGCGAGCAGGGGCGCTCGGCCCTGTCGGAGAGGACCAAAGGCCCTACGCGTGACGCGGCCTACATTGGGCGGATGACCGATCTGGAACGCGAGTACTCACCCAGTTCGCGCGTGGGTGGTAGCTCCGAGCCGTTCGTTGCCGACCATCGGCTCCGCAGCGAGGCCGCTCGAGCACTTCTCGCGGCTCGTCTGACGACCACGAGTGGCGGCACCCTGCTGGTCGCCGACGATCCGGCCGCTCCGTTGCTGGTGTTCATCCACGGTGGCTACTGGCAGGCCCTGAGCGCCGCCGACTCGCTGTATCTGGCCCCCGCCGCACTGGCTGCCGGCTGGTCGTACGCGGCGGTGGAGTACACCATCGCCCCCGCCGGCACGCTGCCGTCGATGGTCGACGAGTGCCGTGCGGCGCTGGCGACGCTGGCCGGTCTGGTCGCGCCGGCGCAGGTGGTGCTGGCGGGGCACTCCGCCGGGGCGCACCTGGCGGCGATGGTGTCGCTCGTGGGCCCGTCGCCGGTGCCGATCGCGCGCACCGTGCTCGTCAGCGGCGTCTTCGACCTGCGCCCGCTGGTGCACACCACGGTCAACCTCCCGCTCGGGCTGCACGAGGCGGCAGCTGCCGCGATCAGCCCTCAGCTGTTGCCGGTCGCGGCGTCACACGAGGTGGTGGTGGCCTGGGGCGACAACGAGACCGACGCTTTCAAGGCGCAGAGCCGGGCGTACGCCGCCCGCCTAGCGGCCGCAGGAACGCAGGTGTCGTCGGTGGAGTGCGCTGGTCGCCATCATTTCGACATCGTCGAAGATCTGGTCCGCCCCGGCACGCCGCTCGGGCGACTCGCCCTGGGAGGTTCGTGATGTCGGTCGTCAGCGCCGAGGTGGTGGTGGTCGGGGCCGGCTCGGCCGGCTGCGTGGTGGCTGGGCGCCTGGCCGAGCAGGGCCGCGACGTGTTGCTGCTGGAAGCCGGCCCCGACTACGGCCCGGTGGGTTCCGGTCGCTGGCCGGCGGAGCTGTTGAGTGCCCGCATGCTGGCCACCACGCACGACTGGGGCTACACGTCGGGCCGGTGGGTGTTCGAGCGAGCGAGGGTGATGGGTGGCTGCAGCAGCCACAACGGCGCCATCGCCGCTGTGGGCCACCGTGCCGACTACGACGGATGGGGTCTGCCGGGCTGGGCCGGCGACGACGTGGCACCCTTGTTCCGGCAGGTGATCGAGCGCATGCGGGTTCGCGCGTACGAGGCTCACGAGGCCGGGCCGTTCCACGCCCGCTGCCTCGACGCGGCGGCCGATCTCGGCTGGACGATCGCGAGCGACCTGTGCGACCTCGATGCCGGGGCTTCGTTCGGCCTGGAGACGGTCAACGTGGTCGGCCACACTCGTTGGAACGCCGGGTTCGCCTACCTCGACCACGTGCGTGGCGGCTCGCTGCGCGTGCTCGACGAGGTGATGGTGGATCGTCTGGTCGCGTGGCACGGGGCAGGGTCGTCCGGCGGCACGGTGCGGCTCGCCGCCGAACGCCGTGGCGAACCCATCGTCATCGAGGGCGGCACGGTGGTGCTTGCCGGCGGGGTGTACGGCACGCCGTTGCTGCTCGAACGATCGGGCATCGGCGCCCCCGAGGCGCTGCGCGCGGCCGAGGGGCTGCGCTCCAGCATGAACCCGGTGTTCGAGGCCATCGCCCACCACAATCCGTACGCCGCCGAGCAGCTGCCGGAGGCGACCTGGAACCAGATGGTGCTCAAGGCACTGTTCATCGGCAGCGCGCTCGATCCCATCGCCGGCCTGGACCGGCGGGCGAATCCGCGGCTGGCCCGGATGCTGCGCGACCACGCGCATGAGCGCTGGGCCGCCCACCGTCCGGTCAACCCCGAGTTGTGGCGCTGCGTCGGTCCCTTCGTCGACGCCGACGCCCTGTCTGACCTGGCGCGCGTGCTGCACGGTGGCACACCCGATGAACAGGCAGGGGCGGCGCTGGCGCTGCATGCCTGCCGCCTGCCCGAAGCCGCCGCGCTGCTGCAGCGTCACCACGGCTTGCTATTCGCGATCCGGAATGGTTCGCTCCACTGGTCCACGCTGGCCGCGACAACCTAGGACATCACCATGCGCATGATCGATCCCCACATCCACATGACGACCCGCACCACCGACGACTACCAGCGCATGGCGGCCGCCGGCATCGTGGACGTGGTCGCCAGCCCTGCCGGCCTCCTGGTGCTGCATGTCGGTGTGTACGCGGCCTACATGCTCTACGCACGGTCGACGACTGGCCTCAACCAGCTCGACTTCCGGTTGCTGAACCCGCTGTACCTGCCGCTCGTCATCAGCGCGCTGGTGATCCTCGATCGCGTGTCCGGTACCGGCGACAACACGGTGCCGACGACCTGGTCGAGGCGGCGCCGGTGTTCGCGACGTTGCATGAGGCGGTCGCCGATTGCCGTTGGGTGC
>ERZ1026800.1704-NODE-1704-length-13351-cov-4.136116_pt1 | contig 13351 bp, 28 predicted proteins | sample MGYA00520873_ERZ1026800 | MGnify/ENA primary metagenome ERZ1026800 (study PRJEB33270, sample SAMEA104284475) | anaerobic digester metagenome | biome: Anaerobic digester microbiome; feature: mesophilic sludge digester; material: Anaerobic digester biomass...
TTACAACGGTTACTGGGTTAGCTGATTCAGATTCAGCAGCAGTAGCAGCAAATGATTTAATAATTAATATATTTTATAAATAATGGATGGACAATCAACATGTAAAATAACAGAGTTTGTATCTGGCAATATATTTATCAGACCAAATGCGTTATTGCCTAAGGGCTATGTAACACACGGCCACAAGCATAAATTTGATCATACTACAATAGTATTTCAAGGTTCTGTCCATGTTAAATTAACTAATGAAGATGGAACGGTAATTGAAAAAGATTTTACAGCTCCTTCCCATTTTTTAACCCGAGCAAATATTGAGCATGAAATAGTAGCGTTAGAAGATGATACAACCTATTGGTGTGTATTTTCACTTAGAAATTCTGATGGCGAAGTGGTACAAGAATTTGATGGATGGCACGAATACTAACTTATGTATACAGCAACAATTAACAGTAAAACATTTAAAGGAGGTAAACTTACTGTAGAAGTAATTTATACAAATGGGAATGAAAACATTACAGATATTCATGAGGCTACCCAAAATCAAGAGTCATCCTGGCTTAAAGATCTTATTGATCGTAAATTAAAAGATCTTAATTCATTATCTGATATTAATGAATCTATTGTTATAGGTAAATTTAATAAAAAAGACATAGTTGAATCTGAAAGGGATGTTTATTATAAAAAAGCAACAGCGTATACTCGCTATATGAGTATTGCTAGAAATGGCTTTATTAAAAGTGACAGACCTATAATATTAGAGCTTCGTGAGTGGTTGACCTCTAACTTTAAGGATGAATACGTAGATATTTTTTAATGGCAAGTAGTGGTCCAAATTCGGGAGGAACATTTGCTGACGACAATAGTGTTGGAGCAGTAGCATGGGCTACTGTTAGTAATGCTGCATCCAGTAATAATACATATGCTACATGTAATTTATCTGCGGGAGCAGCTGGGCATTATTTGAAATGTACAAATTTCGGTTTTGCTATCCCAGGTGGTTCAACCATAGATGGTATACTTGTGACAGTTGAGTGTGTATGTGATATTCCAGTCATACGCGATGCTGCTGTATATCTTGTGAAAGGCGGAACTGTGGTAGGAAGTAATAAAAAGAACGCAGCTACATGGGATGATTCCGTGGATACTAATTTGGATCATGGTGGGGCGGCAGATTTGTGGGGAACTACCTTGACTGATTCTGATGTAAATGCATCTAATTTCGGAGTTGTCATACAGGTTGAAAATTTCGGGTTTAAATTTTCCGCTACTGGATCTATAGACCATGTTAAAATAACAGTATATTATACCGCAGGAGGTGGTGGAGGCTCAGTCTCAAAGTTTGGATTATTAGGAGTAGGATGATTAAGAGTTTATATCTATAATTATATTAATACCTTTGTTATATTAACTTATTTATTTACTAACAGAATAACTAATTTTTATGAATCAACAATTCAACAAAAAGACTCCGGCTATATTAGTCGTTGATGACTTTTATCAAGATCCATTAGCCATTCACGAATTTGCACTGCAGCAGCAATACGTAGAAGACCTACGTTATTACAAGGGACAGAGAACTGCTCAGGCTCATTTGTTTCCTTACGTGAAGGAAGAATTCGAAAGATTATTAGGTATCCAGATTATAGACTGGATGGCTCAACCAATGAACGGAGTCTTTCAACTTACTCAAGCTAATGATCCTATAGTCTGGCATAGTGATAGTCAACAGTACGCTGCGGCTATTTATCTTACTAGAGAGAATCTATTAATACCGCATGAAGATAACATGGGTACTAGTTTTTGGAGAAATACTGAGCTAGGTTATAGAAGACCACCTGTTAATCAGGAGGACGCAAACATTGTCTACTCTGAGTATAATCTTACTCATCCGGATAACTGGAGCCTAGTGGATAAGATAGGTGGTGTTTTTAACCGCTTGGTTATCTGGGATGCCAAGTTGATTCATTCGGCTACACAATACCCGAGTGGTTACAACAGATTAGCACAACTCTTTTTCTTCACCGGCAACAAGTAATTTATGTCAAGCATAACAATATTTACTCCAGTCCATAAATTGGACTGGAAGGTTACTGAATTATATAATTCCCTATGTGTACAGACAGACAAGAATTTTACCTGGTTAGTACTTCTTAATGGCGATGCAGAAGCGAAAGATTCAGACTTATTAGCATTGCTAGGTTTATCTGATTTTCCAAGTTGGATGAATGTTATGAGTCATAAGACTACAGGTAATATTGGGGCATTAAAATCAGCATGCTGTCGACTTGTAACTACTGATATAGCGGTAGAGTGGGACTATGATGATATAGCTACTCAGGATGCTGTAGAGAAGATTCGAGGCGCATTTGAAGATGATGCTGTCAAGTTTGTTTATTCTAACTGTGTAGAATTCCAGGAGAAGTGGGATATCAGGAAGCCTAAGTGTACCATATATGGTGCACAGTATGGTTGGAAGGCTAGGCCGTTTCGTGACGGCTATACTCAATTAGTAGCATTCAAACCCTCAGCTCATTATATGAGAAGAGTAGAGTGGGCTCCTAATCATGTTAGAGCTTGGCGTATGGATGCTTATAACAAGATAGGGGGTTATAATACTACTATAGCTGTCGGAGATGATCATGAATTAATATGTCGATTCTATATTGAGTATGGTGACAAAGGATTCCGGCATCTTGATGAGTGTATTTATCTCTATCGTGTTCATCCTGATAACACTTGTAACGGTGCTAACCGAAATAAAGAGGTGCAAGAACAGGTCGATAAGAACTACTGCATGCATGCCGAGAAGATGTATATGAAGTGGGCTAAGGATCACAATTTGCTTTGTCTTGATCTAGGAGGGCGTTTTAACTGTCCTACAGGCTACGAGAGCTGCGATTTAAGAGACGCTGATCATGTTTTTGACCTTAGAGGGGATTGGCCTTTCGAGGATGGCTCTATAGGTGTATTAAGAGCTTATCATCTACTTGAACATCTTCCGGATACTATAGACTTCTTTAACAAAGCATATCAGAAGTTAGCTCCTGGTGGTTTTCTTCTTATAGAAGTACCTGATTTCTTAGGCTTAGGTGGAGTCTCTGATCCTACCCATATAAAGTTCTTCAATGAGAGAAGCTTTGGTTATTTTACCAATCAGAATTTAGCTAAGTTTATTCAGCCACAGTATACTGGTAAGTTTCAGGTAGCTCGTCAGGCTAAATATAATTGGGAAGATGGAGTTACTGTAATCTCTTGTCAATTGATTGCTTTGAAGGGTTGGTATGACGCAGAATGGTGTGGCGAAAGATTGATGTAATAAAATAGTTAACAGGTTATTATTTTATATTGATTTAATTTTATAGATTAAAACCAATATATGGATACCGAAACTAAAAAGGCATTTAAAGGTGTCAACACTACTTTAGAGGAATTAAGACGACAGATATGCTGTGCCAAAGGCAATATTGCTGGAGGTTGCTGCTACCAAGAAGTAACATATGCGGAAGCTATGATAGCTCGTACTAACGGAACTTTAGTAAAAGGTAGTTTATATAAGATTACAGATAGAGGAGATAGAGGATTGTTTTTTGAAGCTGTTTCTGCTACAGAATTTAATCCAGAGGGTACTAGGGTAATGCTTATACCTAATTTAGAATATGAAGGTGGTCAGATAATAGAATGGGTCTCAGGAGCTGCTATGGATCCTGATGGTTTAGTAGTGTATAAAGGGTTTATGTACACATATTTAGATTTTGGGAACAGTACCCCTCCAAATGCTCTTACAGAGTTTGCACTAGTTCCTAAAGATTCTTTTTCTAATAATGAATATAGAGAAAAAGCATTTGGGATAGTATTTGACTGGGAAAATGACTGGATAAGTAAACAATGGGATGAGTTCGGTAATGTTTTCGGGATGTCTTTTGACTATTCAGATCTAAGCAATGGTCCTACTGCTTACGGAGGTAATCCTGTGGATATCTCAGATTGGTGGATATATCAAAGAGCTACACCAGATGACCGTGATGCTGCTCACCATTTGTCTTTTTATAATAATGTATGTATAGGCTTTTGGAATAATCCTAGAGGTAGTAATGATGGTTATTTTTATTTTGATAATTTCTGTCCTTTTGGCATAATTGCTGATAATATGGCGGAGAGGGTGTATAGGAACACTTGTCCGTTAGGGATATTTAATAATGGAGATCCTGAAGTTGTAGGTCCTGGTTCTATCACTAATAATGGCAATAATGGAAACATTTCTTATAATCTAGTTTCTTTAATTACCAATAACATTAATAACGGAGATATTTTTGCCAATGAGACTCCAGGTATCACTGGAAATTATAATAATGGTAGTATTCAGACTTGCGTGGTAACTAATTCTATCTATGACAATAGTAACAATGGAGATATAATAGGAATAGCTGAATCAGGAGGACCTATAGGTGTATTTAATAATATAAATAATGGTAGTATAGGAACACTAGCTCCATATGCTGCCGACATTACTGATGCTGTAGTAAATAAATAAATAAATAAATAATATGAGCTGGACACCACAAGAACAAAGAGCTTTCCGAGACCTTTCATTAAAAATACAAGGTATTGAAAGATGGATAGTCGCACAAGAGGCCGAACCTTTATGTCATTGCGAGTGCATGGCACAGCCGCAAATTATAACTATAGATTTTAGTTATCAACCCCTCGATCTGGGAATAAATTACACTACAGAATTACAAGTGAATGATAGGTTTTTAGGCGATTCTTGTGACTTTGCAAAAGGAATATTGGTTACAAACGACACCTTGTTTTTTGTACAATATAATGCAAATATTGTACCACAAGGCGAGCCACGAGAAGGAGAAAAAGTAGGTTGGGAGGTTATCGCCTGGGCCTTAGGAGGAAAACTTATTTAACTAGATTTTAATTAGGAACAAGTAATGACTGTAAGGACTTATTATGATGCTACATTAAACCTCCAGATGAAGGAAGAAAGTCAGGTATTACCTGATGGTGTAACAAAGACCGTAACTAAGTATTATTGGTGCTCCTGTGGAGGAGGACATTGGAAAATCCACTCAACCGAAACATTGCCTATATGACAATTAAGATACATAAAGGAAACTTTGTTAAACTTTTGAAGTATATTGTAGGTTTAATACTTATTGTATTACTTATCTTTAAGCTCATAAAGTGCAGTAAAGATGGTGAGTTAACGTCAGAAGTCCGTGTGAGAGCTGACAATGTAAAAAAAGAGTCCTCACACGTATGGCTTATCAAATAGGCTTCGTCAATGCTCCGATACCCAAATTGGTTTGGACAACTCCTCAGTTATCTGGGGAGTTGTCCGTTGTATCAAAAACCGTGCAAATATAAATATGATTCTCACTATTAATGGAAGTACTAGAAAAGGATCTCAGACAGAAGATATATGTGACATAATCTTAGGATACCTGGGCAGTAGGACTGAATATTTAGATCTCTATGATTTCAATACTATTCCAGATAATTATCTGGAGGGTAATCCTCTGATTGATGAGCTTAACTTAGGTCAGTATTCTATCTTCATCATGGTAGTACCTTCCTATTATGTTTTACCCTCACCAGTATTTCTTAACTTCTTTAATCAGTTCACAGCTGAGCAGATCCAAACTACCTTTGCTAATAAGAAGATATTGTTAGTGTCTGTTCAGGATGGCATGAATCTAAATGAGCTACATATCGATAGTCTACGTAGGTACTTCAATAAGATGTTTCACTTTCATAAAGTAGATACTAGAGTCTGTATAGACTTCTGTATGGTACGTAGAGATAAAGATAGCCGAGTTAGGTTATTAGACTTCATAGGTGAGCAGCTGGAGAAGGAACCCTGCCCTTAATTATCCTTACTTGAGCCTACATAACAGGCTCCACATTGAATTAGATGAGGTATAGGCTTACCAAATTCATCTGCTATAAGAAAGGAGCTTCCATAGATCGCAGAGCCGCAGAGATCACAATGATTAATCACTTCCTTTTTTGGTCTTCCCATGAGATTTAGCTTTTCTACTATAAATATGAGGAATTTTGAGATTATACCTAACACAATATGCTGCTAGTTTATCAGCCAGGTCTTTAACCATTTCTGCTTGTGTTAATTTAGGTTGATACTGTGTTAGTTCATATGCAGTATCAACCTCATCTTCTAATCCTACTTTATATCCTGCCAGTAGCTTGAAAGCTCTATAGGCAAAGCCTAATCTAGTATTATCTACCTGATACCAACGACCACTGAATAAATAAGAATATTCATAACTAGCAAGGCCCAGAAGTGGCTGAATAGTGTTTTGGAAATCTATATTCTCACTCCTAAAGTATATTATTAAATTCTTTGGTATTATAGCAGTTAGGTGGCCTGCAGCACAACCTACTGTGTTACACACAGGATTCTTATAGTTTTCATCATTACGGTACTTCCTCATATCGAAGTTCTTATCACGAACCACACACAGTATGTACCAGATAGCTCGTACTAGATTCTTCTTGTATCTTATTGATTTTTTCATTATATTAAAGTTAGCTGTTGACAAATGTTTAAAGCTGCCATTATCATAGCAATGGTTGTTATCATTGGTGGAATAGGTTTACATTTCTTCTTAGTTATCCATTTGAATAGTGTAGGATATACCCAAGCTCTTATTAGATACAACCATAGTAGATAATGTTGGATGTCGATTAATAATTCTTTGTTCATAGGTAAATGATTATCCAAATGACTTACGTGCATCTGTTTCATTATCGAATAAATTGCATGCCCAGATATTCCAATTGCTTCTACGATTCTTGTATGCTTCTTCAGAGACATACCTCTCTGGTGTATTACGTTCTACTTTGTAATTGGAAGTCTTGGCCCATTCCTCTACGGCCTGATCGAAAGTTTCGCCTTTAGCTGTACCGATCATATGAGCCTCACCAGATTCACCGGAAGCTGCATAGCCTTCTATCCAGATTTCATATATCATATTACTTGATTTTTTGAGTTAGGTACTATAGACTTTTTGACATGGGTAAATAGTCCAGTCTTGGTGTAGTTATTATCTAGATCCTGCTGCGTCATTTGACGTAGTGACATAGGTTTAATACGAGGTTTGCCTGGTATTTCTATACTATCCAGTATCTCATCATTAGTTGCAGTAGTATTTGATCCTCTTACCGTAGCCATTATAAATAATACTTCTCTTCTAGTAAATCTAGTCCTGCGTACTTCTATCTGATAGGCTTCACATCCTCCCCTAGGACATGGTATTTTACCAGCACCGCATCGATCACACTTCCACTTTAAGTCTTTCATCTATTTTTGTTTATCAGAGGGTAGTTGATATCCTCCTAGTTTAATCAATTCTTTTTCAGCACTAATCTTAGTTCGTACTACACTACTACGTTTAGAGAATGACTTCTCTAAGGCTTTGCTTCTATTCAGTAGCATCTTTACTTCAGCCTTCTCAGCAATCGGAAGATCTGATATTTTCGCAGCAAGTTTAATAGATAGATCGTACAGATCGGCTCCTATTATTAGGTTCTCTGACTCATGAATACTAATATTATCAGCGTATGCTAGCAGAGTAGTAATTTCATCTGGCGCAACAGAATCAAGTAGCGCAGTAAATGTATCTAGTCGTTTACGTAGTTCAGGTAAGGTCATTGTAGTATCATGGTTTTAAAGAGTGAGATGTATACACCAGGAGATTCTTTATCGATAGTATAATATTGATTACTTTGGTCTAAGTAAAGTGCTCCTTTGTTTGGAAAATGTTCTCTAGTAAAAGGTACAGGAAAACATTCATCCATATCATCATCTACTAACCAAGCATAGTGTTGCATTTCATCCATTACACCTTGAGACATATTATTGAAGTCAAATTTCTGCTTACTATTACGAACAAAATGTAATCCTATAATCCAAGGTTTAGGTATGTCTTTAGTTAATCTTAGGAATTCAATCTTATTTTTCCACCAGAATTCTTCTGTATCCTTTGCCCACTGTTTGTATTGTTTAGATGCAGTAACAAAAGGAATCTTAGACTGCTTACCTGTGACTTTGTTGGTAACGTTTTTCTGCCATATGCGTGTTGAGTTTTTCTTACTCATCACTTGTCCTGGTATAAATATCATATTAGTCTGGTTTAGTTATTAATCATGCTGGATCTTCTGAATCAAACTCATCTACCCATAGTCTACGGTATACTCGAGGTCTTAGATACTCATGCCTTTCTCCTCTTGCTTTTGCCTCAGTATATTTTATAATAGCCTGTGTACGGTCTTTAATTATATTCTTCTTCATTCCCCAAGCTACTACCGTGTCTCCTACTGTTAGGATGTATAAATTGTGACTAACACCTTTCATTTTAGTTGTCTTTAAAATTGATAGTAGTCGCTGTAGGCTTACCGGTAGCTAGATCTTCTTTGTTCCAGTACTCCAGGAGTTCTTCGTACATAGCTTCTATATGAGAGGCAGCTTCGGCATTTTCAAGCTCTAATATGTCCTTACTAAACAAGACTAGTAGTTGAGCCGCTGCACCCATAAAAGCTCTTCGGGTTTCTGGCTTCTGATTAGGTCCCATGGTATCCTCAGATAGTCCTACTCTCTTAAGATATCTTTGGTATTGATATTCTAAATTAAACTTGTTCATAGGTTCGTGTTTAATGTAAGCAAATTTACTTGTATTTGGCCATTATAGCTTTCCTAATCTTATCTGTAGTTTCACTATTCATAGCTGCTATGATAATATCACGCTCAAGGATACTCTTCTGTATATCAAAGGTACTCTTAGGTATTTTCTTATCTAAGAGACATTTGATCATCTGCTCTTTAGCCTTTGAAATGCTATCTGGATAACCTAATCGTTTTAATACATCATCAGGAATAGCCTTCATAGGACTAGCTAAGTACTTATCTACCGTTTTAATTATCTCTGGTAAAAGAGTACTCTCCTTTTGTTGCCGATCCTTATGATATTTCACTTTAAGTTCATCATAGATCTCAGAAGCTAATGCCTGTATTTGATATTTTGCTAGTTTCATTTTAAGAATTTATTTAAGTTAAATAAAAAGTGGTAGGGAGCTGGCCCGGCATGCCGAAATTACCCAACTAGCCCTACCGACTCGTTCACAAAGACAGTTTGTTAATATTCCGTAGGTAGAAGTATGGTAGTAGTTTGCCATCCAGCATCCGTTATAATCCAGACTTTGATCTTAGATATTGGATCTATATAAGCAGACATTATTCTGTCCTTGTATGGTATACTTTTATCATTAAGTTCAGAATCTTCTTTGCAAGTTACACCATAGTCACAAGATTCATGCCGTTGGAAACATTCTGCTACAAATGCATGAGTCATTGTTTTATCTTCTAAAAGTGCAGCTATACCTGAAGTCATCACTTTAAATCCTAAAGTAATAGGACCCTTCTTGGTCTCATTAGTTTTGATTGTATCTTCCATATGTGGTTGTTTAGTTATTAGTACTTGTGTAAGCTTGGAAGGAATTCCGTAGGGGATATTGGTGTTTTAGTCATCGTCATCTGATTTATAGTTGGGATTAGCTTTACTACCAAATATACTTTTATACTTGATCCAGTTGCCGGGTGGGTCTTCGGATAATCCATCCCAAGTTCGTAGTGCGTCTCTGGCTTCTGCATAGGTATGATAACAATATCTACCTTCATAGGTGTCTGTATCTAAATTAATGAATAGACCTGTAGTTGTTATCATTACACTAAGTCCACAGACACCCTTACTTGGAATTTCAATCACATTTAGGTATTCCGGTAGATTATCTTTTACCCATTCAACTGTTATCCTGCTCATTGCTTACAGATTCAGGTTTAGCTTTAAGTTGACTGATAGTACATTCTTCCGGCTCGACATCAGTACGTATTCCAAGAAGTACAGGTTGATATATACTTCCATCTGGATACCAATAGAGATATCGAACTTCAACTACATCATTTACTTTTGGAATAGGCTGATTAGCATATACAGTAGCATTGCCTACATATACTAATGCGGTGCCTTTGTACACTACCAATCGAACTGATCTTTTAGTTTCATTCACTTGAGCTACAATACAAGAAGCGGTTTCTACAAACTTCAACTTAAATTGATTACCTCCAGAGTTAGGCCTACCTGGAGAGTACAATGCATCTATACGCTTGAATACAATACCTTCCGCATTAGCTTGAAAAAGCTGAGTATATAGTTCTTGTTTTTGTACCGGAGTCCAAGCGGTCTTAACTAACTTGATATTAGGAGTTACTTTACCATCCAGGTTATCACGTAACCATTCATATCTCTCCTTGTAAGTCCAGAGATGATGTATGATGTCGAATACATGTACATCGTCTCCTACAGCTTCACCATCGAGTATGAAGTCTTCATCAGAGATACAGTCTACTTGTCCTACTAATGATACTGGTATGTCTACGATTAAACCCTTTCTATTTGCTCCCACTATTTTCTCTCCAGTCTTGATGAGTAATCTGCGCATACCATCAAACTTTTGTTGTGCACAGAAATTATCGTCATCTATAAAGTGTTTAAGTAAATGAGGTTCAATATCATTAAGAAGCTGCGGTCTTACTTTGGTATCGGAAGATTTATTCTCATTACTAGTCATAGTTACTAGCTCTCCTCCAGTCTCAGGACATGATATATAACCCTTACCTATTTTCTCTGCTACTAATTTGTTGAATATTTTAAAGGCAGCTTCATAAGCTAGTGGAGTACTATTCTTCGTACCACTGGTTAAAGTATTGCCTCTACGTCCATATTGGAAATTCACATTCCATAGTACACCAGAAATCGGGGCTACTACTAACTGAATATTATACACTTTGTCTGAGTTGCCTTCAGTACATTGAAGGCTTACTGATTGTTCTTTCATAAAATTGATTAGTTTAATTGGATTAGGTACATTCCATATCTTGATGATGCAATAGGAATTTGCCGAAATCAGCAAAGGTGTATACTTCTCTTCCGGCTGCTAATGCTGCTTTAATAGGTGTAAGCCAGTTATGTGCACTAAATAGTACAGTAGGATTAATACTGAATAAATCATTTAAGTTTATAAAACAATAGTTTACTTTATGATGGCTTCTAGCTTGAAGTACATATACCATGTGATTATGAATGAAGCAGGTAAACTCACCCTGCTTTATAACACTTTGGCCTGGTACACCTTCGTCAAACCAACTTGAGTTTTTATTACTAGGATATACCCATTTTGTTGCGTGATTATTCATGGTTAATTTGATTTAAGATACTTTGGGAATGTTCAATAAAGTCGATGTTAGTTTAAATTGGATTAGGTAACTTCCATGTCTTGATGATGCAATAGGAATTCGTTAAAGGACTTAAATGTGTATACTTTTCTACCTTTTTCTAAAGCAGCCTTAATAGCAAAACTCCTACTATCCCCTTCGAATGCAGTAGAATGTGTAGATATAGACAATTGATCTATATTTATAAAATAATAAGAGTAAGTTCGGCTATTAGATACTAGTATAAACAGACTGTTAAGATTAATATAACAAGTAAAACTATCAGGTGGAATCATATGAGTAACTACAGATGCTTCTTCACACCAATCTTTCTTTGTACTTGGAGTTAATATCCATTTAGTTGCTTTATTACTCATGGTTGGGTTGATTTAAGTTAGTATTGATATATTTTGGTATCTGCTGTTCAATAACGATCTCTTCTTTCATAAACTTACCTAAGCTTTCTATAGGTAAGTAGTATCTGTGTAGTATACGTCCTGTTAGATATTTGATTCCTTCTTGTGCAAATGTATTATCTACACAAGCACGTAGAATATTTTCACCCGCTGCATGAACTAAGTAACCGCCATCTCTAGCGCGTATGATAGCCACTGCTGGATATTTTGTATGTGTAGCTACTACAGTGATGAAAGTTACATCTATAGAATTAGTCTTGCACCAGATATTTATTTGATTTAGTACATCCATGATAGTTAGTTTAAAGGTTAATATTCTTCATCATAAAATTCCTGTATGAATACTTCTTCATCATCATCATCAGGATCATCATAAGTTGATAGGAATAATTGATAGTCTTCTTCTGTCATAGCATACCATTCAGATATACCTCTACAGAACTTACTGTTGACATACCTACAGAAATCATCAGCAGTATGATCACTACTACGTACTTGCCAATTATCAACAGCAGCGGTGAAGGTATTAATAGCTCCATTCTCATTTGGAATGTTATGCCATACATTAAAGTCGCATATACCGGGTAAATAGATTAAGGATTTACTTAGGCTCATTAGTTTTAGGTTTTAGATTTTCAACATTAATAGCTAATTCTTTAAGGTGTACCATACCAAACTGTACAGTACTTTTTAACGCTTCTACTAGTACTTCAAATAGAGCATCATACTTCTCAGGTTGTATCAATACACTATGCCGAAGTATGCATTTACCATTACAGTATATCTCAGCAAATGCCGCTCTGTGAGTATCATTCTTCATATCTTCATTTATCTTATTAAGGAATGAATCTCCTAGATCTTTATCAGTGATTAACCAATAACTAGGTAGATGGATAAAGGTTTGTAATTTGTAAGTATCGCCAGTTAACTTTGATAGTTGTGTACAGATTTCGCTTAGCGAATCTAGTAGTAGGTCATAAGGTAATCTTGATGGATGCATATTATTTCTTTATTCCGATTAAATGAGTTGGAGGAGTTTCGAATTCAGATCCAATCTTTCGCCATAGGTGTAAGACTGCTGGATGATTATTCACATATTGAGATTTTGGAGGATGAAATTGAACTACACAATCTTCTTCTTCCCAGAATAGATCTTTGATATGACACATCTGATCCCATGTAGGAATACGATCTACGTAGTTACTCACATGCCTTATAGAAACATGTTCCCAACCAGCACCATCTGAAACCATGCATCTTAATTCTCCACCAAATACCCATGGTATTATGAATACACCATTACAGCCAAAAGATGCATCACTATTTAGTTGAGGAATAGGTCCATTAGTCATTCTAAATTGTTCAGGTACTCGAAACATACTATTTGATTTTAAAGGAAGGTGAGTAATTTAATGGAAAACTAAGTGGTATAAGAATACCTGTTAGACTATGGACTTCTTCTGCTATTTGCATATATTGTCTTATGCCGATACCCTTGACTTTAAGTAAGTCATTACCTATGTCAATGATTTGCCGTACATGTTTAATTCCCTCTCTTTTGAATATTCTATAGCTAGCTGCATATAACACTAAATCATCTACAGTGGCATCAAGATTCCTATGCAGAGTAGTATTTGCT
>ERZ1026800.1708-NODE-1708-length-13346-cov-3.270368_pt1 | contig 13346 bp, 9 predicted proteins | sample MGYA00520873_ERZ1026800 | MGnify/ENA primary metagenome ERZ1026800 (study PRJEB33270, sample SAMEA104284475) | anaerobic digester metagenome | biome: Anaerobic digester microbiome; feature: mesophilic sludge digester; material: Anaerobic digester biomass | place...
CCGCGCTGCCAGAAAAGCCGATACCGAGGGCGGATCCGAACACCACGCCGCTCCCGCAATGTCCTCGACGAGCAGGCTTTCCCCTGTAGACAGGTTCTCGGCGTTAGCGTCCTGGGCAGTGGTGTACGAACAACTCTCTGGTGGTCGCCTTGAAGAAGAGGTGGCCACTGCTCCGTCCTGGAGAGTGGCTAAGCCCAAAGGATCGAGGAGGAGACAGTGGCCGACGACAACATGGGCCTTCTCGGCACCCCTGGGCAAGCAGCTCGCCGAAGCCGAGCCCGACTTGCTCCGCGAGATGGTGAAGACGTTCTACCCAGGCGCTCATGGGCGCCGAGGCGGCGGGCCGAGCGGGCTCTGGTCGCCGTGGTCGCCGAGTGCTTTCGTGAAAGGGGTCAGCACGCGTAGGGTCGACAGCCTCGTGAAGACACTCGGCATCGAGCACATCGCGAAGAGCCAGGTCTCGGAGATGGCGAAGAGCCTCGATGAGGAGGTCGCGGCCTTCCGCAGCCGGCCCCTCGACGCCGGACCCTACCCGTACCTGTGGCTCGACGCGCTCGCCGTGCGCGTGCGCGAGGGCAGGCGCATCGTGCGCTGCCCCTGCGTCGTGGCCACCGGGGTGAGCGCCGACGACTGCCGCGAGATCCTCGGCATGGACACCTACACGACGGAGGGCAAGGCCGCCTGGCGGGTCTTCCGGACTCACCAGAAGGACCTGAATGTGGGCGACTACCTCATCGACGATTTCCGAACTGCGGCACCGATCGGTACGCCGGCGAGTTCACCCAGTTCGGCTCTGCGCGTTTCCCCGACTGGCCATCTGTGCTGGACTACCTCCGCAGGGTCATGAAGGAGCCCGAACCGGAGCTCGTGCGCCCGGCGCAGGGCGTAGAGGTCAAGCAGCAGGAGAGATCAGCATGCTCGGCGGACACATCTCCGCCTTTCAGGAGCGCGACCCTGCTCCAGACCCCATGAGGCCGCTGTCGGAAGCGGAGACAGTGCGTCGTCTCGCCGTCTGACAGGCTGATTTCTGGGAATGTGATGTGGCTGGATCGATAGCTTCGTCAAGGACGGCAAAGCGTTCCGCGCCGACCTGGTCGTTGTCCACGACCAAGTAGGCACGGCGCTCGCCCACCGGAAGTCGGTGAGGTCGCCCCTACGGCGTCGGCACGAACCCCAGGTTCTCCCCGTTCGTCATGCCGGCGAGAAGGTCGTACACAAGCGCGTCGCCCCCGGCGGGATCATCGTCCGGCGTGAAGTCCGCGTCGTAATGGGGCCATTCCCGCACCACCAACCCTCTGTAGTCGCCGCCGGCCGTGTGGGGGCGACCCTGGCCTTCAAGGTAGTTCTCGCCGAGGCTGAACCAGCCGCCGCTTGCCCCGCCGAAGGGCTGCGGGGCGCCGGGGTAGTCGTTCGAGGCTTCGAGGTGACCGTTGACGTAGAGCTGCATGCCTGACGGGCCGTACTGGGCGGCGATGTGATACCACCTGCCGAGCACGACCGGGGTCGTCCCCCGAATCGTGTGGTAGGTGCCCGGTGCGCCGGGGTCGCCTCCTGCCCTGTTCTGGGCGAGCGTGAACGAGAAGAGGGTGGCGTAAGAGCCGCCCACAAGGACCTCGTCGGCTGCGATCGACATCGCCGGGAAGCGGCGCGGGCCGCCGCCCCGCCAGTCGGGGTAGTCGTAAGTCACTTCGGCGATCTCGTTGCCCCATTCCGTGCCGGACAGCGAGAAGGGACGGAACCAGAACTCGTAGCCGCCGCGCCCGGTTGAGGTGGGCACGCCCTCAGACCAGCGGATGCAGGCGCCCGTCTCCGATTGCATGCTGCTTCCGCCCAGCTCCTTGAGGCGGATCGCGCCGACGTCCGTGATCCTCCCGCGCGTCACGGTGACGGTGCGCCTCAGCTCCTCGTAGCCGCCTTTGCTGACGGACAGCCCGTGCGTGCCGACTGCCATGCCGTGGCGTTCATATCCGTCCAGGACGAACGAGCCATCCGCGGCCGTGAACACTTCGTCTTCCACGTAGCCGCCCGTCTCGCCGCCGTCGTCGGCCATCACACAGGCGCCCTCGATCGGGTCTCCGGTCAAGCTGTCGACGACCCTGCCGAACACGCCCTGAGCCCGGAACGCGACAAGGTAGAGATCGACGTTCTCGCGCAGCTGTCCACCGGAGAGGCTCACGGTCACGCTCTCGGGGTAGCAGTAGCCGGCGGAAGCCTTGATGCGGTAGTTGCCGGGTTCCAGACCGGTGAACTCGTAGGATCCGTCGGCATAGGTGACATACGACTGGAGCGGCCTGGACCAGATCGAGGTGTCGTCGGCATCGTAGAGCTCGACCGAAGCCTCGAAGATGGGGTAGTGGCCGGCCTCGGCGAAGACGTGGCCCGTGATGCCCTGGTACTGCTCCCTGGTGAGCGCGATGTCCTGGCCGGTGGTCTGTGTGCCCTCAACCACGACGACCGTGCGCTGGTTGTCGGCGTAGCCGTTCTTGCCCGCGGTCACCGTGTAGGAGCCGGGAGAGAGGCCCGAGAACACGTACGTGCCGTCGGCGGCGGAGCTCGTCCGGCGGGGCGCCGCCCCGCTGCGGGAGACCTCCACCCACGCCGACTTGACGCGCGCTCCGCTCGTTGCGTCGAGGATCTTGCCGCTCACGCTCGGCGCCTGGTATTCGCTCGACCCGTCGTCTGAGCCGTCAGAGCCCGCCTGGGCGATGATCCACGGACCGAAGACGTCCAGGGGGAACGTCTTGCTGAAGATTTCGTGGTCGAGGACCTCGACCTCGAAGCCGATCTCCCCCCTGACTCCGGCGCTCAGGGTCCACCAGGGATCTGCCTGGGTGTCCGCCGCCAGTTCTACGTAGGGCTTCAGCGCCACCGTGGGACCGGCGACCCCGTAGACCTCGAAGTCCAGCCCGGCGCTGGCGAAGCCCGTGACCGTCACCTGGCCGAAGACCTGGGGGCGCTTCGGCGTAGCCTCGTAGCTCGAGCCGCACCCAAGGTGCCAGTTGCCGTCCCAGGAGATCTGGGCCCATGTCTCCGTTGACAGATCCGTCCCGGCGGTGACGCCGGCGACCACCTCCCCGTCGATGCCGACCTTGACCTCGAACTCGGGGAGGATGACTACCGGCACCGCGCCGACCATGATGGTGATCGGCGTCAGGGTGCGTTTGTAGAGGGTGATCTCCTTCGTCCCGCTGACGGTCTTCTTCACGCTCACCGAGATGTCGGTCGAGGTAGTGAGCACCTGTCTGTAGGAGGCGCTCTGGAGACCTCCCCAGCCGATCTGCCAGTTGACGTACGCGTCGGGATCGAGCGTGATCTCGCCCTCGATCTCAGCCCAGTCTCCGATCGGTGCGGTCAAGGTGAAGGTGATGCCGTCGGGGTCGTCCTTGCGACGGGCGTTGGAACGGACGCCTGGCGGCGAGGGCCTGTCACGGACGATACGCACACCCCGGGCCCTGATGCCGTCGTCAGCGAGGTCCTCGGGGGTGATGTTCATGTGCAGGGCGACCTGACCCTGGTCGATGACGTCGCACAAGTCGGCCTGAGCGGTCTTGACGACCACCTCGCCGTCCTGCGTGCCGACGGAGAGGACCTTGCGGCAGAGGCCTGCGGGGAAGGCGGGACCGGCGGGGGCGAGAAGGACGTCTCCCGTCTCCAGGCGGGCCACCTGCCCCGTCTTGCCGGCGAAGGTCAGCGTGCCGTCGGCTCCGACCCGGCGCAGATACCGCCTGGACGCATCGGTGAGCGGCTCGGCCTTGTCGGAGACGGTGATGCCGACCGAGGGAGCCACCCCCAGGTTGACCGTCGCGTAGCGCCAGGCGCCCGTGAACCAGAGTTCGGGGACGAAGTCCGAGCCCGAAGAGACCCAGGTCGTCACCCGGGTCCGCGCGCCGGCGGCCGCGGCCGTGAGCACATCGGCGCGCCCGTCACCGGTCACGTCGCCGACGCAGAAGCGGCTCACCGCCGGTACTGGAGTGGCGCCGGGCTTGTACCACGCGACCGGCTTCTTGAACGCTTTGCCGGAGGACGCGAAGACGTCGAGGCGCACTTTGCCGTTCGGCTGCTTCATGAGGCAGACGGCGTCGCAGTCGCCGTCGCTGTCGACGTCACCGGCGGCCAGACGGGCGCGGCCGGCGGCGTAGGCGCCGCTCCAGAAGACCTTCTTCGTGAGCTTGCTCCCCTTGGCCGAGAAGACGAGCAGCCGCGCCTTTTTGGCGGTCGCTGCGTAGAGTATGAGGCCGTCGCCGCGGCCGTCGCCGGTCACGTCGCCGGCGGCAAGCTGCGCTTTGGACCAGATGAGACCTGAGCGCTGCGAGAAAGCCAGCTTCTGCTTGAACTTGACGCCGGTGGAGATGAAGCTGTAGAGAGCGACGCCGGCGCGGCCGCGATCGTAGAGGACGAGCAGGTCATCACGCCCGTCCCGATCGAGGTCGGTGACGGCGAGCTTGGCCTTCGCCCTCGTGAAGGCGCCCCGCTTGGAGGTCCAGGCGACCACCTGCTTGGCGGTGAAGCCGTCGCTGCGGTAGATCAGAAGCCTGGACCGACCGCCGCCCAGGTCATAGAGCACGATGCCGTCGGCGATGCCGTCGGCGTTGACGTCGCCCGCCGCGAAGGTCGCCTTCCGGGTGTCGAAGGCGCCCTTCTTGCTGCGCCACAGCTCGCGCTGCATGAACGCTCCGTTCTCGGCCACGAGCTGCACCAGCGCGGCTCGCTTGCCGCCCATGTTGCGCAACACGAGGGTGTCGTAGCGACCGGCGGCGTTCGCCACAGTCGCGGCGTCGGCTTGGGGCGGCCAAAGGACGGGGGCGACGAGGATGACGGCCAGCCCGACGATGAGCGCCCCCAGCCGGAGTCGGACGAATCGACGAGAGCCACGCACGGATTCCCCCCTCGCTCGTGGACTGGCCTGCCCCGGCTGCGCAGTCGTGCCCAGAGGCTCACCCTTTCGCCGCCGGGCGAGGCACTATGTACCTCGGACTATACCGCTGAAGACGGCCGCGGGCAATGAGGCACAGTGCGCGGCGAAGAACGTACTCGAGAGCGATTCGTTGCGCCCGTGAGGAAAGTACTCCAAAGGTGCCGGGCTTCTCGTCCGCAGAGTGGGCGGAAAGGAGGGCGGCGGTGGCCCTTACGAAAGTGGAGCGAGCGGCGATCAGCAAGGAGACGGCGAAGCGCTATGCGAAGGCCTCCAAGAAACAGCGGGGCACATGCTCGACGAACTCTGCACCCTGGCCAGCTACAACCGAAGTTACGCGACGAGTGCCGTAGCGAGCGTGAGTTCTGGAGCCTGAAGCACGCCCGCGTGCTGCTCGAACGCTTCCGGATCGAGTACGACACGGAGTACCTGCACAGCTCGCTCGGATACATGACGCCCGAAGAGTCCGCAGCAGCCCGGCCCGCCGGCGCCTGACCGCTACGCTACGATGCCGTCAAGCGGAGACACCGACCCTTCTGCCGGTACCAGGGAAGGGGGGCGTCCCACGAGGACGAGCCCCGCGAAGATGCTCCAGCCGCGAGGCGTGAACGTGAGGGCAAAGAAGATCACCAGACCTCCGAAGGCCTCAAGCCGAGTGATCCCGAGGAAGGGAGGTGGCGACCGCCGGTCGACTCCTCATGAATGCCTCCTTCCCGAGGTGGCGAGGAGAGCGTGGAGTACCGTCTCACGTGAGGCGGCAGGCGGTCCGCGTGAACCGCGCCGTTCAGTCCGAGGGCAGCAACGGATTCCTCTGAGTCCCCGGGTCCCTGCAGACCGCGCGCTCCTCGCCGGTGCGGAGGTCGTAGCCGTAGATATCTGCATCGTCGACGCCGCGCCGGTGATCGGTCCAGACCACCCAGGGACCCGAGATGTCGGGGGACAGCTGGGAGCCGGGCGCGTCGCAGATGAGGCGCTCCTCGCCGGTGTCGAGGTTGTAGCCGTAGATGTCGGCGTTCTCGTAGATGTCGGCGTCGTCGTAGATGTCCCCGCCGCTGGGGCTGCGCCGATAGTCGTCCCAGACCACCCAGGAGCCGGAGGCGGCGGGGGACCCCTGGGAGCCGGGGGCGTCGCAGATGAGGCGCTCCTCCCCCGTGTCGAGGTTGTAGCCGTAGATGTCGGCGTTCTCGTAGATCTCCGCCTGGCCGGCGCTGCGCCGGTAGTCCGTCCAGACCACCCAGGGGCCGGACACGTCCGCGCCCTGCTGGGACCCGGGCGCGGTGCAGATGGCGCGCTCCTCGCCCGTGTCGAGGTTGTAGCCGTAGATGTCCGAGTTCTCGGCTCCGCGCCGACGATCGGTCCAGACCACCCAGGGGCCGGCGACGGCGGGAGACAGCATCGGCCACCGATGCGAGACCAGCGCCTGCTCCTCCCCGTCCGGAAGCCGGAGCGACATGAGGTCCCAGCGCGACCCGCCACCTCGGAGCCAGACCAGCGTGGAGCCGGAGACCCGGGGAGCCTTGCCCCCGCTGGAACTGCGGTCGACCCACACGCGACGTCCGGTGTCGAGATCGTACACAGAGGCGGTAGGAAGACCGTCCTTCCGGATGCCGGTCTGCTCCCAGGCGAGCCAGCGGCGGGAGAGCGCGTTGCAACTCGCCCACCTTGCCTCGCTGAGGACGACGGGGGCGTCCTCTGCCCCTAGGCGAGCGGCGACGACCTCGCTCTCCTCCCAGTCGCCCGCAGCGCGGACGGCGTCCCACACGACCAGGGGGCCCGCGCCGTCGGAGGCGGCGGGCAGCGCAAACCGGTGACCCGCGCCCGTGTCGACGGCGTCGCCGCACCCTGCCGCCGGGCACAGAGCGAGGGCCACAAGCAGCAGGACACACAGTTTCGCCCCGGATGGCCGCCCCATCCGGCAGTCGATACGCCGCCTGCGCTCCGCGGCGATCTCACGCGCAGGCCGCCCGGCCCCTCGCGGACGTCGACTCACCATTTGAACGTGCCTCCGTGGCGCTACCATAGGTCCCTCTGCTTCACTCCCCTGGCCCCTCGACGAGAGCACGGTCAGAGCGCGTCACACCGACGACGAGGAGCGCGGTCAGGGTGGACAGGACGGCGATGCCGAGCACGAGTCGGCGGAAGCGCTGCGCCATGGCACCCCTCCAGTCTCCAGTGACACCCTCTCCCCTATGAGATGCACACTAGTTTACGAAAGAGAGAGAGAGTCAAGGCAACCCTCGCCCGGCGCGCCGCGCCTACCCGATCCAGCCGGCGATGTCCTTGGCGTGGTAGGTGATGATGAGGTCGGCGCCGGCGCGCTTGATGCCGGTGACGGCCTCGAGCACGGCGCGCTGCTCGTCGAGCCAGCCGTTGGCCGCGGCCGCCTTGATCATCGCGTACTCGCCGCTCACGTTGTAGGCGGCGAGCGGGAACCTGGTCTCCTGCTTGACGGCGTGGATCACGTCGAGGAACGGCAGCGCCGGCTTCACCATGATGATGTCGGCGCCCTCCTCGATGTCGAGCAGGGACTCGCGCACGGCCTCCTCGAGGTTGGCCGGGTCCATCTGGTAGGTCTTGCGGTCGCCGAACGCCGGCGCCGACTCGGCCGCCTCGCGGAACGGGCCGTAGAAGGCCGAGGCGAACTTGCTCGAGTACGACATGACGATGGTGTCGGTGAGCCCCTCGTCGTCGAGCGCGTTGCGGATGGCGGCCACGCGCCCGTCCATCATGTCGCTGGGGGCGACGATGTCGGCGCCGCTCTCGGCGTGGGTGATCGCCATCTTGGCAAGCAGCTCGAGGGTGACATCGTTGAGCACCTCACCCTCCTGGACCACGCCGCAGTGGCCGTGGTCGGTGTACTCGCAGAGGCAGACGTCGGTGATCACGACCAGCTCCGGGAACTCGTCCTTGAGGGCGCGGACGGCGAGCTGGACGATGCCCTCCGGATCGTAGGCGCCGGTGGCGGCCGGGTCCTTGTGGGCGGGGATGCCGAAGAGGAGGACGGCCTTGATGCCGAGCCTGACCACCTCGCGCACCTCGGGCAGCAGGTTGGCGATGGAGAGCTGGAAGACGCCGGGCATGGAGCTGACGGGATTCTTGACGTTCTCGCCGGCGACGACGAACAACGGGTAGACGAGGTCGTCGAGCTGCAGCCTGGTCTCGCGCACCAGGTCCCGGATGGCGGGGGTGCGGCGCAGCCGCCTCATGCGGTAGCTCGGGTAGTACATGCGCTGGCGTCCTTTCTTCGCGCGGGCCCGGGCGCGGCCCGCCTGCGCCGCACATCATGGACCCCGGTGCGGGCGAAGACAAGCGGGGCGGGCGGACGCCGGGAGGGGGTCAGCCGCGGGCGCGCGCGGCGGCGAGGTCGAGGGCCGCGCGCACCACCTCCGCGACCGACTGACGGTCGCGCAACTGGCAGGGCACGACCGGCGTCGAGCCGTCCAGGCCGAGCGTCCTGACGATCTGCTTGTGGCTCAGCTCCTCGCCGGCCATGGACATATAGGGGGCGACGACGTAGGGCACGTCGCCCAGACGCTTGACGAACTGCAGGTCGGCGCGGGTCGAGCGCAGGCTGTCGACGTCGTTCGCGTTGGCCAGCAGCACCCAGGCCGAGCTCTCGGCGGCGAGCCTCCTCCAGGCCTCCTCCGGGCTCGCCGAGGAGACCGTGAAGACGAGGACGTCCTGCGCCGCACCCTCGTCGTCCTCCGCCTCCCCGTTGCCGTTCGCCGGCATCTGGCCGGCCAGCACCGGGATCTCGACCTCCGTCTCGTCGATCGTCTCCACCCTGAGCTGCTTGACGGTGTCCGAGTCCGTCAGGGTGCTGATGAACACCTCGTTGTAGGTGTCGATGGGTCCGCGCACGGCGACACTCAGGGTCCTGCCGATGCCCTCGATGACCGGCTCGCTCACGGTCACGAGGCCGCTGGAGAACAGGCTGTACATGACCTTGGCGCCGCGGAACCGGTCGAGCCCGCACTCGTGCAGGATGGTGTTGATGTCGGCGTGCCCGTCGATGTGGACCACGACGCGCCACTCCTCGGCCGTCAGGGTCAGGCCGCCCTCCTCCTCCACGTGGTCGCTGTAGGCGAGACGCGGGACCCGCTCCATGGAACCGAGCTGCTGGAAGATGAGCTCCCACTCGTCGATGCGCCGACAGCCCTCCATGATGACATGCTCCACGTTGAGCTCGACCAGGATGTCCTCGTCGGAGGGGCTCTCGTCGGCGCCGAACTGGAACTCCCCGTCAGGCCACCCGAAGAACGTGAAGACGCTGTCCTCGATCTGCTCGCGCACGGCCTGCTCGAGCGTCTCGCGGTCGATGTCGCCGCCCTCCAGGAGGACGTGCCCCAGACGCGCCCCGTCCGGCGAGCGCCTCTGGGCGTCCAGCGCCCGCTTGAGCTGGGTCTTGCCGATGACCCCGGCTTTGACGAGCCGCTCGCCGAGCGGCAGCGCCTGCGGCGAGGACGTGGCGTAGGTGATGAAGCCGTTGCGGAAGAAGACCCTGCCCGTCTCACCCTCGCGCCGGATGGTGAGGCAGCCGCTCTTGGCGCTCATCTTCACCAGCTGGAGGATGTTGGGGAGGCTGAACTCCTGCAGGCTTCCCTGGAGAAGCACCGCCCTCCTTTGGGGTCGAAGGCTCGCGCGGGGCGCCGCGCCGGTGCGCCGCGCCGTGGTCTGCATCGGCAACGGCGGCGGCCCGCTTGAGGAGTGCGGCGTGAGTCGGGCGCGTCACCCGGCTCCGCCGGCGGCCGCCGGCGGCGGGTCCCGGCGAGGCCCGGCGGCGCCCACCTCCACAGCCTCCGAGAGGGCGTCACCCGGCGTGGGCCCGTCCGGCAGGCAGGCGGGCGCCTCGCAGCAGCCCTGTTCCACGAGGCGCCGGTGCCGCAGCGCCAGCTCCGCGCCCACCGCGGCGATCATGGCGGCGGCACCGCCGATGCCGATCGCCCAGCGCACACCGAGGCCGCGCACCAGCAGGCCGGTGACGGGGCCGCCGATGGGCGTGCTCCCGAGGAAGACGATGGACCACAGCGCCATCACGCGGCCGCGCATCGCGTCCTCCGCGTTCAGCTGCAGCATCGCGTTGGTCGTGCTGATGAAGAGCACCCCGGCGGCGCCGAGGAACACGAGGACGGCGAGCCCCGCGTAGTAACCGGGGGCGAGTGCCAGGGAGATGGTCGCGACCCCGAAGACGAAGGCGCCGCCCAGGAGGAGCCGGCGCGAGGGGCGCGCCCTGCTCGCCATGAGCAGGGCGCCGCCGAGCGCGCCGACACCCATCGCGGCCGACAGCGCCCCGTAAGACCCGCCGCCGCGGCCGAACACCGTCTTCGTCAGCAGGGGAAGGATCACCGAGTAGTTGTACGCCAGCACGCTGATCACGGCGAGCATCACCAGGGGCACGAGCAGGGACGGCGTCTGCCACACGTGCCTCAGGCCGGCGCGGACCTGCCCCGGCTCGCGCGGCGCCGGTGCGCTGCGATGCAGCTCGGCGGGACGCATGACGGCCAGCGCCCCGATGACGGCCAGGAACGAGGCCGCGTTGAAGAAGAAGCACGGCGCCACGCCGACGCCGGCGATCAGCACCCCGCCGACGGCGGGGCCGATGATGCGCGACGAGTTGATCACCACCGAGTTCAGGCCCACGGCGTTGGCCACGTCGTCCGGGCCGACCATCTCGTACACGAAGCTCTGCTGGGAGGGGAAACCGATCGCCGTCACCGCCCCGGTGAGTCCGGCCAGCACCCAGATCATCCCCACGGTGACGACGCCGGCCGCCGCGAGGATCCCGAGCGCCAATGCGAGCACGGCGGCGCCGGACTGCGTCGCCATCAGCAGACGCCGTTTGTCGACCCGGTCGGCGAGCGTCCCGCCCCAGGACCCGAGGACGAGCACCGGACCGAACTGCAGGCCCACCGTGATCCCCAGCGCCAGGGCGCTGTCGGTGAGGGTGAGCACCAGCCAGTTCTGCGCCACCGACTGCATCCAGGTCCCGCTCATGGAGATGACCTGGCTGAAGAAGAACAGGCGGTAGTTGCGGATCGCGAGCGAGCGGAACGTGCGCCTCAGCAGTCCGGGACGGCCCGGCGCGGGAGAGGACTCGGTCATGGATGCAGTCTACCCGGCCGCCGCATCGGGCATCACGTGGGGCGGCCGAGGTGTGGGCGCGCCCGCACGCACAGGCGCGCCCGGCCGGATCACAGCTTCTGGAGGTACACCTCGCCGCGGCGCATCTTGACCTTGACCGAGGCGCCCGACGCCTTCACCGCCTTGCGCAGGCCGACGTTGAGCGAGTTCGGCTTGCGCCCGGGCAGCTCGATCAGGGCCGACTCCAGATCGGAGGCGACGAAGTCGGCGACGATGTCGGCGTAGACTCCGGCGTTGCGTCCGGTGAGGGCCGGCACGTCGGCGGGCACGAGACGATACGGCTTCGCGACACGAGGCATATCATCCTCCATCCATCGATGCTTGACTGACGTGATGTGCGGGCTACAGACCCGTCCACGCCGTAATCTATACCATTCGAGTCCGCGGTCCAAAACCCGGGACATGTCCGGCTCACGGATGAAGGACGAACGGAACGGGTCGAACCGGTGACGGTCCACGTACCTCCCGCCGCGACGGTCTTGCTGCTGTGCACGCTATCCGCCCATGCATGACGGTCCGGGGCGACGCGCACGCGAGAGGAGCGGACCCTCCGGCCTTGACGCGCGCCGGCCGGCGAAGAACGATTGGGGAGTGACGGTGACGCCGCCCGGGCGACCGGCGGCAGAGGCTGGAGGGGATGCCATGAAGAAGCTCATCAACCGCCCGGACGACGTGGTGAGAGAGGAGCTGGCCGGCGTCGCGCTGGCTCACGCCGGGCGCCTCGTGGTGCACACAGACCCGCACTGGATCGCGCGCGCCGACGCCCCGGTGGCGGGCAAGGTGGCGCTCGTGTCCGGCGGCGGGTCGGGCCACGAGCCGATGCACGGGGGGTTCGTCGGCCCGGGCATGCTGGACGCCGCCTGCCCGGGCGAGGTCTTCACCTCCCCCACCCCCGACCAGATGCTGGCTGCGACCAGGGCCGTGGACGGCGGCGCCGGGGTGCTGCACATCGTCAAGAACTACACCGGCGACGTCATGAACTTCGAGATGGCCGCCGACCTCGCGCGCGACGAGGGGCTCCAGGTGGAGCAGGTCGTGATCGCCGACGACGTCGCCGTGGAGGACAGCCTGTACACGGCCGGGCGGCGCGGCGTGGGCGCGACCGTGCTGGCCGAGAAGATCTGCGGCGCCGCGGCGGAGGAGGGCCGGCCCCTCGCGGCGGTGGCCGGCCTCTGCCGCACGGTGGACGAGCGCAGCCGCAGCATGGGCGTGGCGCTCACCTCATGCACCGTGCCGGCGGCCGGCAGGCCGACCTTCGAGCTCGGCGAGGACGAGATGGAGGTCGGCATCGGCATCCACGGCGAACCCGGGCGCGAGCGCCGGCCGCTGGCGAGCGCGACGGAGATCGTGGAGACGCTCACCACCGCGGTGGTCGCTGACCTGCCGTTCCGCGCCGGCGACGAGGTGCTCGCCTTCGTCAACGGCATGGGCGCCACCCCGCTCATGGAGTTGTACGTCGTGTACGCCGCGCTGCACCGCTTTCTGGAGGAGAGCGGCATCGCGATCACGCGCAGCCTGGTCGGCTCCTACATGACCTCGCTCGACATGGCCGGCTGCTCGGTCACCCTGCTCCGGCTCGACGACGAGTTGACGCGGCTGTGGGACGCCCCGGTGGACACGCCCGGACTGCGGTGGGGCGCATGAGCGCCGCGGAGGTCGGGCGCGCCGGCGCCACGCGCGACCTGGGCGACGCAGGCGAGCTCGTCGATGCCGCCGCCGTCGTCGCATGGCTGCGCGCCTGCGCGGCGGTCATCGCGGAGCGGCGCGACGAGCTCACGGAGCTCGACGCGGCCATCGGCGACGCCGATCACGGCGTGAACATGGACCGCGGCATGCAGGCGGTCGTCGCCAGGCTCGCGGCGGCGGGCGGCGAGGAATCGGCGCAGGAGGGGCCGCACGGCGGCGGGCCGGACGAGGCCGCGACGCCGCCGCCTCTCGGCCCGCTGCTCAAGACGGCCGGCATGACGCTCGTCTCCACGGTGGGAGGAGCCGCCGGGCCCCTGTACGGGACCTTCTTCCTGGAGATGGGCAAGGCGGCCGGTGAGCGCACCGCGCTGACGGCGACCGAGTGGGCGGAGGCCGTCGCCGCCGGCGTCGCCGGCGTGCAGATGCGCGGCAAGGCGGAGCCGGGCGACAAGACCATGGTGGACGCGCTGCTGCCGGCCGCGGTGGCGCTGGGAGCCGCCGCGGCGCGCGGCTCCGCGCCTGCCGCGGCCACGCGAGAGGCGGCGCGGGTCGCGGCGGAGGGTATGCGGGCGACGATCCCGCGCGGGGCCCGCCAGGGGCGCGCCCG
>ERZ1026800.1713-NODE-1713-length-13307-cov-2.454476_pt1 | contig 13307 bp, 12 predicted proteins | sample MGYA00520873_ERZ1026800 | MGnify/ENA primary metagenome ERZ1026800 (study PRJEB33270, sample SAMEA104284475) | anaerobic digester metagenome | biome: Anaerobic digester microbiome; feature: mesophilic sludge digester; material: Anaerobic digester biomass...
AGTCCAAGATGATCAGCGAAGGGCTTAGTGGTCCCTGCGCTAATCGCAGGCCTTCTGCCCCGTCGGTAGCAATGGTGACGTCATAACCTTCGCGTTTTAGCGTATACGCGATGGACTGCGCGATGGGACGCTCATCCTCGATAATGAGAATGTGAGCCATCCAGTTCCCCTTTCGCAATGCGGAGGAGTGCGGTGCCTCCTCCAGAGTAGGCCGCGTCGGTTCAGCCATGTCCAGTTTACCCGGCTTGACGCTCTCATGCCGTTGCGACATCGGCCGGTGCAGGCGCACCGTGGTGCCCAGCGTGCCGCCGGGCACTTCGAGGCCGCCCACCAGCGCCTCCAGTCGGCCGTCGAGCGCGTGGCCGACGAGCGCGCCGCCCTGGCCGATCTCGAGACCTGGCTGGCGGGCAAGCAGGCGTCGCTGGCCGAGGACGAGGCGCAGCGCGGGTCGCTGGCCGGCGAGGTCTCGCGCCTGCCCGACGTGGCCCAGCGCGTCCAGGTCAAGGCCGCCGAGGTCGAAGACCTCCACGCGCGGTCGTCCCAGGCCCGCCTGGTGCTGGGCGGCGCCCAGCAGCGCCTGGACCACTGCACGCGCCTGGCCGCCGAGCGAGAGCGGAGGGCGGCCGACAGGCAGCGCCTGGCCGAGGAAAAGGCTATCTTTGAGGACCTGCGCCTGGCCTTTGGCAAGCGGGGCGTGCAGGCCATGATCATCGAGGCCGCCATCCCCGAGATCGAGTACGAGGCCAACCGCCTCCTGGCGCGCATGACCGACGGCCGCATGCACGTCCGCATCGAGACCCAGCGCGAAACCCTCAAGGGCGACACCGTCGAGACCCTCGACATCAACATCGCCGACGAGCTGGGCACCCGCTCCTACGAGCTGTTTTCCGGGGGCGAGGCCTTTCGCGTCAATTTCGCCATTCGCATCGCCCTCAGCAAGCTGCTGGCCCGGCGCGCCGGCGCCCAGCTCCAGATGCTGGTCATCGACGAGGGCTTTGGCACCCAGGACGCCGAGGGCCGGACTCGCCTGGTAGAAGCCATCACCTCCATCCAGGACGATTTCAGTCGCATCCTGGTCATCACCCACATCGAAGAGCTGAAGGACGCCTTCCCCGTGCGCATCGAGGTAACCAAGACCGAGCATGGCTCGCAGTTCAGCCTCAACTGATTGAACAGAAAAACCTGATAATATTTGACAGAACAGGCGTTCCCATGGTATACTGGGAGCGGGTACCGGGTATTGGTACCCGGTGCCGACGCTTTCAGTGAACTGGAGGAGCATTCATGCCGGAACAGGCGGTTCCGAATCCCGAGGTGCTGGTCGAAACCGAATGGCTGGCCGAGCACCTGGACGATCCCGATATTCGCATTGTCGAAGTGGACGAGGACGTGCTGTTGTACGACGTGGGGCACATCCCCGGCGCGGTCAAGATCGACTGGGTGGCCGACCTGAACGACCCGGTGCGCCGCGACTACCTGGACCGCGAGGCCTTCTCGCGGCTGGCCAGCTCGCGGGGCATTTCCAACGACACGACGGTCATCTTTTACGGCGACAAGAACAACTGGTGGGCCACCTACGCCTTCTGGGTGTTCAAGCTGTTCCGCCACCAGCGGGCCAAAATCCTGAACGGCGGCCGCAAGAAGTGGATCAAGGAGGGCCGGCCCCTGAGCCGCGAGACGCCCCAGGTTCCCCCGGGCCGGTACGAGGCGCCCGAGCGCGATGACCTGCCCATCCGGGCCTTTCGCGACCAGGTGCTGGAGCACGTGCGCGCCGGCCGCCCCCTGGTGGACGTGCGCTCGCCCGACGAGTACGAGGGCAAGCTGCTGCACATGCCCGGCTATCCCCAGGAGGGGGCCGTGCGCGGCGGCCACATCCCCGGCGCCGTCAACGTCCCCTGGAGCCGGGCCGTGCGCGAGGACGGCACGTTCAAGTCGCCGGAGGAGCTGCGGGCCATCTACGAGGAGGAGGCCGGGCTGCGGCCCGACGAGGACCTGGTGGCCTACTGCCGCATCGGCGAGCGCTCGTCCCACACCTGGTTCGTCCTCACCTATCTGCTGGGCTACCCCCGGGTGCGCAACTATGACGGCTCCTGGACCGAGTGGGGCAACCTGGTGGACGTGCCCATCGAGCGGTGAGGGGGCCTGCCGTGACGGGAGAAGCCGGGTCTCTGCCCCCTCGCCTGCAAGCCATCGTGGAAGAGTTTGCGGCCAGCGATGGCCGCGAGAAGCTTCAGCTCTTGCTCGAGTACGCCGAGGACCTGCCCGCCCTGCCCGCCTGGCTCCGCGAGCGGCACGACGAGATGCAGCCGGTCCATGAGTGCATGACCCCCGTCGCCGTCTATGGCGAGCGCCGCGACGGCGGCCTGCGCTTCTACTTTGACGTCCCCGAGGAGTCGCCCACCGTGCGGGGCTTTGCCGCCATCCTGGGCGACGGCCTCCACGGCGCGACGCCCGAGGAGGTGCTGGCCGTGCCCAACACCTTTTTCTACGCCATGGGGCTGGACCAGGTCCTCACCTACCAGCGCCTCAACGGCATGGCCGCCATGCTGGCCCACGTGAAGCGCCTGGCCCTCGAGGTGCTGTAAAAGAGCTTGTCGCCGAACGGCGAACGAATAAACGCCTTCTGGCGTCCCCTCATTCGTTGATCCGTTTCTTTATTCGTTGACAGCACGGTCCCCGATCCCTGTCACAGACGTGACCGGCGGCCGGGGCCGCTCGTCCACCACCAGGCGGAACACGTCGGGCCGGGCATAGTGCCCCATGGGGTCAAAGTCAAAGCGCGCCCGGACCACGGCCCCCATGTCCAGCTCGGCGTAGAGAATGCCCTCCGCGTCCCACAGGGGGCCGGCCAGGACCTCGCCCAGGGGCCCGACGATGGCGCTCCCGCCCCGGCACATGACCTCGGGCTGGTCCGCCAGGTCTTCCAGCCCCTCCAGGTCGCCCGGGTACATGGCCCTGGTGACGAACTGGTTGCAGCCCAGCACAAAGCAGCGCCCCTCGCAGGCAATGTGCCGCAGCGTGGCCTGCCACGTGTCCCGGGCATCGGCCGTGGGCGCCAGGTAGACCGCCACCCCCTTGGCGTACATGGCCGCCCGCGCCAGGGGCATCATGTTCTCCCAGCAGATGAGGCCGCCCACGGTGCCAAAGGGCGTGTCCACCGTCGCCAGCGTGCTGCCGTCGCCTTCGCCCCAGATGAGCCGCTCGGCCGCCGTCGGTTTCAGCTTGCGGTGCCTGGCCAGCAGCCGCCCGTCGGGGCCAAAATAGAGCAGCGTGCAGTACAGCGTCCCCCCGCCATAATCCCGGTCGCGCTCCACGACGCCCACCGCCAGGTAGGCCGACGCGCGGCGCGCTGCCCGGCCCAGGGCCTCCGTCGCCGGCCCGGGCACCTCCACGGCGTTGGCCCAGTAGCGCTGCCACAGGCGCCGCCCGGCGTCGCTGCGCCCGCCCACCACCGTGCCAAAGCCCAGGCCGCGGGGATAGGCCGGCACCAGGGCTTCCGGAAAGAGGATCAGCTCCGCCCCCCCGGCGCCCGCCTCGTCCGCCAGCCGCTCCACCTTGGCCAGGGTCGCTTCCCGGTCGAACAGCACCGGCGCTGCCTGCACCACCGCCACCTTGACCTGAGGAACTGTGTCCATCGGCACCCCCTTATCGACCCGTTTCCTGTTGCCCGATGCCGTTCGGCGGCGGCTCGGCACGCAGTGTTCCCAATTCGGGTTCGACTCCGCTCCCATCGAGCAATCCCACCGGTTCCAGCGTTTCCTCGTCATAGAGCACCAGGGTCAAGGTGTAGGCACCCGGCTCGGCAGAAAGCGGCAAGCTGTAGACGTTGAAGGCGACCTCTCCCGGCTGCCAGGACGTGGTGCGTAGATGGCGATCGTTGAGCAGGACACGATCGTCCTGGGCCAGGAGCGCACCGCCCTCGTCCCGCAGCCGCAGGGAGACCTTGAGTGGCCGGGCTGTTGGGCCGTTGGCCTGCCAACGCAAGGTCACCAGGGCGGCACGACCCGCCACCGCCACGGTTTCGCGGCCCTGCCAGTCGCCGGCCAACAGCGTAATGCCGGGCTCGAACGCCAGGTTCACGTCCTGGAGCGACCGGAACAGTTGGAAGCGGGTGGGCGGCTGAAGCTGCCACCAACGGACCGTGTAGCCGCGAAAACCTTGCTCCCCCATTTGCTGGCCGTGTGCGTCCAGCAGAGCCGGCACCGCCCCGCGTGGATCCATGTCCGACTCGAACCACGTCACCCAGTAGACGGTCCGGGCATCAGCCGCCAGCTCCGTAAGACGCTCGTCCACTTGATTGACGTCCACAAAGAGATACTGGGCCGGCGGTTCGTGGGCCGGTTCGGCAGGGGGAAACCCGTTCGATTCGTTGTTCCAGCGAGTCCAATAGAACCCGAACGGATACCTCTGGTCAACCAGGATGACGTCGTCGGTGGTGGCATGGTCCCGCAGCCAGGTGCTCACCCCACGGATGTCGGCATGGAAATATTGAGGGTCGGTCAGGTCGGCCCGCAGGGAGGGAATTGCTACCGCCACGAGACCGGCAGCCAGGATCCAGGGAAGAGGTCGGAACAGGCGCCTCCAGCCGGTCAGTGCCCAGCCCGCCAAAGCCCACACGGCCGGCAGCACAAAGCTGATGTAGCGCGGGTTGAATGCAGAGCGGCGGGTCAGAATGACATAGTACAGCGCCAGCCCGCCAAAGAGCCACAAGGCCAACAGCGCCAGGGTGTGGCGCTTGCGTGGCTCTCGCACGGCCAGGACAGCACCGCCCAGGGGCACGAGCAGCCACAGCCAGCGTCCCACGGACAGGGTGCTTGCGGGTGCGTGCTCGCCCAGGGCAAAGGCGTGGTAGAGCCGGGCCAGATAGCTCGGCAGATCAGGCAGGTTCAGGTTGGGGTTGTGATAGACGGCGATCTGGCGCAGGGCGATGGGCAATGCGGGCAGACAGAGGCCAAACGTGGCCAGTCCAACCAGTGCCAGGGTGCGCAGACGAACGGTGCGCTCCGGGCCACGCAGGGCCCAGGCCAGCAGCCACAAGCCCCATGCTGCCAGGATCAAGACCGTGCTATAGTGCGTGAGCAGGCTGGCCGCGGCAAACAGCGCAAAGGCCAGCCACCACGGCCAGGCACGCCTGGTTGCCGGGCAGGTGGCCCGCAACACGGCCAGCGCGGCAGCCGACAGCAACACCCAGGAAAAGGTATACATGCGCGTTTCCTGCGCTTCGGCCAGGGCATAGGGCGAAACCGCCGCCAGGACCAGGGCCAGCAGTCCGGCCCACCGTCCGGGCCGGGAAGGGGCCAGACTGCGAGCCAGGCGGTAGCCCAACGCAGCAGCCAGCACGCCACACCAGGCGCTAAACAGGCGGCTGGCAAAGGCGCTGCTGCCCATGAGCCGCGTCCACAGGTGCAGGCTGTAAAAGTAGAGCGGGGGGTGAATGTCCAGCTCGGGCGCGCCGGCAATCTGGGGGAGAGGCCTGATTGCAACCTCGATATTGCGCGCCTCATCCCACCAGATATCCTGGGCGGCGAGAAGCTGCAGCCGCAACGCCCACGAAGCCAGCAGGAGGAGGAGCAAGGCGACCCATTCGATCTTTTTACTTGTCAACACTCGAGCCATTTCGTTGCTCTGAGCACGCACGAACTCCTCGACGATAATCCTGACTTTCTCGGCGCTGCTTCTCCAGTGATGAATTATAGCACTGTCTACGGCACAGAACAAGTGGTATGGGAGGGGTTATCCAAGCAGCAACGAAAGAGGGCGCGGCGAACCGCGCCCTCTTTCTCGTGGACCGCGCCCGACAGGTGCCGGCCTTCCCCCGAGGCGGCGGAGAGAACCGGGGTCCATCGCCGCCGCCAGCCGGCACCTGCCGGTGCTGCGCCCTACTACCTGGACGGCAAGAGCGGCCAAAAGGTTACGGGTGGTGCCGGTGTTTTCGCCGGGCGAGGAAACGGCGGTTGCTTTGCGTCGCCCCCAACGTGTGTTATAATCGGCCCATGCGCCTGACCCAGCTCTCGCTGTTCAACTTTCGCAACTATGTGCGGCTGGTCCTGGACCTGCCTGCCGGCGTGACCGTGCTCCTGGGCGACAATGCCCAGGGCAAGACCAATCTCCTGGAGGCGGTCTACTACCTGGCCACCAGCCGCTCGCCCCACGCCGGCACCGACCGAGAGGTCGTCAACTGGCTGACGCCCGAGTCCGAGCCCCTGCCCTTCACCCGCCTCGTGGGCAAGGTCTCCCGCGCCGGCGGCGACCTGACCATCGAGATCACCCTCACCCAACAGGGGGAAGCCGAGGGCCGCTACCGCAAGCAGATCCGCCTCAACGGTGTGCCCCACCGCGCCATGGACCTGCTGGGCCACCTCAACGTCGTCCTCTTTTTGCCCGAGGACATTGCCCTCGTCTCCGGGCCCCCGGGGGGCCGCAGGCACTACCTGGACGCCACCCTGTGCCAGATCGACCCGGGCTACTGCCGCGCCCTGTCGCGCTACAACCAGATTCTCACTCAGCGCAACGCCCTGCTGCGCGACCTGCGGGAGAGGGGCGGCGAGGTGGGGCAACTGGCCTTCTGGGACGAGCAATTGGTGGAGCACGGCGCCCTCCTCGTGGCTCGCCGCCGCGAATGCCTCGGCGACCTGGACGAGTTGGTCCGCGAGGTCCACGCCGAGCTGACGGACGGCGCCGAACGCCTGCGCCTCGACTATCTGCCCAGCCTGGACCTGGAGAACGGGGAGACGGTGGCCCAGGCCTTTGTGGCCCAGCTTCGCTCGCTGCGCACCCGCGAGATAGCGGCGGGCGTCACGCTGGTGGGCCCGCACCGCGACGACATGGCCTTTCTCATCGACGGGGTAAACGCCGGCACCTATGCCTCTCGGGGGCAGCAGCGCACCACGGCCCTGGCCCTCAAGCTGGCCGAGGTGGCCCTCATGTCCCGGGCCACGGGCGAGCGCCCGGTCCTGCTGCTGGACGACGTGTTGTCCGAGCTGGACGCCCACCGTCGCAGCTTCTTGCTGCGGGTCCTGGACGACGGGCCCCAGCAGTCCATCATCACCACCACGGACCTCCACGTCCTGCCCGATGCCTTTGTGGAGCGCTGCAACGTGTGGCGGGTCAGCGGGGGTCGCCTGAGCGCCCTGGAAGGCTAGCAGGGCGGGGCTGTCGCTAGCCCCACTTGCCCTTGGCCACGTGCCCCTGAAGCTCGGCCTTGATGGACTGCTGCAAGACCTCGGCCTGCTCCAGCGCTCGCTCCCAGATCTTGACACAGCCCGGGTCGAGGTTGTCGTCGATCCCGTCCTCCGCAATCTCCATCACCTGCTCCAGCACGGCAAAGAGCTGGATGAGCAGGTGGTTCGTGAAGCGGGAGCGGTCCACGATGTCGGCGGCCTTGTCGTCCAGGGCCGCGAACCTGGCCGTCGTGGCCTCGCACTTGGGACAGTCCTCGGGCGGCTCCTCGCCGTCCCACACGTATCCACACACACTGCATCGCCACACGTCGCACCTCCTGTCCGGCGATTAGTAGGCGCCCTCGCCGGTGATCAGTTTCGGCACCGTGCGAAGCATGATCTGCAGATCCAGCAGGGGCGACCAGTTCTCGATGTAGTACAGGTCCAGCAGCACCATCTCGTCAAAGGTCAGCTCGCTGCGGCCCGATACCTGCCACAGGCCGGTGAGTCCCGGGGCGACCTCCAGGCGGCGCTTGTGCCACGGCAGGTAGCGCTGCACCTCGGCGGGGGGCGCCGGCCGCGGGCCGACCATGCTCATGTGGCCCATGAGGACGTTCAGCAGTTGCGGCAGCTCGTCCAGGCTCGTCCGCCGGATAAAGCGCCCCACCCGCGTGATCCGCGGGTCGTTCCGGATCTTGAAGAACGCACCGTCGGCCTCGTTCTGGTCCTGGAGCGCTTCCTTTTCCTCGTCGGCCCCGTGGTGCATGGAACGGAACTTGTAGCAGGTAAAGAGGTGCTGCCCCTTGCCCACGCGGATCTGGGTGAAAAAGACGGGTCCCGGCGAATCGAGGCGGATGGCCAGGGCAATGAGCAAAAAGAGGGGAAAGAGAAGGATCAGGCCGACCAGCGAGACCAGGACGTCCACGGTGCGCTTGATGAGCAGCTCGCCGCGGCCGATCGAGATGTCCTTGACACCGATCATGGGCACCCCACCCAGGTCCTCGACGTCCAGGTTGCTGAGGGTCATCTGGAAGATGTCGGGCACGATGCGCACGCGCACCTTTTCCCGCTCGCACTGGGCAATGATGCTCACGATCTTGCGGTGGTACATCCAGGGCAGGGTGATGATCACCTCGTCGATGGCCGACTCTTTTACCAGGCGCGCGATGTTGGTCGTGCTGCCCAGCGCCTTGAAGCGCCCGATGTCGGTGTTGCCCTTCTCCGGGTCGTCGTCCACAAAGCCGACGATGTGGTAGCCCAGGCCGGGATGGGCCACGATGTTGCGCATCACCGTTCGCCCGATCTCGCCGGCGCCCACGATGAGCAGCCGGTCCACGCCCAGCCCCTTGCGCCGCAGGTGGCTGCGCACGATGCGCTGGACGATGCGGCTCAGGCCCAGGAACAGGGTGATGAGCACCCCGGCGTAGAAAAAGATGAGGCGCGAGTAGAGAAAGGGCCGGAAGAAAAACACGATGACAAACACGGTCAGGATGATGCCCGTGGCCGTGCTGGTCAGGACCTGGTAGGCCTCGTCGAACCAGGAAGCGCCCCGGTGCAGGTGATAGACCCCGCTGAGGCGGTAGATGCCCAGCAGCAGGATGGTCAGGGCCAGGCTGACGGGGATGAACGAGCGATAGGGGACGTAGAACGCCGCGTCGACGGCCGCGAACCATTGCAGGTCGTAGCGCAGCCAGTAGGCCACGGCAAAGGCGAGGTTGATGAGCAGCACGTCCGTGGCGGCGACGGCCAGAGACATCAGCCTGCGATAGCGCTCAAACACCCTCCGTCCCTCCTCCAGCGGCAGCCCCTTGCCGCGCCAGCGCGCGGCGGTAGCTGTCCACCGTCTTGCGGGCCGCACCTTCCCAGGTGAAGCGTCGCGCCCTCTCCAGTCCGGCGGCCCGCATGCGCTCCCTCAGGCCGGCATCGGCCAGCACCCGATCCATGGCTGCGGCCAGGGCGTCCACGTCTTCGGGATCGACCAGCAGCCCGGCGTCGCCGACCACTTCGGGCAGCGACGAGGCAGTGGAAGAGATGACCGGCGTGCCACACGCCATGGCTTCCAGGGGGGGGAGCCCAAAGCCCTCGTATAGGGAGGGATAGACCAGGGCCTCGGCGGCGTTGTACCAGCAGGGCAGATCCTCGGCGGGCACGTAGCCGGCCGGGCGCACCCTGCCCTCCAGACCCAGTTCCTCCACCCGGCGAAACACCTCCTCGTAGAACCAGCCCTTGCCTCCCACCAGCACCAGGGGCGGGCAGCTCCGGGGCAGGCGCGCGTAGGCTTCCACCAGGCGGACGACGTTCTTGCGCGGCTCCAGCGTCCCGACAAAGAGCAGGAATCGCTCCGGCATGCCCTGCCGCGCGCAAAACGCGGCCATCTCGTCCGCCGGCAGCGGGCGAAAGGCCTCGTCCACGCCGTGATGGACCACGTCCACCCGGCCCGCGGGCAGGCCATAGTGCTTGATCAGGTCGTCCTTGGTGCTCTGAGAAACGGCGATGACACGGCGGGCCCGCCGGACCGACCGCTCTCCCAGGAACCGCAGATAGCTCCGGTTGGCAGGGCGGAACGCGTCCGGATAATGGTGGTAGCTCAAATCGTGGACTGTAACCACGAACGGCCGGCCTCCCAGCATGGGGCCCACCAGGGCCGGGCTGTGCAGCAGGTCGATGTCCTCTCGCCGCAACGCCCACGGCTGAACAACCTGTTCCCACACAAAGCGCACCGCCGGCCGGTGCGTCGGCAGGCGGGTGAATGAGAGGGCGAGCCCGGCCGCTCCAGGGTATCTTTGTTCCCCGACAAAGACCGTGTAACGGAACCCGGGATCGGCGCCGGGCAAGTGCTGTAGCAGGTTCTGGATGTACCAGTTAATGCCCGCGCTTCGGTAGTTTGCGGCCATGGACAACAAATGGGCGTTCACCCCCACGTGAATCGCCCGCGTGTTGTATTCCTTCACGCTCGCCATTATAGCATAAAAGCGGTTGGCGTCAAAGCCGAACCACGCCGCGTCAGCATCGTGCCCACTGATCCTTCACGAGCCGCCGACAAAAAGCGCCACGGACCCGATGTGAAAGGTCTGCGGATAGAGGTCGATGGGCTGCACGCGCTCCAGCCGGTAACCGCCATCCACCAGGCGGCGCGCGTCCCTTGCCAGGCCGGCCGGATCGGCCGAGACGTAGGCGATGCGCCCCGGCGCCAGGCGCACCAGCTCTTCGATTACCGCCTCGCCCGCGCCGGCCCGGGGCGGATCGAGGACCAGGAGCTGGACCGGCTCCCGGATGCCCGCCAGCGCATCCGGGACCTCCCCCTGGCGCAGCTCGACGTTGGCCAGGTCCCGGGCGTTGTAGGTCAGGTCTTCGGCCGCGTCCGGATGGGCCTCGACGGCGATCACCTGCCCCACGTCGCCCGCCAGTGCCAGGCCAAAGAGCCCAACCCCCGCATAGACGTCCACGAGGGTCTCGTCGCCCCGCGGCGCCAGCAGCTCGCGCACCAGGGTCACCAGCGCTTCGGCGCCGCCGCTGTTTGTCTGGAAGGGGCTGGCGGCCGAGATGCGGTACTCGCGGCCCGCCACCTCCTCGCGGAAATGGGGCTCGCCCATGAGGACCGCCGTGTCGCCGTCGGCCAGCAACAAGACGCACGACACGGGGAAATCAACCTCGATGTCGAAATCCTCGTAGTGATCCAGCTCAAAGACGGCCATCAGCTCGCCCGTGGCCGCGCCGCACCGCAGGCTCAGGCGATAGAGCTGCGGCCAGTACATGTCCAGGGCGTTCCACAGGTCGTCGAGGAGGGGCTCGATGATGTAGCACTCTTCCACCGGGATGACGTCGCGGCTGTCGGCCGTCAGGAAGCCCAGGTGCCCATCCTCGGTGATATAGAACTGCACGTGGTTCAGGTAGCTCCACGGCTCCGCGGCGCCGATGGGCTCCTCGACCGCCACCTCCAGCCCGCCGATGCGCTGGAACTGGTCGGCCATGACCTCGGCCTTGAGGCGCAGTTGCTCCTCGTAGTCGATGTGCTGCCACTGGCAGCCGCCGCACTTGTCCTGCCCAAAGTAGGGGCAGGGGGGCCGGACGCGATGGGGCGAGGGGCGCAGGATCTCGACCAGGCGGGCCCGCGCCCAGCGCTGGTGCTCCTCCACCAGCTCGACGCGCACCCGCTCGCCGGGGATGGCATACGGCACAAAGATCACCCGGCCTTCGTGGCGGCCGAGGGCCGACCCGCCGTGGGCCATGGCCGTCAGCTCCAGGTCCAGGGTTGGGGCCACCTTCACACCCCTCCTTCCGCCGTGCGCCCCTCGGCCGTCGCCCACCAGGTGCACTCGGCCAGGGACGCCTCGGGGCAGTGGCCGGCGGCAAAGGCCCAGACGCGGCTGGGCATGGCTTCGGCGCCGCCAAACAGGATCCACATCTGGCTGCGATAGTAGGCCAGGGCGTCGACCTTGGCGGCTATGTCCGCCGCTTCCAGGGTCGCCACCCTCCGCTGCCAGCCCCGGTACGGGCTTTGCGCCAGGGCCTCTTCCAGCGCGTCGGGCGCTTCGGCGTAAGGATAGTCCTCGTAAAAGCCCACGCGGTAGCCCATGGCCATCAGGTGTCCCGCGGCCTGGTGCACCACCTGGTGGTCCACGTGGCGGCCCACGGCCAGGGGCGCGTACAGCGTCAAGCCTGCCTCCAGGGGCAGCCCGTCGGCCAGGGCCCGGGCCAGGGCCGCGGGCGACACGGGGTCGTCGGGATGCGGCGGGGCAAAGAGCGTCTCGCGGCCGTCGTAGGGCCAGGGCCCCCCGGGCGTGGCGCGGTAGACGGCGTCCAGGTACTCCAGGTGCCTGGCTTCGGCGTCCAGGAGGGCCAGGGCGGCGACATCCTCGGCCCGGCGCAGGCGCGCGGGCCGGGCCGGGGTCCCCCAGTAGGCGTGCTGCTCCAGGGCAAAGGGCGACAGGGCCTGGCCCGGCGCCGGCTCCCCGGCAAAGATGGTGAGGGCCACCACGGCCTCGCCTGCCCGCCGCTGGCGGTGCATTGCCCCCCCGCACGACAGCACGGCGTCGTCCAGGTGTGGCGCCAGATAGACGTGCTTCATTTGTCGAGGCTCACGAGCAGCTCGGCCAGGAGGGTGTGTGCGGCAGGTTCGGCAGCAGGCCGGACGCGCGCCAGCGCGGCATGGGCCGCGGCGGTGGACTCGCGCACGTGCGCCTCGGTGATGCGCCGCGCGGCTGCCTCTTCCAACAGCGCGAGCACCGGGGGCACGTCCGCCGGGGTGAACGCAGGACCGGCATACAGCTCCGCCAGTCGCGGGCCGACGGCCGGGTGGTTCAGCGCGTGCAGCACGGGCAGCGACTTCTTCTTGCTCAGGATATCGCTGGCCGCGGACTTGCCGGTGACCGCCTCATCGCCCCAGATGCCCAGGATGTCATCCTGAAGCTGGAACGCGCGGCCCAAGTGCGCGCCATAGTCATGGTACGCAGCCACCATATCGGGTGCTGCGCCCGCGACCAGCGCACCCAGTTCCGGCGCGGCCGCCAGCAGCGCGCCCGTCTTCCCGGCAATCATCGTGAAGTAGTCCGCGACTGTCACGTCGAGCCGCGCCTCGAACGACATGTCGAGGAACTGCCCCTCGGTCAGCGCGAGGCAGGTCTCATCGAAACGTCGCAGCGCGGCCAGCAGCCGGTCCGCAGGCACCCCGCGCTCTGCCAGCCGGAAGAAGGCAAGGTGGGCCAGGCTAAACATGCCGTCGCCCGCGTTGCAGGCGATGGGCATCCCGAACAGCGTCCACGCGGTCGGACGGTGACGCCGGGTGGGGCTGTTGTCCTCGATGTCATCGTGCAGCAGCGAGAAGTTGTGAAGCAACTCGAGCGCGGCCGCGATAGGCAGCGCGCACTGTGGGTCTGCGCCCGCGGCCGCGCACGCCAGCACGCACAGCATGGGCCGAACCCGCTTGCCGCCCGGCACGTCCGCGGGCTGAAGCTGGGCGTCGCGCCAGCCCATGTGGTACTGCATGATCTCGTAATGGCCGCGCGCCGGCGCCGCGGGGGGCTCCGGCACGGCGCGGATTTCCGCCTCGATGAACGGCAGATAGGTGGCAAACGCCTGGCTCAGGTGCATGGATTCCTCACAGTCCGACTTCGACGATGCGTCCGGGCGCGGTCAGCGCCGTAACAT
>ERZ1026800.1714-NODE-1714-length-13306-cov-2.319296_pt1 | contig 13306 bp, 13 predicted proteins | sample MGYA00520873_ERZ1026800 | MGnify/ENA primary metagenome ERZ1026800 (study PRJEB33270, sample SAMEA104284475) | anaerobic digester metagenome | biome: Anaerobic digester microbiome; feature: mesophilic sludge digester; material: Anaerobic digester biomass...
ATCTCAATGAGTGGAATGCCGGATTTATTGTAATCTATGAGTGAATAATCTTTGTTTGTAGAAACCTCTTTGTGATGGGTAGATTTAGCAACATCCTCTTCCTGATGAATTCTCTCTATTTCAATTTCTATGTTAGATGGTAGAGTAACCTTACCATTTGAACAGATTGGGTTTTTGTACTGACTAATCTGGTAACCTTTTGGTAAATCTGGATAGAAGTAATGTTTTCTGTCAAAGTATATATTTTCGTTTATCTTACAATTTGTAGCAAGTCCCATGAGTATGCATAGTTCAATTGCTCTTCTGTTTGGAACTGGTAGCGCTCCAGGGAGTCCTAAACATACAGGGCATACATGCGTGTTTGGATCTTTCTGGAAATATCCTGTAGGACAAGAACAGAACATTTTAGATTCTGTTTTAGTTTGTACATGTATTTCTAAACCAACGATGATGTCATATTCCATAGTTAGTAATGTTAACAAGTTTAACTAGATTATTCAATTTCCAAGACAATATCTTCCTGTTCTTTGGAGAGGACATAGAAGGTTCCTCTTCCTTGTCCTTTTTGTTTGATATATCCCTTATCTACCATTTCTTGTAGATCTCTGTAGGAGGTCATAAAGGATACACCCATCATCTTGGTGTATTTACTTCTGGTAATCTTGTGATTAAGAGTTATGTAATCCATGACTTTAATCTGTCTTGGGTTTAGTGATATCTCTAAGGCTCCCTGTTTTTTAACTTTCTTTGTATATGTATCTTTTAATTCTCTGGATACATCTATGGCAGTAAGAGATATGGCGTAAAGGAATGCTTCTATGAAGGTGGTTAGATCTCTTTTACTCTTAGATATCTTAAATGCATCTAGTAAATCTTGGGATATGTTGTTTATGGATTTGAAGAAAGGAAGTAAGTTATCTGGATTGTATCCATACTGCTTAGCAAGTATTTCAAGGGTAAGTATTGCTGTAATTTGGTTTCCTACAAAATATGGCGCTTTGTCTATGAATTCGTATGTAAGGGCAGCGAATTTAATAAGTTTGTGATTTGAATCTTTTCCATCTTTTATCCATTCGAAAATCTCATTAAAATGCGATGCAGAGTCAATGTGTGGGTAGTAGTCTCTCATTTTAAACCATGTGTCATATATCTCGTTTGGTTTTTCTGAGAATGTTTTTAATTTTGCCAAATCCCAATCATCTACAAGTCCTTTCATTGCTAGTTTATTAAGGTGTGAAGAGAGTTCTATAGATGGTTTTAATTTGCTTTTAGCAGTATAGGTATCAATAAAGTCTTGTGTGTTTTTAAAGTTTGTAAATATTCTTAACTTGTTCTTGTAAGATGGTGTTACCTGACCTCTTTGTACTGTTAGTGCTTTGCTGTATCCGATAGGATAGGCAATAAGCTCACCAAGTTTATCAATTTCTTCAGCCCTTATCTTTTCTCTTTCTTCTGATAGCAGAGGACTTGGTATAACAGTTTGCTTGATAGCTTGGATAGCTAATTCATATTTAACAATATAGTTGAGTATTAAATTTGTAATTGTATATTTTGGTATTTCCATATTGTTAATTTCTCTAAAAAGCTGGTGGGCGGATTTGAACCGTCGACCTGTCCCTTACGAAGGGAATGCTCTACCAACTGAGCTACACCAGCAATTGTAACACAAATTGTAACAAAAAATAATATATACTTCAATGTTAAAAAATATTACCTAGAGAAAAGAAAAAGAATGGGTTTTTGATATGCAATACAAAGCGAGAGACGGGATTCGAACCCGCGACCTTCTCCTTGGGAAGGAGACATTCTAGCCAACTGAACTACTCTCGCTGATGGAGAGATTTTATTATTTCTATACTTAAAACACAATATCTTTACAATATTGAAGACTTTATCTCATTCCAATCAGAGTTAAGCTTAGCCCCAATCTCTTTTGCTGTCTGTGCTGTTACATCTGAGTCATTCTTTATCTCATCTACAACTTGCATAACTAGTTTTTTGTAACCCTCAAAATCTATCTTCTTTCCTGCTTCTTTAATCTCTAGTAGCTTTGTTTCTACTTTTTTCCTTGCTTCTAGGTATTTACTTTGTGCTTTGTCTCCAACAGATAATGCAAATTTCTTAATCTCTTTTCTAGTCTTTTCTCCCGATTGAGGAGCAAGTAATAATCCAGCAACTGCACCTATTGTTGCTCCTACTAAAAAGCCTTTAAAGTAGTTGTCCTTCATAATATATGTAGTGAATTAATTTAAATATTATATATTTAATAATATATTACCATATTACAATTTTAATTTCTTAATTAAAATGTAAGCTAGGGCAATAAAACAGAGAGGAGCTACAATTATGATTATTATTTGGATTGTTGAAAGTGGTGCAACAGTAGTTTGAGCCTGTAACTCTTCTTCTACAGTTGTACTGTCTTGTGCAAAGATTGGGCTTACAATAGAAGTAGCAAGAGAAAAAATAGTAAACATTGATATTAATATGTTTTTCATAGTAACATAATACATAGTTATATATGTTTTTACAAGATTTTATGATTATTCCAGATATTAAATTAGAAGAAAAGCTGTGGAGGAGAGGTATAAAATATGTTGCTGGTATTGATGAGGCAGGTAGGGGTCCTTTGGCTGGTCCTGTGTGTGCCAGTGCTGTAATCATATCAAAAGAGAATGAGATTTCTCCTTTAGTAAGGGATAGTAAAACAATGAGTGAAAAACAGAGAGAAAAAGCATATGATTTTGTAATTCATAATTGTCTTGCATATGGAGTATGTATGATAAGTTCTCAAAAGATTGATAAATTTGGTATACAGGATTCAGTTAGAATGGCAATGGAAGGGGCTTTAAAACAGGCAGAGAATATGCTTGGGAGAAGGATAAATTATCTTATCATAGACGGTAATAATGTTGAATCTATAGAGGGGTACAGTGAGGAGAAGATTAAAGATGGAGATGCACATCATTATTCAATTTCAGCTGCATCAATTATTGCCAAAGTAACTAGAGATAGGTATATGAAGAATATGGGATTAAAATATCCTCTTTATGGATTTGAAAGACATGTAGGATATGGTACAAGAGAACATATAGAGGCTATTAAAAAGTATGGTATATGTCCTATACATAGAAGATCTTTTTCTCCTGTAAAAGAGATATATTGTAAAAAGTAATCAATGGGGGGTATAATCATGCTCATTGGGTCGCTAGCTCATCAGGTTAGAGCAACTGCCTTTTAAGCAGTAGGTGCTGGGTTCGAGTCCCAGGCGACTCATTTTCTTTCTGTACTGATACTTTTTTCTCTGTTGCATTCTATTTTAATTTTTGTATACTATTAATAAGGTATATTTAAATTATATAAAAGTATATAGATATGAAAAATACTGCACTTATAGTTATTATTGCTGTATTATCAGTGTTGCTCATAGGCTTTGCATATGTTTCTCAAGATGAGGAACTTTGCTGTAAATACAGCCTTTGTGCAAATATAACGAAGAAATGTGAAGAGGTAAAAGAAGAGGCGAAAGGGACAGAAATAATTTCTGAGAAGGGTGTAAAAATTAAGTTAGATAACATTAAAGAAGGTGATACAGTTGAGGTTGGATTTGAGGTTAAGGGAAGTGTAACTGGTAGCTGGTTTACAGAGGGTGTTTTTCCTGTAAGAGTTATTGAGAAAGAGACAAACTCTATTATTATAACCAATACTGCACGAGCTTCAGGTGAATGGCAGACAGCAGAGGATGTTCCATTTTCTTTCGTTATTGATGCTGAAATAGAAAAAGAGGGTCCCTTTATCTTAAGATTTGATAAAAGTAATCCTTCTGCACTTTCTGATAACTATGATTATGCATCTTTAACAGTTAATTTAAAGCCTTACAAACCAGTAGAAGAGCCACAATCTGTAAACACCAAAATCTTTTTTGCTAATGTTAAGTTAAATGAGGAAACTGCAGATTGTAAAATAGTGTATCCTGTATCAAGATCTTTTCAAGATGTTGCTGGTATTGAAAAATTAGCATTAGAAGAATTAATTAAGGGTCCTACTGAGGAAGAAAAAGCTGAAGGATATGTTTCAGAAATTAATCCTAATGCAAAAATATTAGGACTTTCAATTGAAGATGGAGTAGCAAGAGTAGATTTTAGTAAAGAGTTAGAAGAGGGTGTTGCAGGAAGTTGTAAGGTTGAATCAATTAGAGCTCAAATAGAAGAAACATTAAAACAGTTTGATAATATTGATTCTGTAGTTATCTCAGTGGAAGGTAAAGTAGAAGGAGTGCTTCAGCCTTAAAAAAGAGTTTGTTCAACTGCTTTTGCGATATTAATTATTGTTTGTTCATCAAATGATCTCCCAATAAATTGAATTCCTGTTGGGAGATTATCTACTGTTCCATTAGGAATTGATATTGCGGGTAATCCTGCTTCTGAGCTTCCTTCTGCAAGAATATCTGACATTTCACCAAAGAGCGGATTATCAGCATCACTATCTTTTAGTGCAATAGTAGGTGTTGTTGGTGATACCATACAATCATACTTCTTTAATATATTGTCTAAATCCTCTTTTATCACTTCTCTTACCTGTTCTGATTTTCTAAAATATTCATCAGCATATCCAGCAGAAAGGGAGTAAGTACCTGTCATTACTCTTCTTTTAGGTTCTTGTCCAAACCCTTGCCCTCTTGTTGATTCATAGTATGCTACTACTGTTGATTTATCACTTCCCTCAAGTCCATATCTTGTACCATCATATCTTGCCAGATTAGAAGAAACTTCACTTCTGCATGTAATTGTATATACAGACATAGCGTATTTAGGGTTAAGTACATTTATATATTCAACTTCTGCTCCTAATCTTTTTAAGATATCTACAGAAACGAGGAAACTATCCATTACCTCTTTTTGTATCTCCATATCTAAATACTCCTTAGGGATACATATCTTCATTCCTTTTATCTTTGAAATATCAATATTCTCATAATAGTTTAGAGCAGGGATATCATATGAAGAAAAATCATGTTTATCATATCCTGCAATTATTGATAAAAGATATGCACTATCATTTACATCCTTAGTAATTGGTCCAGGACAATCAAGAGATGAGCCCATTGCAAGTACACCATACCTTGATACTCTCCCATATGTTGGTTTAAGACCCACTGTTCCACACCAGCTTGAAGGCTGACGAATAGAACCTGCTGTTTCTGTTCCAATAGAGCCTGCACACATATCTGCAGCAGTAGCAGCAGCAGAGCCTCCACTAGAACCGCCAGGAAGTCTTGTTAAATCATGGGGATTTCTTGTAGGACCATAATATGATGTTATTGTTGAAGAACCATGGCAAAATTGGTCTAAATTTGTTTTTCCAAGAATAATTGCACCTTCATTTAAAAGTTTTTGTGTTACAGTAGATTCATATACAGGAATATATCCATCTAATATATGTGATGCAGCTGTAGTAAGAATTCCTTTCGTAGAGAATGCATCTTTTATTGCAAGAGGAATTCCTCCAAGCTTTTTATCTTTTTCTTTTTCAAAATTATCATCAAAATACTTTGCCTTTTCTAATGCCTGTTGTGCACATACAGTAATATATGCATTTATGTCCTTATCTTTCTTTTCTATCTGTGAAAGATAATAGGAAGTAATCTCTTGTGATGAAATTTCTCTCTTTAAAAGTTTTTCTCTTATTTCCAGTATTGTTAAATTTTCTAAACTACTCATTACAAGCAAATTCTATCAGAAATTAATAAATGTTAAAACAATTACACTACAAATGGCAGCAAGAAGTGTACCACCTATTACCTGTTTAATTGAATGTCTTCTTAATTGTAACCTAGACCATCCTATTAATGGGATTAAAGAAAGAAGAAGATACGATTGAGGTATCTTCCAGAGAAAAATGAGAAAAGATACCGAGAGTGTAGCAAGTATCATATGAAAGCTAATCTTCCAGTAAAAGGTTATTAACGTTCCTAAGAAGAAAGTTAGATTAAGAGTAGTATATATTTGTAGAAGCTGAGTGTTTCCTGATCTGAATGAAATATATAAAGAAATGAGGAAGAAAAGTAAACATGTTAAAAACAGCTTAGGTCTCTCCTCTTTTTTACTTACTGTTAAATCAGAAGTTATGTCAAAAAGTTTAAATAATACTACTAAAAGGATTGGAAGGATAAAGGTGAAGATAATTAATAGAAGCTGATGTTTAAGTGTGAGGTTGGTTTTAATAAAGATTGATGCAGATGTAAGAGCAATAAGTAAAACCATAACAGTTCTTGAAAAGAATTTTGCCAGTCTTGTTTTGTTCTTTGTCTGCTTCATGATAATTATTATTCCAATAAAAAGAAATATTATAGATAAAAGATCTGATGTTTCAATACCAAGAAAAAGTTCTTTGTCTATTCTAATAGTATTCATGGCAAGTCTAATTAATGCATAGTTTACAAGATATGCTCCTGTTATTATTCCTTTTGATTTTGTTTTTTTATGAAGGAATAACAGTATTACAAAGTTTATTATGTTTAATATTGATTCATACAGGAATACAGGATGAAAATGTGTATAGCTTATGTGATTTAAATTCCTGTATTCGATAGGGATAAATATTCCCCAAGGGAGATTAGTTGGTTTGCCATAAAGTTCATAGTTAAAGAAATTTCCTATTCTTCCTATTGCTTGCATTAAGGGCAGGGTAAGTGATATTGTATCTGATATTTCATAATATTTTATTCTTTTGTGTTTTGAGATAAAGAATATACAGAGAAGTATTCCTATTAAACCTCCATAAAATGCTAATCCTCCATCCCATATAGCAAAGGGATTAATAATTCCCATTTTTATTTCTTCAATATTATGAAGAATAAACAAGAGCCTTGCACCGATAAGGGCAGAGATTAAGAGGAGAATTATATCTGTATATGTAATCTTTTTATTAATTTTTGTTATTAATTCTATACCTATAACTATCCCAATTCCTATTAGTAAACCATATATATTCATATCATATTATATTAGTAGTGGAGATTTATTTCTATTAGTTATGACAATTAACCTATGAAGAGCTCTTGTTATTGCAACATACAAAAGTCTTACAGATAACTCTGTGTTGGGATATGTATCAGAGTTGACATCAAGAAGAATAACAGTATCAAATTCTAAACCCTTAGCATTTTCAACAGGAAGAACTAGTAAACCAGTTTTATAATCCTCTTGAGAGAAATCAGCAATATCTTTTCCTAAGGTATTCTTGTACTTATATATTCTTTCATATACTCCTCGTGCATAATTTTTATCTGGACAAATTAATGCACAGGTTACACTACCTTTATTAAACTCTTCCTTTACTATTTCTATTAATTTAGAGATATTTTCTTTTGGTCCATCTAATAAAGTTTCATCATTTTCTATTGTCTTTATATCTTCCCCATGTCTAAGTACTGCCTCTGGTAATTTGTATGTTTTAGGGAATTTATTTTTAAATATTTTATTTGCATAATCAATTATCTCAAGAGTAGTTCTGTAGCATCTGTTTAACTGATAATATGAATAATCATCTCTGTTAAATCTTTTAAAAAGGTCTATTACACTATTCCAATCTTTAATGTAAAAGGGAGGAATTATTGATTGAGCAAGGTCTCCTGCAATTGTAATATTTTGATTCTTTGATATTTGAAGCAAAGTTAATATTTGTACTAAGCTTAAATCTTGTGCTTCATCAAGCATAATATACTCTTTTTGATGTTCTTTTTGATCATGTATTTTAAAATGTAAATACACTATTGGAGCTAAGTCTTCCATTCTAAAAGTTTTCTTTTTCCCGTTTCTTACTGTTCCTTCTAATGTATATTTTGCAATAGTTCTATTAACATATCCCTTTTTAAACATACTTCTGTATACTTCAATAGGTTTTGTCATTCTATTAAAGTACTGAGTTATTTCTTTCTTTTTCTTAATTTCTAAATCACTTTCTCTTGGTAGAGTTCCTATCATTTTTTCTTGGAATTTCTTTTGCATAAAAGAATACTCCATAGAAAGTGTTAAACGCTCATCCATCGATAGTAATGGGTGAGTTTCTTTAAGTTCGTAATATCTTTCTCTAATAGTTGCTCTTCTTGAGTATGGGATATTATCAAGTAAGTCTGACTCAAATTCTTCAAAATATGAATCAAGTAGTTCAATAAACTGCTTTGATCCTTTATATTCTTTAATTTTTGAATCTTCTTCTCCTTGATATACCATATATGAATCATCCCATCCTAATATGTTTTTAGCCCAGAACATATATGTGTTTGTTTCTACATGTTCAATTCCAAGACTTGGTAAAACATCAGAGATATAGTCAAGAAATACTTTGTTTGGTCCTATTATTAATGTCTTCTCAGGATGTATTTTTTCTTTGTATGCATAGAATAGGTATGCAAGTCTATGAAGTAGTATTGTTGTTTTACCACTTCCTGCAACTCCTTGTATAACTATTGGTTTATTTATTCCGTCTCTAATTATTTCATTTTGCTGTGCTTGTATTGTAGCAACGATATCTTTTAATTTTTGTCCAAGTCTTTCAGTAAGCTGAGCAAGTAAGAACTCATCAGCAGCAACATTTCCACTTTTAGCATCATATATGTGATTAAATCTTGCTTCTGAAATACTAAACTGTCTTTTTTGTATTAAATCTCCATTTTTTATCCCACTAGGAGTTTCATACTGTAGATTATTTGCAGGTCCACTGTTTTCGTAGTAAATATTTGCAACAGGGGATCTCCAGTCACTGATTAAAGGCTGATATGTATCTGGGTCCATTAGTGCAAACTTACCAATATATATTTGAAGGTCTTTTTGTATATCCCTTATCTTTGTTCTAAATACTATTTTCCCAAAATACGGAGTATCTACTCTTATCAGTTCAATATTTATTCTTTCAACATACTCCATTATGCTTTTAAGTATTTTGTTATACACACCTACAGCATCTTTTCTAGAATCAAGATCTGTTTCCATTTGTATAATCTTTGCTTGTTCTTCCAGTTCTATTTCAAGGTCATGAAGTTTTTTAATAAGGTACTTACTATTTTGTACATTTATTTCAGTTACCTTTTTAAGATGGGGATATTCTTCTTCCTCAACTTTGTTTTTAGGGATAACCTTTGAGAAGTCTCGTATACTATCTAACCTTGTATGTAAAGGGTTTAGATATTTTTCAAAGGTTTGCATGCATATTTAATGCGAAGTTAAGCTTAGCATTCTACAACATATTAAATAGAATTGTCTAGTATTTTTTGAATTTAATTGATGATATATTATATTAATATATGAATACACAATTAAAAATACTTCTATACATACTTCTTGTAGCAGGACTTTTGTACTATATACAGAACAAATATCAGTTGTTTGAAATATCATTTGATAATACCAAAGAAGCTAAGAAAGAAGAGGTTAGTGAGAAAGAAAGTAAGAGGCAGGGTATTGAGATATTAAATAGTGAAGGGAGAAGAATATATGTTGAAGTAGAAGCTGCTGATACAGAGCAACTTCGTTCACAAGGTCTTTCAGGGAGAGAAGAGCTCGGAGATTATCAAGGTATGTTATTTCTTTTTGATGAGAAAGGAACATATTCATTTTGGATGAAGGATATGAATTTCCCTCTTGATTTAATATATATTGATGAAACATATTATATAGTTGATATTATTGAAAACAAACAGCCATGTACACAGGAGGAGTGCAATAGCTTTGTTCCTTCTGCACCATTTAAATATGTCCTAGAGGTTAAAGGAGGTTTTTGTGATATTAACAGGGTAGATATTGGAAATGCTGTGATATTTGATATATGATTCTAAGAATTAACTTCAAAGATTGTACCCATGATTCAAAGTATAATTGACTGGCTTGTAAATGCTATTTCTACTATTGGTTATCCTGGTGTCTTTATTTCAGTATTTCTTGAAAGTTTCTTTGCACCTATACCAAGTGAAATAATACTACCTTTTTCAGGTTTTGTTGCTTCAACTGGTAAAATGGATCTTGTTTTTGTAATTGTTATAGCAACAGTTGCTGCATATTTAGGTTCTCTCCCTTTTTACTTCATTGGTAAGTGGGGTGAGAAGCCTGTTATTAACTTCATTAATAAATATGGTAAGTACCTTTTTATTCAACAAAAGGATGTAGATAAAGTGTTTGGAGCATTTGATAAATATGGAAAAGGAGTTGTGTTTTTTGGAAGACTTATTCCTATGATACGAACCCTTATCTCATTTCCTGCTGGTGTTGCAAAGATGCAATTTGCGAGATTTAGTATGTATACACTATTTGGATCTTTAACATCGAATATACTTTTGACATATGCAGGGTATCAACTTGGAGATCATTGGAGTGTTGTAAGTAAATGGATAGAAAAATATCAGAATGTGATACTTGTTTTAATAATTATTGCTGTTCTTCTATATATTATCCGCGGAATTAAAAGCAGGAGATGTGCTGGAGTAAAGAAGTGATGTTCCTGTCATTTCATTTGGTATTGGTATTCCCATGATATCAAGGATAGTTGGGGCAATATCTTTTAGTGCTCCATATTTTAATTTGTTTGTAAATGTTGGTAATCCAGCAATCATTAATGGAACTGGATTAAAAGAGTGCTCTGTATCTATCTCATTTGTATCGATATTTATTAATTCCTCAGCATTTCCATGATCTGCAGTAATTATTACTACACCATCTCTGGCTGTAAACTCTTTTACTAACCTGTTTACACAGTAATCTACTGTTGATACGGCTTTAATTGTTGCAGAAATATTCCCTGTATGTCCTACCATATCAGGATTAGCGAAATTAACTAAGAGAAAGTCATATATGTTTTTTTGAATTCTATCTATAAGGAGTTCTGTTACTTTAATAGCACTCATTTCAGGTCGGAGGTCATATGTAGGAACAGATGGAGAAGGGACCTCAATTCTATCTTCTCCAGGATATTTAATTTCTACTCCTCCATTGAAGAAGTATGTAACATGAGGAAACTTTTCTGATTCAGCGATTCTAAGCTGTCTATAACCATATGATGAGAAAATATTCCCAATGGGCAAATTTATATACTGCTTAGGGAATATTACCTTCTTGGGAAATCTCTTTTTGTACTCTACCATTCCTGCAAAAAATATGGGGTATATATTCTGTCTTGGGAATTTGTCAAAGTTTTCTTCATACAAGGCTTCTGATAGCTGTAATGCTCTATCGGGTCTGAAATTTAAGAAAAGAACAACATCTCCTTTTCTAATATTACTGTTCTTTACAAGCACGGTAGGGGGAATATACTCATCTGAAATGTTGTGAGAGTATGCATTTTGTAAACAATTAACATATGAATTACACTCTTGTCCAATATTTGATACAAGTAAGTCATATGCTTTTTTTGTTCTATCCCACAGTTTATTTCTATCCATTGCCCATGCTCTGCCGCATAGTGTTGCAATTTGTCCTATACCATTTGTTTCTATGCACTTTTGAATAATGTTAAGATTTCTAATTCCATCATTAACAGGAGAATCTCTTCCATCTGTAAAAGCATGTATAAACAGGTCTCCTTGAAAATTTCGTTTTGAAAAAAACTCAATAGTTGCTGTGATATGTCCTATATCAGCATGTACACCTCCCTGACTTGCTAAACCGAGTATATGTATCCTAGATTTGTTTTTATTTGCAAAATCTAGTGCTTCTTTTAATATGTTATTGTTAAAATACAGACCTCTTTCAATTGATTTGTTAATTCTTGGAAGTGTTTGAAGTACTACTCTTCCTCCCCCTATATTCATATGTCCTACCTCGCTGTTTCCTTTTGCACTCTTAGGGAGTCCTACAGCCTCACCAGAGGCCAGTAAGTATGTATGTGGTGTAGTTGTCCATAATGATGAAAGATTCTGGGGATTAGCAAGTACTACAGCATTTCCTTTTCCAGTAGGTGCAGCTCCAAGTCCATCCATTATTATTAGTAGTACCTTTTTTCTTTCTTCCATGGCAGTTTTATATATATTCTGGCATAATTTATTATTTTATTCTATAATACCATTCAGAATTAGTTAAATATTTTACATTATACTACTATGAATAGCGAGATATTAGAAAAAGTTGAGAAAGATCAATACAAAAAGAGACCTGATGTAAGAGTCGGAGATACTGTTAAGATGTATTTAAAAATTAAAGAGGGGAACAAAGAGAGAGTACAGGTGTTTCAGGGTGTTGCTATTGGTATTAAAGGAAGTGGATTATCAAAGACTGTAACTGTAAGAAAAATATCGTATGGAGTAGGTGTAGAAAAGATAATTCCTTTGTATGCAAGCACATTACAGAAAATTGAGATTGTAAAAAGAGGTAAAGCTAGAAGATCAAAGCTTTACTATTTAAGAAATCGTGTCGGAAGAAAGGCACTTAAAGTTGCAAAAAGCGAGGGTATGTATGAAACTGATGAAGTAGAAGTACCTGTTGAAGGTGAGAAGGAAGATACAGAAATAACAGAGGAGTAATGCTTACTGTGCGGGAGTAGTTCAATGGTTAGAATGTCTGTTTTCCAAACAGAGGGTTGCGGGTTCGAGCCCCGTCTCCCGCTTTGCTGATTTTTCCAATTGTTTACGGTATAATCAAATATGCAAACAGGAGAAGACTATTTCAAAGATACAACAGATGATTTTAGTTCAGGTGGAGGTTCTTCTCGCTCTATTAAACCTTCTAAGACAGATAGAACAGATGCTATTGAAAAGATCTTTATGGATGTACTTGGTAGAAAGCCAAGTAGTAGAGAGATGGCATATTACAAATACTCTCCTATTAAGGAAGATGATATTGTTGCAAAGTTAATTAGTTCAGATGAGCATAAAAAGATTATAGAGAGTGCACTTAAACTCCCTGGTGTTCAAGAAGAGCTTAAGAATGTAAGAATGTCAGAGAAAAAATTACAACAGCAGTTAGATGATATTAATGATGAAATAGGGGAGTACAAGAAACTGTTAAGTGAGAAAGATAAGCTTATTAATGAGCTTAGAGAAAAAGTAAATAATCCATATGATTTCCCTACTCAAACACAAAAATATGAAGAGGGTTTTGATGTATACACACCAAAGGAGAGAAAAGTATCAGAGAGTAGTAAGAGTAAAACTTTTAAAGAAAAATTAATAGATTTAATTGATACACTGTTTTGATTTATGCCTATTAAAGATTTTAAAACAAAACTTAAGAATGCAAGAATGAACAAAGGTATGTCTCAAAGAAGCCTTGGTCTTGCACTGGGATTATCAGATAAAACGATAAGCTCATATGAATCAGGA
>ERZ1026800.1720-NODE-1720-length-13288-cov-2.977813_pt1 | contig 13288 bp, 13 predicted proteins | sample MGYA00520873_ERZ1026800 | MGnify/ENA primary metagenome ERZ1026800 (study PRJEB33270, sample SAMEA104284475) | anaerobic digester metagenome | biome: Anaerobic digester microbiome; feature: mesophilic sludge digester; material: Anaerobic digester biomass...
CGAGACCAAAGCTATCAGGTCCAATCTGATTCTCAGTGCTCACCCGGACATATCCCAAAGCCCTCATAACATTAATCAATTAGCGTTATGACTATATAAGCATAACGGTAAAACTAATTACCGTTACCTCGCCTCAACCAATTGATGCTTTAACCTGTAACCCGTTCCCTGCTCTTTGCCGCATCTCTGAAGTGATACTTCTACATCATTTCGGAACTTTGGCCAATCAATCTTTGCTTCGATCTCAGGATAATGGTTCAGCTTCCCAACCCAAAAGAAATCGACTAAATTACAGGTTGTTTCTATAAGGTTTAGAGTCTGAGCAGGATATATGACTGGCTCGCATGAGACCCACGTCTGAATACCAAGGTCATGAGCTTCCTTTAATGCAGCGATGCGATCTGCTGGCAGGGCAGCACCTGGTTCCCATTTCTTTGAATCAGTGTCATTGTCGAAAGTAAGAGTTACGCCGAACCAGTCGTTAGGTCCATACAGATCAAAATCCTTAGCAGCCAGCATGCCGCCCTTAGTTAATATGATAAACGGATGGTCATTGGCCCTGAACGTCTTAATAACGCTGCGCGTGTAGCTATCGCTACTACAATCATCGCTAAGAAATTGGGCAAGACCTTTGGGCTTATCGTTGTCCCTCCTGCCCATATCATAGGGATCCCCGACAAATGAGATGTGGACATGCCTCTTATCACGAGCACCTTGCAGTATCATCAGGTCGCTCTGTATATTCTGAAGACTTGCTTTCTTTGTTGGTTGATCGTATCGTCCTTGGGGTCGGTCCTCCCGTTTGTTATAGCAGTAAACGCAGTTATGGGAACAGCCGGCATACAGGTTCAAACCCAGCTCTGCGTATTCACCCCGAGGGCGCTCATAAATTGCTTTCAATCCTGATGAAGTCATTATCGATTCGCTATATTTAATTTGTTCTTGCCTTAAATGCCGTTACGCTACGATCCAACCGCTTGCCCAGCCAAATAGAAACCACCGAAATTACAACTAGCCCAACACATTCCCCCACGGTTAAAAAGAACTCCAGTTCAGTTATCGACGCTATTCAAGGGGTCTTTGAAGGGAAGCCATTCATTCCTCAGAGAACTTTGATTGCGGTCTGAATTCTTAATGATTCCGCGAGTAGGGCTGAATAGTTACTATTTAGATATACGATGATTGGATAACTTTATAAGATATTTGATAACAGTTTTTGTGATACTGTCTTGCAAAAATAGAAGATGATGAAGTGGGGAGGTGTTGTAACTTGCTTCACTTCACCTTTTTCTCAATATGTAAGGTCTCCAGTAATAACGCAACGTCTTTATCGTAGTCCAGATATATCGTACGCACTTGCACGAAGGTATCTGAATCCAATGCGTATGACACTGCGTACCTGTTTGTTTTATCTGGATATTTGGTATTGTATGAGGCATATTTTCGTCCAATGTGTCCATCTATCCTGAACATACTCCCGTAGTCAAATATTGTGTAACCACTTCTTTCTACAGCACTCAGTGAATCGAATGGGTTCGTTGGTTTATATTTCGCAGGTCCCATATAATCCGCGATTGTAATAAACAGATTATCACCCATTACAAATGAGACCGTTGTAAAGTCCTCTGCGTGGTAGTCCTTACCTGTCCCGGCCGTTGTCGATATCATATTATGTTTTACTTCCATTTCGTACATAGTCCTTATTTGGAAACTTGTTTCATAATTATCCATTGGAACGGTGACTAACTTACTGGATTCGTAGTCTCCTGTTGTGATTTTGATACCAGTATCATTGAAATACGATTGATATCTTTTCTTTCGTTCTTTTTCAGCTAGTATAGACGCAGCTGATTCTGCTTGTTGTCTTGCTTTAGTGTCATCAAATTCGAAATAATATGCAATACTGCCACGATCAAGTTCCATATCTCGATCTACACCAGCATTATATGTGCCCATGTTACTATGTATATCTGAAAGTACATAGGCAGCAGTAGTCCCATATTCTAATATTGAAGGAGTAACTGTCCGCAATTTCAAGAATCGGTAATAACACTCCACCGTACCATTGTAGTCATTTTGTTCAAATAGAATGCTAGTTTCATTAAGCAAATTATTGCCAAGTACTATGAGCGCATCACATTGTCGAATAAAGTCATATGCTTCATTTTCGGTAAAATACAATGACTCATCATATTTTCCTACATAATCAGAATTATATCGTTTTTCTTTATAAAAGTTCTTCTGATCTTCTAAAATATCACCTAGTGCTAATAATGTTATATATGATTCATTGGTCGCGTCGTATTCATAATATCTTGATTCGATTATTTTTGAATAAGAATATGGACCAATGGATTTGAGATACGAATCGCCGGCTGATACGTTGTATATGCCAGTGGTCGCGTTGTACGTGTAATCCAGTCCCTGTCCTGAAACAAACAACAATACCAGTCCAATGATAAAATATATAAGTCTCATAAGATATCTCCATTTTAGTCTATCAGCTTGGTTTTCTTATTCAAACAACACAAGTCGTATTTCCAGATAGCGACTAATTAATCCTTACTCTCTAAAAAATGTATCTATAGCTCATCTGATGGAGTACTTTCCCATGAGTCTCTCCACCCAAAAATCATAGGCATAGGATTTCCTGAACTTGGGAGCCACTTTCTTAACGTCAATCCTCATTATCGATTGCCATATCGGATTTGCCTTGCCTTTGCGTGCCGCCAATCCCGCTGTCGATAGCAGCTCTCATCTTGGGTTTCGCTACCAGCTTCCGCACAGGGGGTATTGTCAGCCTGGAAATTTCACTATCCACTCCCCTCATGACATCAAGGGCCATTTCAAAACTATCATTGCCCATCATGTCCCGGACCTCCTCGGTATCGAAACCAGCCGCATGCAATTCCCTATATTCCGAAAGCAGGCCAAGCTCGTTATCGCTTAGATTGCTGATCGCGAATTCTAAGGGATCATTTTCGCCAACCATGGGCCTTTCAAGCATTGCAACGCGCCGCTCCAAATTACTTAAATTCCTCAAAATATATCACCGTAACATTGACCTAAATTTTGAACAAGGTCACTTTTGCTCCAAAGCATCAAGACGCTGCGTGATCGCGGCTATCTCTTCCTCTTCCAAAAAGAGTCGATGGGCATTGGTCCACGCATTTGCCAGCGAAGCAAATCTGCCAGCGTGCATAACTGGATCCTCGCACATCAAAATCTTGTTTAACATCCGGGTCAATGCCTTTTGAAGATCTTCCGGTGAACTGATTTTCAACCAGCCGGACCCCATTTTCTTAGTACTCATTTCGGCCTCTCAATAGTGATTCTTTAAAAAAACAAGGGATGTACTCTTCCCATCGGTCTACCTCGGCTTCGATCTCTTCCCGACAGTCTCAATGCCCACAATCCGGCCATAAAGCGATATGGAAAGCTCTTTAGTGTCAATTCGTAATACTGCCCCAATAAGGGCTTTCAAGTTATCATTATGAGTCATAATTATTTCCTGTAATTATATGATGATTTGTATTCTTGTTAGCATCCGGTCGGGCTTCGTAGCCTACGGCGCGCCCCTCCACAAGTGAAGGCGCGCCTCCGGCTCCTCCGCCCTTCCCCCCCTGCGACGTTTGCGAAAAAAAATGATAGAAAAGTGCGGTCTTGGTTCGCGTTCTCGTATCTGATTTTTGGCCAACTATCCAACTATGGCCAACTTTACTCCAACTTTCAATATTCAATATGTAGCGCCGTTGTCCAACTAAAACAACTTAAAATTGAATTTATAAATATATCAACTGACTCAAAAATCGCGCTATATATTATAATATATAGTTGTATTAGTTGTATAACAGTTATAGTTAGTGGTTTTGGAAAGTTGGAGAAAAGTTGTCTCCAACTTTTATCAAAGCCACACGTGCTACTAATAACGTTTTTGGCCAATTTCAAGAAGTTGTGCCATCAGCAAACTTCTCGTAGGCTTCCTGCTTCAAAGATACAATTTCCAGGCTACTTCCATCTTCGAAAGACGGGATTTCATAGCGCTTTTCATCGCCCTTTCCGCCAGACCCATGAACGAGCATACCAGGTACTTTATCGGTTAGTCCTTTGCCGTCCCTTTTACCTTCCAACATCTTCCGGATGGCCTCAGAAGTGTATTGACCACCGTTTGGCTTTAGGTATTCTTTAACGATATCGTTAATGGAGAGTGGACCCTTTCCGACCATCCAGCCAACAAGTCTCTGCTCAGCCTTTGTAAGCTTCGTTGCTAGCCCGGTCTTCCCTTGTTCGTAAAGGGCCTTGGCATCCTCGAAGTCCTTAAGGCTTGCCAAGATCTCATCGTCGAATATCTCCGACCTTTGCATGAATCTCAAGGCAGCAAACCCCTTTATGAGATCCAAGAACCGCGGCAGATTTCGTCGGTCGCCTGCACCCTTCCAAACAATATAATCTGAATAGGGTATGATAACTTTAAACAATTTCTTCTTAACCTCATTGATGATTGCCCGGCAGACTTTAACATCATCATCTTCGGGTAGCGCCACATCGCCATATTTTGCCCTCTCAAGTTGCTGTTTGGTTACTGCCTCATCCTGGTCAACAGAATCATCGACATCAAGCCCGAACAGCCTGTTTAAGAGCTCATCCCCATAAGGATTCTCCACGGACGTAAGCCACCATGCTATCCGTCCAGGTATTTCCAGTTCCGCGTAGCCTTCGCGGGTAACCGTTCTATGCCGAGTTGGCTGCTGGAAGTTGCTCATGGCCCTTTTAAGAGTATCTTCCAGGTCAGCATTTATCCTGATGTCATCGCTGAATATCACGGTGCCAGGCTTCAAGTCAGGATAATAGTACATTGACTTAGCTGATAAGCTGCCTTCCAGCTTGTAACCGACATCCGGTATCAAGTGGAACATAGACTTGGCGGCATGAGTCTTTCCCTTGCCCGATGCACCACTGAGCTTTGGCTGTAAACCTTCAGAATTCAGGACGCTTTGATTGGCAATCGACAACAAAAGGACTTTGCCAATCTGGACGTCACCGACATGGAGCCTGCTGTAAATGCTCAAGATGTGCTCTACGGGATCTCCATTCCGCAAGATATCAAGGGCCTTTTTCTTTATAGCAGGATCTTCAATCTCAGCTAAGTTGTCCAATTGATCCATTTTGCGTTTTAGCGACTCAATATATCGCTCATCGATCTTTTTTTCGCTCAAAGCTTCCTTAATCTCTTCTTCGATGTCGGCGCGCTCAGCCTCGATTCTTTGCAGCTCCTCAGTCATTTCTGAATCTGCTACTATCGTAGACTCCGCCATTTAGACCGCCCCTGCCGGCTGATGCTTGATCATACCGAAGCCGATTATGCTATTGATACTGGCAACCAGGGTTCGACCATCACGCATTTCGATTAGGAAATAGTCAGAATTGACTTCAAGGAGCTTGCCCGTGATTGGCTTATCCATAAAGCTGAGGTTCCAGATTATTATTTTTCCCAGAAACTTTTCTAATTGCTCAGAAGAGCAAAACTTATTTATTGTATTTTTATTATTTTTCATATTTATCTATCCAATTTGTGTGTTATTTTGCGCCCCCAACACAATTCACCTCCTTTGATTGTCTTCGACTTTCTTCATGTTTTCACTATCTTCAAAATATCGCGTTCGGCAATATGCTCAATGCTATCCGATATGAGCATCCTGGCAACGTCGCTCATTGTAAGTCGGTTTTTGGTTGCTATTTCTCTGATGATTTCTTTATCGCTTTTGGGGACCATCACACCTAGTAGTTGGAATTCTTTGCTTTCTCTCATATAATTCTCCTTAATCATTATAAGGGTTTTAAAGTTATTTTACGTCTTATAAAATATTTAAATAATATAAATCATACTAGTATATATACTTTTTGGTCCTTAGAGCCTAAGCCTTATGATTAAAAAAGTTGTATATAATAGCCTTATCTGATTTTTTAAATCCTTGTCCTAAATTTAGGCCAGAGTCGCTATTAGTCAACTAGCTCTTCTTTTGATTCGGACGTGCAAGCCAGGGGCACAACTTTTCCAGATCGATCAATTCAGATTCTTCGGGCGGTTTGTAGCCAACTTCCTTGCCGTCTATCATGATCGGCTCATTAAAAATGCTCATCAAATCCTCCATACATTTATCTCAAAAATATTTAGTACGTTGCCAAGATCTCGCGGGCCTTGACTATCTTGTTCTCTATGTCTTTTAGCTTAGGCCCGGTACGTAAAGGGTCTAATATGCTTAGATATGGCTATTTCAAGTGAGGAGAAGATTTCTTACAATGACGCTATTCGATGCTTTAATAGAGTTATAGAAATTGATCCACTTGATCAAAACGCCTGGATAAATAGAGGTGTTGCTCTATTGAGTAAAGGCGATAACAAAGAATCAATCAAATCATTAGAGAAAGCACTTGAGATTAATCCAAAAAATTATTATGCTTATCTAAATATAGGCATATGCTTCCTTAGATCAGGTAAATTTGAAAAAGCATTATATTTTGTAAATGAGGCATTAAAATTATACAACATTGAATCGTTATATTGGCATAATAAGTATAACTCATTCATTACTGATAAAAATTATATAGATGCAGACAGCGCGTATAATAATGAATTTATCATAAATGTCGAAATGTCATGGGTTCTAACTTTGAAAGGTGATATAATAAGTCGACTAGCTCTCAGGAACCAGGAAAGCTTTCTTAATGCTCTGAGGGCATATGAGGAAGCCATTGGAAAATATAGGTTTAATATACTAGCATGGTGTGGCAGATGCATTGCATTTAATTTTATTAGGGAGCCATATTATTCACGAAAGGCGTGCCTTGATGCAATCTCACATGCTTATTTACTTAATCAAAACACACCATATATTGAAATCTTTGAATGGCCAAGACATTGGAGATCTTTGCCAAATTGGTAGGTTGGACCAACTTTCAGCCAATTTTGGCAAATCACCATTTAAAACATTTATCCAATGAAGGGAAGTGCATGAAGAAGAGCGATGCTACGGCTGAGAATTCAAGATATCAGTAGTGTCCGAACTTGAGAGTGGCAAGCTCGTTGCTTAGATCGCCCGTAAATATGGCATCACTGCTATAGAGATAAATTGACCGAGAACCCAGAAAGAAAGCACAAGACCATTATATATATTGCACCATTGTTTTATTCCAACTTCTCAACTTTGCCCAACTTTCATCCAACTACAGGAAATCAATACATAGAGCAGTTATCCAACTAAAACAACTTAATTTTGGAATTTCAGCTATACGAGCACCTACCTAAAAATCGCGCCATATATTATAATATATAGTTGTATTAGTTGGATGAAGTCTATAGTTATTGGTTTTAAGAAGTTGGATAAAAGTTGGACACGACTTTTTGGGATCATTCACCTGTTACCAATAACGATTTTAAAAAGTTGGGACAATACATACCGATCGAGAGACATTGCGCTGCTTTTTCCGGATCTTAGTAGTAAAGCACCATGTTTATTTTGAAGAGCACCACATCGCCATCTATCCATACAAGGGAGTTGCGAAATGTATTCTGGTCCTAATAGAGCAAGAGAAAGAACACCTATTCATAAAGAGCAGGGTATTACTCCCTCAGAGCAGTACCTGAACAGTCTCTGTGAGAAGAGTTTTCTTTCTCTCTGGAGTTATCCTAGCCTCTTCAAGGATCAGAGAGTCGGAGGCAAAGGAGACGGAAAAGAGATATGCGATATGGCTGTGATATTTGATGAACATATTCTGATATTCTCGGACAAACATTGTTCATTTCCAGCAACTGGAGATTTGAAGTTAGACTGGAAGCGATGGTATAAACGAGCCATCCATAAATCCGCCGAGCAGGCATGGGGAGCTGAAAGGTGGCTGAAGGATCACCCAGACAGGGTATATCTAGATCGCGCCTGCAGTGAGCGATTCCCTTTGCTTATTCCGTCAAATGAATCCGCAAAATATCACTTGATAGTAATTGCGAACGGGTGCGAAGATAAATGCAGGGCAGAATTCGGCGGGACTGGAAGTCTGATGTTCAACTCCTCATTAGGGCGACAAGAAAATGCAGATGAAGTATCCTCAAGCCCCTTCACGGTTGGAGATTTAGACCCTAGCCGGACTTTTGTTCACGTACTGACTGAATATACATTAGATATTTTATTGCAGACGCTTGATACAATAAGCGATTTTGTCTCGTATTTGGAACGCAAAGAGAACCTCATTCGATCAGGTACAGCAGTATTTGTTACAGGAGAAGAGGATCTTCTTGCATACTACCTCATGCATATAAATGAAAAGGGTAAACATGACTTTACTTTTGAGAGAGAATTTAGAGGTGTTTTTCTAGAAGAGGGGTTCTGGGAAGACTTCTGTAATCGGCCTGAGCGAAAAGAGCAGATTAGACGGGATAGTGTCAGTTATATCTGGGATAATCTCATCGAAAAGTTTGCTCACCATGCACTAAACGCAACACAGTATTATACTGATCACATAGAATTATCAAGCACTGAAATATGTCTACGTTTCATGGCGCGTGAGCCGAGATTAGCTCGCCGTTTGATCGTTAAAGGCTTTATTGATCTATATACCAATACACCAGATGGCATGAGACGCAACAGATATTTTAAACCGCTTATAGAAAACGGGCCGTTCTACGTATTTCTGAGCTTGCCGCAACCAGATTATCTCACCTACGAGCAATACCGTGAAGGTCGTTTTAGTTTTCTCAAAGCATGTTGTATGGTTGTAAAGTATAAGTTCCCAGAGGCGCTCGATATAGTTGGTATCGCCTTCCAACCAATGCGTCCTAATGTTGGCAGTTCTGAGGATCTTCTATATTTTGATGCCAGGGTATGGTCCGATGAGCTAAATAATGAAGCAGCTCAATTGCATCATGATCTTGGTATTTTTGCTTCTGCAACAACTTATAATGTGAATGAGGATGAGTATCCTGCGCCCATATCAACTAGAATCTCCAAGCCAAGAAGACCCCCGAAAGTAGGCAGGAATGAACGCTGTCCATGTGGTAGTGGGAAAAAGTATAAGCGTTGTCATGGTCGGTACACATAATACACTGATCCACGGACACACCCGGAAGGTTGGGGCCTGCTGGCTATAGCTCACTTTGCACGACTCAATCCTACCCTAAAGAAGGCAAAATCATGCCGATTCTGGGTGGATTTGTGCCTCGGAGTCCCTGGAATAATGAATAATATGAAGATATGGAAAGTATTGGCAAACCTATGGCAATTATGGGGAGATTATGAGAAAGTAATTGGGTAGGAATGGAGAAGCTAAACGGGAGGCGTCTAGGGACAAATTTGATTAAAATAGCTTGGTACTCTCCAACCTTTTACAATATTTATAATCCGGTCTGATTTGTTTTCGCCGACTCAACTTTGAAGAGCTGTCTAGAGTAACTTAAAATTGCGGTTTTTGAGAAAATCCGATAGACTTAAATTCAACAATGGCTCCTCACCCATAAGAGGGATAAATATATGCCATTTTGCTCTAACTGTGGGAAGGAATATGCATCAGGCAGTAAATTTTGCTCTGAATGCGGATCGAGAACAGGCGATAGTACATCAGATAATATCCCAGAAGATCCTGTTATTGCTGAAGATGAGCAAATAATATGGGAAGGCAAGCCTTCCGGAATAACATCAGGTGTTACATCAAGTTCTAAATATATACTAACCAATCAGAGAATCAGAGTGATATCGGGCAGAATAGGCAAGAAAGAAGAGGAAATTGAATTAATCAGAGTTAAAGATCTTTCAGTAAAGCAAGGCTTGAAAGATAGAGCTGTCGGAGTGGGAGATATTGAAGTAATATCTGCCGATGAGACTAAACCTAAATTAACTCTCAAAGATATCAAAGATCCAGCTAGTGTTAAAGAAATCATTAGAAATTTGGTTAGAAAGGAAAAGTCCCTTTTGTCCGAAGCATTACAAGGCTTCGTAGAATGCGGTAAACTGGAGAAACGCAATCGCAAATACAGACTGATCGATACCAATTTGAAAGATAAACCTAAAAACACTGCAACTTCAAAATCAGGTTTGATAGAAGGCCTATTTGATGCTACGCCGCTATCCAGAAATCAGTCATTTGCCTTTGTTCGCACAGAGCAGGGTGATTTTTTCATCGGCGCAGAAGATACGTTAAATGCCTATCATGATGATTTAGTGAGCGTCGAGCCTCACTATCGAAATGGCAAGGCGAATTACGCGCATGTAAGGCGTATCATCAAAAGAGCCAATGAAACCCTGGCTGGCGACATACGAATTGCCAACGGTAAAACCTACTTTCTCTGTACAAATCCCAAAATCCACAACTGGTTTGAAGTTAGTGATCTAAATTCAGCCACTGACGGCAACAAAGTGGTTTTGCAGGTAACAAACTGGGGCAATCCCCTTTCCGGTAAAATGCCTGTGGGTAAAGTTATTGAAGTGCTTGGACTGTCTGGAGACCCACAGGTGGAGTTGATGGGGGTCATACGCCAGTACAAGCTTCCTTTGGAATTTCCCGATTCTGTCCTCTCTGAAACTGAATCTTTTTCCGATCAGATCAGCGCAGAAGAGCTGAGGTCCAGAAAAGACTTTCGTGACCTGTTCACTTTCACGATTGATCCAATATCAGCAAAGGATTTTGATGATGCGATTTCTTTGGAAAAGCTGAAGAATGGCTGGCGTTTATACGTGCATATAGCTGATGTTGCGCACTATGTCAAAATGTCGGGATCGGTGTTTGCAGAAGCGGTAAAACGTGGGAACAGCTTCTACTTTCCAAAAAAAGTAATTCCCATGCTGCCAGAGCGACTTTCGAACAAGATATGCAGTCTGAGGCCTTGGGAAGATAAACTGACACTCACAGTTATAACGGATTTTAATACCGGTGGTAAGATCACCAAACAGCAGCTGGTTGAAAGCGTGATATGCAGTGATCAGCGCCTCAGCTATGAAGAAGTGGACGCTTTTTTTGAGGGCAATAATAGTGATTTATCAGAGCAGCTACAACAGTCTTTGAACAATGCGAGGGAACTGTCTGCGCTCCTAACTGACATTAGGCTTCGCAATGGATATATATTCTTCGACCTTCCAGAGCTGGAATATGAGTATGATAATGAAGGCTTTATCAAGAGACTTACTCTGGCTGATGAGACAGAATCTCACAAGATCATCGAGAACTTCATGCTGGTAGCCAACGAGTTTATTGCAAAAAAATTGTCAGAGCTCTCCCCCACTACCCTATACAGGATACATGAAGACCCGGATCCAACCAAGCTGCAGAAGGTGGTGGAACTGCTATCTCATTATGGTATTAGCTTCTACCAAAGGGATTCTCTGAATGCCTCTATCCAGTATCTCTTGTATTCGATGCCTGGTCCTGACTATCATAAGGTCTTTGACAGGATTATTCTGCGCAGTCTCAAGAAAGCAAAGTACTCAACAGAGCATATTAGACACTTTGGCTTGGGTATGGAAGACTACACTCACTTTACCAGCCCAATCCGCAGGCTTTGCGATCTGGTGATCCATCATCTGTGCAAAATCCATATCCTGCACAGCAGCAAAGAAAAGATATCACCCACCCAATTGAAACGTTTCGCATCCATTGCCACAGAACAGGAACTACAGGCGGATCAGGCTGAGCGTGATATTGAACGTATCTATAGCCTTGCATACATGAAAGGTCATATCGGCGAATCATTCAGCGGGATGGTGATTTCGGCCAAATCCACAGGGCTGATAATACATTTAAATGAAATTCCGGTCAACGCTATTCTTCAAACCGCTCGACTCCATGGTAGAGGCTGGCAGTATCTGGAAAAAGAAATGAGATATGTAAACACATATACTAATGATTATTATCAACTACTTGATAAAGTACTTGTTAATATCATCGATGTTAGTGACGATATATATGCGGAACTACGAGATTCAAGTGATGCTCACATACATGTTTTCCAAAACCCAACCCATAAAAAAATGGGATTGTCTAAGACAGCATCAAACCTGAAAAAAGGAAGCGTCAAGAGAATAGCTATTGACGATAAGCGCGCTCGTAGAAAAATAGGCCAAGCAAAGCGTAAGCAGAGAGGAGAAAAATGAAAAGGCCGATTGGCATATTTGATTCAGGTGTGGGTGGACTGACTGTTTTCAAAGCAATCAGAGCAGCCTTTCCTGAAGAAGATCTGCTGTACTTTGGCGACACTGCCAGGGTTCCATATGGGCCAAAGTCTCACAACACCATTATCGAATACTCGATCCAAAACGCGCGCTTTCTCCTTCAAAAAGGCATCAAGATACTTATTGTAGCCTGTAATACATCTGCCGCCGTGTCTTTGGATGAACTCTGCCACCTAACAAACATCCCCATAATAGGCGTGATCACACCAGGCGCTGAGGAAGCTGTGCGTAGCACAAGGAATAAACGCATTGGTGTAATCGGTACTGAAGGAACCGTCAGATCCGAAGCTTATACAAGGGCAATTAGCAAGCTGATGCCGGATGCGGTGGTGTTTTCTAAAGCTTGCCCGCTCTTCGTTCCCTTGGTTGAGGAAGGCTGGACTGATCACCCAGTTGCAAAAGCGGTCGTGCATGAATACCTGCACGAATTGCAACAAATGGATATTGATACACTCGTTCTTGGTTGCACACATTATCCTCTGCTGAGAGATCTGATATCCCAGGTCATGGGGAATCAAGTAACTCTGGTGGACAGCGCGGAAGCTATCACGGCATATTTGAAAGCTCTCTTACCGGCAAACTGCGTTGGAAAGACGGGCAAAGACATTTTTTATGTAAGTGACAATGAGGACAAATTTGAACAGATTGCCAAACGCATCCTTGATAAGGATATCGCTCAATTGCGTCGCGTGCGTCTGTTTGAAAGCTGGTTTGAATAAATAATAATAAATACGAGGTAAATACTATGATCTACGGTCCTCTCTCTTTCTTCACCCGTTCGGCTGAAAAGGCCCTAGCTTCTGGCGCAGTCATCAGTGACTCAGGTCAAGCTCTTGTTCATTCGCTACAGAATGGCGCACAAGTAGTTTCGCCTTCGACTGGTGCTGCCGGCGAAGTTTTTATTGGCTTTGCTAATGTACAAACTAGCGCTACCCCTACCGTTCCTGCTACCGCAGTAAAGGTAGAAGACATTGAAGCAGTTCCTGCTAACGGTATCATCGTAGCATCGAAGACTCCGGTTGCTGGTACTGTTGCTGTTCAGAATGCTGTTACTAAGGCTACTATCGCTGTAGTTT
>ERZ1026800.1721-NODE-1721-length-13276-cov-3.849798_pt1 | contig 13276 bp, 13 predicted proteins | sample MGYA00520873_ERZ1026800 | MGnify/ENA primary metagenome ERZ1026800 (study PRJEB33270, sample SAMEA104284475) | anaerobic digester metagenome | biome: Anaerobic digester microbiome; feature: mesophilic sludge digester; material: Anaerobic digester biomass...
AACAAACGCGGTCACACGAGCGAGCAAGCTCGGCAGGCGGTCGATCTATTGCGCGCTGCGGGTTTTAAGGTGGTTGCGCATTGGATGCCCAACCTGCTTGGTGCAACTCTCGAGAGCGACCGCGCTGATTTTGCTAAGCTTTGGGTCGAAGGCAGCATTCAACCCGACGAGCTCAAGATTTACCCTTGCCAACTCTTACAAAACGCCGAGCTCTATCATTATTGGCAGAGGGGAGAATTTCAACCCTATAGCGAAGAGCAGCTGATTGATTTGTTGGCAGATATTAAGCCGACTGTGCCGCGCTATTGCCGCATCAACCGAGTTATCCGTGACATCCCTTCGACGAATGTGGTGGCAGGTAACCGGAACACCAGCCTGCGGCAAGATGTGGCAAGGGAGCTCGAACGGCGGGGCGAACGCTGTAACTGTATCCGCTGCAGGGAAATCCGCAGCGACCGTTTGCAAAAAACAGACTTAGAGCTTCAGGACTTAGCCTATCAAACTGGTGTTAGCGAGGAGCATTTTCTTTCTTACGATACTGAAGATGATCGCTTAGCAGGCTTCCTTCGGCTTTCTCTACCGAACGAGAATAACTTGCTTGAATTACAAGATTTGGAGGGCGCTGCGATAATCCGCGAGGTACATGTTTACGGTCAGTCGTTAGAAGTTGGCACCGAGCAAGCTGGAGCGGCACAGCATGCCGGCTTAGGGAAGAATCTAATCCAGAAAGCAGAAGAAATCGCCAGAGGGCAGGGTTACAAGCGCTTGGCAGTAATTGCTGCGGTTGGGACGCGGCAGTACTATGCCATGCGCGGTTTTGAGATGGGGGAACTTTATATGGTCAAGCCGCTTTAGCAATCCATGCCCAAATAAACCATTAGAGAAACTAAGGCAATTAAAAAAAGGGCTATTTTACAAAAAACAGCCCTCGTTGTTTAATAATTTGGATTAGTCTCTATGAGGAAGATAAGGGATTAAGCGTGCGGCGAAACCGGAAACATTTATCGATTGCAAGTAAACTTTCCCAGGACCTTCCAAAATGCTCAAGAAAAGCCCTTCTCCTCCGAAAAGCACATTGGCAAACCCCTTTACTGTTTCGACGTCATATTTCACGCTGCTTTCAAAAGCAGCTACGTTGCCCGTATCGACTTTGAGGCGTTCGCCTGGGCGTAAGTTCTTCTCGACCGCCGTTCCATCAATCTCCAGGAACACTACCCCTGTTCCGCTTAATTTCTGCAAGATAAAGCCTTCGCCGCCAAAAATACCTGCTCTGGCTTTTGTTACAAAGGTGGAGAGGGTTACAGTCGGTGTGGCGCATAAGAAAGCTGATTTTTGGGCAATCCACTGCTGGGTGCCGTCAAGCTCAAAAGGTAGAATTTCGCCAGGAAAGGATGAAGCAATGGTTAGTTCTGCACCAGAAGCTTTTGCCGTATACGTTGCCATGAAGAGGGATTCCCCGCTGAGCATACGGCCGAGACCTTTCATCAAGCCGCCTTTCATGTTGGTCTCCATGGTAAAGTTATCGGTCATCCAGGTCATACCACCGGATTGGGTATAGATACTCTCACCGGCTTCAAACTGCAAGGTAACAATGGGGAGTTTATCTCCGAAAATTTGGTATTTCATTATGCCTCCTTGGGCGTTTAATAAGGTTTTAAGCGTGACGGACGGTGATATTATACACCCGCAGTAGGAGATAGTGGCTGTGTATCCTGATTAGGTTTCGGCTCATCGGTAAGTTTGGAGGCGTTCTGAGGTTCCTCTTTTGCAGCGGATTCATCCAGCAGTGAAATTCCCGGAAGGCTATTGCGCTGTTCTATGCGCGTGATAATGTCTAAACGGCGCTGGTGCCGGTCTCCTTCAAAGGCGGCATTCAACCAGCCTTCACAGATGAGGGTGGCTAAGCCCCCAGCGACAACGCGCGCGCCTATGCACAAGACGTTGGCATTATTATGCCGGCGTGCCATGATTGCGGAGTAAGGCTCGCTGCACACCACAGCACGAATACCGTTGAATTTGTTGGCAGCAATGGACATGCCTACGCCCGTTCCACAAATCAGGATTCCGCGGTCAAAGCCCCCGGAAAGGATCGCTTTACACACTTTCTCTGCGATGCGCGGGTAGTCGGTGCTTTCTTCGGTGAAAGTGCCAAAGTCTTCGTATGGTATCATGCGGCTATCAAGATAAGTTTTCAGTGCTTCTTTGAGCGCGATTCCAGTGTGGTCACAGCCAATAGCAATTTTCATGGTTTACCTCTTTTAAACACACAACATGTGAGTTATTTTCTTCTATTATAACTAACTCCACAGGAAAGATAATATTTGCTGGGTAAACGCTATGATCTTTATTGCTGCATTTCTGCACTGGTACAATTACTAAATCATTCTAAGAAATTATTTAAATGAGAAATCAAGAGGAAAAATGATTTTAGTAACTGGAGCTGCGGGGCATCTTGGTAATGTCTTGGTGCGAGAATTACTGGTTCAAGGCGAGCAGGTGCGGGGGTTAGTTCTTCCGGGCGAAGATCTAACGCCCTTGGAAGGGCTGGATGTTGAAATATTTCCGGGCAATATCCTGGATTTGGAGCGCATGACCGAAGCTTGCCGTGAGGTTGACGTGGTTTTCCATTTAGCCTCCTTAGTGGCAATCACTCCAGACATGCTCGATCTGATGCGGCGCGTCAATGTTGAAGGTACGCGTAACGTGATAGAAGCCGTTCGAAGAACTGGCGTACGCCGTCTGGTGTATACCAGCTCTATACATGCTTTGCAACGCCCGCCTGCAGGCGTGATGATTGATGAGCACTTAGCCTTTGACCCCAACAACCCAGCTGGACCGTATGACCAAACTAAAGCAGAAGCCAGCCTTTTAGTCTTAGACGCCGTGCGACAAGGGATGGATGCCGTCATAGTCTGCCCGACAGGTGTGATTGGACCTTATGATTTCAAACGCTCGGAATTAGGTGAGATGATCTTGGCATGGATGAAAAAAGCGCCTTCGTTTACGGTTGAAGGAAAATTTGATTTTGTCGATGTGCGCGATGTCGCCATAGGGCATATCTTAGCTGCTGAAAGCGGTAGATGCGGTGAAGTTTATTTACTCTCAGGGGAGCAAATTGAGATCAGCCAGATGCGCAATCTGGTGCAAAAAGCAGCAGGCGTAAAAACTGCAGAGTTCAAGCTTCCGGCTGCGATCGCAGCATTGCTTGCGCCATTGGCTGAGGTCTATTACCACCTTAGCCACCAAAAACCTATTTTCACGCGCTATTCGGTAGAGACTTTACGCAGCAATTCGCTCATTTCTTCTCGTAAAGCGACTGAAGAGCTAGGCTACCAATCCCGGCCGGTTGCTGCGACCATTGAGGATACTGTGGCTTGGTGGAAACAAAACCGCGAACGGACGAGCTCTGTTCTCCGTGGTAAAGCGTAACTGTTTGTAAATTAAATGCGTTTGGCTAATACGATTAAATCCGCGCTTGTGAGAGGATCGAACGCATCGCCTTTAAGATTTCCGAAGCATTGAATATTCCCAAAACGTGCATTATTAAGAGCCCTCATTAGATCCTCAGAGAGGATGGGCATGAGTGTAGTGGAATTTAATTCTACCTGCCACTTTTGATCTTTTTTTCGGTGAAGCGTGAGGATGTTGAACTGAATCAAGCCGCTCGGCTCGAAGTCGTAAAAGCGGAAGAAGAGCCACTCCTCGTCGCCTTTTTGATGGGATTGTGGCGGCATATGCCGTTCTTTGCCGCGCATAATGTGATCAAAATTGCGCTGCTGGATGAGGAGCAGTCCACCAGGCGCAAGCAGTTTGGCAAAATCAACCAGAGCAGCTTGCAATTCATTTGAGGACTTGACATGCGGCAGGGAATTACCTAAGCACAACACTGCCTGAAACTGCTCGTCTGGGAATGCAGCAGCAATGCTGCCAAAGCCGGCAGCTTTGAAGCGTATCTTTTGATCCGCTGCGCTGGCATTGAGATCCGCCAATTGGACCATCTGGGGGAATAAATCTGCCCCAGCAACCTGATAACCGGCTTGGGCTAAGGCAATCGCATGTTGACCGGTTCCACAAGCTGCATCCAGCACTTTGATTTGGTAAGGATCTTTGCCCAGTTGGCTAAGCTGCTCGAGGATGAAAGGAATTTCGTAGCTCAAGCGCTCGCTCCAGTTGACAAAATAGTCATAGACCGAGGCAAATTTTTCATACATGGGAGCCTCCTTGAGGTTGGCAAACAGGGCAGAAGTGCGTGCTGCGCTGCCCGACCACGATGCGTTGAATGGGTGTTCCGCAGCGCGGGCAAGGGCTGCCGGTGCGTTTATACACCTGGAAATGATTCTGAAAATCCCCGCCACGGTAAACCCAATCGATGCTGGCACCCTTTGCAAGGATGCCTTGTTGGAGCACTTCACGAATGGCTGCTAATAACCGCTCAGCTTCGGGTTGGGTGAGGGTATCACTGCGCCGCAAGGGGTGAATACCGGCAGAAAAGAGAGCTTCATCGGTGTAAATATTGCCTAATCCGGCAAGAAAGCGTTGATCCATCAGCAGCGGCTTGATCTGGCGAGAGCGGACTTGAAGCATAGCATAGAACTTATCCGGGGTAAGATCTGAGTCGAGTGGCTCGGGTCCGATGCCGGAAAGCACCTTTTGGGGATCTTCAGTCAGCCAGGCGCGCCCAAATTTGCGTGTGTCGTTGAAGACCAACTTCCAGCCTGAATTAAAGTTGAGTTGGAGCCGGTCATGCTTTTGGGTTGGTTCGCCTGCTGGTTGCATGCGCAAATCTCCGCTCATGCGCAAATGAAAAATCAGTGTCCCGTGGTCCAAGTTGATGAGCAAGAATTTTCCCCGCCGGCTCAGACTGACTATCTCGCGTTGTTGCAGCCCTTGGATAAACTGCAGTGGGTCAGGGCTGGCAACTGTTTTTCGCCAAAACAAATCTACTGAGGTGATGCGCTGATGCACAAGTGAGGGAACCCCATCGCTGCCTGAAATTAATCCTCGACGGATGGTTTCCACTTCGGGGAGTTCAGGCATTTTTGTTTCCTTTCAGCTTCACTCATTAAACATTGCCCCCACGCTTCTGCCTTCGTTAGCGCGGCGGATCACTTCACCAATCAAAGGTCCAATGGTCAGGATAGTAAGCCTGCCGCCAAAAAGCGCTTGTCTCTCTGGCGGGATGGGGATGGTGTTAGTAGTGATAAATTGTTTTACGGGCAGAGCAGTTAAACGTTCTACGGCATTGGTAGAAAGGATGGGATGCACGAAAACCATGTAGATATTTTCTGCACCATTAGCCTTGGCGAGCATGGCTGCTTCAGCCATCGAGCCACCCGTGTCGACCTCGTCATCTATCAAAATTACATCGTGATGGGAGATATCACCAATAATCGTTAAGGCTTCGGACTTATCGCGGTTGCCATGGCGCCGTTTTTCAATGAACGCCAGCGGGATATTAAGAGCCTCAGCATAACGACGTCCGCGCTTGGCAAAGCCTAAGTCTGCGGTAAGCATTACAGGATTGTTCATCGAGGGAAGCATATCCAACAGATATGGCTTAATGATGTGATAACCAGATAACACATCTCCAGGGATGGAGAAGAAGCCTTGGATCTGACCGGCGTGTAAATCCATCGTGATATAGCGGTCAGCACCTGCTATTTGGATCATATCCGCAACCAAACGGGCTGTGATGGGTACGCGTGGCTGATCTTTGCGGTCGGAGCGGCCGTAACACATATAAGGTACTACCACCGTAATGCGCCCGGCAGAGTCCAAACGTAAGGTTTGGGTCATGATCAACAGTTCCATAAGGTTGCGATGCACTGGTATCGAGGTTGTTTGGATAATATAGCAATCCTGCCCGCGAACAGAGGTATGTAACCTCACAAATAAATTTTCGTTGGTAAATTCGATTACATCTCTACCGCAGAGCGGAACATCGAGGTAATTGGATACCTCCTGAGAGAGCTCTGGGGAGGCAGTACCTGCAAACAAGCGAATATTGCCATAGAGGAGGTCATGCCGCATGTGGGGAGAAGTCATACTAATCGCCTTTCGTTGTTGATGATATTTGGTCCCATTCCTGGCGGAGGATACTCATCAGGTTAACATCCAGGTAGCGTCCGCCATGATAATGTCCTTCTCTAAATACACCTTCGTGCCTGAAACCTGCTTTTTCATAAGCGCGAATTCCGCGCGGGTTGGTCACGTACACTTGCAGCCAGATGCGGTGTAAGTTGAGGGTTTCGAAGCCGTGGCGCAGCATCGTTTGCATTGCTTCTGTGCCGTAACCCTTGTTCCAATAATATTTCTCGCCGATCATGATGCCAATCTCCGCACAGCGGTCTATTTCCATGATTGAGATGAACGAAGTGTTGCCGATGGGCAGCCATTGCGGTTCTCCATCGGGTTCCAGCGGTGGCAGTTTGATATCAATAACATAGACATGCTCTGCCTCAGGCCGTTTGAGCATATTTTCATACCAGATTTCCTCTTCTGCTTGTGCCATCGGGAGACGCAGCATCAGATTTTCGGTTACTTCTGGATCACTAATCCACTTGACGAAGAGAGGAATATCGCTGCGCTCAGCAGCGCGTAATCTTAGGCGTTCACTATAAAGATTAGGCATAGCGTTTCCTTATGGGCGTAAGCGGTTTGGACCTCTGAAGAGGTACACTGCCTCGCGAATATTGGGCAAATCCATCATAATCATCAATAGCCGGCTAAGCCCGAGCCCGAAGCCTCCATGCGGAGGGCAGCCATAACGGAAGAAGTTCAGGTAATCCTGAATGGGTTCCAGGGATAAGCCTTTTTGCTGCGCCTGGGAAGCTAACACCTCGTAGCGGTGCTCACGCTGGGCGCCGGTGGTTATCTCTAACCCCTTGCCCAGCAGGTCAAAGCTTTTGGTAAGTGTGGGGTTATCTTCGTGCAGCATGTGGTAAAACGGACGAACGCTAAAGGGCCAATCCGTAACAAACACAAAGTCGTGATTGTAGGCATCTTTGATGTATTTCCCGAGCGCACGCTCAGCGCCTGGGTCCAGATCGCCTTTTTGCTCGGGGGGTAAAGCGTAATTCTGATCCTTGAGAATTTGATATGCTTCTGCCATGCTCAGACGGGGGAAAGGCACACTAGGAACTGTCAGCTCTGTGCCAAATTGCTCCTTGATCTGCTCGCCATGTTTTTCTTGAACGGCAGCATAGCAATAAGCTAACCAGTTTTCTATAAAGACCATCACATCCTCGTGGCTCTCAATCCAGGAGATTTCCATATCCACGCCGGTAAATTCGGTCATGTGGCGCGAGGTGAAGGATGGATCGGCGCGGAAAACCGGCCCGATCTCAAAAACGCGCTCGAAGCCAGCTGCCATTGCCATCTGCTTATAAAATTGCGGGGATTGGGCTAAATAAGCGGTGGTTTCGAAATACTTCAAACTGAAAAGCTCTGCGCCGCTTTCGCTGGCAGCGCCTAAAATCTTGGGCGAGTGCATCTCAATAAAATCGTGCCCGAGCCAATAGGCACGCATGGCAGCTTCAAGCGTGGTTTGCACCTCGAAGATGAGACGGTTGCGCTCTCGGCGTAAATCCAGATAACGCCAATCTAAGCGAAAATCTTGATCCGGAAGGACTTCACCGAAAGGATCGAAGGGGAGCGGCGTCTCGGCTAAGCCTTCCACTTTCAAGTCCTCAAGCTGGATTTCTAACCCACCCAAGCGGACGACTTCGTTGGCAACTACTTTTCCGACGATAGTCAGCGCTGATTCAGTGCCTAACTTGGAGATTGTTTCAGCGAGCTCTGGGTTGCCTTTTTTCCAATGCGCGACCTGCACCAAGCCGGTTTTATCGCGCAGAATAAGGAATTGCATACTTTTTTGATCCCGCAGAGTTTGTAGCCAACCCTGCACTTTAACCTCCTCACCGATGTGGCGAGGAAGGTCTTTAATTAATGTTCGTTGCATAAATGGCTCCGATTATTCCTAAATCTTTTATTTTATTATACCCTGCAGAGATGTTAATTAGGGGAACCTCGCATCTCTTTTTTAAGATACTCGCAGGATGTTTTTTGGACAACAGACAGGTGTACTTCGTATGGATTATAACCATTGGATTGTCCGTAAAAGGTATTGGGCTGCAGATTCTGGCGACAATTTGCGTTCCACCACAGATTGCAGGGTTGCTTCAAAAAGTTCTGGGGTGATTTTTGCCTTCCAGAAATCTATCAGGTTCTGGGTGATGGCGCGTTGAATAGCTTTTTGTAATGCTTGACGCTCTTTCACTTGCCAAGTGCCGCTTTCCAAAAGAAATTTCCGGTGCGCTTGAATGACTCCAAGCAGATCCTCAATGCCTTGCGATTCAATCGCGATGGTTTTGAGCACCGGAGGTAACCAGGGTTCAGCTGGTTTTTCTGCAGCTACTGAGTTAACAGTTTCCGAAGCATGGTGACCAGCTGTCCCTGAACGGGCATAGCCCATTTCAAGCATGGCTTGAAGATAGCGTACACTCTGGTCTGCGCCAGGGCGGTCGGCTTTATTGACGACCAAGATGTCTGCAATCTCCAAAATGCCGGCTTTAATGGCTTGAATATCATCACCAGTGCCAGGGGTATCAACGACGATGGTTGTATGGGCTAAGTTAACTACTTCCACTTCTGCTTGGCCGGCGCCAACCGTTTCAATAAGGATGATATCGTAACCAGCAGCATCAAAAACCTGGCTAAAAGCCTCGGTGGCAGCCGCTAAGCCGCCTAAGGCACCGCGTGTAGCCATCGAGCGGATGAACACGCCTGGATCTTGTTGTAAATCGGGCATACGCACGCGGTCACCAAGGAGCGCACCACCGCTAAAGGGACTGGTGGGGTCTACTGCAATGATAGCGACTTTAGGAGCATCGGGCTGGCGGCGCAGCTGCCGCGTGAGTGCATTGACTAAGCTGCTTTTGCCGGCGCCAGGCGCTCCGGTGATGCCGATTTTGTGGGCTCTGCCGGTAAAAGGAAAGAGAGCTTCTAGAGCTTGCTTGCCAGCTTCACTTTGGGACTCAACTTGGCTTAAGATGCGGGAAAGGGTAAGGCGGTCACCCCTTATAAGATTTTCGACCTGTTCGGCGTTCATGCCTGTTGGTGTTCAGCCATGGCGGCACGGATATCCTGGCAAACTTCGCGGGTATCGGTTCCGGGACCGTAGACTTTTTTCACACCTGCTTGCAGCAGACCGGGAATATCTGCTTGCGGGATGATACCGCCAACAAAGATAAACACGTCGCCTTTGCCGACCTCGCGCAGTTTTTGGATAACTTGCGGAACTAACACGTTGTGTGCGCCGGAAAGTATGGAAAGCCCGACGACGTCAACATCTTCTTGCAAGGCGGCTTCGGCAATCATTTGTGGGGTTTGGCGCAGGCCGGTGTAAATCACCTCCATGCCGTCATCGCGCAGTGCGCGCGCAATCACTTTTGCGCCGCGGTCATGTCCATCCAGACCGGGCTTGGCAATCAAAACGCGAATCTTTTTCTCTGGCATTCTCTCCTCCGGTTGATTATTTGAGATTATACCTTGATTGGGGCACGCAATTGCTTATTCTTAGCAGCGACTATTTATTCTGGATAAAACGCTCGGCAGCGCGCAGGGCAACAATCTCGCCCAGGTATAAACGATGGTAGTCTTTACGCGGATAGTTGGCTTCGATGCTGGCATCTAAAAAGTGCTCTGGATCTAAATCGGACCAATATATTTTACGGCACTCAAGAACCAGCTCTGCCTCGGCATAACAGGGCGTGTGCACTTTTGCAGAAGCAATCGGGGTGAGGTGGGTCTTGGCGATCTTGTCCTCGTCCCTGCCAGAATGGCTGCCGAGATAGGCGACATCGCGAGCGTAAGCAGATGGGAAAGCGCATACCGTAAAATCTGGCGAACTCTCCATAAAATTGTAGGTATAACGCGTCGGGCGGACAGCAACCATAAAGCAGGGTTTATTCCATAAAACCCCGATCAGCCCCCAACTGATGGTCATCGCGTTGAAAGCATGTGTGGCAAAATTGCCACTGGTTAGCACCAAGGCTTGACGGTCAATGAGGTCTTGAGGGTTAATCACAAGTTCGGAAAAATCGATAGGCTTTAAATCCATAATAGAGCTCCTTTCATATCGTTATCGATGCTCATTTTAATGCTAATCTTTCTCTGATAAGCACTTAAAGTATAATAGCCTTCAGATTGGGCGCTGCATGTGATGGAAACCAAGCCAAAAAACCGTTGGAATGTCATCATCCGTTGGGCTGGGACGATTATAGCCATCGTTATCTTGATTTATCTCTTCTCGCAAATTGGCGCAGCGGAAACCTGGGCAACTATTCAGCGGATTTCCGGTTGGCGGATTGCCGCGGTGCTCATACTTGTGTTTGTCTCACGATTTGCGACTTTTGGGCGCTGGCATAGCCTTCTGCAGGTGCAGGAGATACACGTCCCCTGGAAAGACAGCCTCAGGTTGACTTTTGCCGGATTGTTTGCCTCCAACGTTTTACCGACTACCGTTGGTGGGGATGTAGTGCGTTTGGCTGGCGCGGTGCGTATTGGGATCAACCCTGCCTTGGCTGCAGCTTCTCTGATAGCGGACCGGTTAGTAGGTATGGCGGGGATGTTCTTAGCCCTACCTTTTGCTATCCCTAGCTTTGTGGCTTATCTTAATCAGAATGGGACACATAGCAGCGTGCCATTATTTTCAGCAGTGCCATTTGTGTCCAAGGCTTGGAACAAAATCCAACAAGCTTTTAAAAATGTATTTTCCAACTTTAAGTATTGGGCTAAAAACCCGCTGATTCTACTGCGTGCCCTTGGCTTTACCTTTATTCATATGTTGGCAACTTTTCTCATCGTCCAAATCTTGATTGAGGGCATGGGGGAGAGCATGCCTTTTGGGCAGATAGCTGGCTTGTGGAGCCTGACATACTTTATCACGCTCCTTCCTATTTCCATTAATGGCTTAGGGCTGCAAGAAGTCACGATTACGAACCTGTTTTCGGTGGTAGGCGGGCTGCAGCCCTCAACGAGTATCAGCTTAGCTATTTTGCTGCGTGTCGCTTGGATGATTGGCAGCCTGCCGGGGGCGTTTACCCTCTCGGGGATTTTAGGCGACGAGAAAAAACAATCGGAAACGGTTGAGCAAGCTGAGGTAGATTCTGACCAAGGCGTGAAAACGATATGAATAACCAAGCCGGATTGAAGTCATTTCTAAAGTCGAGTGTAGTCCTACTGGGAATTCTTTCTGCTGGCTACCTCATAGAGAATATGCAATTTCGCGGGCGCTCTTTTATGGCTGTGGCTGCGTTGCTCATTGTCCTTTTTGCCTATGGCATTTGGCTATTCGGCTTTCAGCAGAGCATGGAAAAATATGAGCCAAAGAGATTACCTATCTGGCTGGTGTGGTTGGTTATTGGCGTGTTCGTTAGTGCGCTGCTGGCGTTGTGCTTCACGCAAAGCTTTCAGCTCATCGATTCGGCGCTCGGGCGCTTGCTGCTCAGCTGTACGTTGGCAGCAGCAGGCGCAGCGCTGCTCAGCCTTACGCAGCAACAACGCTCATCCTACTTAAATTTTGCCATAATCTTGCTAGGCTTTGGTGCGCTTTACCGGCTGGGCGCGTTTATCCCGCAGATTCAAGCTACGCCTTTCTCCCTGGGCTGGTCTGAAGGCAGCCGTTACTATAATGCCTCGTTGTTTCTTTCCCAACAGATATATGGGGAACAGCTGCCGCTGCCCGTGCTGCACCCTTCTCGCTACCTTATGCAAGCCGTGCCTTTCTTTTTGGGCATCCGCTCGATCTTAGTCCATCGGCTATGGCAGGTGCTGCTGTGGATTGGGATGACAGCTTGGGGCGCTGCGCTTCTAGCTAAGCGCTTTCGGGGCAAGTTAGCTCTGCCATTTTGGCTTTTGATTATTGCGCTCGCGCTCTTTTTCTTCCAAGGTGCAGTTTATTTTCACTTGATGGTATGCGTGATCTTGGTGCTTATGGGTTATCAGAAGGGTAAGCCCTGGCGTACGCTGCTTTTTGTGCTGCTTGCTTCGGTGTGGGCAGGCATCAGCCGGGTCAACTGGATGCCTGTCCCCGCTTTGCTGGCGGCTGCACTTTATCTCTTGGATGAGCCTCTGGATGGTAAGCCTTGGCTCAAATATGTATCCTTTCCAGTGCTTTGGGCTGTTGCGGGTGTAGGCACAGCTTGGCTTAGTCAGCAAGTCTATATACACCTCTCTGGCAATGACCCAGCACTTTTCGGTTCGGCTTTCAGCTCCGAGCTGCTCTGGAGCCGATTGTGGCCTAATGCAACTTTCTCGTTAGGGATTATCTTCGCGATTTTGCTGGTTTGCTTGCCTGGCTTTATTTTGCTTTGGGAAACCTGGCACAATGGAAGCAAACCGCAAGTGCATTGGCTGCGCTGGCTAGGGCTGGCTGCGATTTTACTTGCCTTCTTAGGGGGAGGCATCCTGGTCAGCTTGAAGATAGGCGGCGGTGGAGACTTACACAACTTGGATGCATTCCTGGTGTTTTGGGCGCTGATTGCTGGCAGCTTAATCACTGGGGCGTATACGCCGGAGCAAACCCAGCCAGTAGTTAGCCCTCTCAAAACTGAATCGTTCGGTTGGATATTAGCGATGGTTGTACCAGTGTTCTTTGTGGTCATGCAAGGCGCGCATTGGGGTTTTATTTCGCGAGAGGCACAGATGCCTGAGGTGCAGCAGATGCAAGCCGTGCTGGATCTCCTCAAGGACCAGCCTGGCGAGGTGTTGTTCATCGCTGACCGCCAGCTGGTCACCTTTGGGGAGATCGAAGGCGTCCGGATGGAACCAGATTACGAAAAAGTCTTTTTGATGGAAATGGCGATGGGGAATAACAAACCCTATCTGCAAGGCTTCTACCAACAGATTTCGAGCCACGCCTATAAAGCTATTATCACCGATACGCTCTATACCGGGAAGCAAGGGCAAACCCATGCGTTTGGGGATGAAAATGACACCTGGGTGTTTAAGGTCTTAATACCGATGTTGGAAGAGTATGAACCGGCGGCAGACTGGCAGAATGGCGGGGTCAACTTGCTCATTCCAAAAGGTCAGCCAGAGCTTATTCAGGCTATCCAGCAATTAGCCCCGTGAGTTTTAGGCTTCCGAGCCTTCGCCACTTGCTTTGATAACTTCCCGGATTTCGTAGGTACGTTTATTTTGCGATTCATAGTAGGTACGCATCAGCAGCTCAGCAATCAGCCCTAACAAGATTGATATGAAGCCGAGGATGAAA
>ERZ1026800.1723-NODE-1723-length-13272-cov-3.620540_pt1 | contig 13272 bp, 11 predicted proteins | sample MGYA00520873_ERZ1026800 | MGnify/ENA primary metagenome ERZ1026800 (study PRJEB33270, sample SAMEA104284475) | anaerobic digester metagenome | biome: Anaerobic digester microbiome; feature: mesophilic sludge digester; material: Anaerobic digester biomass...
GGGTTGCGCGAGCGCGTCGTGGCACGGATGCGTGAGGCGCTGGGCGAGGACCTGCTCGACAGTCTGGTCAAGCCCGGCGATGACGTCTGGTTGCGGGTCAGCACGGCCGCGTGGAAGCGCGCCGGGCTGGCGTTGCGTGACCAGTTGGGCTGCACCTACTTCGGGTTCCTCTCCGCCATCGACTGGATGCCGAGCCCCTTCGGGCGTGGTGAGGACGACCCCACCCAGCCGCCGCCGGAGCGGGACTCCGCGATCCGCCAGGGCTACGCCGGTGGCCAGACCCGCCTGCAGGTCTTCGCCCGGGTCGTGAACATCGACGAGCACTGGGGCGTCACCGTGAAGGCCGACGTCCCCGACGAGCACCCCGTGGTGGAGAGCTGGATCGGCGTGTTCGCCGGCGCCAACTGGCACGAGCGGGAGTGCCACGAGATGTTCGGCATCGGCTTCGACGGGCACCCGGACCTGCGCAACATGTACCTGCCCACCGACTTCGAGGGCCACCCGCTGCGCAAGGACTTCCCGTTGCTGGCCCGCCTGGTGAAGCCGTGGCCGGGCATCGTCGATGTGGAACCGTTGCCCGGCGACGACAGTCAGGACGAAGAGGCATGACCGATCTCGCCGATCGCCAGAAGCTCAGCTACATCGCGGCGCAGGCCGCCGATGCTCGCCTCAACGTCGAGCTGGAGACCGAGGGCATGACCCTCAACATCGGTCCGCAGCACCCGGCCACGCACGGCACGCTGCGCATCATCGTGCGCCTCGACGGCGAGCAGGTGGTGTGGGCCGAGCCCAGTGCCGGGTACATGCACCGCGGCTACGAGAAGCTCACCGAGGTGCGCACCTTCCCGCAGGTGACCGCGCTCGTCAACCGCATCGACTGGCTGGGCAGCTTCGCCAACGAGGTGCCGTTCATCCTGGCCGCCGAGCAGCTGATGGAGATCGAGGCGCCCCCTCGCGCGCAGTGGATCCGCACCATCTTGTTCGAGCTCAGTCGCATCGCCAACGTCAGCCTGTTCCTCGGCGACCTCGGTGTGCAGCTGGGTGCCATCACCCCGGTGTTCATGGCGTTCCGCGACCGCGAGTACGTGCTCAACCTCATCGAGAGCGCCACCGGTGGCCGCTTCCACCCCAACTTCGACCGCATCGGCGGCCTCAAGGACGATCTGCCGGAAGGCTGGATCACCGAGACGAAGCAGGTGATGAAGAAGCTGCGCAACTTCTGCGACGAGATCGAGAACCTGCTGTTCGGCAACGAGATCTTCCAGAGTCGCCTGCGTGGCATCGGTGTCATCCCGGCCGATGTGGCCAAGCAGTACGGCCTGTCGGGCGCCAACCTGCGCGCCAGCGGTGTCGACTGGGACCTGCGCCGCGACCAACAGCTGCCCCTTGCCTACGACAAGGTGGACTTCAAGGTGTGGACCCACCCCGACGGCGACAGCTTCGCCCGCTGCTGGATCCGCCTGCAGGAAACTCGTGAGGCCACGCTCATCGTCGACCAGCTGCTCGACGGCATTCCCAGCGGCCCGGTGATGGCCAAGGTGCCGCGCATCATCAAGGTGCCCGAAGGCGAGGCCTGGGTGAGCACCGAGAACCCGCTCGGCGAGATGGGCTACTACGTGGTCAGCAAAGGCGACCTGGGCCCGTTCCGGGTGAAGATCCGCTCGGCCAGCTTCAACAACATCTCCATCGTGCCGTGGGTGTTGCGTGGCGTGTACGTCCCCGACGTCATCTCCATCCTCGCCTCGCTGTACTTCATCCTGGGAGACATCGATAGGTGATGGGTGTGCTCGCTGTAGACCTTCCGTACTGGGCACAGTCGCTGCTGCGCGTGTTGGGCGGCACCGTTGCGGTGCTGCTGCCGGCCGGCACCATCGTGTACCTCTTCCTGTTCAAGATGATGAGCTTCATGCAGAGCCGCTTGGGCCCCATGGAAGCCGGCCCCTACGGCAGCATGCAGCTGTTCGCCGAAGTGGGCAAGTGGCTGCAGAAGGAAGACATCGCCCCCGCTCGTGCCGACCTGAAGGTGTTCCGTGCGGCCCCGCTGGTGGTGCTGATGAGCACGTTCCTGCTGGTGGCGGTGGTGCCCTTCGGGCCCGACGCGTACTTCACCGACTTCGACGCCGGCGTGTTCTACATGCTGGCCGTCAGCAGCATCAGCACGCTCGGCATCCTCATGGCCGGGTGGAGCAGCGCCAACAAGTACTCGCTGCTGGGTGGTCTGCGTGCCGCCGGCCAGCTCATCGCCTACGAGCTGCCGATGGTGCTGGCGGTGATCGGCGTGGTCATCCAAGCCGGCTCGATGAACCTGCAGACCATCGTCATCAAGCAGAACAGCGACAGCATCTTCGGCTGGAGCGGCCTCGGCTACCCGTACATCCTCACTCAGTTCGTCGCCTTCCTGGTGTTCATGATCGCGGTGCAGGCCGAGCTCACGCAGGTGCCGTTCGACATGCCCATCGCCGAGTCCGAGCTGGTGTCGGGCTACATGACCGAGTACAGCGGGTTCCGCTTCCTCATCTTCTTCATCGCCGAGTTCGCCACCGCCGGGGTGTTCGCGCTCATTGCCAGCGTGCTCTTCCTGGGCGGCTGGGGCGTGCCGTTCAGCTGGTTCGGTTGGGAAACCGCCGGCGACATCGACAACTGGATGAACGTCGGTGGCCCGCTCATCATGTTCACCAAGATGATGGTGCTCGCCGCCATCATGATGTGGGTGCGCTTCAGCTATCCCCGCTTCCGCGAAGACCAGTTGCAACGCTTCGCCTGGAAGGTGCTGATTCCGGTGTCGCTGGTCAACATCATGCTCACCGCGATCTTCAAGGTGGCCTTCTGATGAGCTCATCCAGCAATCGCCCGCAGGTTCCCGGTCTCGTCAAAGGTCTCGGCGTCACGCTCGCCACCATGATGCAGACCATCAAGCCGAAGAAGCTCGGTGGTGGTGCTGCCACCGTGCAGTACCCGCACGAGAAGGAGTCGCCGCCCATTCGTGCTCGCGGCGTCATCGCGCTGCGCGAAGACAACTGCACGTCGTGCATGCTCTGCGTGCGCAGCTGCCCGGATTGGTGCATCTACATCGAGGCGCACAAAGAGCTCGCCCCGCCGCGTCGTGCCGGCGGCGCGCCGCGCAAGGTGAACAAGGTCGATCGCTTCGACATCGACTATGCGCTGTGCATGTACTGCGGCATCTGCGTGGAGGTGTGCCCGTTCGATGCGCTCTTCTGGAGCCCGGAGTACGAGTACAGCGAGCCCAGGATCGCCGACCTGTTGCACGACAAGACCAAGTTGGGCGAGTGGATGGAGACCGTTCCCGAAGCCCCCGCGCTCGAGGCCGGCGCCGAGAAGAAGAAGGGCAAATGATGCTGCTCGCTTCCGACATCGAGGTTGCTCAGAACGTGGGCTTCGGCATCATCGCCACCATCATGGTGCTGGGCGCGCTCAACGTGGTGCGCAGCAGCAACGTGGTGCACGCGGCGCTGTCGCTGGTGGCCGTGATGGCCGGCGCGGCTGCGCAGTACCTGCTGCTCTCCGCCGAGTTCGTGGCCGTCACCCAGGTGCTGGTCTACATCGGAGCGGTGATGGTGCTGTTCCTGTTCGGCGTCATGCTCACACGCGCAAAGCTCGGCAAGGACGTCGACCTCAACAACGACAAGGGCTGGGCCGTCGGGGCCCCGGTGGCCCTGCTGCTGCTGGGCGTGATGTCGTACGTGCTCATCAAGGGCTTCGAGGACGACAAGATCGTCGTCAGTGGCAAGGGCAACGCGAGCGCAGCTGCCAACCGGGCGCTCAGCGACGCGATCTTCTCGTCGTACGCGTTGCCCTTCTGGGCGCTCTCGTTCGTGCTGCTGGCCGCCGTGATCGGCGCAATCGTGCTGGCCCGGAAGGATTGAGATGCTGATCAACAACTTCCTCCTGCTGGGTGCGGTGCTGTTCTGCATCGGGGTCTACGGCGTCATCGCCCGCAAGAACGCGGTGCTGGTGCTGATGAGCATCGAGCTCATCCTCAACTCGGTCAACATCAACCTGCTGGCCTTCGACCAGCTCAACGGCACCAACGACGGCGCGGTGTTCGCGCTGTACATCATCGCGATCGCAGCAGCCGAAGTGGGCGTGGGCCTGGCGATGGTGCTGCTCATCTTCCGCAACCGCAAGACGATCGCGCTCGACGACCTGTCGGAAATGAAGGGCTGAGGCATGTTGGCCGAAGAGACAGAAGCAGCGGTGCATGCGGCCGGCTGGTTCCTCGAACACGCATGGCTGATCCCGCTCATCCCTGCGGTCGCGTTCTTCCTCATCATCGGGTTCGGCAAGCGTCTGCCCCGTGGTGGCAGCGAGATCGGCATCGCCAGCATGGTGGCCTCGCTGGTCATCGCTGCCGGCACCGCGTACCAGTGGATCGATCTGGTCGGCAGCACCGAGCACGCAGAAGCCGTGTCGAAGTCCTGGACCTGGTTCGAGATCGGCGACCTGGAGATCAGCATCGGTTCCCGAATCGACGGCCTGGCCATGATGCTGCTGTTCCTGGTGGCGTTCATCTCCACGCTGGTGCAGATCTACTCCACCGAGTACGTCCGTGGCGATCGCCGCTACACCCACTTCTTCGCCAGCATCACCTTGTTCTCGTGCGGGATGCTCACGATGGTGCTGGCCCCCAACATGGTGCAGCTCATCCTCGGCTGGGAGATCATGGGTCTCACCTCGTTCATGCTCATCGGTCACTGGTGGGAGGAGAAGGCCAACAGCGAGGCCGCGCTCAAGGCGTTCTGGACGGTGCGCGTCGGCGACATGGGTCTGCTGGTGGGCACAGCCATGCTGCTCGCCATCTTCGGCACGCTCGACATCAGCGAGATCAACGAGCAGGCCGCCGAGTTCGCCGGCGACCACAAGATGCTGATGTGGGCCGCCGTTGCGCTGTTCATCGCGTGCATCGGCAAGAGCGGTCAGTTCCCGCTGCACACGTGGTTGCCCGACGCAATGGCCGGCCCCACACCGGTCAGCTCGTTGCTGCACTCCAGCACGATGGTGGTGGCCGGCGTGTTCCTGGTGGCGCGGCTGTACCCGGTGTTCCACACCGGGCTCGACATCAACGTCGCCGGCAACCACTTCAACCTCATCGCAGTCATCGGCGGCATCACCATCCTCATCGCGGCCGCGCTGGCGTTCGTGCAGAACGACATCAAGAAGGTGCTCGCGTACTCCACCGTCAGCCAGCTGGGCTACATGATGATGGGCCTCGGCGTCGGCGCCTGGGTGCCGGCCGTGTTCCACATCTTCACTCATGCGTTCTTCAAGTGCTGCCTGTTCCTGTGTGCCGGCTCGGTTGCCCACACCGGCAGCCACCACAGCTTCGACATGAAGAAGGACATGGGCGGGCTGCGCAAGAAGATGCCCATCACGTTCGTCACCTGGATGATCAGCACCGCCGCGTTGTGCGGTGTGCCGTTCTTCAGCGGCTTCTTCTCCAAGGACGAGATCATCGACTCGGCACACGGCAACCACTACACCGTGTTCTTCGTCATCGGTCTCATCGGTGCCTTCATGACCACGGCCTACATGACCCGTGCCACCTACCTCACGTTCTTCGGTGAGGCTCGCGGTGGCGCCGCGCACTTCGTGCACGGTCACGAGGATCACGCTCACGAGGAGGCTCACGACGAGGGCCACGCCGAGGCGCACGTCGACGCGCACGACTCGCACGGCCATGCCGAACCGGTGCGCGGCAAGCCCCTGGGCTTCGCTCCCGATGATTCGCCGTGGCAGATCACGGTGCCGCTCATCATCCTCGGCACGCTGGCACTGGTGTCGGGCTACCTGAACGCGGCGCCGTTCCACACGGAGTACTTCCACGAGTGGCTGCACAGCTCGATCGGTGTGGAGGTGCCCGAGGCGCCTGTCTTCGAGTGGATCAACGCGGTGCCCAGCATCGTGCTGGTGGCGCTCGGTTTCGCCGTCAGCCTGCTGCTGTGCAAGGCGGTGTTCGGCGAGAAGAAGAACGCGCTGCAAGGCCTCACCACCCGCAACCAGTTGCTGGGTGCCGGCCACAAGTTCCTCGTCAACAAGTACTACCTCGATGCGCTCTACGAGAAGGTCATCGTGCACGGCATCGCACACCCCATCAGCAAGGCCGTGTACTGGACCAACCAGAACGTCCTCGACGGCATCGTCAACGCCGTCGGCAAGGGCGGCAGGCGCTCGGGTGAACTGGTCTACAAGTACATCGACCAAGGGTTGGTCGACGGTGCGGTCAATGGAAGTGGTGCAACCGCACGCGGCGCCGGTGGCGCCTTGCAACCGGTGCAATCAGGCAAGGTCAACCTGTACGGAGCGTTGCTGTTCGGTGCCGCAGCAGTCGGTGCGCTCGTACTCGTACTCGTGAACAGCTAAGGGACAACCGAGATGATTCAAGACAAGCAATGGCTCCTCAGCGTCGGCGTGTTCCTGCCGTTGGCGGGTGTGCTCGTGATGCTGTTCATCCCCAAGAAGGACGAAGCGTCTGCCAAGGGCGTCGCCATCATCACTGCCGCGCTCACGCTGGTGGTGGGCGTGTACACGCTGCTCCAGTTCGACTACGACCAGAGCGAGAAGCTGCAGTTCTTCACCACCAACAACTGGATCAAGCCGATCAAGGCCACCTACACGGTGGGTCTCGACGGCATCAGCCTGCCGCTGTACATCCTGTCGATGGTGATCACGCTGCTGGTGATGATCTACTCCTGGGATCACGTCCCGAGCCCGGGTAACGCCAAGGCGTTCTTCATCCTGATGCTGGTGCTGCAGACGGGCATGGCCGGCACGTTCGTCGCGCAGGACCTCATCTTGTTCTTCGTGTTCTTCGAAGTGGTGCTGCTGCCGATGTACTTCATGATCGGCGTGTGGGGCGGCGACAACCGCCAGTACGCGTCGCTGAAGTTCTTCCTCTACACGATGTTCGGTTCCGCGCTGATGCTCGTCGCGTTCATCGCCTTGTTCATCAACACCGGCTCCGTCAGCTTCTCCATCCCGTACCTCATCGAGCACGGGTCGAGCATCGCCAAGAACACCGCCATCTGGATCTTCGCCGGCATGTTCATCGGCTTCGCTGTCAAGGTGCCGATGTTCCCGTTCCACACCTGGCTGCCCGACGCACACACCCAGGCGCCTACTCAGGGCTCGGTCATCCTGGCCGCCATCCTGCTGAAGCTGGGCACCTATGGCTTCGTGCGCATCGCGCTGCCGATCCTTCCGCAAGCTGCGGTCAAGTGGGCGCCGGCCATCGGCGTGCTGGCAGTCGTCGGCATCATCTACGGCTCGCTGGGTTGCTTGGCCCAGACCGACATGAAGCGCCTCATCGCCTTTTCATCCGTGGCGCACATGGGTTTCGTGATGCTCGGCATCAGCACCCTCACCCCGCTGGGCATCAACGCGGCGCTGTTCGGCATGGTGGCGCACGGCCTGATCACCGGCATGCTCTTCTTCGTCGCCGGCTCGGTGAAGGAGCGCTACCACACCCTGGAGATCAAGCGCCTCAGCGGCATGCTGCTGCAGATGCCGCGCATGGGCTGGATCCTCGGTTTCTGCGCGATGGCCTCGCTGGGTCTGCCCGGCCTGGCCGGCTTCTGGGGCGAGTTCCCTGCCATTCTCGCCTCCTGGAGCCCATCGTCGGTGCTGGTGGCAAATGGTCATGAGACGCTGTTCCGGGTGCTCACCATCATCGCTGCGCTGGGCACGGTGCTGGCTGCCGGCTACCTGCTGTGGCTCTACCAGCGCACCGCCTTCGGCGAGCCCACCGCCGAGTTCGCCACGGCCGGCCACGACTCGCACGGCCACGACTCGCACGGCAGCGACTCGCGCGGCAGCGACGATCATGGCAGCGACGATCACCACTCCGACATCCACGATGTGTCGACGTTCGAGTGGATCGCCTGGACGCCGCTGCTCGTCGCCATCGTGGTGTTCGGCGTCGTGCCGTCGCTGATGTTCAAGATCATGGACCCCGCCGTTCAGCAGCTCACCAGCGTCTTCGGCGGGAAGTGACCCACGTGTTCGCCTTCTCCTCACCCATCATCGACTACCACGCGTTGGCGCCCGAGCTGGTGCTCGCGGCGGGCATCTGCACGGTGTTGCTGGTGGACCTGTTCGTGCCCGACAGCAGGCGCTGGATCACCGGCACGCTCAGCGGGTTCTTCATGCTCGCCGCGCTGTTGCCGGTGGTCACGCTCGCCGTCTTGGGCGACGATGTGCGCAGCGCACTCAGCGGCGAGGGCATCACCGGCAGGTACGTGGTCGACAACTTCGCGCTGGTGATGAAGGCGTTGTTCTTGCTGTCGGGCTACGTCGTGGTGCTGCTCAGCACCAACGAGATGGAAGAAGGCGGCTACTACCAGGGCGAGTTCTACGTGATGCTGCTCAGCAGCGTGCTGGGCATGGTGATGATGGCCAGCTCGCGCGACCTGGTCAGCATCTTCGTGGCGCTCGAGTTCCTCTCCATCCCCGCGTACATGATGGCCGCCTGGAAGAAGCGCGATCGCAAGAGCAACGAAGCGGGTGTGAAGTACTACCTGCTCGGCGTGTTCGCCAGTGCGGTGATGCTCTACGGCATGAGCCTGCTCTTCGGCATCGCCGGCAGCACCCGGCTCAGCGACATCGGTGAAGCCATCACACTCGACGGCGACAAGATCGGTGTGCAGGTGGTGGGCATCGTGTTCGTGATCGTCGGGTTCGCCTTCAAGGTGAGCGCCGTGCCGTTCCACACGTGGGCACCCGACACCTATGAGGGCGCTCCAACGCCGGTCACCGCGTTCCTCAGCGTGGCCTCCAAGGCAGCAGGCTTCGTGGCCCTGGTGGTGCTGATCTTCATCGCCTTCCCGTTGGCGTACGACGTGTATCGCCCGTTCCTGTGGGTGATGGCGGCACTCACGATGACCGTTGGCAACGTGGTGGCCCTGAAGCAGACGAACATCGTGCGCATGCTGGCGTACTCCAGCGTCAGCCAAGGTGGCTTCATCCTGATGCCGCTGGCGGTGGCGTTCACCAATGGCAACCAGGGCGCCTCCCTGCGCGCCGTGATGGTGTACCTCATCATCTATGCGGCCACCAACCTCGGCGCCTTCGCTGTCGTCATCGCAGTCTCGCGCAAGACCCGTAGCGGCGAGATCAGCAGCTTCGGCGGTCTGTTCCAATACGCCCCCGGCCTGACGGTGATGATGACCATCTTCCTCGCGTCACTGGCCGGCATCCCGCCGCTGGGCGGCTGGTACGCCAAGTTCGGCGCCTTCCGCGCGGCGGTCGACGCGGGTGGTGGTTGGGGGTACGGCATCGCTGTCATCGCCGCTGTCAACGCTGTCATCGCGACGGCCTACTACATCACGGTGATGCGCGAGATGTGGATGAAGCCGGTACCCGACGGCGACACCACGCCCATCAAGGTGCCGGCCTCGCTGCAGGCGGCGCTGGCCATCTGTGGCGTCGCGACGCTTGCGTTCGGCGTGCTGCCGGGCCTGATCGCCGAGGTCGGTTCCATCACCGATCTTGCCGGCGCCTTCAACCCCTGATCTCTTCGGTGAATCGGTGACCGTCGCTCAGCTCGCGGCCGCGCAGCATGCTGCCGGCCGCCCGTTGCGGTTCGACGAGTACCTCGCGATCGTCCTCTACGGCGAGCACGGCTTCTACACGACTTCCGGCCAGGCCGGCCGGCGCGGCGACTTCATCACCTCACCGGAAGTCGGGCCGTTGTTCGCGGCAGTGCTCGCTCGCTGGATCGATGCCGAGCACGCCCGGCTCGGTGCCCCCGACGACTTCACGATCGTGGAGGTGGGGGCCGGCCCTGGCACGCTCGCACGTGCGATCCTGCTGGCAGCACCGCACTGGAGCGAGCACTACGTCGCGGTCGAGATCTCGCCAACACAGCGAGCGCAGCACCCGGCCGGCGTGCGCTCGCAGGCCGAGCTCCCGAGCGTGCCCTTTCGCGGAGTCGTCATCGCCAACGAGTTGCTCGACAACCTGCCCTTCCGGCTCGCCGTGTTCGATGGTGGCTGGCGCGAAGCCATGGTGTCGATCGCACGCGACGGCACCCCCAGCGAGCTCTTGGTCGCGGCGCCACCCGAGTGGTCGTGGTTGCCCGCCGACGCCGCTCACGGCGCGCGGCTGCCCGTCCAGCACGCCGCCGGCGCATGGGTGCGCGACGTGCGCTCACTGCTCATCGACGGCACCGTGCTGGCCTTCGACTACTGCACCGCGCGCACAGCCGACCTGGCACTGGTGCCGTGGCGGCAGTGGCTGCGCACGTACCGAGGACACGAGCGCGGCGCGCACTACCTGCGCGACGTGGGGCTGCAGGACATCACCGCGCAGGTGTGCCTCGATCAGCTCCCTGCGACCAAGGCGGTGCGCACGCAGGCTCAGTTCCTGCAGCGGTGGGGCATCGAGGAACTGGTGGAGGAAGGCCGCACAGCGTGGGCGGCGGCAGCGGGCGCTCCGAACCTCGCCGCACTGCGAATGCGCAGCCGTTTGCGTGAGGCGGAGAGTCTGCTCGACATCGACGGCCTTGGAGGCTTCCTCGCCCTCGAGTGGTGAGTCACGATTCACGACACGACGTCGCGCGTCACCGCAGCGGAGGCTACGGTTCGCCTCCGATGAGCGAGCAGCACGCGGCGGTCAAGAGAAGTGCACTGGTCGTCGGAGCACTGGGGGTGGTCTACGGCGACATCGGCACCAGCCCGCTGTACGCCTTTCGCGAGGCCTTCATCGAGGAAGCACACGTGCTCACCGTCGACCGCATCAACGTGTACGGGGTGTGCTCGCTCGCCTTCTGGGCCCTGGTGATGATCATCTCGTTGAAGTACCTCTTCTTCGTGATGAAGGCCGACAACCATGGTGAAGGCGGCATCCTGGCGCTCACCAGCCTGGTGATGCAGCGCAAGGGCTCGGTGGTCAAGGCCGGCCTGCTGGTCAGCCTCGGGGTGTTCGGTACCGCGCTGCTCTATGGCGACGGCATCATCACCCCCGCCATCTCCGTGCTCAGCGCGGTGGAGGGCCTCAACGAGGTGTCGACCTCGTTCGAGCGCTGGATCATCCCGATCGCGGTGGCCATCCTCATCGGTCTGTTCAGCGTGCAGAAGCGCGGCACCGGTGCCGTCGGCAGAGTGTTCGGGCCAATCATGATCGTGTGGTTCACGGTGATCGCGCTGCTCGGCCTGCGCCACATCGTGCATGCGCCAGAGGTCATCCAGTCCATCAATCCGGTGTGGGCCGTCCGCTTCTTCGAGCACGAGTCGATGAAGGCGTTCCTCGCGCTGGGCTCGATCTTTCTGGTGGTCACTGGTGGGGAGGCGCTGTACGCCGACATGGGGCACTTCGGCCGCAAACCGATCACCGTCGGCTGGTACTGCCTCGTGCTGCCCGCGCTGCTGCTCAACTACTGGGGTCAGGGTGCGTTCCTGCTGGAGAACCCCGAGCTGGTGGAGCAGCGCTTCTTCTTCCTGATGGCGCCGGCGGCCCTGAAGCTACCGCTGGTCATCCTGGCCACGATGGCCACCATCATCGCGTCGCAGGCGTTGATCTCGGGTGTGTTCTCGCTCACGCAGCAGGCGGTGCAGCTCGACTACCTGCCGCGCATCCGCATCGACCACACGTCGCATCATCACTCCGGCCAGATCTACGTGCCACTGGTCAACTGGGCGCTGATGGTGGCCTGCGTCGGGCTGGTGATCGGCTTCCAGACCTCCAGCAACCTGGCGGCAGCGTATGGCATCGCGGTCACCATGACGATGGCCATCACCACGCTGGTCTTCTTCCGGGTGCTCACCGACCGGTGGCACTGGGCGCGATGGAAGGCGTTCGCCGTGTGCGTGCCGATGCTGGTCGTCGAGCTCGGCTTCCTGGGTGCCAACATCCCCAAGATCCCCCACGGCGGCTGGTTCGCGCTCGGCATCGGTGCACTGCTGATGGTGCAGATGAGCACGTGGAGGCGCGGCCGGCAGTTGGTCGCGGCGCGCATCAAGCGTGGCGAGCGACCGATCAACGAGGTGCTCGACGGGCACACCGACATCAAGAAGGTGAACGGCACGGGAGTGTTCCTGTTCAAGGATCTGGGGATGGCGCCGCCGGCGCTCATCAACAACCTGCATCACAACAAGGTGCTGCACAAGACCACGCTGATCGTGAGCGTCGAGACTGCCGACGAGCCGCGCATCGACCCTGCCGAGCGAGCGGAGGTCACGAAGGTGGAGCCGGGTGTGTTCCAGGTGCTGATCACGTACGGCTTCATGGAAGACCCCGATGTGCCGGCGGCGCTCGCCGCGCTCGACGTGCGGGGGCTCACCTTCGACCCTCACGACGTCACGTACTTCATCGGCCGCGAGTCGGTGGTGGCCGGCAAGGCACCGGGCATGAACCCCGCACTGGAGCATCTGTTCGTCTGGCTCAACCGTGGCGCCGACAGTGCCGTGCGGTTCTTCAACCTGCCCGACGAGCAGGTCTTCGAAGTCGGCTCCCGCGTCGAGATCTGAGCCGAGCCGGCTGACGGCAGCGGTCCAACTCTCACGCTTTCGCGCTCTCCGTGAGCACACGACGAAGTACAGAGCCGATTATCTATGAGCCGTACGGCCTATGTCACTCTCGGTGGTGCAGGAATACAGTTCTAGGTGGCGGATAGAGGAGGGTCCCATCATGAGGATCTCAAAGGTTGCAGCAGTCCTGGTCGGGGCTGGCGCGGTGTTCGCCGCGCTCGGCCTGCTCGTCGGTCCGACGGCCACGGCCATCACCAATCCCGTTGCCCACGACGGCAATGTCACCACCTGCGCGCAGGTCGGCTTCCCCGGCTCCGTGCAGTACAACGGCAGCATCGTCACCAGCGTCGACGTGACAGCGTTGTTCACGGCCACCGTGGTCGGCAACAAGTACGTCACGATCAGCAACATCGCCTCCGGCGTCGTGTTCCAGGCTGTGGTGCTCAAGGGCGGCAACGGGTACAACGTGTACAACCCACCGGTCGCGAGCATGCGGTCGCCGTTGAACAACGGCGGCAACGTGCCAGACCTGAGCCACTGGTTCGCCTGCACCACGACCGCGCCGGTGGTGACGACCACGACCGCGCCGGTGGTGACGACGACCACTGCGCCGGTGGTGACGACCACGACCGTGCCGGTGGTGACGACGACCACTGCGCCGGTGGTGACAACGACGACCGTGCCGGTGGTGGCGACGGCGACGCTTCCGGAGGTGCCGACCAGCACTGCCCCGGTGGTGACCACTCCCACCTTCCCGGGAGTGGGTCAGCCGCCCCGGCTGGTATAGCCATCT
>ERZ1026800.1725-NODE-1725-length-13265-cov-6.439945_pt1 | contig 13265 bp, 13 predicted proteins | sample MGYA00520873_ERZ1026800 | MGnify/ENA primary metagenome ERZ1026800 (study PRJEB33270, sample SAMEA104284475) | anaerobic digester metagenome | biome: Anaerobic digester microbiome; feature: mesophilic sludge digester; material: Anaerobic digester biomass...
ATAAAAAGGTAACAGAGCCGTTCCTAACTCTTCCATTCCTGAACCTATCCCTACTGCAATACCGTTCCTGAACTGAAAACCGTTTGAAAGTTGAAAGCTCATACTTCCCTGGTTCCCGCTTTCATTTGTTCCGGACAGGATGCTGGTGTTAAGCCTTACATAATAGCCGGAGGTTTTAAGGTTCTTTTTTATCGGAAAGGCTGCCTCTTCAACCGATGAAACCTGCCCTCTGCCAATCCTGATGATCTGTGGCTTGACAATCTTAATATCCAGGTAATCAGCAGAATCACTAATGATGGTTCCCGAGATACGGGAACCATCATTGAGCACAACAGTAGATTTCCTGTGCTGGCCTGTTGCGGAGAGTGTCAACAGAATAGAGACCGCAATTGCAGTAAGTCGGTGCATATATCTATTTTTCCTTGATTGTAATGTGGCTGATCTGGATAATATTTTCCGGATCACTGTAGTCATACTGATATATACCTCCCGAACCTACAAGCATAAGAATGCCATCCATCGGGATTACATCGTAGGTATCAAAATCAGGGTAGTGTGCTACCTGGCTGGTAATGATTTCCAGAGGATTTGATTTGTCGTAGATTTTCAATCCCGCCGCACCGTCACAGACGAAGAGCAGGTCTCCGTCAGTACCAAGTCCGTGAGGATTGAACATCGGGTATGATTTTACCAGGTAAGGATTCTTAATGGAGGATATGTCTACTACCTCCAGCAGGTTCTGTGTATTGTTGCAAAAGTTTCCGGAGCGCAGTGTCACGTATGCATACTGGCCGTCGACCACTACCGGGTCACAGGCTGTAATATGGTCATAAGATGATATCTCGACAGGTTTTTTAGGATTGACGAGGTCAAAGATCAGCATTCCTGTTGTGGTTCCAACAAAGAGGTTATCCTCAAGGCGGAACAGGGTTTCCATGTTACGGGGTATATCCACACTGTCAACAACCGTCATCGCTGATGCCGTGCTGATATCAACCGTTTTCAGCCTTGTCGGCACTGCTATAACATACAGGTAGTCTTCATTCAGCATGAAGCGCGCCATGGATCCTCCGGTACCGCTGCCGGTGCCGTTGGTGCCTGTCCATTTGACAGCTGCGTCGGTGTTCATCATAAAACTCATTTCTCCAAAGTAGATATATCCGCCGTTATTGTATTTTTCAATCTCCTCGGTAATCTTCTTTACCTCCCAGCCAACGATCACTCCCTGCGATTTGTCAACCATCGCGTACGGATACCATAACTCTCCTTCAGGAACAATTTCCGGGAAAACATTTTCAATGCGGTCAATCTCGACAGGATTTTCGATGTCGGTTATATCAATTGCCAGGAGGTCAATAAAGCTGTCAGCAAAGAGGACATTACCTTTTATGGCCATGTCAACATTGCCCAGGATCTCATAGAAAGCAATCTTTTCAGGATTCGAAGGGTCTGTGTTGTCAATCACGTGGATACCCTTGCCATACTCATTGACAAACAGATAGCCGTCCTTGAAATACATTTTTCCGGGATGGGAGATCTCTGCCGGGGCACTCTTCAGGAAGCTTGCCCGGAATTCATCAAAAGGCATGTAGACCGGCACATTGGCATCATAAGTAATCAGCTCTGTTGTTCTGTCCTGACAGGCAGTCAGACCAGCTATCAGGCCGGCAATCAGAACTGTCAAAAACAGTGCGGATTTAATCAGGTTTTTCATATCAGGTTGATTTAATAATGTTTAAAATACTGTTATTTCTTTCCACAAAGGTTCTTTGGATTAATCATCAAGCGGATTTACAACCTGTCCGATGAAAAGAAGGGTGTTTGTGGTCCGTTCACGTATGGCAAAGACAAATGGTTTATCAATTTTGAATACCTGCGGCTCCGACGGCATGCTTGTCAGGTTAATCCCTATTGTGGTGACGGCAGCGGCTTCAGTTCCCTTCTCGTCCACTTCCACAAAGGTGTTCTGCTTGACGAAACTGACAAATATTGAGGCATCTGAAATACCCGAAAGGTCTGCCAGCTCAGGATTGAATGCATCAATCATTCCCATGCTCTGCAACTGGTCATTGAGCTGCTTCTCGTATGAAAACTTGAACTTTGGCATGTAAACAGTCATTTCACCGTACTCTTCCTGACTGTCAAACCCTGCTGTGATAGTGTTCCACTTTACCACGTCAAGTGATGCCGTGAAGTCGGCCAGTGTGCCTGTCGGCACGATTACAATCATTGTAAAGTTGGTCTGGCCATAGGGTAGTTCGATTGCATTGTATCCTGCTCCGCCAGTCACTTTTGATCCGACATCCCCGTTCATGGTGCTTACAATAACAGAGTTTGATTCATCAGTGTAAAACACTCTGTCAGATGTCAGATTCTTATCGAACTGGAAGCTCCAGTCGCCCTTGAAGTAAAGGGCATTCATGATAAACATGACTGCATCACCGGATATGTTCTCGAGCACCTTCGGGATTTTACCGTTTGTGTTGTCGCTGGCCCATTTGTTGATGGTTGATAGCGCTGATGGCAGAGAAAAATCAAGGCCGTCAATTTCAGCATTAAAATCATTTTCCATAGTGCTGAGGAACGGGGGCTTGACGGTGAATCCCAGCTTGTAGAAAATTGCGTTTGCCAGGGCCAGTTTTACCTTTGGGTCAACAACCAGCAACTGTGAGACAAGGCTTTTATATACCTCGTTTATTTCAGTGATGGTCAGCTGTTCGGGATATTTCAGCGTGCTCTTCAGCTGGTCATAGGTATCTCCCCCACAGCCGTTGAGCAGCATTGTCAGTGCGGCACTTGCGCTCAGCGGTGAGAGCATGAGGTTTTTGTTTTCGGCAAGAGCAACTTTTGAAAAGAGGTCTATTCCGAATTCATTGCTATAGGTAATGACTTCGGAGCTCTTGGTCGTTACTTCAATTTTCTTCGGGGTAAGATCGGGCTCCTGGCCGTTGTCTTTTGAACATGATAATAGTCCGGCAAAAACCAGGAGGCACAGAGTTATCAATACTGAATTTTTCATACTTTTCTTTTTAATAATGGTTATACAAAACAGAAGTCTTTTATAACCTAATACGAGATGAAACTGCAAAACGCTGCTATGGCAGAGAAAAAAATATGCAGTGACCCGGATTGGGAGCTCCCCGATGCCTGAAAAGCTGTCTCAATTGTTCTTGCCATCTTTGTTGAGCAAAGACAACAGTGTTAATGATAAAAGGTTACGATTCTATAAAGACACTTGCCACCAAAGTGTGGTTCACAAGGGATATGTTCTATGTGCAGCTGCATGATGGCAGAAAAGTTGTGGCTCCTCTGCTTTGGTTCCCCGGACTGCGAAGGGCAATTGATGAACAATTAAGTAGCTTGCGGCTTATTGGCAATGGTACAGGTATCCGCCGGGATGATATAGATGAAGATATATCAGTTGCAGCTCTCCTTTAAGATAAATGATGAACCTGTGAATTGCTTTCGGGCAATTCAGAGAGTCAGGTAACCGATGATGCCCGGATTACTTGATTACCCCGCCAACTACCGGGATTGTCACCTCCGTTCCAGCAAGATCAACAGTCAGCTCCGTTCCGGGAACAGGATGAAGTGTAAACTCCTTATCACTTGAGAAGATCATGAGGCCTATTTGTTTTCCGGCAGGAATGATCTGGTCATCGGGCTCGAGATCGAAGCTCATCTCATAGAATTTGCCGGGCACCAGCGGTTCACTCTCAGTCAGGGAGCGATGGTTCTGCAGGTCTGCCCAGCCCCGGGTGATGATGCTCTCGGTCATCCTTGTCATGCGCCCATCTTCCCAGGGCAATGCCACCATCCATACGGAGAGGTTCACTGCAGGTTTGTTGGAAGCGGCCCTGATCTTTACCTTAACAACACCCGAGATGTGCACGGGCTCAGTCAAAGCGGGAGTCAGGTAGAGGAGGCGATGGTTGGTGTATTCAGCCTGGGCAAGAGAAGAGCCGGTGAATGAATAATTATCGACAAGGGTTTCCTTCTCCTGTTTTGACGGCTTCGTCATCACAAGGCTGCCTGCTTCCGGAGCACCCCCCGTGAGATAAAAAGTAACAGGCCTGGCATCCGGATGGGGATAATCACTATATGCTGTCGGGCTTAGCCGTTCGGCTCCTTCACGAACGATCCATGCTTTCGGATCATTTTCAACCCCGTTTTCAACCCCGAAAAGGTAACGGGTGAACCATCTGTTCATCATCTTAAACGGGGGTTCGCCGCCATGACCTCCCTGGTGATAATATATCTGCAGTGGCACTCCCATCTCCTTCAGTTTTTCAATAAAACGGTAACTGTGGCTGGGCATAACGTTCCAGTCGTTGAAAGCGTGTGCCATCAGCGTGGCTGCTTTATATTCCTTCATGTAATTCATCAGGTCACGTTTGGCCCAGAACTCATTGTAGTCACCAGTGACACGGTCAAGGCCGGCAGCCATCTCACCGTCTCTTACCACACTGTCACAGTAATCGCAGTTATCAGGATTGGAGAAGATGAAATCATACAGCACATCGGCATCTTCACCCAGGTATCCGCCCGGGCTCCTGACCAGTCCGTTTGAACGGTAATAGTGATAGTATGATGTATTGGGTGCTATGGGTATGATGGCCTCCAGTCCTTCCACCCCTGTTGTGGCAGCGGAGAAGGGGATAGTTCCATTGTACGATGTTCCTATCATTCCCACCTTGCCGGTGGCCCAGTATGCCTTTACCTCCTCGTTCCCGTCAGGGGTGGTATATCCTTTGGCCCGTCCGTTGAGCCAGTCTATCACAGCCTTGGGTGCCAGGGCTTCTATACGCGTACCTATTGTGGGGCATCCTTGCGAGAGTCCTGTTCCGGGTGCAGATGAGTGAATCACTGCAAAGCCGTAGGGCAGCCATGCCTTGATCTGCGAGTTGGAGATAACAGGCCGCTCGCCTCTCCGTTTGATCTGCGGGGGATGAATATGCGGTTTGGGTACGGTATTGAGCTCATGCCTGACATCCCAGAAAAAATCCCTGTTGTTGCCGGCGGTGCCTGCGAAGTAGGGGCTCGACTCATACACCACGGGAAGCTTTATCCCTTCAGTGTCAGTCTGTTTCGGGCGGGTAACATCAACGTGCATCCTGTCACGCTTGCCATCGCCGTCAGAGTCAAACTCTGTTTCCACCCACAGATCCTCGCGGATCCAGTCATCAGCATTTTCAAATGCAGGTATCTTCTGCGCTTCGCCGTCTACTATTACCGGAACTACTGTCTGCACCTGCTTCTGTGTATCGGGCTTTACAATCTCTGCCGACTGAGCTGCTGATTCAGCTTTCCTGTTTTTCTTCTGTGCCGGAAGGTCCTGATGACAGCCAAGTCCAACCGCCATCACAAAGAGTACGAGGATAATCTTTTTCATCTACTTTATTCAATTAATGATCTCTCGTTCAAAAGAACAAAATTTATGAATATAAAGAGATGTTGTCGGGCAGATTATTGGAACAGGCAGTTGACCGGCTTCACCGGGTTCTGCAGTTTAAACTCTGCACTGGCATTCCGGCTCTGCTTAAGGTTGGCAGTCTGGGGGGAGGGTATAATAGAAAAAAGAGTGAACAAGCAATAACTATACCTTCAACGCCATTTAATTGGTTTTTTTATTCTATACCCATCTGGCAAGGTAACTATATCAGGGAATTGTGAGGCTTTAAATTTATACTCATGATTCTCTAAATGCATGACCTTATTGGCTTTATTCTTTAAATCATGAGAATAATTCCCGGGTGGAAAGAAAACAATTATTCTTAGTTGTTTAAGATGTGCAGCAATTTCCTGAATAATATCCAGTGCTGGAGTCAAATCACTATCTGCTGAAAATAAAAAGATCGTATCACATTTATTCAGCGCTACATCTCTTATCATATATGAAGCCAAAGCGACATCCGACTTTTTTTCCTCCCAAAACCTGATTTCTCTCCCTACTTTCTTTCCATTACATTCAATATTTCTCCATCCTTTTTTCCTTAGGCCTTCGTAGTAATTAAAACCATCAAAATAAGCGATTACTCTACGTTTCATCTTAGTATAGATAAACAAAAACCCTCTTTAATTGAGGGTTTGTACCTAAGGATTTCCCACCTTAGGGTGCAAAGAATTTTTCAATTCTGATAGAAAGATATGCTTAAAATGGTTCTTTTCGTACTTATTTAACATATTTTAACATTTGTTTAATTTCTATTTGCTCTGAGGAACAGAAATCACACGTAAGTTACATTATAATACTCCCCTGAATTAAGGCCACTGGTTAAGGTTATATTTGACAACATAAAACCAGTGTATTATGAAATCTGAAAGACAAAAACATTCTGCAGCCTTCAAGGCGAAAGTAGCAATTGAAGCATTATCTTGAACACCAAAAAGTGAAATTGAAAAGGCAACAAAATTAATGATGGAATATTATGAAAGCAGAAAATAGCAAGACAGACATTTCAACCTGGGCTGAAATCAAGGATCGTGTATATGGCGAAAAGGGTACTGAAAGACGTGACAACCTTGAAAGAGAGTCCGAATCATTCAAAACAGGTCTGTTGTTAAAAAAAGCAAGAGAATCTCATAATATGACCCGGGAAGAGTTAGGTCAGATCATTGACAAGAAAAGGACATATATTTCACGTGTCGAGAATAATGACAGTAACATAACTTTGAGGACACTTTTTGATATAGTTGAAAAAGGACTTGGGGGAAAAGTTAATATTTCGATAATTTTGTGTAGATCGCAAGGCATTTGAGGAAGTGTAAAACAAGATTTTTGTACCATGTTAAAGAGATTAAACTTGAGAAACCTGGCTGCAATAGCTTTATGCCTTGCAGTAGCAGCAATTTTTTCGGGTTGCGACAGGGTGGACGATATGTTGTTTGAAATAGATGGATTAACCGTTGACAACTATCCCAGAGTAGATGGTTCTTCTTCAACACAACCTTTGAATACACTGATCGCGTGTAAATTATTGGGCTGGCGTTGTGAATGGAGGTCTTTATCGGAAGGAAACGGTATTTGGCGCCTGGAGCCCAATAGAGAAGACGTCCCCGACAATTTTTTCGGCGAGAGGATTAAATCATCTCAAACACACAATTCAATCATTAACTTAATAGATAATCATACCGATATTATTATTTCGGCAAGAAAAATGTCGGAAGATGAAAAATCTTATGCTGAAAGTGTTAACGTTTCTTTGATTGAAACACCTGTTGCTTTGGATGCGCTTGTATTTCTTCTCAATAGACAGAATAATGTCAAATCACTGACAGTTAAACAAATTCAGGACATATACCTTGGGAAGATTACGAATTGGAGCGAGCTCGGTGGCGCTGATGAAGCAATACGGCCATTTATCAGAAATGCAAATTCGGGTAGCCAGGAGATGATGAAGGAAATTGTGATGGATAATACAGGAATACCTGACTGGGAGCTTGGTTATAACGATGAAATTATTCCGACAATGACGGCTGTTTATACAGAATTATTCATCAATACAAATGGAATATGTTTTTCACCACATTATTACAAGGAATACATTATCCGTGATGCCATTGGAGCAGGCAATATAAAAAGTATTGAGGTCAATGGAATCTATCCCAACACAAAGACTATAAGAAAAAGGTCTTATCCTTTTATTGCCAATGTTTATGTTTCCATTCGTTCAGATACAGACCATAACTCCATGACCTACAAACTGTATCAATGGTTGCAGACGGAAGCAGGAAAACGTGTAATCAGTGAAAGCGGATATGTGCCCAATTGATAAGCGAAAGCAACAGACAGACAGAATGCCGGCATCAGGCATGCGCCACAGCCAATCAGGACCTCAGCGGTATGCACATGGTCATTGTACGTTTCAACCCTTGGGTAACCTGACAGGAAATCGACCCACAATCTCTTACTGATCATAACCCCGAACAGATAAATAAAATTCAAATAACCTATAACCAAAACCTTGAGCAAAATGAAATCAATGGACAAATAGCAATATTAAGCTTATGGGCAACCTGGTGCGGGCCTTGCATTGCGAAAAGCAGGACGATGGTTCCTCTTTACAACGAGTATAAAGACAAAGGATTTACTGTTGTTGGAGTGGCTGGCGAGTTTAAAAACACTGACAAACTGGTTGAATTCTTTGAAAAGGAAAAATGGCCCTGGCTGAACCTGGTTGAACTTGATGAACAAAACAATATTTGGCAAAAATATGGTGTTGATGGCGGTGGTGGCGGAATTTTTCTAATTGATAAAAACGGAGAAATCCTGGCTATTAACCCAACAGCAGATGAAGTTAGAAAGGTATTGGAAGAGAGGATAAAATAATCACAGAACCGAAACCATATCTGAGTTTCCCGCATCTTCCTTATTTATAAAAACAAAAAACTGTAAGTTGCTGACTTGCAGTTTTTTTATTCGTGTGCTTTGTGGCGGAGGGAGGTCATTGCTTTGCATACCATGCGATAAAAAGCAGGGCTGAAAGTGCTAAAACCTGAATTGAGGATTTGTACCTGAGGATTTCCCATCTGAGGGTGCAAGGAATTCTTCAATTCTGGTCGAAAGATATGCTGTATACAGTTGGTTGAAAGATTGGCAAAAAAGGAATTAATAAGTGCATATATCTTTCAAATATATTGCATAACTTCGGGAAACTAATTTATTTTAAGTGTATTTGTATTATTGATAAATCTCCGTCAGTTTTGGTGAACATCATTGATAATCAGATAGTTTAATCTCTTCTACTAACTAAGACTTACTGAAATGGATACAAGAATTTATCGCAGTTTTTTCATGCTGATAATTGCTGTAATTGCACTAAACTCTTGCAAAAATGTCGATCAATCGGTTGATAAATTCAAAACCGAAATTGAGTGCACATTAGATTCAATAAAGGTTACTCCGGTTCTGTTGGATGAAAGGAAGTTAATCCTGGCAAATGATCTGTTGATTTCAATGCGTTATGATGCCGATACTGTGTTTAGAGTCTTTAAACTCCCGGATATGAACTATTTGGGTGGATTTGGTATGATAGGAAAAGGGCCGAATGAATTCCTGACACCAATTGTTTCAAGTATAAATATGTTCAATACTCACTTATCGGTTGCTGACCTGAGGAGTTTACAATTAATTGACCTGACAACCGGAGAACAGAAAATTGAATCTGTAGAATATGTTAAAACCATCTCATTCCCCGGGGAGCTGTCTCAACTCAATTATGCATATATGGTAAATGACTCCTTAATCTATGGATTATTATTGTCAAAAGCTGAAAAAGAATTAATAAAATATAATATAATCAACGGTAAAGTTACAAATATTATAGATTACCCGGATATTTATCCTGACCTGCCAAAAGACTCATATCGAACTCTTTACTTAAAGCAGATTGACTTTGCCCCTGACAGATCAAAATTTGTATTCACTTATATTCAAATCCCAATGCTCAGGATTTATTCAATAGATGGCGATTTAATCAAACAGGTTAAATATGCTGATGCTCCTGAGCAAACAAAATTTTCAGTATCTGATGGCAGGGTGGTTAATAATGCAAGGTATTTCTATTATCAGAATGTACAGGCAACCAATGATTACATATTTGCATTGTACGAATTAAGTCAAATGCAGGGGAAAGAGTTTAAGGTACTATCAAAGAAGGAAATGCACGTTTTTGACTGGAAAGGCAAACCTGTTTTGAAAATTAATCTGAAAGACTGGGCATCAACTTATGTTGTTTCTCCGGATAATAGCAAGATCTTTTTCATTAATCCAATGAAAGAAGATTATATATACTTCAGTTCGCTTGATTTATAATCCAGGCAGGTCCTGTTTTAAAAGGTTTCGCCAGGCAACCTAAACATATCCATCATATTCATTCTTTACTCCAGGGGCATCACAGGCATCAGGTATTTTAACCTTATTTCTACGATAAGGTTCACTTACTTCCTGTGTTACTATAATATTGTTTGATGGATCATCAAGAGCGTAAGCCACAATAAATGCATCTGCTTCCCCGGCTGACAAGAATTCATTTATTGCATTTGGGAGATAGTGTGTACTTCTTGATACGACCCATGATGTGACCAGCCTATAGCTATCAATACTTGATGAAGTATCCTTAAAAAAGTCATCGGGAAGGTTGGCTTCACACCATTCAGAAAGGAGGTCGTGATTATCAAAAATCTCATCCTTTACCTTATCAATACTTATTATGGACCCTGAGTTTGCTAACTGCTTTACCTTATTCCAAAAACTGCACGCAACGTCCAGGGGATAACTTACTCTATGAGCTTGAATAAAGAAGTTGCTGTCCACGATGAAGAGACTCATGGCAGTAATTAATTAAAAGTGTTCAGCAAAAAACTTCTGAAATGTGTCTCCTTTCAGGCCGGTTAGCTTACAGGCATCACGATACAGCAATTTCCCCGATTTGACAGCATTGTTTATATGGGTTGCAAATACAATGCTGAGTCTCTTCTTTGTTGTGGCATAGAAATCACCCCCAGGTTTCTGATTTTCTTTTTTAGAAAAATCTCTTCTGACATAATCATCATAGAACTCAAAGAATTCGTTCTTGGAAATCTTTCCTGTATCCAGAGCTCTTCTTGCAATTACAATCTCACTTACTTTGAAGAACCTGGAAGTATATTTGATTGTTGGATTTTTGCTCCAAACGGATTTGAAAGTTGTTTCGGGCACCAGGAATTCTGCTGCTACTTTGTCGCAAATAATTTCGATGGGTTCATTTGCAGGCTGAAGTCTGCGAAAATCAAATCCAGCACTGTGTCCAGTCCATATATGTGCAAGCTCGTGTATAATAGTAAAAAGTTGTGCCGATTTACTATCAGCATTATTTATAAACATCAGCGGAGCAATGTGATCAACCAATACAAATCCCCTGCACGCCTCAACAGGGATTTTTCTATGTACATTATTCTCAACAATTCCGTTGAAAGCAATAATAATCCCTTCGTTTTCTATTTTGGTAGTGATAAAATCAAGTGTTTCCTGCCATGTCCCGAATTCGCTTGCCCAATTCTCATTTAGTTCTAAGGTCCTTCGAATGTCCTCCACAATATCTGCGACATTAAGATGGTTTTCGAACCTGCCTACGTATGGCAAAGGTGTGTAAGCTAAATCCCGCAAATAATCTTTCAGCCAATCCTGTCTTTGCTGCATAGTCAGGACTGTGTCATATATGTTAATGTTGACAGTGGTTGTCTTTGCGCCTTCAGTTCTGTAAAAAGGAATTGGTAAATTCTCTATTGGTGGAGAAGGTAAAAACAGATATCCGAAAGGAATATATACTTTTTTGGAAAAATCTTCTAACTGCCTGACTGTTGGGTTCTTTCCCCCTTCAATCCATTTTTTAACATTAGGGACCTTATCAATAAACTCATGCAAGTCAAATCCTGCACGGGCAATAGCCCATGTAAGAATATCAGCATTAACGTTTATTTCAGTCCTCATAATACAAATTTAGCATTTAAAACCTTAAAGTATTCCATAAAAGCATGAATGTAATTATATTGCCATTATGTCAGGATTAGGGATAAAAATGCTTCTTCTTCCTCATTTATAAAAAGAAAAATCCCTGCATCCACCTTCGGTGTCTGTCGGGGCTTTCTTTTCATCCCTCGTTTGAGCAAGCTCATCCCGGTCTGAAAACAAAAACCCCGTCGCTTTTGCGACAGGGCTTTTTCTTTGTAGCGGAGGGAGGATTATTCTTCGCCAATTGGCGGATCATGATCCTCAAATATGGGGTTTCTGAAAAGAAAAATCCCTGCATCCACCTTCGGTGTCTGTCGGGGCTTTCTTTTCATCCCTCGTTTGAGCAAGCTCATCCCGGTTTGAAAACAAAAACCCCGTCGCTTTTGCGACAGGGCTTTTTCTTTGTAGCGGAGGGAGGATTCGAACCTCCGACCTTTGGGTTATGAGCCCAACGAGCTGCCACTGCTCCACCCCGCAATGTGGGTGCAAAGATACACACTATTTCCTTAAGAACAAAAAATATCCTGTTTTGTCAAATGACTGGCTGTCATTTATCTCCTGACAAAACGGAAGGTATGTATCCCTATCTTAACCTCCAGAGTATTGTCAGTCAGAGTGATTATCTCCCAGACAACCGGAGTGTACCGCACTTCAAGCACACCGGAAAAATACCCGACCTGATGCGGCGAAGCAATATTCAATCCTATGTAAAAACTTCCAATCGGAGAATCACCCGTTATAGACACATCCATAAACGGAAACTCCGACCCCACTGCCCCCTCTTCCAGCCTCTCAACAACGGCGGTATTGAAGGTAATCTGGTTGTCACTGATATTGAACTCACCGGTAATTTTGAAACCGCAAAACGTTGTCCCGGCAAATGACACACTGGCGTAATCAACCATGCAGTAATCACCTTTGGTATTGAATTCAATCTTAGGACCGGGAAAGCCTGAATCGGATTCAAGTGTCCAGCTGCCATATAGCAGATCAGCATCAGAATCCTCCTTGCTGCAGGAGACCATTGACATCAGTAAAGTCAATCCAATAATAAACAGATTCTTCATTATTTATAGAAATTTGACCGCGAAAATTAAGAAAAACAGATATAATTTGCAAGCAGCGCCTATTGTCACTGTTTTTCTCCTCTCAGACGAGAACCATAGTTATTCCAGGCGCACTGTCCCTGCCAGACCACTTTAAAATTGTTAACTTTCGGAACTATCCGGCAGAATGTAACTTTAATTGAAAAGGAGGATATCAGAAGTTATGAAATACATCTCAAGACTAGCAGCCGCATGCCTGATGATACTGGCAGTCACTGACCTTTGTCACTCGCAGGAGAGCCAGTCGGTGAACATGGCGCAGTATCTCTTCCCGGAATTCACTGAGTGCATTATCAAATCGAAAACAGGCTCCATAACAACGGAAACTGGTAATTACAACACCATCACCGGTAAAATGGCATTTATGAAGGACGGTGTCATCTATGGCCTGACAACAGCCAGACAGGCTGATACAATAATAATGAACAGCCGGCACTTTGTTCCCTTTGGTGAATTCGTTTACGAGGTTGTGGTCAACGCTCCAATCACCCTGTTTATACAGCACGAAAGCCGTCTTATCCCTCCCGGTCAGCAGGTAGGCTACGGTGGCACCTCCAAAGTCTCTAAGGTTAACACCTACTCCCATATGAGCACCCAGGGAGGTGTCTACAGCCTCGAGATTCCACCTGATTTCGAGATTAAGTACTTGCCTGTGTACTGGGTCCGCC
>ERZ1026800.1726-NODE-1726-length-13261-cov-3.873991_pt1 | contig 13261 bp, 21 predicted proteins | sample MGYA00520873_ERZ1026800 | MGnify/ENA primary metagenome ERZ1026800 (study PRJEB33270, sample SAMEA104284475) | anaerobic digester metagenome | biome: Anaerobic digester microbiome; feature: mesophilic sludge digester; material: Anaerobic digester biomass...
GAGCTGGAGGGCGTGACTCTCTACACCGACACCGTACAGAAGCGCATCGACCAAGCGATGCTCCACATCGCGCAGCTCATTGGCCTCGCCACGAGCTACGAGACGGCCGAGATCGGCAACCTCCTCGCCAGCCTCGCGGTGCGCTCCGGCACAGACCCCGCCTCAGCGCTCGCTCAGCTCGCTGCCCAGGCGACCGACCTCGTGGAGTGGGGCTGGTGGGGCGGCGTCTTCCGGGCCCGGCCAATTGAGACGGATCCGAACGTCATGCACGCCCTGCCCAACTGCTACCGGGTCGATGCCGACGCCGGCGACATCCTCTGGGACGTTGCCCTGCGGCCCGAGACCGGCAGTCCGCGCTCCGTGCGTCTGCTCTACGGATCGACGGCGCAGAGCGCCTACCCGCCGGGCACGCCGGCACAGGTCATCGCCCCGAGCGACCCCGGCTGGGCCTCGGGCGTCCCTTACGCCGGGATCACCGCCCCCGTGCTCACAGTCGACTTCTCGCAGCGCAACCGTAGCGCCGCAGATGCCAAGGCCATCGCCACGAAGCTCGCCCGCCGCCTCGGCGTGGGCGAGGCCGAGGGCGCCGTCGGCATCCGCTGCCCCGAGGTCCCCCTCTACCGGGGCGGCACCCGGCCGGCCCCGTACATCCACGGCGGCGACTGGATCGAGGCGCAGCAGGGTGGGGCTGGCCCGCTCTACATCACGCGCGCCCACGTGGTCGCCGAGACGGGCTACGTGGACCTCGAGGTGGGCCTCTCGTCGGACCGGCTCATCGAGCAGCTTGAAGGGATCGGCGCGATCAAGGCCGTGGCTCTGCACAAGCCGCATACCAGGCAGAGGCGCTAGTGAGCGAGGAGCTGTTCGGCCTGACCCCCGAGGCGCGCTACTACATCGACACCGCAGCCGAGAAAGCCGCGACCAAGGCGGCCGAGGAGCCGGTCGCCAAGCTGGCCGATCGCCCGTGCGGCTTCGACTGCGCCGATATGGCCGGCGTGAGAGCGACCGTCTACGGCAACGGCGCCGATGGCCTCAAGACCCGAGTCACCCGCCTCGAGGAGCAGCTCGAGGACGTCGTCTGGATGAAGCGCGCCAGCCTCGTCGCCGTGTTCGGGGCAATCGGCTCGTTCATCGTCGCTCTCTTCAAGTAGGAGGAAGCCCATGCGCCTGCTCGAGATCCGCAAGCCCCTCATGACCGGTAGCGATGTGAAGCATCTGCAGCGCCTGCTCAAGACGGGCGGCATGAAGCCGGGGCCGCTTGACGGCGTCTTCGGACCGCGCACCGCCGCGGCCTGCAACCACTACAAGTGGCGTCTCGGCTACCCGGCTGGTCTCTGCCACCCGGTCGCCGGGGGGCTTCTGATGGCGTACCCCTGCCAGATCCCCGGTGCTTATGACCCATGCCCGGCATGTGTGTATGAAACAAATTGTCCCTTTGATGAGCGGGATGAATACGAGCGGCGCAAAATATCCTTTGAATGCGAGGAGGGTATCTAATGAACCCCTCCCTCTCACAGCAGCAGGCACGGTATGAAGGCGAGCGGATCTGTCTGGTTTGTTGCCGGTACCGTTGCCGGGAGAAATCCTATAATACCATCTACTGTGCGGGATTCAAGCGGAGGCGGCCATAATGCAGGCTGCAGCGCAAACCCTGATCCCCCTTCCAGCCCCGGCAGATGCTCTCCTGAAGGAAGCATGGGAAGCGGGCGAGCTCATCAAGATCGCTTCTGAACAGATCCAGGAGCTCACAGACAGAAGGGAACGCATTGTGGCAATGCTCCGGGCTCACGGCGTGACCAGGGCGGGGGATTACGAGATCCTGGAAAAGGTGAGGACGGCCCGCAAGGTGAACCCCTCGCGATTTCGACAGCTCTTCCCGGACGCTTATAACCGGATCTGTGATGAGGAACAGCGCCGCCTTATCGCGTCAGTCGGCAAAAAGATCCGGATTGAGGACGCGGAGAAACTGATCGGCTCGGATCTCCTTTCCCCGGCGTGTGACCTTCAAACCACGGTATCTTTCACGGTGGTTAAGACGGTGATCGAATGAGCGGATCGGAATATTTACCACGATTTGAGAGAGAGGGAGAGATTATGCCCACGATAGCAGAACGAGTAGCGGAATGCGACCGCCTGATAAGTGAGATGGATCCGGAGGACGCCAGGGAGGTCCTGCTCGCGGCCCTTCGGGAACGGTACGGGGGGAATACATAACCCCCTCTCACAGTTAAACAAGTAAAAAGGGCCGCATCCTGTAGGAAACAGATAAAGGAGCGATTTCCAGAGGCCGAAAACGATTTATCGTTTTTGCCGTCACAAACGGTGTTAGAACTGGGAAAGAAGGAGAATAAAGCGTTTTACCAGAAGTGATTAGGGTGATGAAGGGCACGGCCCCGAACCTATCACCAGGGAAGGCCGGGCATGGTCCCCGCTCCTGGCATGGAGGAAAAAGGAATGAAACCACCTGAAGACTTCACGCAGATCGTGAACAAGAAACGGTATAGCACGAAGACGGCGATCCTATTGGCCGGGGATGATTTTTGGGACGGGCACAATTACGAGCGACGGGGAACCAATACGTTCCTATATAGGACCAAGAACGGCGCCTATTTCTGGGTGGGGCTTACCCAATGGCAGGGCGACCAGGATGAGCTGGTGCCTGTCGATGTCGATCAGGCGTACCAGATGTACGAACGGCTGAAAGAGAAACGGGTGCCTGTTCACGAGGCATTTCCGGATATAGTGATTGAGGACGCATGATCGCCACCCTCACCTGGCAGGATGCTACACCACCAGGGCCCTGGCAAATAGGATCGCTGGCAGGCTGGAGGCCTCCGGGCTCCCTACAGGCCTGCAGGAATGTGATCACATCCCCCGTGCCTGTATTGCGATCGATAAGGAGGACGGCCATCCGGCAGCCGGACCCGTCACCCCTCCAGTGTCCGGAGTGTGGAACGCTCAACCCCTCCGGGGCTATGTATTGTATGATTTGCCGGGCGGGATTAACACAGGATGCTACAGCCAGACATGGAACTATCCTGGATGTCCTGCGCGATATTGCAAAGCGGGATCCTGAAGGGTTGGTTGAAGCGCTGAAAAATTTATAGTTGTGGCAGTTAAGCCGATTTCTTTATTTTTGGGGATTTTTTATTACTATCTGATTTAATTTGTTCATCGGTTGTTTTTAATGTCTTTTTTTGTCCGGCCGGGGTAAATTCCATTTTTCGTGGTGATGGTGTACGTCCAAGCGGTTTTCTTCTGCTATCCGAATTTGACATTTCCTTTGCAGCAGATGCAAGTGAATTAATATAGTCTTCAGCTTTTGCTAATGGATCATGCATACCGTTGGTTTGCTGAATTAGTTCCAAACTTCTATCGAACCTGTCTTTAATAGCAGCATCTGGATCTTCAATATCGCATTCCCTGAGAAGTTCTTTAGCAATCTCAAGTTCAACGAATTGCCGCACCACTGCAATCGATGGATTAGCATCTACATCGTCTTGCAGTTGAGGATGCAACCACTGTAATGGAAAACGAATTTTATAATATACGGGGGCCTTCCCACGACCTTTATAATCTGTGTCCTCCCGTCGAAGAATTAGATTTGATGAGGATAAATCTCCAATCAGTCTGAAAAATGTGCTTTCATTGGGGATCAGATCCGGTATCAGTTCCTGAACGATATTCCGGACATTTACCCAATCTTGCCTTTCTTCGAGGTATTTCAAAATAATGAGTAAATATTTTCGCGTTGCTGCATTCCTGCGATTATCAAAGTATTTCTGAAATTCAATCACAGAATTATATAGGTCTAGAGGCACATCCAATTCAGCCACAATGATTCCTTATTTATCTACTTGAATATTTAGTGTTTCGCACCCACAATGTAGGAGCCGAAAACTTTATTAGTCTTTAACACATATTGTTGATCCGCATGCACATTATAGGATCGGATTAGTCAATGTCAAAGTCAAAGACCACTTCGCTTTATCTTTCAGTTGATGCACTACAGCGCCTCGATGCAATTCGAGGGCGATTCAGTAGGAGTGCCGCTGTTACTGCATTGTTAGAGGATTTACCCCAGAATGTAGGGATTTCCCATGTCAGACAAAGAGAATAATTCCCCGTCCGAGCTTGCCGGCCACGGTGGCGGGGAATGATCAGCGATAGGGTGATCGAATGAATATAGGTAATACCAAGGCAAATAACTACTCCCTCCCATTGCGCGTTCACCAGGCAGATATTGATAATCTGCCTCCATTAGAGAGGGCATTCGCGCAGCACTTGATTAATACAAAACCTGGCGAAATTTTTGTAATTGTAGAAGATATAGCGGCGGTGAAAGAGTGAAGTCCGAGCGCCCGCACCCGGCCCTTGGATCATCACTAACATATAGTGAGTGCCAACAATATATAAACGTTTCTCGCCGTCTCGCCGTGGTGGTGCTGTGATGGCGCATTATTATTCCTGGCAGCACATCCAGGATGTGGCGGACAGGGTTGATGCTGATGGCATGACTCCCAGGCAGTACGCAACACTGAAGGATATTATCGACACGGTGAGCGCCCCCAAACGTGAATATCTTTATAATCGCTTGAAAAATGCAGGGTATTCGTGCGGCACACTTGAATATTTATTTGGAGATTTTACCCCGGCAGATTACGGCGGGTTTTCCGGCACCTGGAACAGATATAAAATAATGTTTTGTTCGTACCGTGGGGAATGTTTCACCGATAGCACGGTATGCGGATCTTGGGATACCGAAGAATGCGGGGTGGACAATTGACCCCGGATGAACTGAAAGGGATCCCCCGGTGGGTAGTGTGGCGATTAGAGGAACGCGACGGTAAGACCACCAAAGTGCTATACAACCCACGAGATCCACAGCGGCGGGCGAGTAGCACCGACCCCGGCACATGGAGCGATTACCAGAAAGCGGAGGCGGCCGCCACCCTTCCCGGAGTCAGTGGGATCGGGTTCGTCTTTAACGGTGACGGGTTGATCGGGGTTGATTTCGACCATGTGAGAGATCCAGGCACCGGAGTAATAGAGCCTGCAGCCCTGGAAGAGATCCGGATCCTTAATTCATATGCTGAAATCTCACCGTCAGGATCCGGCGTTCATGTGATCGTTAGGGGTAAGATACCGGGCGATAAGCGCCGAAAGGGCCCCAGGGAGATATACGACACCGGCCGATTTTTCACCGTCACCGGAAAGCGCCTGGAAGGGGCCCCTGATACGGTGAACGAATCACAGAGCGGGATAGATACCCTTTGCGCAAAGTGGTTCAAGGAGGACCCGAGAAAGGCACATGGTGGCGTTTCTACAGGGGTTCGTCTATCAGATGAAGAAATAGTAACCCGGATGAAGAAAGCCCGGAACTATGCGGATATAGCCCGCCTGGTGAATGGTGATACATCGGGATATCCCTCACAGTCTGAGGCAGACCTGGCATTATGTGACCATCTCGCATTTTACACCAGGGACCACCACCAGATCGACCGGATCTTCAGGCAGTCTAAATTATACCGGGCGAAATGGGATGAGAAGCACGGATCCGACACATACGGAGATATCACAATCCAAAAGGCGCTTGATCGGGTTACAGACTGGAGAGGGAGCACAAGGATACCGGGAGACGGATCCCGCCCTCAAATAATCGTATCGTCACGCCGCCTCAGGGATATATCAGATCAGTCAATACAGCACCTGATAACAGCCAATGATCCGCCCTGGTTGTTTGTCCGGGAACGGGACCTCGCAAGGGTATGTATATCGGGGATCGGGCTCCCTGTCATCGAAACAATAGACGTTCCCGCCTTACGGGGGATCCTCGAGCGCACCAGTGATTATACAAAGATGGTGCGGAAAGGCACAAGAGATAAGCCCGAGTGGGAACCTGTACCGGATCCCCCGTCAGAGAAGCTATGCGAGGATATCTTAAGCCTGCCAGCATGGCCGTTCCCGGTGATCGATGGAATAACACTCACCCCGATTATCGACCTTAACGATGGAACGCTATTTGATTGCCCAGGGTATGATCCAAAAACCAGGATATATTACCATCCCCCCGAAGGATCAACCATCCCACCGGTGAGTGATCGCCCCACTGCTGAAGAGGTACAGGCAGCGGTTGATCTCCTGAATGAGCCGTTTATAGATTTTCCGATCGTGGACGATGCATCCCGGACGCATATCACCGCCGCCTTACTCACCGCTGTGCTCAGGCCCTCCCTCCCTGACATTGTGCCGTTATTCCTGCTGGATAAACCGGCACCTGGAACCGGCGCCAGCTTGATCGCTAAGATCATATCGGTGATCACGCTGGGATCAGAGGCGGCCATGGTGCCTGCCCCCAAGGATGAGGACGCCTGGAAAAAACTGATTACCGCTATGTTAGTCCAAGGAGCGACCCTGGTCAATGTTGACAATATCGAGCACAAACTGTATGCTCCTTCCTTGGCACTACTGGCGACCACCAATAATTATCGCGACCGGCTGCTTGGGGTATCCAAGATCGGGACGTGGCCCAATAAGAGCACCTGGATACTAAACGGAAACAATATCGCGATCGGTGGGGACCTCCCCCGCCGCGTGATATGGACCCGGATGGATGCATTATCAGAGCGACCATGGCAGCGTGAGAATGCGAACGGATATAAACACCCGGATGTTTTGGCATGGACGAATGAAAACCGTGGAAGGTTGATCGCCGCTATTCTCACCCTGGTGAGGTACTGGATACAACAGGGTAAACCAAAACCAGCAGAGAAAACCCCAAGGCTTGGAGGATATGAGAAATGGCGGGATATTATAGGCGGGATTCTCCATGCAGCCGGTTATAACGACTTTCTTAATAATCTCGAACAGGTTTATGAGGAAATGGATGTCGATGGCACGCAGTGGGACGCATTTATCGCCCGCTGGTTTGAACTATGGCAGGACACCTCGAGAACCGCTGCTGACATTATCGATCGTGTGAGGAGAGAGACCGATTCCACTCTCCCGGAATACTCAACCTCACTGAAATTATCAGAGTGCCTGCCCGATGACATCTCCGATGCAATAATCGGGAAAGCTGTTAGCCCAAAACGTGTAGGGAATGCCCTTAGGAAACGAAAGGATCGTGTATTCAGCAATGAGTTAAGGCTGGTGAAGGCTGGAGTAAAACACAATGCTGTTTCTTGGAAGGTTGAGAAAGTAGCTACTCAAAAGAAATTGCCACTTGATGAAGATGGTGGGAAGGATAATGACACTCAATGAAAAAGGGGAGTTTGGTGGGTTTGCAGAAAACACCTTTCGACGGAGAGGGGAGTTAGGGGAGTTTACTCCTTACCAAGTTTCCAAAAATTTGACAATAACCAATAATATACAGAATGGTCGGATACAAACTCCCCTAACTCCCCCTTCAGACGTGAACCACTTTTCAGAAACTCCCCCAAACTCCCCTCCCGTGACAGATCGTGAACAATATACCGGAATGACTGGAAGCAGGCAGGATAACGGACAGCCGCTTATATAGACACTATATTATAGAGTTGTGAAGATAAAAACGGAGAACGCGCGAAATGGAAAAAAAGGCAATATTTTTACATAATGAGAACGATAAACCGCTCCCCTCTCGTGAATCGGTTTTATTGTGCCTTGAGGAATGCCGCCGGGATCTCAAAAATAAGTTGGATCATGGCAGGTTCAAGAGCCCCGCCCTGGAACGTGAACGGAATGCGAAGGCGAAGATCCTGATCTCCTGTTGCCAGGTCATGGCCGCGATTTTGAAGGACGCAGATCTCGACGATCTGAAACGCCGCCTTGACGATCTGGAGCGCGGCAGCCGATGACAAAAGATGTCATAGCCCGGCGCCTCCAGGCACTCGAGGCCCGGCGGCGGGTCCCGTCGGAGGTTGCGGATCTCACTGATGAGGAGCTGGTCGCCCGGCTCATGGAGGAGCCCGAAGCGATCGCCGGGGGGCTATCCGGACCCCTGAAAAATAAGGAATTGGCCGCGCTGCTCCTTCACCGGATCCCGCCAGCCCCCAGGCGTGAACATATCTGGATTGATCCCCTGACGATCGCAGGGGGAAAATAATATTCAAAGGAGTAAATAAAAAATGCACGATGATGGACTTACCATAAATGATCTGTTCGACCAGGGCAAATTACTCGTGGCAATCGGGAGAAATCCCCCGCCTGTTCGTGTCACCGAACTACACGAGAGCGGATCGCCGTTCTGTCCGGTTTGTGGAGATCCCGCCGAATGGCCGATTTTGTTTCTCCGGCCGTTGGCGAAAGCGTATAATCTAAACGTAGGCCGTGGGCTGTGGCACTACAAATCCCATCCGGTGCACTTTACAAAACCGTGCGCCGCGTGTGGGGTGCCTCTCACTTTCACGGCGCAGCTCATGGTGATTTAGACAGTCCCGGCGATGATCCAGAAATACCCACCCGCCTGGTGAGCCGTACCGGTACGGAAATAGAAAAAAAAAACAGGAAGTGATAAAATTACCTACACATGCCCCACTCTTAAGGAGTGGCGATTACAACGGGGCACTCTCGCCGAAAAGATATATCAAGAATTATACGATATTTCGGCCGAGATAAGCGCCAATAATAGCAAGTTCGTTGATCTGACTGCGAGCATGGTATCAAGCACCAGCCTGGCAGCGAACGGCGCCGATCTCGCAGACGGGACGAATCCCACGTTTTACGCGGTTTTCACACCTCCGGTTCCCATCACCGTCGTAAAAATGTATACATATATAACAGAATCGTATGCGAAAGATACAATTGACGCGGTGATCGCCGTGGCAACAGAGGAAGATACTCCTGTCACCATCTTCACCCGGACCCTGACAGCCGGGGGAGAGGCCGCCCGGTCTTTCGCATCCAAGACCCCGGAAACGGGAACCGCCGATATCGACGCGGGAACCGGGCTTAACCTGGTGATCACATCGACCGCCAGCGACACGGGCACCGGACACGCGAAAGTCTGGCTTGAATATATTGAACGGTGATCAGGATGTTTTCAACAAAGGATATGGACTCGAGGATCCGGGAGCTTATCGCAAAGGATCCCCAGATCGAACGCAGGATAAGAGAAATCGTGAATATCGAATTATACGGAGATGAGGCAAAACATGGCAGCGAATGAAATAATAACTTTGACAGCACCGGCGGTAAATTCTGAAATGGGAGCACTCACGGTATCAGTAACAGGTCCGCGTGGCGATGTCGACGCGCTCCTGCGTGAACTGTACGTGAAATGCAAGGAAGTAGCACGGAATAAGACCAGCGAGCTGATCGCCGCCGGTATCTATACCGACTACGATGAGATGAAACACGGCGCCAGCTACGGGCCCCCCTCCTCGTATTGAGCAGGCATGGCGGCGATGATCCAGGGGCTTTTACAAATTACCTTACGCAACCCGGCCGCTGGTGAGCCAAAAACGCCAAAACGTATGCAAAACCCAGCGACGTGTGGGGCGCGTGCTGGAGCAGTTTAAACCCGCCTCTGTTCCCTCCTGATATGGCAGGGGCGGGATCATTCTCACCGGGCGATGACCCACCCTGGATTTCTTCCCCAGGGCATGGCGAGCCTGTATCCAAAAAAAAGCGGATTTTACCGGCCCTAACGGGTGATGAGGAAAGGGGAGGCTCCCCACGGCCTCCCCTATTTCCTCCGTGACTGTAGGATCGCTTTTATTTGCCTTCATATTAGCGTTACAGCGCCGGATCGGCATGGTCCCCGATAGGTGGCACCCTCAAAACGAACGGACACCCCGGCGATCTTCGCCAGTTCTTTCTTTGTGTCTATCACTTCGTCAGATATCTGACAAAGTGTCCTGCCTGGAGCGGTGCCTCCATGCTCTCTTTGTTTCTCCTTTGCCTTCGCTGCGATCTTTGCCAGCTCTTTCTTTGTGTCTATCTTAAGGTTGTCAGATATCTGACAACCTTTATTGCCGGCCCCCTCTGATAGTCGCTGGTTCTCCTGTTCGTCAGATATCTGACAAACAAGGACCTTTAAGGGTTGCTAAAATCGCTCCTTTCAGGATTGCGGAGAATTTTTTATTCTGCGCAATTCTGTTATACGGGCTCCGATTGCCAAAATAAGCCCGGTTTAAAAATGACCCTTTGCGTGATATTTGCTTCCAGTGGAAAAACGGCAATTTAGGCTTATTTTCCCCCCAGGGGCAGGGTCCCTCAGTAACCACCGTTTCCAGTGGAACGTATCAATTCCAGGCCCGGCGCTCGAGCATGGCCGCGTGAGTCTTGCTGATATCCTCACGCGTGACTGTCTTCAAGGATAGGATCCCGCCCCTCATCGCCATGTGGAACCGGATCACCTGGTCCCCGGCCTTTACCTCTGCGTATGGTTTAGTCATCTAAAGGCTCGAGCAGGAGCACGGCGATCCGCTTATCCTTCCATGCAATAGGGACAAATACCCTGGCAGAAGTGCCCCCGTTCATTGCCTTCTTTACGATATAGTCATAGCATTTAAGAGGGCACTCTATAGGCTCTTTTTCCATAACTTATATTACAATAAATAACTATTTATAGTTATACGGTAATAGCAATAAATTGTAATGGGAGTGAAAAACTACCATGACAGAGAGAGAGAAAGAAGAGATCAGAATGGCGGGCCACTCCTCAAGTGTGGCACACGTCAGGACCGCCATGAATGGATCGACATCAGAACAAAAGAACCTTTCTGGAGCATCTGCCTGGAAGCGGATCGGCCGCCTCGAGAAACAGGGGGAAGGGGTGAAGATCACCTTCACGGATCCCTTTGGTGCCTCTCACGTGGCGTACGTCACCAGGCAGGAAGTCAGGAAGATCACAGCGGATCGCATGCCCGGTGACGTGGTGACGATCAGCGAAACACCCACGGAGGTTATCACGGAGATCGCGGGCCGCGCTTTTCGCAGCAGAACCGGCCGGGCACTCATGATCCGGGTGCCCTGGTATTCCGGGGACCTCATGACCCCGTGGGCTGCGTTCCAGAAAGTCATGGAAGGCACACAGCCAGCGGCGCCGGTGTCAATCGTCCAAATACTGACTCCCGCCCCGAAAGTGTCACAGAACGGCGCCACGGGCATTTCCCACGGGCTCGAGGGGTGCTTCTGATGAACCCCTCCCTTTCACAGCAGGCACGGTATGAAGGTGAACGGATCTGCCTGGTATGCTGCAGGGAGCGTGGCCTGAAAGCCGACGTCGGAGGAAAGAATTATGCGTGAACAGCGTAAGATATTGGTTGGCCGCGTGGCCAGCAACAAGATGGACAAAACCGTGGTCGTGACGGTGGAACGTGTGCGCCGTCACGCGCTGTACGGCAAGGTCATCAAGATCACCCGGCGCTTCATGGCGCACGATGAGAATAACACCTGCCAGATAGGTGACATGGTGCATATCCTGGAATCTCAACCGCTGAGCCGCCACAAGCGTTGGGTGGTTACCGAGATTCTGAATCGCTCGAACCAGGAAGTGGTTTGATTCGTTTTCCGCAACCGTGCCGCACGTGCGGCCTGGTCGCATGACCAGGCGGGGCTGTGATACGCGACGGTTCGGTGATTCACACAGAAGGAGACAACAATGATTCAACAGGAAAGCCGGTTGGTTGTTGCAGACAATACAGGCGCCAAAGAAATCCTGTGCATTCGTGTCAAGGGTGGCTCCACGCGCCGCTATGCTTCGGTGGGTGACATTATTGTCGCCTCGGTCAAACAGGCTGCGCCCAATGGCTCGGTCAAGAAAGGCGATGTGGTACGCGCCGTGGTCGTGCGCACCGCACGCGGGTACGGCCGCTCTGACGGTTCACATATCAAATTCGATGATAATGCGGCGGTCATCATTGATGAAGCGAAGAACCCCAAGGGGACGCGCATCTTTGGCCCGGTGGCCCGTGAGCTGCGCGAGCGAGGCTTCATGAAGATCGTGTCCCTGGCTCCGGAAACGCTTTAAGACGTGGTGTCAACAGCCAAAGCCAGTGGAAGTGAGCGAGTAACGAGGAGAGCCGGGTTATGAAGATTAGAAAAGGCGACACGGTTGAAGTCATTCGAGGCGAACATCGCGGGGCGCGTGGCAAGGTCAATACGGTGCTGCTGGGCAGGGATAAGTTGGGGCACAGAGATCCAAATGATGTCCGCGTGGTAGTGGCAGGCGTCAACCTGATCATCAAACACCAACGGCGCACCGGCAATGTACGCACCCAGGTCGGCCGCATTGAGCGCGAGGCGCCAATTCACGTTTCCAATGTGATGCTCGTTTCGCCCAAGTCGAATGAGCCGGTACGCGTCGGCTCGATGGTGGGCGCCGATGGCCGTAAGGTGCGTCGCGAAGCGGGCACCGACGAAGCCATTGATTGATGATGGCGAAAGAGACGGAGTAAACGATGAACGCACAACCAAAACTTAAGGTGCGCTATCACAATGACATTATCAAGGCCATGCGCGAGGATTTTGGCTACAAGAATGTCAATGAAGTGCCGCGGATCGAAAAGATCGTCGTGAATATCGGGATGGGCGAGGCACTACAAAATGCCAAGGCCCTGGAAGCGGCCGCGGGCGACCTGGCGACGATCACTGGACAGAAACCGGTGATCACCAAGGCCCGGCGCTCGATTGCGACGTTCAAACTGCGTGAGGGCAACGCGATTGGCGTGAAGGTGACGCTGCGTGGCACTCGCATGTACGAATTCATGGACAGACTGTGCAATATCGCGCTGGCGCGTCAGCGTGACTTTCGCGGTGTGTCACCCGACGCTTTCGATGGCCGTGGCAACTATAGCCTGGGACTGCGTGAGCAGCTGATCTGGCCGGAAATTGATTACGACAAGGTTGACCGTGTACGTGGGATGGAAATCACCGTCGTGACGACGGCCAAGACGGACGAAGAGGCGCGTCGGTTGCTGTCTCTGTTCGGCATGCCGTTCCGAGGGCAGGCGGAGGCCACGCCGGCGAAATGACCGGCCCGCATAACGAAGACTGTGGAGCGCGTTGAATGTCAACGAAAGCATTAGAACTCAAGGTCAAGAAGAAGCAGAAGTTCCGGGTCAGACAGTATACCCGCTGCGAGCTGTGTGGCAGGTCGAAGGCGGTGTACCGAAAGTTCAAGATCTGCCGGATCTGTTTCCGGGAGCTGTCTTACAAGGGTGAACTGCCGGGGATCCGCAAAGCCAGCTGGTAGGGCAGGAAACCAGTAGTGGAAGGCCTGGATGACAAAGGCCGGGGAAAATAAAACTCGCTGGAATTGTCGCTATTAAAAGGC
>ERZ1026800.1728-NODE-1728-length-13255-cov-3.457343_pt1 | contig 13255 bp, 12 predicted proteins | sample MGYA00520873_ERZ1026800 | MGnify/ENA primary metagenome ERZ1026800 (study PRJEB33270, sample SAMEA104284475) | anaerobic digester metagenome | biome: Anaerobic digester microbiome; feature: mesophilic sludge digester; material: Anaerobic digester biomass...
ATCTTAAGATTATGATGGGATACGGGGTACAGGAGATTATGAGCAATATTGCAGTATTGGCGGCAATAGGGCTTATATCTGCAGTGCTTTCGGTTCTGATACTCAGGGAGAATGGAGGGATGAGGGATGCTCAGTATAATAAAGCTAAGACTGTTAGGGCTTAGGGATGATTTTGCGGTAATTGTTCTCATGACCGTCATGGCCCTTGGCTTCACTGCCATTTTCGGCATCTCTTTTGATGACTTCAGGCCGACGGTACTGGTTGTGGATGAGGATAAAAGCAGTTATTCCGAAGCCTTGATCAATGAACTGAAGGGCGATAGGGGATTATACTTTGAAGTCTCGAATATGAAGGATGCGGCGGCGGAAGTGGAAGAAGGCAAGGCAATTGCCGCACTGGTTATACCAAAGGGCTTTGATGAGGGCATAAAAAGCGGCGAAAGAGCTTCTTTGGGGGTATTAAAGATCAAGGACGACATTCTCATATTCACAATGCAGAAGGTAGTATCGGGTATAGTCCTTAAAATGGCGGAGGGTGAAAGAATAGCAGATATCACTGCGGATTTTATACACACCCTTAAGCCCGAAGCCGGCCAGGCTGTGAAGGTATCCGCATATCGAAGCGTTATGGAGGCATGGGAATACAAAAGGCCTTTGGAAGTAACCTCTTCTGTTGCCGGTACAGGAGCAGACAGCAGCTACGACAATCTTAAACATTCCATGATAGGCTTTTCCTTGTTTTTCTCGATGTATACAATGGTGTTCGGTATAGGCACAATATTAAATGACAGACAGTATAAGACATGGCAGCGAATGCTGATAACCCCCGTATCCAAAGCCTCAATACTTGGGGGAAACATGGTGACGGCATATTTCATCGGTGCCATTCAAATAGGAATATTGATACTTGGAGGGAAATATCTGCTGGGAATTGACTGGGGAAGCAGTATTTCAGGAATTCTCACCGTGGCGGGTTCTTTTGTATTTGCCGTTACTTCCATGGGACTTATGCTGTCCGGTGTGGTAAAAACCCATGCTCAGCTTTCTGCGGTTACCCCGGTGGTGCTTACCAGTACTTCAATGCTGGGAGGCTGCATGTGGCCTTTGGATATAGTAAACAATAAAGTGCTGCTTTTCCTGGCGGAACTCACACCTCAGAAATGGGCAATACAGGGTATGGAAAGTATAGTATCCAAGGGGATGGGCTTTGAAGCGGCAGTGTATCCTGCAATTGTGCTTATGATAATGGGAGTGTTGTTCTTTGCAGTCGGAGTGAAAATTATGAGGTTTGAATAGATTTGCAAATAATAAAAAATACTATGGATAATGTTAACATGTAGAGTTATAATATATATATTGATTTTCGAGTGGGGGATTAACTCAGCCGGTTAGAGTGCCATCGTCACAAGGTGGAAGTCGCAGGTTCGAATCCCGTATCCCCCACCATTGCTAAAAAATCATAGAGCTATCGAAAGATCGCTCTATTTTTATAGAGGTGTTTGGATACCCTTTTTGGATGGATTTGCATTCTCTTTTAGATGCATTTACATAATTTTAAACCAAATAATATATGTAGTCTTAGTACTGCTCAACGAAAGGAATGATTAAATGGAAATCAAAGTACCCAGCGATATTGAAATAGCGCAGAACTCACAGATGAAGACCGTATCGCAGATTGCGGAGCAATGGGGAATAGAAGATGATGAACTGGAGCTATACGGCAAGTATAAGGCAAAAATCAATCTAAAAATTTTTGAGCGATTAAAAGACAAACCTGACGGAAAACTGGTATTGGTTACTGCTATCACTCCCACTGCTGCAGGAGAAGGCAAGTCGACAACCACGGTAGGCTTGGGCCAGGCTCTTAATAAAATTGGGAAAAAGGCGATAATAGCTTTAAGAGAACCGTCTTTGGGCCCGGTTTTCGGCGTGAAGGGCGGAGCCGCAGGGGGAGGATACTCCCAGGTAGTGCCTATGGAGGATATCAATCTTCATTTTACCGGAGACATGCATGCAATTACTGCAGCCAACAACCTGCTTGCTGCAGCCATTGACAATCATATAAACCACGGAAACACACTGAATATAGATCCAAGGCAGATAGTCTGGAAAAGAGTAATGGATATGAACGACAGGGCACTCCGTGAAATAGTGGTGGGCCTTGGAGGAAAGGCCAACGGCTTTGTAAGGCAGGACGGCTTTATGATAACTGTGGCTTCTGAAATAATGGCTATACTGTGCCTTTCCAATGATTTGATGGATTTAAAAGAAAGATTCGGCAGGATGGTTGTTGCATATAATTATTCGGGAGAACCGGTTACCTGTTCCGATTTAAGGGTTCATGGGGCTATGGCCATTCTTATGAAGGACGCCATAAAGCCTAACTTGGTTCAGACTTTGGAAAACACACCTGCACTTATTCACGGCGGACCCTTTGCCAACATAGCCCACGGCTGCAACAGCATAATTGCTACAAAGCTGGGCTTGAAGCTGGGGGAATACCTTATTACCGAGGCAGGCTTCGGGGCTGATCTTGGAGCAGAGAAGTTCTTTGACATTAAATGCCGTTTTGGGGGCTTAAAGCCTTCCGCAGTTGTAATAGTAGCAACCATACGTGCTCTTAAGATGCACGGAGGGGTTGCAAAGGCGGAACTGGGGAAAGAAAACCCGGAAGCAGTGGATAAAGGATTTGAAAACCTTGAAAAGCAAGTGGAAAACATCCGCAAGTTCGGACTTCCGGTATTGGTTGCCGTTAACAGGTTTGTAACCGATACCGAAGCCGAAATCGAACTGCTTGTCAAAAAGTGCAAGGTATATGGCGTAGAGGTTGCATTGAACGAGTGCTGGTCAAAAGGCGGAGAAGGCGGAACATATATGGCCGAAACCCTTGTAAAACTGGTTGAAGGCTCAGCACCTGATTTTAAATATCTTTACAATGTTGAAGCTCCTATAGCCGAAAAAATCGAAACAATTGCAAAGGAAATCTATGGCGGGGACGGTGTTGTTTTCACTCCCAAAGCACAAAGGGAGATGCAGAAGCTTGCGGATATCGGACTGGATAAGCTGCCTGTCTGTATGGCAAAGACTCAATACTCACTGTCTGATGATCCCAGCCTTCTAGGCGCTCCAAAGGGCTTCAAGGTTAGTGTGAAAGAAGTGAGGGTATCCGCAGGAGCGGGCTTTATAGTATGTCTTACGGGGGATATTATGATAATGCCGGGACTTCCAAAGATACCTGCAGCAGAAAAAATCGATATAGATGAAAAGGGTGTAATAACAGGTTTATTCTAAGTTTTAGAAGAGGGGGAAAGCAATGGGCGGGATGAACAGAATAATAGAATGTGTCCCGAATTTCAGTGAAGGAAGAGATTTGGACAAAATAGAAAAAATTGTGAACCCTTTCAGGGGAAAGGACAATGTAAAGCTTCTGGATTATAAAAGAGACGAAGATCACAACAGAGTGGTTGTTACTGTTGTGGGGGAACCCCAAGGGGTGAAGGAATCGGTACTGGAAGCCATGGGTGTTGCTATAGCGCTTATAGATATGACAAAGCACCGGGGACAGCACCCCAGAATGGGGGCAGTAGACGTAGTACCCTTCATACCCATAAAGAATGTAAGCATGGAAGAGGCCGTTGAACTTGCAAAGGAAGTGGCAGGAGAGGCATCGGAGAAGTATGGGCTTCCGATTTTTCTGTATGAAAAGGCTGCAGCAGATCCCCAAAGAGAAAACCTGGCAAACATTCGCAAGGGTGAATTTGAGGGTATGGCAGAAAAGATAAAGCTGCCTGAGTGGAAACCGGATTACGGCCCGGCAGAAATTCACCCGACTGCAGGGGCAGCTGTTATCGGTGCAAGGATGCCCTTGGTAGCCTTCAATGTGAATCTGAATACAAACAGAATGGATATTGCCAACAAGATTGCAAGGAATGTCAGATTTTTAAACGGCGGCTTGCGATACTGCAAGGCAATAGGCATAGAGCTTAAGGACAGGGGAATGGTGCAGATTTCCATGAACATGACCGATTATACAAAGACCGCTCTTTACAGATCCTTTGAGCTTATCAGAATAGAAGCGGCCAGATACGGTGTTACAATTGCCGGCAGTGAAATAATAGGACTTCTGCCTATGGAAGCCTTGATTGATACGGCGGTATATTACTTGGGCGTGGAGGATTTCTCCATGGATCAGATACTGGAAAACAGATTGATGGAATAAGAGACAGGAGAAACGTCCCCCTGTCTCAAATTTTTATAAACCGGTATTCGTTGCCTTTCCACTGCAAAAACTTTATGAAGTCGTCATATAACAGCGAAACAGTTGCTGTATTTACATTGGGATGGAAGCATATATGTATTGAATTCTTAAGGTCTTCATCCACAAGTACAGTTACCTTTTTTTCCTCATCATTCAGCAGGCCGAAGGGAGTGACTGCACCGGGAGTCAGCCCAAGGTGCTTCATCAGTCTTTCTTCCGAAGCAAAGCCTAAGCGGGAGCTGCCAATCTGTTTGGCAATGTCTTTAAGGTCTGCCCTCTTTTCCTGGGAGACAATAATAAGGTAATGCTTGTCGCCCTTGTCATTTCTGACGAAGAGATTCTTGCAGTGCTTACCTTTCATATCCATATTTAATTCATCAAGCTGTTGAATTGTATATACCGGTACGTGTTCATACTGTGTATATGGAATTTTCAGTTGATTCAGCACTTCGTATACTTGTTTTTCATTTTCTGTCATTGCAGTTGTATGCCTCCTTGATTTCTGTGTATAATTATATTACCACAAAAGCAAGAGGCATAAAAGTGTTCGTAATCCTTAACTTAGAAGCCTAACCCTAAATTTCGCGTCTCGCGTCTCGAATCCCGTGTCTGAAAATTGCCGTGCAATTTTCTAATATTCCGTATAAACACTGGTATAACCGTATATAAGATGATAATGGCCGCTGTCCATAGTTGTTATGCATTGAAAGAAATGTACATGTCCGCCATCCACCTGAAAATCCGGACTGGTTAATATTGAATAGTAGTGAATATGTTCATTTTCCTCGGTTGTATAACCGGACATGTAGTGTACATGGCCTTCGAAGTCGGGATTTTTGGTTGTCACTCCGGAGTAATTATGGAAATGCGAGGCTTTCCGGCCGGTCCTGCCCTCAAAATTGTGCCTGTGCAGCTCATCATACATATTGCATACCCCCTGCTATAAATCTATGCAGCGGCAAGGGCTTTTGACATCTATTTTTCTATGCATTTGAATTATCACAGACATTGATGTATCATAATGGATAAAACGAGGCAAAAAGATGTTCAATAGGCGGTGGTAAAAGATATGAAAGCCAAAATACTGGTTGTTGATGACGACTTCAATATAGCGGACCTTATAAGGCTGTACCTGGAGAAGGAGATGTACGAGGTAAAGACGGTATACTCCGGCAGGACTGCTCTTGATGTATTCCGTTCATGGACTCCGGATCTTGTCATTCTTGATATTATGCTTCCGGAAACAGACGGCTATGAGGTATGCAGGCAAATAAGGAAGATAAGCGGTATTCCCATTATTATGCTTACCGCAAGGGGAGAAACCTTTGACAAGGTACTGGGCCTGGAACTGGGAGCGGATGATTATCTTGTAAAGCCTTTTGAACCGAAGGAGCTTACTGCAAGAGTAAAAGCAGTGCTCAGAAGAACCATGGGCTCTGATACAATAGTTGAAGAAGTTGTATATCCTCAGCTGGTAATTAATAAAAGCGATTACAGCATTACATTCCAAGGCAGGAAGGCGGACATACCTCCGAAGGAACTGGAGCTGTTCTATTTCCTTGCAAGCCATCCAAATCAGGTTTTTACGAGGGAACAGCTGCTGGAAAAACTATGGGGATACGATTTCATGGGTGACTCGAGGACTGTGGATGTTCATGTAAAAAGGCTCAGGGAGAAGTTCAGTGATGAAGCGGGCAGATGGGAAATAAAGACTGTTTGGGGCGTAGGCTATAAATTTGAGGTGAGATGATGAAGAACAGTATACAGAAGAGATTGTTCATAACCTATGGCGTAGCAATAATAATAGGCTTTACTATACTGGCCTTGTCACTTCTCAGGATATTCGACCAGTATTTCATCGAAAACAGGAAAGAGCTTCTGTATGAGCAGGGCAGGAAGGTGGCCAGGGAAGCTGCAACAGTGCTTTATTCGGGGAATCCCAATTCCAGGAGTCTTATTAATGATTTGCAGGTCCTGGACAGGTTTTTGGATGCTCATATCTGGGTTATAAACAGTGATGGAATAATAGTTGCCGTTTCCGGGTCCAACGAAGAAAGGCTGCTGGGCAGGCAGGTCAGGGAAGAGAAGATCGGAAACCTTGCAAAAGGGGAAAGTATTGAGGAGAGAGGTAATTTTGACGGGATGCTTGGTGAATCTTCTTTGACCGTAGGCTATCCCGTATTTGTCAACAACAGGTTTTCCGGCGGGGTGCTGGTACACGCTTCACTTCTTGAGATACAGGAAAATTTCAGAGAAATATACAGACTGACGCTTTGGGTTATTCTGATTTCCGTTGCCATTGCTTATGCAATCCTGTATATCCAGATACGGAGGATTTCTGAACCATTAAAGGAGATAAGCGGAGCTGCAAAGGTTATTGCCGGAGGGGAGTTCCACAAGCGCTTGAATATTAATACGGGAGATGAAATTGAAGAACTTGGCAACAGCTTCAACAATATGGCGAAGTCATTGGAAAAAATAGAAGAGAACAGGCGGAATTTGATTGCGAACATATCCCATGACCTGCGCTCGCCGATGACTTCAATCAGGGGTTTCATTGAAGGAATGATTGATGGTACTATACCTGAGGATAAAAGGGAGCATTATCTGAACATAGTTCTGGATGAGAGCAACAGATTGATAAAGATGACCAATGAACTGCTGGAGCTTAGCAATATGCAGCAAGGAAGCCTTGAAATCAAAAAGGAAGCCTTTGAGCTTAACGAGACAATAAGAAGAAAGCTTGTTGCATATGAAAAAGGCATAACAGAGAAAAAACTTGATGTAGTTTTCAGCATGTTTGAGGAGAAAACCTTCGTATTGTCTGATCAGACACTGCTTGAAAGGGTACTTTCCAACCTTATGGACAATGCAGTAAAATTCACACCTGAAAAGGGCAGCATTGAGATAAGGACATCAACAAAGGAAGACAGAATAATAGTGGAGATTACCAATACCGGAAAATCGATAAGCTCTGAGGAGCTTAACAGGGTATGGGAAAGGTTCCACAAAGGGGATACTTCAAGAGGCCTTCACAAAGGAGGATACGGATTAGGGCTTGCCATCGTCAGGGAAATAATTAGCCAGTTGGGTGAGAGGATATGGGTCTCCAGCGGTGAAGGTTATGTAAAATTTACATTAACTATTGAAAAAGCTTAAAGTTTACAATTTGTTCATATTTTGTTCAAAACTTTGGATTATATTTATGGTATAGTTCAACTAGATCCGTTAGGAGGGATAAGATATGAGCGAATTTTTTGAAGAAAATAATGAAAACAACGAAATGAACAATACCTTTTACAGGGAAGTCATTGAAAGGAAGCCGGAGAAAAGCTCCAGAAAATTCATAGCTTTGGTGCTTGCTTTAGGGCTTGGGCTCGGCACGATTTTCGGATACGGGATAGACAATTTTCTGCCTAGTCCCGGAAGTGATGTAAACAATGTATATGCAGCAGCCGTGGATAATACCAAAATTGTATACAGCGGGACGGTATCGCCCGTAGTGCCCATTGCGGAAAAGGTTTCACCGTCAATAGTTGCTATCAGCCTTAAGACGAGAACCAGAGACTTTTTCGGCAGGATTTTTGAAGGCCAGGGAACAGGCTCGGGAATCATAATCGACAAGCAGGGCCATATAGTAACCAACAACCATGTGGTTGAAGGGGCTGACGATATAATAGTAATACTCCATGACGGCAAAGAGCTTGAAGCAACTCTGATAGGGCGCGATTCCCAGACAGACCTGGCAGTAATAAAAGTTGACTCGGACAATCTGACGGTTGCGGAGCTTGGAGACTCTTCAGCACTTAAGGTGGGAGAGCTTGCAGTTGCCATAGGCAGCCCGATGGGCACTGAATATGCCGGCTCGGTTACAGCGGGAATAATAAGCGGACTCAACAGAACGGTCAGCATAGGAGACGATTCCATAAAGCTTATCCAGACTGATGCCGCAATAAATCCCGGAAACAGCGGAGGGGCATTGGTAAACAGCGAAGGGAAGGTCATAGGGATTAACACAATAAAGTTTGCAGAAACAAGAGTTGAGGGGATGGGTTTTGCCATTCCGATAAATGAAGCAAAGCCTATTATTGAGGACCTAATCAACAACAAGAAGGTATTAAGGCCATTTCTTGGAATACAGGGAATAACAATAAGCAAGGAAGAGGCTGAACAATTTCAGCTGCCTCAGGGTGTCGGCGTAAGGGTTGTAATACCGGGCAGCGGTGCAGAAGCGGCCGGAATCAGAAGAGGCGATATCATAACAAAAGTAGATGATAAGAAGGTTCTCACAATTGAGGATCTGATAGCTGAAATACAGAAGCACAAGGTAGGAGACAGCATACTGGTAGAAGTGTATAATCAGGGTAATGAATACAAGACACTTCGTGTTAAGCTGACTGCCAACAATGATTAGATAAATAAGAGACAGGCAACTGTCTCAGTTTGCAGACAAACACGGTTTCAGCCAGAAACGGAAACCGTGTTTTTTCATGAAATGGAATACTTTTTGAAGTAAATTGTGTGGAGTGGGTCCGGTTTTGCCGGATCTCCACATCCAATTTGCCATCTTTTTTAAATTCATACATGCAGCAACAAGCATCGCCTGCGCTGACACCCTTTTTAATCCTCGTAGGGTTGTCCATCTCATGCCATGCTTCTCTTTCATATCCGCAAAGACCCTTTCTATGGTTTCTTTACGCTGCGCATATATTTCTTTGTTTAAATCAGTGTGTCTCAGATGTTCTGCCTCTTCCACATAATGAGCCCATATATGACGAGTTATTTGCTTAGTGTAGTCTTTGCTATTTGTACATTGGCTCAGGTAAGGGCAGTTTTTGCATATTTGTGGGTCCGATTTATATTCTTTATAGCCTTCTCTATTTGTGGTTCTGTAACTTAATATTTGGTTATTGGGACATATGTAGCAATCATAATGTTCATCATATATATACTCATATTTCTTAAAAAATCCAGTCTTAGTCATTGGCCTGGTGTAGGGCATTACTGGCCTTATCTCTTGGTCTATCAGTGTCTTGCAGTTGTATGGTGTCTTGTACCCAGCATCTAAAGCAACATATTCAGGCTTTCCTACATTCTTTTTCACCTGCTCTAAAACTTCATCTAACATTGTACTGTCATGTACATTTGCAGCAGTAGCAGCTATACCGAGTATGAAGCCGTGCCTGTCACAGGCTGTATGGAATGAATAAGCAAAGCATTTCTCTTTTTCATTCTTCCTTAGTACTCCGCTATCGGGATCCGTTCTGTTAACTTTGGTTTCCTTCAACTCTGTTTTTTTACTCATATCCAGCGGTGCCTTCCCATGTAGCTCACGGTCTTCATTGATTTCCTGTTCTAAAAGTTCTTGGTAATTACGGGCTTCTTTCTCCAGCAGAACTTTATCGAACTTCTTTTTGTTGGCATTTGCTTTAACATGGGTTGCATCTATGAAAACAGCATCTGCTTTAACAAACTCAGCACTTACTGCCTTTTCTAAGATTTTTGCAAATATCTGTTCGAATATATCTGTATCCTTAAACCTTCTGACATAATTCTTTCCGACTGTTGTGAAATGAGGTATCTGTTCGTTAAGTCCATATTTGATAAACCAGCGATAAGCAGTATTTGTTTGTATTTCAGAAATAGTCTGGCGCATTGACTTAATCCCGAATATATACTGTATAAATACAATCTTAAAGAGCACCACAGGATCAATACTCGGGCGTCCGTTGTCTATACAATACTTATCAGACACTAGGTCATATATGAAATTGAAGTCTATTGCAGCTTCAAGCTTTCTCACTAGATGATCCTCTGGCACAAGCTGATCCAAGCACAACATTTCTATCTGACTGCGGATATCATCTTTATCCTTTGTTAACATCTAAAACACCACCATATCAATACTTTAGAGTATATATTCGACATAAAAGAAGAGAATCCTTTTTGTTTTCAAGGATTCTCTCGAAAATTTTATACTTTGTCTTCAGTCTGAGCTGCACACAAATGTGCAGCTCCTTCCGTCTATAGCTCTTTTCCTTTATTGTACGCCTTGATATTAATATCTACCAGTTTGGGATTGATTGTTTCCCTTATGATTTCTTCCCAGTCAATTTCATTCATTTTGAGAGCTTTTACCAAAGCACCTAAAAGCACTATATTCTGAGTCTTGATATTTCCCAGTTCCTCCGCTATTTTCCCCGCATCAATTACAACTGTTTTAAATGAACCCTGCAGTGCTTCTATTAGTCCCCGGGGGTATTCTTCCTTGCCGCTGGCAATTGGCATTGAAGGAATCTCATAGTTGTTGACTACAACAACTCCGTCCGGTTTGAGATACTCAATCCATCTTACAGCTTCCATCTTCTCAAAAGATACGAGTATGTCAGCCTGGCCTTTGCCAATTATAGGTGAGTAAACCTTTTTGCCGTATCTTACTTGTGTAGTAACACTTCCGCCCCTCTGAGCCATGCCGTGCACCTCTGACATTTTCACGTCGTAACCGGCTTTTATAAGCCCTGCGGTCAATATCCTGCTGACAAGTATTGTTCCCTGCCCGCCGACGCCAACCAATAATATGTTCTTTACATCACTCATATTATTCACCAACCTTCTCTATAGCATCGAATTTGCAAACCTGCATACAAACTTCGCAGCCTACACACATTGACTGATCAATATATGAAGTGCCGTCTTTGAAGAATACGGCAGGACACCCTACCTTCAGGCACATTTTGCACTTCTTGCATTTATCCCTATCGACTTTACATTTTGTCTTGAAAGGCGGTAACCCTTTAATCAGCACACAGGGCCTCTTGGTTACTATTGCATAAGGTTCTTCACTGTTTACTGCTTCTGTGACCACCTCATCCATAGCCTTTAAATCACATGGGTCTACTGTTTTAACCGTTTTATAGCCTATTGCCCTCAATACTTCAACCGGATCTATCTGTACCGCATCTTCACCCATTAAAGTCTTTCCTGTTCCCGGATTCTCCTGGTGCCCGGTCATTCCCGTAATTCTGTTGTCAAGCACTACAGGCACCATTTTACCTTTATTGTATACTATGTCTATTGCTCCTGTAATTCCTGAATGGAAGAAGGTTGAATCACCTACAACACCAAACACCTTGTTGTCCCGTCCGGATGCCTCAAAGGCCTTAGCCATTCCCATTCCGGCACTAAAGCCTGCTCCCATACATATGCAGGTATCTACTGCATTAAGAGGTGGTGACCCTCCAAGAGTATAACAGCCAATATCGCTTGTTACTACTGTATTCTTTTTCTTTGACATTGTATAAAAGAAACCCCTGTGAGGACAGCCGGGGCAGAGCACCGGAGGCCTTCCTACTACTTTGGCATCAACCTTCTTTGTCTCGTTTTCCTTATTCAAAAGGGCTTTCGCTACTATATCCGGATTAAGCTCATACATCGGAGGTATAAGCTCTTTGCCTATGCACTTGACTCCTTCAGCTTTTATCTGTTCTTCCATAAAGGGGTCCAGTTCTTCAACAACATAAACAGTCTCAAATTTAGAAGCAAATTCTTTTATCAGCTTCATTGGCAGCGGGAATGTAAAACCGAGCTTTAAATACGAAGCATTGTCTCCGAATACTTCCTTAACATACTGATAAGATATTCCCGCAGTTATTATACCTATTTTTGTGTCCTTGTTATATTCAATCTTGTTGAGAGGTGAGCTGTATGCATATTCTTCAAGAGATTTCATTCTTTCTTCAACTTTTATGCGGGCAATCTTCGCATTAGCGGGAGTTGCTACGTACTTGGCCGCATTTCTCTCATATCTCTTTGGCTCAACTTCTATTCTCTCCCCAAACTCTACCATGCTCTTGCTGTGGCATATCCTGGTTGTTACCCTGTACAGTACAGGTGTATCAAATTGTTCGCTGATTTTGAATGCCTCCGCCATAAAGTCCTTGGATTCCTGGCTGTCGCTGGGCTCAATCATCGGCATCTTGGCAAATTTTGCATAATACCTGTTATCCTGCTCATTCTGTGAACTGTGCATGCTTGGATCATCCGCTGTAATAAGTACATATCCTGCATTTACTCCCAGATACGAGTAAGTGAATATCGGGTCTGCCGATACGTTGACACCAACGTGCTTCATTGCTGATAAGCTTCGTACCCCTGCAATGGATGCACCAATTGCAACTTCCGTTGCAACCTTCTCATTCGGTGCCCATTCGCAATAAATGTCATCTTTGAATTCTACAATGTTTTCTAATATTTCCGTACTTGGCGTGCCCGACAAGCCCGGCATCGCCTACGCGATCCTCGGACCGATCGCCGCGGCCAACATCGACGTCGACATGATCGTGCAGAACATCGGCGCGTCCGGCCAGACCGACATCTCGTTCACGGTGCACCGCAACGAGTACCGCAAGGCGATGGACACGCTCGAGCGCGAGCGCGGCACCGCGTTCAACTGCCGCGAGATCAAGGGCGACGACCGCATCGCGAAGGTGTCGGTCGTCGGCATCGGGATGCGCTCGCACACCGGGCTCGCCGCGATGATGTTCAAGGCGCTCGCCGACGAGGGCATCAACATCCAGATGATCTCGACCTCCGAGATCAAGATCGCGGTCGTCATCGACGAGAAGTACCTCGAGCTCGCGGTGCGCGTGCTGCACAAGGCGTTCGAGCTCGAGAAGGCGCCAGCGTAAGCGTCGGATTCGACGCGGCTTTTTCGCCCGTCGTGCTGGACGGGGCCGGCCCCGGACCGGTAGAATCACAGGTTCCCCGCGCGCATCGCGCACCGGAGACGTGGCCGAGTGGTCGAAGGCACTCCCCTGCTAAGGGAGCATACGGGCTAAAACCTGTATCGAGGGTTCGAATCCCTCCGTCTCCGCCAGGCTCGCACCGTACGGCCCGGAAACGTGGGTAACAGGCCGTTCTTGAGACATGGGTGACAACCGCGTGCCGAACGGGTGGAACGGCATCCGCGTCGATCACTGCCTCCGCATCATGCCTCTC
>ERZ1026800.1730-NODE-1730-length-13240-cov-2.570045_pt1 | contig 13240 bp, 10 predicted proteins | sample MGYA00520873_ERZ1026800 | MGnify/ENA primary metagenome ERZ1026800 (study PRJEB33270, sample SAMEA104284475) | anaerobic digester metagenome | biome: Anaerobic digester microbiome; feature: mesophilic sludge digester; material: Anaerobic digester biomass...
TCCCTGCCGTGATCACGATCGTGTGCCTCCTCATGATCGGTTTGGTGGTGTACGCCAAGGCTTCCGTGCCGGGCGAGGAGACCGGCCATCCTCAGGCCGGCGAGGAGTGGGTCGCCTCGTATGCCTTCCGCGTCTGCGACGAGGAGTTCACGCTCACCGGCACTCCCGCCGAGCTGACCAAGGATGCCTCCACGGGCAACCCCGATTCGCTGAGCGCAGGCGACGTGGCCTCCAGCTCTGACGGCATCATCCATTACCACCCGCAGACCGGTGGGGCGACGGGCCGCAGGGCCAAGCTCGGCGTGTTCCTCGACGTGTACGACATCACGCTCACCGACACCAAGCTCGAGTTGCCCGCATCGCAGGTCGAAGCCGGCGAGACCCGCTCGTGGGACATCGAAGACGACGACGTGTTCAAGGGTACGGCCTGTGAAGGCGAGGATGCCGTCCTCAAGGTGCGCGTGTGGAACGACTTCACCACCGGCGAGTTCTTCGACAACGTGACCGACTTCCGCAACCTGCGCTTCAACAACAACGGCATGGTGTTCGCGATCGCAGTCGTGCCCAACGACACCGAGATCGCCAAGCCCGACTCGGCCAACAAGTTGGCCGATCTCGGTGTCATCGGCGCCGGTTCGGCAGCCAGTACCACCACGACCGTCACGGGCGACGCCGCCGTCACCACCACCACTGCCGCGGCCGCCACCACGACGACCACCTGATGCGAGCCGTCGTGCTCGTCGGCGGGTTCGGCACTCGCCTGCGTCCGCTCACGTCCACGATCCCCAAACCGATGTTGCCCGTGGGTCACCTACCCATCATCGAGCGGCTGGTCACCAGCCTCGGCCGTAGTGGCATCACCGAGGTGACGCTCGCGCTGGGTTTCAAGCCCGAGCCGTTCGTGCAGGCGTTCCCCGATGGCACGTGTGCCGGTGTCGCCATGCGCTACGCCGTCGAACCCGAGCCGCTCGACACGGCCGGTGCCATTCGTTTCGCTGCCGACGCGGCAGGCATCGACGAGACGTTCGTCGTCGTCAACGGCGACATCCTCACCGACCTCGACGTGTCGCAGCTGGTGCACTTCCACCGTGCGCATGCCGCCGAGGCCACCATCCACCTCATCGCCGTGCCGGATCCATCGGCGTTCGGTGTGGTCGAGCTCGACGACGACGGTCGCGTGTTGCGCTTCGTCGAGAAGCCGGCACCCGGCACGGCCCCCAGCAACCTCATCAATGCCGGCACCTACGTGCTCGAGCCTTCGGTGCTGCAGCGCATCCCGACCGGCCAGAAGGTCTCCATCGAACGCGCCACCTTTCCACTCGTTGCCGGCGACGGCGGGCTGTTCGCGATGGCCACCGACGACTACTGGATCGACACCGGTCGCCCCGAGCTGTACCTGCAGGCCAACCTCGACGTGCTCGCTGCCACACGCGCTCACGATCGTTGCCAGCCCGTGCACGAGACCGCCACGGTGCACCCGCAGGCCGTCGTCGAACGCTCCGTCGTCGGGGCGCACGCGCAGGTCGCCGATGCCACCATCACCGGCTCGGTGCTGCTGCCCGGCGCCGTCGTCGAGTCGGGTGCGGTAGTGACAGACTCGGTGCTGATGGGTCGCGTCGGTGCCGGTGCAGTGGTGCACAACTGCGTGCTCGGGGCCGACGGTGTCGTCGCCCCCGGCGAGCACCTGCGCGACCAGCGTCGCCCCGACCCCAACTCGGGTTCCACCGGCACGTGAACGTGCTCGTGGTGGGTGGCGCCGGGTTCATCGGTTCGCACCTCACGGAGCGCTTGCTGGCAGAGGGTCATGCCGTCGACGTGGTCGACCTGCTCACCTCCGGATCACTGTCCAACCTCGCCGACGCCCGATCGCTGGGCGGCAACCTGAAGATCCACACGCTCGATGCCGGCGCCGACGAGCTCCAGGCGCTGGTGGCCATGCGCTCGCCCGACGTCATCTACCACCTGGCGGTGCTGCCGCCGGGTGTGCCGGCCGAGCACTGTGCAGGTGACGCGATGCGCTCGACGCTCGCGGTGCTGGAAGCCGCACGCTCGTTGGGTGAGGTGAAGGTGGTGGTGGCGTTGTCGGCGGTCACCCTCTACGGCGACGTGCCCGCCAAGGACCAACCGGTGAAGGAGAGCCAGCCGTGGAACCCGGTGGGGGTGCACGGGGTCATCACCCGGGCGCTGGCCGACCTGTTGGCGATGTACCGCGAGCAGCACTCTGTCGAGTTCACCGCGCTGGCCATGGCCAACGTGTACGGCCCTCGGCAGCGGGCCGACGCCGGTGTGGTCGGCGCCTTCGCCAATGCGCTGCAGGAAGGCATCACGCCGGTGATGCACGGCGATGGCCGTCAGACCCGCGACTTCCTCTTCATCGACGATGCTGTCGACGCGCTGGTTCGTGGTGCGCACAAGGGCAGCGGGCTGGTGGTCAACGTCGGCACCGGCGTGGCGACCTCCATCCGCGATCTGTGGGCGCTGATGGCCGGACCCGATGGTCGGGCGCCGTCACCGTCGCCGCGCCGCCAGCACGACGTCTCGCGCTTCGTGCTGTCGCCCACGAGGGCGCGGATCCATCTGGCGTGGGCACCGTGGACGGAGCTGACGGTGGGCCTGCGGGGCATCGGCGATCGGCCACGTGGCCGGCGACCCTCCGACGCCTGATGCCTGACGCCTGACGCCGCGGGCGCGCGTGGCGGTGCGGATCGGTCGAGTCAGCGACGAGCGGCGGCGAGGGTGCGCCGTGCCAGCTCGTGGCCGATCGCAGGCGTCGACATGATGCTGGGAGTGACCACCACGCGCATTCCCGTTGCTTCCACCGCGGTGGCCAGCGATGCGTCGATGGGATCGATCACCAGGGTGCCTGCGATCGCGGCATAGAGCCGTGCCACCCCCACCACCGAGGCCTCGTGGCCCAGTTCCAGCAACATGCGATCGGCGGGGCCCTTCAACGCCGCTCCGCCGATGATGGGCGAGATGGCGACCACCGTGTCGCGGCGGGCCGAGAGCACGGCATCGACGCCGGGCAACGACCGAACAGGGGCGATGGAGACCAGAGGGTTCGATGGCGCGATCACCACCACGTCGCTGTCGGTCAAGGCCATCCGCGCCTGGTCGGTGAGCGATGCTCGGTCGGCGCCGTCGAACCGAACCGCGCCGACGGGCACCGAGTGCCGGCGCTGTACGAAGTACTCCTGGAACGGCACCTCGATGCCTTCGTCGCGCAACGTCACCATCGTGGTGACCCGGTGGTCGGTCATCGGCAAGAGGCGCTGTTGCACTCCCCAGGCGGCGGCGATTTCGGCGGTCACCTCGGTGAGCGTCGCCCCTTCGGCACGTCGCGCGGTGCGGTAGAAGTGAGTGGCCAGATCCTGGTCGCCGAGGTTGAACCACGTGGGCGCCGCGGCCGAGCCTGCCGGGCGCACCGATGTGTAACGGCTCAGCGCCTCCATCGCCCGCCAGGTCTCGTCACTGAGGCCCCACCCGCGTGCGGGGTCGATCGCCTCGGCCAGCGTGTAGACGATGGTGTCGATGTCGGGGGAGATGGCCAGGCCGTGCATCACCGTGTCGTCCCCTGTGTTGACCACACCCACCGTGCGCTCCACCGGGTGCACGCCGGCCAGCGCCCGCAGGAATCGTGCCGCCCCTACGCCGCCACACACCACGCCAACCGTCGTCACATCTGCTCCGTCTCAGTGCTGCTGGGTGCGCCACGCCGGAGATCTGTGCCGTGGGCGACCCGACGGTACAGATCCGTCATCTCCGCGGCACAACGCTGCCACGAGAAACGCAGCAGCTGCTGCCGGCCGGCGGCGACCAGGCTGCTGCGCACCGACGGCGAGGTGATGGCGAGGTGGAGGTTCTGTGCCAGCGCCGCCACATCGGTGGCGGGGCACAGCAACGCCGCGTCGCCGGCCACTTCCGGGATGGAACCGGCAGTGCTGGCCACCACCGGCACACCGGCCTGCATCGCATCGAGCAGGGGGAAGCCGAAACCTTCGTCGAGCGACGGGTATGCGAGCGCGGCGGCGTGGTGCAACAACCATGAGCGAGCGCCGTCGTCGACCCGACCGGTGAACACCACCCGGTCGGCGATGCCGCCCAGTTCATCGACCGACCGACGGATCGCCTCCCGGTCATCGCCGTCGCCGCCGGCGAGCACCAGCACCAGGTCGGGCAGGTCGGCGGCGAGCAGCCCGAACGCCTGCACCAATCGGGGCAGGTTCTTGCGCCGCTCGAGCGTGCCGAGGGCGAGCACGAACCGGCGGCCGCTCACGGCCGGGAACGGGCACTCGGCGGGGGGAGGGGACAGCGCGAGCGCGGCAAGGTGCACCGTGTGCACCGAGGCGCCCGGAAGGTGCTGGCGCACCGACGCGGCCGTGGCATGTGAGCTGGTGTGGACGACTGCGCCGTTGGCCACGGCCCGGCGAAGCACCTGCCCGGCAGTCCGGCTCGCCGGGCAGGTGCTTCGCCGGGGTGAGCGAGGAACCAGCAGTCGTAGACCGAGACCAGGCGCGGGATGCGGCTGGGGGGCACGACGTAGTTGGTGCCGTGCAACACCTCGGCGTCGCCGAGCCAACGGTCGACTCGCGGGTGCTGGCCCAGTGCCCAGCAGCGATGGGCCAGCAGCGCGGGCAGCGGCAGCCGGCGAGCAGGTGGTGTGAGCCGTGCCCGGAACGACACCAGGTAGTCGAGCAGCGCCACGTCGTCGCGCGCTGCCAGCGCTGCGTGCATCGCCTCGACTGCGAAACCGACACCGGTGCGTGGGCCGTACAGCGGGCCGGTGTCGAACGCAACGCGCAACGGTGTCATGTGATCCGCCAGGCTAGCCCGGCATCGCACGCTCGTGCCCTAGACTGCGTCGACCACATCGACGGCCCAGCCACTGTTGGCCAGCGCACTACCCGACCAGCACGCGACCGTCAGCACACACGGAGACAACGCAGCCATGCCTCGCGCATTCATCACCGGAATCACCGGCCAGGACGGCCAACACCTCGCCGAGTTCCTGCATGGCAAGGGCTACGAGGTGTTCGGCATGGTCAAGGGCCAGAACAACCCGCGCATGGTGCAGATGCGCGACGAGTTCCCGTACGTCGAGCCGGTGCCCGGCGACCTTGCCGACCTGCCGTCGCTGGTGAAGGCGCTGGAGTACACGCAACCCGACGAGGTGTACAACCTCGGCGCCATCTCGTTCGTCGCGCTCAGCTTCAACCAGGCCGAGCTCACGGCCAACATCACCGGTCTCGGCGTGCTGCGCATGCTCGAGGCCATCCGCATGGTCGGCGGCGCGCAGAACAACTCCATCCGCTTCTACCAGGCCAGCAGCAGCGAGATGTTCGGCAAGGTGCGCGAGACCCCGCAGGACGAGCGCACGCCGTTCCACCCTCGCTCGCCCTACGGCTGCGCCAAGGTGTTCGGTCACGACATCGTGGTCAACTACCGCGAGAGCTACGACATGTTCGCCTGCAGCGGCATCCTGTTCAACCACGAAGGCCCGCGCCGTGGCCTCGAGTTCGTCACCCGTAAGGTCACCAACTCCGTGGCGCGCATCAAGTTGGGCCTGCAGCAGGAGATCGTGATGGGCGACCTCGATCCTCGCCGCGACTGGGGCTATGCCGGCGACTACGTGCGGGCAATGTGGGCGATGCTGCAGCAGGACGCCCCCGACGACTACGTCGTCGCCACCGGCAAGACCCATAGCATCCGCGATCTGCTCGACCGCGCGTTCGCCGAGATCGGCGTCGACGACTGGACGCCCTACGTGCGCCAAGACCCGAAGTTCTTCCGTCCGGCCGAGGTCGACCTGCTGATCGGCGACCCCACCAAGGCTCGCGAGAAGCTGGGCTGGGTGCCCGAGGTGCAGTTCCCGGAACTGGTGAAGATGATGGTCGCCAACGACCTCGCCGTCGAGGGCGCCAAGCTCCGCTGAGGCGTGCGCACCCACCCGAGCCGAGCCGGGCGCGAAGCCGGGTGCGGAGTCTTTGTGGGGCGGAGTCTTGTGGGGCGGCCGGCTCAGCTCTCGAACGGCATGTCGATGATGGCTTCCATCACCGACGCATGCGTGGGCTCTGAGCCCGAGCGCAGCTTGTATCGCAAGGCGACGGCGAAGGCCACCATGGCCACCATCGACGATGCCACCAGGCCGTACTCGATTCGGCGGAACAGATCGTCGCTGCTCAACCACGTGACAACGATGAAGCCGGCCATGCCGAGACCCCAGCCGACGCCCACCAGCGCGTGGCCCTTCAGTGCGATCACGGCCTGCGCAAGGGCCAGCGCCACCATGTAGAGAGCGCTGCCCAAGGCCAGCATCGCCAGCGTTCGGCTGGTGAGCTCGGCGTCGTACATCTTGCGAATGATGAACGGCCCGAGCAGGTACGAGCCGACCACGCCGCCGGCACCGACGACGAGCACGACGTACATCAGCTTGCGGAAGCCGTCGCGGAACTCGTCGATCTCATTGCGTGCTGCCAGGCGCGACAGGCGCGGTAGCAACGCCGCCTGCACCGCTTGGAAGAGGAACAGCGGGATGCGCGACAGCAGCACGCCGTAGCCGAACTGAGTGACGAGATCCTTCTGGCTGGGCTCCTTCATCAGGTTCGCAGCCACCGGGCCGGCATTGACGAGACCGGCTGCGAAGACCGACCCCAGCAACAGCCAGCCGAGGTTGGGGGTGACTTCGTGCCAGGTGGCCGGCGGGCCGTCGTCGGTGCGGAGCTCGCCGCGACCCAGCACGTAGAAGAAGCCGGCAAGTGGCGCAAGAGCAACCGCCATGCCGTACGGGCCGACGGTCTTGGCGCCGACCACCGCCAGCAGCACGCACAGGATGACGCGCACCGCCCCGTCGGCGCCCATCACCACCGCATATGCACGGAACCTGCCACTGCCGCTGGCAATGCCGCGGGCGAGGTGCACCGGCGCGTAACTGGCGAAGGCGATGACGAGTGCGACGAGCATCACCCAGTCGCCGTCGAAGTAGGAGTTCGTGATCGCCGGTCCGGCGGCGAGGATGACGGCGACCACCAGTGCGGCCAGGCCGGCGCCCAGCACCACCACCTTGCGCACCACCGGGCGAGCACCTTGACCGATGGCCCGGCGGTGCGAGATGGCGCGGCCCAGCTCTTGCTCGAGCGGTAGGAAGAAGCCGGGGGCCAGAGCAAACGTGGCGAACCACAGCGCGAGCACAGGGCTGAACGCTTCGTCGCCGCCCAGCGCGCTCTTGCCGACCCTGAGAAACGCAAAGCTGGACAGCCCGGCGATGAGCAGCCCGATGCCGACCGGAATGGTGCCTTCGGGGAGGGGCACGCGAGAGGATGAGGACTGTTCGTCGGAGGGTGCCACCAAGCACGCGAGGCTACCCGGCAGAGCGAGCGAATGGCCAGGTGCCCTTCTGCTTCTCGTCAAGCCGAGGACCGTAGCGACCGATACCTCTTCGTGCCCCGCTGCGTCCTTGCCCCCGTTCTCGCCCTCGTCATGATCACCGTCGTGGCGCCGGGCGCACCGACGTCCCCGGTTGCTGCCGCCCCCGCTGCCACTGACACGGTGGTGACGTTGGACGGGCACGGCAACGGACATGGCTACGGCCTGAGCCAGTGGGGCGCCTATGGCTATGCCGTCGACCACGGTTGGAGCGCGGCGCAGATCCTCGATCACTACTACGGCGGCACCGTGGCGGGCACGGTGCCGGTCGACACCACCGTGGCGGTGCGACTGATGAACCTCGACGATGCGCAAACGGCAGTCGTCAGTGCCAGCGGCGGGTTGGTGGTGGACGGCCTCGCCGGCGGCCCATGGCTGTCGGTGTTGGCTCGCGAGGTGTCGCCATCGGTGTACTCGGTGTGGGCGCGAGCCGATGCGCAGGTCTGCCCGTCCGCAGCGGCCGACCCTGTGGCCACCGGCTGGACGCTGGTCTCGGCAACCGTGGCCACACGAGTCAACATCCGAACCACGATCGACTCGTCCGCCGCCACCAACTACGCCGACCTGGCAGCGGTCTGCGAACCCAGCGGCACCGTGCGGTCCTATCGCGGGTTGATCCGGGCTGTGAACGGCACCGCCGGCGAGAATCGCACGGTCAACGAAGTGCCCGTCGAGCAGTACCTGCGCTCCGTGATCGCCAAGGAGATGTCGCCGTCGTGGGCCACCGCCGGCAGCGGGCGAGGTGCCCAGGCGCTGCAGGCGCAGGCCGTGGCGGCGCGTAGCTTTGCGCTGGCCGAGTCCCGCTATTCGTACGCTCGCACCTGCGACCTCACCTGCCAGACCTATCTCGGCGCCGCCGCTCGGTCGTCGGTCAGCGGCACGTACACGCGCGTGGAGTACCCGGCAACCGATGCTGCCGTGCTGGCCAACGCCGGTGTCGTTCGGCGCGTCGGCAGCACCAGCGGCCCGTTGTCGCTCACCATGTTCGCTGCGTCCTCCGGTGGCTGGACGGCTACCGGTGTCGGCCCGATCATGCCCTTCACTGCCGTGATCGACGAAGGCGACTCGACGTCGCTGAACCCGAACTACACCTGGTCGACCACGTTGCTGGCCGGCGCGATCGAAGCCAAGTACCCCGCCATCGGCACGTTCACTGGGCTCACCGTGCTGGGTCGCAACGGGTTCGGTGACTGGGGCGGACGGGTCACATCCATCCAGATCACGGGCTCTGCCGGTTCCGTCACCCGTACCGGCGACCAGTTCCGCAGCACCTTCGGTCTCAAGTCCAACTGGTTCAACGTCCGCGGTTCCACCGACCCGGCCCCCGCTCCGACGCCGGCACCGACGCCGGCACCGTCGCCCACCGACGCCTGTGCCGGGCGCAACGCCCCGGCAGTGGGCGCGCCGCGGCCGGTTGCTGCCGCAGCGCGCTACACGCCGCTCGACCCGGTGCGCCTCATCGACACTCGCAGCGGCCTGGGCACGGCGGCGAAGCCGTTGGCCAGCGGGTGCACCCTGGTCGTCGATCCCGGTCTCGATCCGTTGGTCACCGCCGTTGCCGTCAACCTCACTGCCGTGTCGCCGGCCGTGACCGGCTACCTCACCGCCTATCCCTGCGGCGTGACGCGGCCGGTGGCATCGGTGGTGCAGGCCGTCGCGCAGCGCAACGTCGCCGGGGCGACCGTGGTGCCCTTGGGGGTCGACGGCACGTTCTGCGTCTACACGCTGACCACGACCAACGTGTTGGTCGACCTGTTCGGTGCGTATGCCCCCATGCGGGGTGAGCGGTTCGAGCCGATCTCACCACTGCGCGTGTACGACTCGCGTGCGACGGGCAAACGCCTCGCTGCCGGAGCTGTGGTCGTGGTGCCGGTTGCCGGTGCCGGCGGGGCGCCGGCCGGGGCTGCCGGCGCGGCGCTCAGCGTGCAGGCGATCGATCCCACCGGAACCGGCTACGTCACCGTCTTCCCGTGCTCGGCATCGGTGCCGGTGGTCAGCTCGCTCAACGTCGTGGCCGGCGTCAACATCGCCAATCACGTGGAGGTGGCGCTCGGCGCCACTGGTGCGGTGTGCGTGTACGTCAGCACTCCGATGCATGTGATCGTCGATCTCAGTGGCTGGTTCGGCCAGGGCGCAGGCACCGAGTTCCATGCGATGACGCCGGTGCGCGCACTCGACACCCGCATCAACGTCGGCATGTCGGGAGCGTTCACGGCGGGCTCGAACCGGTCGTTGGTGCTTGCCGGCAGCAACGGGCTCCCCGCGGCGCCGGCGTTGCGAGCCGTGCTGGCCCAGGTGACGGCCGTCTCGGCGTCGTCGGCGGGCTACCTCACCGTGCACCCGTGCGCGGCCGTCGTGCCGCAAGTGTCGATGGTGCAGACCTCGGCAGCAGCCAACACCGCATCGGTGGTGATCGGCGCCGACGACAACCTCGGGCGGTGGTGCATCGTGGCCAGCAACCCGATGCACGTACTGGTCGACGTCAGCGGCTACTTCGCATAGTTCGCCGAGGCCGGAGCGCCTCGTCGGCCGACGCCGACGAGAGCCGCGGCTCGAGGAGGTCAGGCCGCGCTGCGGATGAAGCCACGCATCTGCTTGCGAGCGGACTTGGCGAAGTCGTGGGCCTGGCCGACGATGGTTGCGGCCTGCTCGGGCAGCCGCTGCTCGAGCTTGTCGACGGCGGTGTCGATCTTGGCGTCGAGTGCGGTGAAGCGCTCGTCGAGCTTGGTGATCCTGGTCTCGATGGTGGATCGCAGGTCGTCCATCTGGGTCTTGCTGGCCCCGACGCGACCGTCGAGGCTCTTGAGCAGTTCGCGGCGGCGTACCTGTGCCTGCTGGAAGCCCAGGACGCCGAAGCCGATGGTGATGTAGGCGGCGTCACGGGCCACTGCGACGACCTTGCCGTCGAGGCCGGCGAGCTTGCTGGCGTCGAGGCCGGAGAAGTCGATGCTGGGAAAGGTGGGGAGCTGTGCCATGTCGGGGTCCTTGTCGTGGTCGTGGTCGTGGTCGTGGTCGTGGGTCGTGGTCGTCGGCCGGGGGGTGTCGGCCAGGGAGTGTGATTGCACGATAGCGCACTCTGCTAACTTTTGCAAGCGCGGCGATCCGAGGTTGCACGCATTCGGGTGCACTGCGGCCGGGTGACCGGGTGCGGGGGTGCCGCCGCCGCTAGCCTCGGATCCTCGTGGAACCCTCCGGATCGCTCGCCCCGCCCGTAGTGGCCGTGATGGTGGTGCATCAACCCGGTCCGTGGTTCGAAGAAGTGCTGGATGCTCTGGCCAAGCAGGACTACGGCAACCTGCGCAACCTGTTCCTCGTGGTCGGCGATCCGGGCGACACGCCCGAACGCATCCGCGAGCGGGTTCCCAACGCATTCGTGCGCGCCGTGCAGAGCAATCCCGGTTTCGGATCTGCAGCCAACGAGGTGCTGCGCCTGGTGGAAGGCGACAACGGGTTCTTCTGCTTCCTGCACGACGATGTGGCGCTCGACCCGGGAGCGATTCGGCTGCTGGTGGAGGAGCTGTACCGCTCGAATGCGGGCATCGTCGGCCCCAAGCTGGTCACGTGGGCCGACCCATCGGTGCTGCAGCACGTGGGGCTCGGCGTCGACCGCTTCGGCGAGATCGCCGGCAACCCCGACCACTTCAACTACGTCCGGCTCAACATGAACGCCGGAAAAGCAAAGGAATCAGATGTCTGAGAATGCCCGCATCGTCGTACTCGCCGGAGACGGCATCGGCCCCGAGATCGTCGGCGCCACACGCCAGGCCCTCGACGCGCTCGGCCAGTTCGAATACATCGAGCACATGATCGGCGGTGCCTCGATCGACGCGCACGGAGTCGCGCTCACCGACGAGGTCGTCGAAGCCTGCCGCAACTCCGACGCGGTGCTCCTCGGAGCCGTCGGCGGCCCGAAGTGGGACGACGCCGTCGCCGCCGACCCGACCGCTCCCCGTCCGGAGCAGGGCCTGCTCGGCATCCGCAAGGAACTGGGCCTCTACGCCAACCTGCGCCCGGTACGCCCGGCCCCGGCCCTGATCGACTCCAGCCCGCTGAAGAAGGAGATCATCGAGGGAACCGACCTGCTGGTCGTGCGCGAACTGACCGGTGGCATCTACTTCGGTGACAGCGGCCGGCGTGACGACAACGGCGGCACCGCCTATGACGAATGCGCCTACTCGGTGCCGGAGATCGACCGGATCACCCGCGCCGCCTTCGAGGCCGCCCGCCAGCGTGTCGCCGGCACCGACCGGCCCGCAAGGGTCACCTCGGTCGACAAGGCCAACGTGCTCGAGTCCTCGAGGCTCTGGCGCGAGACCGTCAAGATCGTCGCCACCGACTACCCGGACGTTCAGCTCGACCACATGCTGGTCGACAACACGGCCATGCAGCTGGTTTCGCGGCCGACCGACTTCGACGTGATCGTCACCGAGAACCTGTTCGGCGACATCCTCAGCGACGAGGCAGCGATGCTGACCGGCTCCCTGGGCATGCTGCCTTCGGCCAGCCTCGGCGCTGAAGGAACCCCGGGCCTGTTCGAGCCGGTCCACGGCTCGGCGCCCGACATCGCCGGCCAGGGCGTTGCGAATCCGCTCGCCACCATGCTCTCGGCCGCGATGCTGCTGCGTTACGGACTCGGCATGGGTGACGAGGCGGACCGCCTCGAAGCCGCGGTCGACGGCGTCCTGAAGTCGGGACTGCGGACCCCGGACCTCTATTCCGGTGCCGAGGGGGAAGAAAAGGCAGGAACCGAGGCAGTGACGGCCGCCGTGTTGGCCAATCTGTGAATCGTCAGTAATGTGCAGGGGGGTCTGCCGGGCAACCGGCACCCCTGAAGCAACCGTTTTTCAATCGATCCGAACAAGGAGCGCTTCGTGGAGAAGGCTGAATTCATCTGGCACAGCGGCAAGTTCGTCCCCTGGGACGAGGCGCAGGTGCATGTGCTCAGCCACGGCCTCCATTACGGAACCGGCGTCTTCGAGGGTGTCCGTTGCTACGACGGTGACCAGGGGCCGGCGATCTTCCGCCACACCGATCACGTCAACCGCCTCTTCCAGTCGGCCCAGATGTACTACCTGGACCTGCCGTACGCCAAGGAAGAGATCGCGGAGGCCACCCGCGAGCTGCTCCGCAAGAACGGGCTTCGCGACTGCTACATCCGTCCGATCGCCTTCCGCGGTTACGGCGAGATGGGCCTCTACGCGAAGTCGGCGCCGGTCGAGGTGGTCATCGCCGCCTGGCCCTGGGGTGCCTATCTGGGCGAGGACGGCAAGAAGCACGGCATCCGCGCCAAGGTCTCATCCTGGCGCCGGATCTCGGCCCAGAGTTCGATCCCGCATGCCAAGGCTTCCGGCCAGTACCTGAACTCGATCCTCGCCAAGACCGAGTCGGCCAACGCCGGCTACGAGGAGGCGATCCTCCTCGATGAGCGCGGTTTCGTCTGCGAGGGCTCGGGCGAGAACATCTTCGTGGTCAAGGACGGCAAGGTCATCACGCCACCGCATGTGGCCGCGATCCTCGACGGCATCAACCGCAAGTCGGTGATCCAGATCCTGGCCGACTCCGGTCACGATGTCGAGATCAGGGACCTGGCCCGCAGCGAGCTCTACGTCGCCGACGAAGTCTTCATGTGTGGCACCGCCGCGGAGGTCGTTCCGGTCCGTGAGATCGACGACCATCCGCTCGGCGAACCGGGCGAGATCACCAGACTGGTCCAGGACAAGTTCAACGATGCGATCTACGGCCGCTCGCCGCAGTACAGCGACTGGCTGGATCTTGTCGACGTTCCCGAGGTCCCGGCCACGGAGCAGCAACCCAGTAC